>Ga0066388_100003023_pt1 | contig 10668 bp, 6 predicted proteins | sample PanSoiMetaGPlot6_FD_64539 | JGI IMG/M metagenome (GOLD analysis project Ga0066388, IMG submission 64539) | Tropical forest soil microbial communities from Panama analyzed to predict greenhouse gas emissions - Panama Soil - Plot 6 (Hybrid Assembly) | ecosystem: Environmental > Terrestrial > Soil... | reverse complement strand
CCGAGATCGTTGCACATCGCCTCGTCGATGGTGAGCTCGTCGAGCGCCTGGCGCACGTCGAGATAGCTCTTGCCGACCGTGATGATGCCGATCTTGGGATCGCGCCCGCCTGACGTGATGTAGCGGTTGAGCTTGTTGGCGCGCACGAAGGCGAGCATGGCGTCGCGCTTGTAGTCGTAGAGGCGCGCCTCCATGCCAAGAATGGAATCGTTGAGGCGGATGTTGAGCCCGCCGGGCGGCATCTCGAAATCGTCGGGCGTGATGATCTTCACCCGGTCGAGGCTGCCATCGACCACCGCGGTCGACTCGACCGTCTCGTGCATGCACTTGAGCGCCACCCAGGTGCCGCAATAGCGCGACATCGCCCAGCCGATCAAGCCGTAGTCGAGGAACTCCTGCACCCCCGCCGGATTCAGGATCGGGATCATCACGTCGACGAAGTGATATTCGGACTGATGCGCGGTGGTGGAGGATTCCGCGGTATGGTCGTCGCCCATGAGCGCGAGCACGCCGCCGTGCTTCGACGAGCCGGCGAAATTGGCGTGGCGGAACACGTCACCGCAGCGGTCGACACCCGGCCCTTTGCCGTACCACATGCCGAACACGCCATCGTACTTGCCTTCGCCGCGCAGCTCCGCCTGCTGGGTGCCCCAGAGCGCGGTGGCGGCGAGATCTTCGTTCAGGCCGGTCTGAAACACGACGTCGGAGCGCTTGAGCCAGCGCTCGGCGCGCATGAATTGCTGATCGAGTCCGCCCAGCGGCGAGCCACGGTAGCCGGAGACGTAGCCCGCGGTGTTGAGCCCGGCGCGGCGGTCGAGCTCCTTCTGCATTAGCGTGAGCCGCACCAGCGCCTGGTAGCCCGTCGCGAAGATGCGGCGTTTGGTCAGATCATATTTGTCGTCGAGCGAGACATGCGCGAGCGTCATCGGGCCTCCCCGCAACCGCAGCAGTCTGCCCTCGCGGCAGCGGCGCCGCCAGAGGCGTCCATGAAATATAGCTCATACGGTGGATCAGCAACGCCAATGCATTGAGAAGACGTGAGGTTTCGCGGTAGCGCCATCCCCCGCAACGATATGTCGCGCCGGCAGGCGGCCACGCATTTTGGCGCACCGCGGCAGCAGCCACTTCGCAGACGCGAAATCGTCGCAGTCCTGCGCCACGGTCGCCGCTTCGGCGCCCTCGCCCCGGGATCCACAGTGCGGGCCCACCCTACTCATTGCTGCATGTCGCCCCTTTTGGAGGAGCATTAGCCGTGCCACGGTTGTTCATTAGTCATTCGAGCCGCAACGACGATTGGGCGATTGCGCTACGCGACTGGTTGGTCCGCGAAGGCTGGAGCGGGCCCGATGACATCTTCCTCGATCTCGACCCTGACCACGGCCTGGCCGTCGGCGAACGCTGGGCGCGAGCGCTCGAGGATGCCGCGACGCGCTGCGAGGCCGTGCTGTTCCTGGTCTCGGGCGATTGGGTCGCCTCGAAATGGTGTAGCGACGAATATCAGCTCGCCAACAAGTTCAACAAGAAACTGTTCGCACTGCTGATCGACGAGGTTCCGCGCGAGCGTCTGCCCGGCGGCTTGAGCGCGCAGTGGCAGGTGGTGCGGCTCATGGGCGAGCCCGCCGAGCGGTTCCTGACCGTCCACCCGCGCACGCAGGAGCAATCTCCCGTTGCCATTGCAGAGGCAGGGCTCAAGAGTCTCAAGCGCGGGCTCGAGAAGGCCGGCATCGGTCCTAGCACGTTCGAGCTGCTGCCGGATCCGAATGCTCCCTTCGGCTGGCGCGCGCCCTATCGTGGGCTCGAGGCGCTCGAGCCGGAGGATGCGGCTGTCTTCTTCGGACGCAGCGCCGACATCGTGCGCGGCATCGACGCGCTGCGCGGGCTGGCGGCGCGCAAACCCCCGCGCCTCCTGGTTATTCTCGGCGCCTCCGGCGCCGGCAAGTCGTCATTCCTGCGCGCCGGGCTGTGGCCAAGGCTTCTCCGCGACGACAGCCAATGGCTGCCGCTGCGAGCAATACGAGCGGGTCGTGGCGGTGCGATCGAAGGAAGCGAAGGCCTCCTGTCGGCATTTGAAGAAGCCCATCGCCGGTTCGGCTTGCGGGCGAGCCGCGCGGCGCTGCGCGAGCGCCTAGCGACGCCGGAGCGCTTCATCGAGCTCATGCGCGAGCTGCGCCAGACCGCTGCGCGGCGTGCGCTGCTGTCGCAGCCGCCATTTCCGCTGCCGGTCCTGTGCCTCGACCAGGGCGAGGAGCTGTTCGCGCCCGATGCCGGGGCGGAGAGCGAGAAGCTGCTGCAGCTCGCCCGTGCCGCCATGGACGCCGACGAGGCGCTGCTGCTGGTCACGATCCGCTCCGATGCCTATGGCTCAATGCAAAGCGCAAAGACGCTCGACGGCATCGATCAGCTGCCGCTGAGCCTTGGCCCGGTGCCGCACGGCGAGGTCGCGCGCGTGATCCGCGAGCCGAGCGAGGTGCTGCGCCGCAAGGCCGGCCCCGCGGCGCCGGTCTTGGACGCCGCCGTGGTCGAGCGCCTGCAAGCCGAGATCGAGGGCGAGTCCGATGCGCTCCCGCTCCTTGCCTTCGTGCTGCAACGCCTGATGCGCGAGCACGAGCATGCGGGCACGATCGGGCTTAATGAGCTGGCGCAGACCGGAGGCGTCGCGGCGGCGATCGAATTGGAGGCGGAGGCCGCGCTCGCCGACGCCGGCCAATCGTCCGAGCGCGCGGAGCGACGGGAGGCGCTGCGGCGGCTGTTCATCCCACGGCTGGCGCGCATCGACCGTGACAGTAAGGCACCACAGCGACGCGGCGCGCGCCAGAGCGAGCTGCCGCCCGATCTGCTACCGCTCGCCCGCACGCTCACGCAGCGCCGGCTCCTGGTCGTGAAGCTTGCCGCCCAGGCGGAGGGCGCAACGGCTGCCGAGACCGCGACGCTCGAAGTGGCGCACGAGGCGCTGTTGCGCCGCTGGCCGACACTGGCCGAGCTCTTAGCGGAGGATCGCGACGCGCTGCTCCTGCTTGACGGCGTGCTGCTCGCCGCCGCCGACTGGGAGAAAGCCGAGGCTCAACACAAGCTGGACTTTCTGGCCCATCGCGGGTCGCGGCTCGCCGAGGCGCAGGCGCTGGCCGCACGCGGAGCAGATTGGGAGCGCGAGATCGCACCGGCACGGGCCTATCTCGCCGCCTGCCAGGCGCGCGAAGCGGCCGAGCGCGAGGAGAAGGAGGCGGCGCTCGCGCGCGAGCAGACAAGACTCGCCGAGATCGCCGCGGCGCAGACGCGTACCGCCCATCTGCAACGGCGGGCGCGCTGGGCACTGGCCGCGATCGCGGTGGTGGTCGCGCTCGGGCTTGGCGCCGGCGTTTGGCAATACCGGATCAATCTGATGCGCCAGGCACAGCTTGATCGCGGGCATGTCAATCTCCTGGCCGAGCTCGCGACCAGCCAGAGGCTCGCCGGCAACCTCGACGCCGGATTGCGGCTCGCCGCCCATGCCGCGCGCGCCGAGCTTGGCCTGAAGGACGGCGCGACGAAGGGCTCGCTGCCGCAATCGACGCTGGCGGCCGCGGTCGGACATTCGGACCTGCGGCTTACGCTTGCCGGGCATGAGCACATGGTGAGGTTCGCGGAGTTCAGCCCCGACGGTTCACGCATCGTCACCGCCTCGTCCGACGGCACCGCGCGCATCTGGAACGCCACCACCGGCGAGGAGATCGCGGTGCTCCGCGGGCATGAGCGCACGGTGATGCACGCCGCCTTCAGCCGCGACGGATCGCGCGTTGTTACATCGTCGATCGATCAGACCGCCCGCATCTGGGACGCCGCCAACGCCAAGGAGACCGCGGTCCTGCGCGGACACACCCAAATAGTGAACTCCGCCGCCTTCAGCCCAGACGGCTCGCGTGTCGTCACTGCGTCAGGGGATAACACGGCGCGCATCTGGGACGTCGGCACGGGCAACGAGATTGCGATTCTGGGCGAGAAGGCGTCCTTCGGCGGCTATGGCTTCGGCACCATCGCGACGGCTGTGTACAGCCATGACGGGGCGCTGATCGTGACCGCAGAGCATCGGGGCTCGGCGCGCGTCTGGGACGCCGAAACCGCCCGCCAGGTCTCGGTCATCAGCGTGCCCGACCAGCTCTTTTACTCGGCCGTGTTCAGTCCCGACGGCTCGCGCATCCTCACCGCATCATCCGACAAGACGGCGCGCATCTTTGAAACCGCCACCGGCAAGGAGGTCGCCGTCCTGCGCGGGCACGAAGCCGCCTTGTGGACCGCCGCCTTCAACTCCGCAGGATCGCGCATCGTGACGGTGTCGGTGGACAGGACGGCGCGCGTTTGGGACGCCGCGAAGGGCCAGCTGATCGAGAGCTTCCGCACGCATGGGGCCTATCCACGGTCCGCCGCCTTCAGCCCCGATGACTCGCGCATCGTGGTGGCTTTGGAGGACCAGACCGCCCGGGTCTTTGCAGTGGGCTCGACCCGCGAGCTTGCGATCATGATCGGGCATGAGCAGGCTCTTTTTTCCGCCCAGTTCAGCCCTGACGGCGCGCGTGTCGTCACCGCATCGCATGACAAGACCGCGCGCGTCTGGGACACCGCCAGCGGGCGCGAGATCGCGGTCTTGCGCGGCCACACAGAGCTCGTGCAGTTTGCGGCAATGAGTCCCGATGGGAGCCGCGTAGCCACTGCGTCAGGTGACAAGACCGCGCGTATCTGGGACGCCGAAAGCGGCAAGGAGCTCGCGGTGTTGAACGGGCACACGTCGGGCGTGAAGACCGCGGTCTTCAGTCCCGACGGCGCCCGCGTTGCCACTGCCTCGAATGACGGCACCGTGCGCATCTGGGATGCCGCAACGGCCGCGGAGATCGCGGTCCTCAAGGGGCACCGGGAAATCGTCATGTCCGCCATCTTCAGCCCCGACGGATCGCGCCTCGTCTCCAGCTCGCTCGACCGCACCGCGCGCATCTGGGACGCCGCCACCGGTCGCGAGCTCGCGCTCCTTGGCGAGCACACGTATTTTGTCATGCATGCCACCTTCAGCCCCGATGGCTCGCGCGTCGTTACCGCATCGGAGGACGAGAGCGCGCGCATCTGGGACGCCACCAGCGGCCGGCAGATCGCGGTGCTCCCGCACGGCAAGGAAGTGTTCTCCGCTTCCTTCAGCCCCGACGGCACGCGTATCGTTACGGCATCAAAAAACAATGCGGTGCACATCTGGGATGCGGCCACCGCCCGCGAGATCACGGTGCTGCGCCGGCGCGGCAGCTTGGTGCGTTTTGCGGCATTCCACCCCGACGGAGTACGCATCCTGGTGGCGTCGGAGGACAAGACCGCGCGCATCTGGGAGGCGCCGATCGCCAGCACGCCGACCAAAGCGCTCATCGCTGAGGTTTGCCTGCGGCTGCACGGCCTTACGAGGTTAACCCGCGACGAAATGCGGCTCGTCGGCTATGCCGAGGACGTGCCCGCGATCGACGTCTGCGCAAGTAACAAAGCTAGTATCGACTAGGCCGCGTCGTTATGCTTGCGGCATGCCTGACTTTGCCGAGCGGCTGATCAGCCCGATCTCGACCGTGGAGCTTGAGCGGCGCTGGAGCGCCGTGCGCGCCGCCATGACGGAGCGCAATATTGACGTGCTGGTGATGCAGAACTCGAACGAGTTCTCCGGCGGCTATGTCAAATGGTTCACCGACCTGCCCGCCGGCAACGGCACCATGACCACGGTGATCGTGCCGAAAGACGATCTGATGACCGTGGTGGCGCCTGGACCCTTCGGCGTCGACGTGACGCCGCCCGGGAACGACCCGGTGCGGCGCGGGGTCAAGCGCTTTCTGGCATCCCCCAACTTCATGGGCGCGTCCTTCACCACTGCGCTCGACAACGCCAATGTCGAGAAGGCGCTGGAAGAATTCTCCGGCGCCACCATCGGGCTCGTCGCCCAGGGCTCGATGGGGCACGCGCTGGCCGATCATTTGAAGCGCGGCAAGCTCGGCAACGCCACCTACGTGGACGCGACCGAGCTGGTCGACAACATCATGGTGATCAAGAGCGACGAGGAGATCGCGGCCATCCGCGCGACCGCACTGTTGCAGGACCGCGCGCTGCGCGCGGCCTTCAATGCGATCAGGCCTGGCATGCGCGACATCGAGGTCACGGCCATCGCGGAATATTGCACGCGCGTTGCCGGCGCCGAATATGGCCTGCTCATGGGCGCCTCCTCGCCGGTCGGTCAATCGGTGATGATCCAGCCGCGCCACCTGCAGAACCGGGTGATCAAAGAGGGCGACCAGTTCGTGCTGCTGGTCGAGACCTCCGGGCCCGGCGGCTTCTTCTGCGAGATCGGCCGCACCTGCGTGCTTGGCAAGGCGACGCAGAGCATGAAGGATGAGTTTGCCTTTGCGTTCGAGGCACAGCAGTTCACCGCCGCGATGCTCAGGCCGGGCGCCTCCTGCGCGGAGGTGTGGAACGCCTATAACGATTTCATGGCCAAGAACGGCCGGCCGCAGGAGAACCGGCTCTATTGCCACGGCCAGGGCTATCACCTGGTCGAGCGGCCACTCGTGCGCTTCGATGAGACCATGCCGATTGCGGAACGCATGAACATTGCGGTGCACCCGATGTATCACTCCAAGGATACGTATACCTGGATCTGCGACAATTTCCTGATCGGTGAGAGCGGCGCCGAGCGGCTGCATACGTTCCCGCAGGAGATCGTGGAGGTGGGGTGAGCGTCGCGGCTCGTCATCACCGAATAGCCCGCTCAACACATCTGATTTCCGCCCGACAAGGTAGTCACCCACCGAAGAGCGAGCAACATACGCTGATAAGATCAGACAAAGATCTGCTCGACCCTATTGTATTCTTTTGTCAAAGGCCGCCCACGCTTGTCGTCAGGCCTGATCGCGTGACGGTGAATCATGTTTGGCACTGGCTTTGCTTTGGTCGTGATTGTCCTTTGGGCGCGCTTTGGATTGGGATGTATGAATTTGGACATTCCCTTCGATTTGCTGGGCGTGTCACGCAGCCGCATTGTTTCAACAAGATTGTTATCCGCAGGCTTTCTCGTGGTTGTGCTCGCAGCACTAGCAAGCCTCATGCCAGCACTCAAATCTTTTCCTGCTCATGACCTGCTGGTGCCGCTCGGAGTCCTCTTCTGTGCTCCTGGCCTGATTGCGATTCATAGACTAAGAGCGCATCTCGAAACGCGAGGTGGTCGGGCCAAGCCTGCGATGGCATGGCTTGATCGTGGTGTTCTGGCCGGCTGGAGCGCAGTCTGTTTTGGTGTTCTCTGGTGGGCCTTGTCCACTCTTCCGTTGCTTCCATCCGTCGTCTAGTAATGAAGACATAGTCCTGGCGCGGACGAGTGAAACGGTGAGCGCACTGGTGTTAGTCGCTTTGCCCTGTGATGCGCAATGGCTCTGAAACCGCTTGTCGCACTCTTGCCGGGTTGGGTTGACGAAACGGCGTCCAGCTCTGCCATCCCAACATATTTTCGCCACCCAACGCGATGTGGGCCGTTGCAGATATCCTGGTTTGAACGCACCGGGGGCGCGCCAGTCCGGGAGGACAGTGTTCTGGCGACGGTCGTGGAGTATGGAGAACGACTGTTCGAATGTGGTCCGCCTATCGAGGAGGCAAGCGGCCGGTGCGCTCTCGGCATCTATAGAACCGCCAAGTTTTCATTGCCGCCTGACCGTTGCTTCGGGCAAGTGTGGATCCTCTCCAATGGAGCGGATTTTTTCGTCTTTGCCACGTACATGTCAGCAAAGGTACCCGAGCCAATCGAGGTCTCCGAAGCCCAGGAAATCGTTTCTCGTATCACCCTTGTCGAGCCGTCGTAGCTCGCAATCCGAGAATGAAGTGAGCGTGGGAACGGTCTTGCCAACCAACCGTTGCAGAGTGGGGCGTGAATATTTTGCAAAACGAAAGGCCAAGCAATGTCCAAGAACACAATTTGCCTGTGGTACGACACGGACGCCGAAGCTGCTGCCCGCTTCTATGCTGCGACCTTTCCCGACAGCGCGGTCGGTGCCGTGCACCATGCGCCGAGCGACTATCCGGGCGGCGGAAAGAAGGGCAACGTGCTGACGGTAGAATTCACGGTCCTCGGCATACCCTGTCTTGGCCTCAACGGCGGTCCCATGTTCAAGCACAATGAAGCCTTCTCGTTCCAGATCGCGACCGAGAGTCAGGAAGAGACGGACCGCTACTGGAATGCAATCGTCGGTAACGGCGGGCAGGAGAGCGCGTGCGGGTGGTGCAAAGACAAGTGGGGAATTTCCTGGCAGATCACGCCGCGCGTGCTGACTGACGCGCTTGCGGCTGGCGGCAATGAAGCAAAGCGCGCTTTCGACGCGATGATGGGAATGAAGAAAATTGATGTCGCAGCGATCGAGGCAGCGCGGCGCGGCTGAAGGCTGGGAGGACCGTGTGGCAGGCACTTTCGCAATTCACGCAATTTGCCTGCTGCGGACCCTAATTGGGAAGCAGTCGATCGCCTACCTGATGATCGTGAACAGCCGGCCCCACCGCATCGACCACGGCCAGTTCCAGATCTGCCAGGCAGACTTGCCGTCGCCGATGGAGAGAAAGATGATCTGCGCTTTGCCGATGATGTTCTCGAATGGCACGTAGCCGACTGCCGACTGCACGCGACTGTCCATCGAGTTGTCGCGATTGTCGCCCATCATGAAGTAGTGTCCCGCCGGGACAACGTATTCCTGGGTGTTGTCGAGAAAATTGTTGTCTTGAAGATCAAGCACCTCGTAGCTCACGCCGTCAGGGAGCGTTTCGCGCCAGCGCCGGACGGTGCTGCCGTTTTCATCGTCGAAGAAATCGCCGATGCGATCGCGCTTGACCGCCACGCCGTTGATGTGCAGGAGCCCGCCGATCATCTGAATGCGATCGCCGGGCAGGCCGATGACGCGCTTGATGTAGTCGGTGGAGGGTTCCCGCGGCAGAGCGAATACCACCACGTCGCCGCGCTTCGGCTCGGCGCCGAAAATGCGCCCGCTGAACAATGGCAGTGACAGTGGCAATGAATAGCGGCTGTAGCCGTAGCTGAATTGCGAGACGAACAGATAGTCTCCGACCAGCAAAGTGCCTTTCATTGATCCTGATGGAATGCTGAACGGCTGAAACAGCAGCGTGCGAATCACGAGCGCGATGAGAAGCGCCTGGATCACCACTTTGACGGTCTCAGCGAGCCCGCCCTCTTTGAGTCTTTGTTCGCTGGACACGCTCATCGTTCTGGCTGGGCCTCAGGCCTGTTGAGTAACTGTCGGTCAGCACAATCAGATCTGAAGGATTTCGCATCCGCGCTGCCGTTGTTGCGAGGCACACTGACCGGACTGTTCGGCGCGATCTGCGGCGATACACCCCGAGCACAGGTCGTCTCGTCCAAGGCAGGCCGCGGTGGCTCGGTTTGGCTGTTGGCACGCTCCTGGAGCGCAAGTCCGATCAGGAGCATCAGTGCGCCGCTCGCTGCAACGTGCCGCCAGCGCACACTCCAGAATGGTCGATGAGCCAGTCTCAACCGATAGCTTGCGAGCACGCAGCCGAATGCCCAGCACAAGGCGGCCGAATCGTGCTCGATGTAGTCGAGCTCGCGCCGCATCGCGTCGGCCCACGGCGATCGGGCGCCGGGCATCACGCAAGCCGCATGCTGCGCAAGCCTCATCGCCCATCGTCGCCAACGGCTCGATACGGCCTTCATGCGAAGGCTCCCGCGCGCTCAGCCCCGATCGCCGCCAATTCCTGTTCGCGCGCAAGCACGAGGCCCGATGCGGTCAGCCGGTAGACATGGCGCGGCGGGAGGCCGGGACGTTCCGCCTGCTGCCAGCGCTCCTCCAGCAAGCCTTGCTCGCTCAGACGCATGAGCAAGGGATAGAGAGTTCCCGAGCTCAGGCCGGTCTCCTTCGAAAGGTCATAGCCGTGCCGCCAGCTCCGGGACCGCTCCAGGAAGGCGGCCAACAGGGCGCGGGTCTGGCGCGAATTGTTCGGCTTGCGCGGCATACCCCCAATAATCGACATATGTAGACTTTTGTCAAGTGCCGATGCGGCAAGCCGAGCAAACGACCGATCTGTGTCGTGCATCACATACCTCAACGCCGCAGCCGCCTAGCCTGGTTCCATCGATCAGAGCGGTGAATCCCCGCAATCGAAAGGGAGCCAGCCATGAGGACCAATAAGGCCTCGACGTCATCCTCGTTCTCGGTCATTGCGCGCCTCGCCTCCGCGCTGGCAGCGGTCGTGATGCTTGCTGATGCCGCCAGCGCCGACCCCCGGCCCGGCTATGTAGGCAGTGCACCATGGGCGAAGCCAACCACCCGTGACCTGCTCGCCAGCAATGTTCGCTATGCCGTGAAGGTCGGAACGCAATCCGCGGTCCAAACTCCGCTCAAGAATGCAGCCGTCAGCAAAGTCCCATGCGCGGCGTGCGGCTACCGCCCACCCATGCTGGTGCGCAGCGGCAAGTTCGGTCGGTGATCTCTGTCCGCCGTCGTCCGCGCAAGCGGGACGACAGCAACAAACTCGGCAGCTCAGATCGCCTCGAAATTCGACGCTTTGAGCAGCTCGCCGTTGCGGGTGACATAGCTTCTTGCGAACGCCTCGAATTGCGACGGCGTTTCCGACACCGGCTCGATGCCGAGCTTGGCAAGCTGACCTTCG
>Ga0066388_100003022_pt1 | contig 10668 bp, 6 predicted proteins | sample PanSoiMetaGPlot6_FD_64539 | JGI IMG/M metagenome (GOLD analysis project Ga0066388, IMG submission 64539) | Tropical forest soil microbial communities from Panama analyzed to predict greenhouse gas emissions - Panama Soil - Plot 6 (Hybrid Assembly) | ecosystem: Environmental > Terrestrial > Soil... | reverse complement strand
CGGCGACCCTGAAAGGGTCGCCCTACGTCCGCCGGTCGCCCTCCGTCCGCGGGTTGTAGGTCGACCCTTTTAGGGTCGACGTCGCCGAGCAGCCGCCCGAGCGCCTTGACCAGCCGATCGTTCGGGTTCTGGTCGGTCGGCTGGCTGCCGTGGCCGGCGACGCCCTCGGCGCGCAGCTTCAGCCACACGATCTTCTTCTCCGCCACCGAAATCCCGTAGACGAGCTTGTTCGGGGCGAACAGGTCGCGGCTGCCGAAGCCGCCCTCGTCGATGATGTACTCCGGATCGAGCTCGCCGTAGTGGTTGGCGATCATCCAGCGGGCGCCCATCGCGCCGCCGACCTCTTCGTCCGGCTCGGCGAGGAGGATGACGTCGCGAGTGAGCGGCACGCGCTCGCGCTTGAGACGCATGAACGCGATCACCTGGGCGACGCCCTGACCCTTCATGTCCATCGCGCCGCGTGCCCACAATTCGTTGCCGCGAATGGTCGGCGTGAACGGGTCGCTCTTCCACTGGGTGCGGTCGGCAGGCACCACGTCCATGTGATGCAGCAGCAGGACGGCCTTGCCCGCCGGCGGCGACACGGTCGCTTTCAGGCGCGCGATGACGATCGCCTTGCCCGGCGCCGACTCGTAGCGCGTCACCGGGATGCCGTCACGTTCGAGAACCGCGGCGAGAAAGTCTGCTGCCTTGCGCGTGTCGCCCGGCGGATTGGATGTGTCGATCGCGACGTAGTCGCGCAGCAGCCGCGTCGCTTCGTCGGGCGGCTGGGCTGACAGGACCGTGACCGTAGCGAAGGCAACGGCGGTTGCAACCATGTAGCACGAAGGCTTCAGCCGAGCGTAAGCGGGCAGCGCGTCGAGCAGTCTCTCGGCGAGAGTCTTCGCGCTACGTCTGCGTTGGACCATGTCTCACACCGCCTCGAAGGTGCCGGTTTCCCGATTCTTCCGCACGCGATCCCACGGGAAGCACCGTCCGTTCATCGCCAGATAGACACCCGGCGGCAGCACTTGGACGAACGACAGCGCGCTGCCCAGATTGAAGAGGCCGTCCGAGCTGCCGAAGGCGTACGGGATCATCGCGCCGGTGAGCACGACCGTCTTGCCCGCGTCCGCCGGCAGCGCGCGCGCGAGCGCGGCCGCCGTCTCGACCATCGTGTCGGTGCCATGGGTGATCACGATCCGCGTTTCCACCGCCTGACCGCACTGCGCCACGACCATCGCGCGATCGACGTCGGTCATGTCGAGGCTGTCAATCATCATCAGCGTGCGCACGGTCACGTCGACGCGGCTGCGTCCGAGGCGCAGCATTTCCGGCAGATGCGTGTCCTTGAAGAACAACGACCCGGTCAGCTCGTTGTACTCCTTGTCGAACGTCCCGCCGGTGACGAAGATGCGGATCGACATCGCCGCGTCTACGATCGCGCCTCGCGCGGCACTAGTTCGTCGGTTTCCCGGGTGCGTCTCCCGTCGCGGAGAGATACAGCGCGTTGAACAGCATCGGGAACGTGGCGTGGGTCTGGGCCCGGTGCTGCGGGCGCAGGCCGAACAGGACGATCTTTCCCGGGTTCATGTCGATCGAGACGACAGCGGCGCGGCCGGCCATGAGATCCTCGCCCTTCAGCCAGCCGGACGCGATCACGTCGCTGTTCGGATACCGGGCCACGACGCTGGCGCGCTGCGACGAGAACCCTTCAACAATCGAGAAGAACGGGCTGTTGATGTAGAAGCCGTAGGTGGATGCGGCCATCGCATAACCGAGCGGATGCTGCGTATCGACCTCGATCTTGAGAATCGTCCCCGGCGCGAAATGCTGGTCGCGGGTGAGCCCCTTCTTCAGGTTCCGGACCGGAATCGGCAGCCGCTCGATGGCGAGGTCGCAGGCGTTGCCCATCGTGATCAGCGTGCCGCCCTCGCCAACGAAGTCTTTCAGGTGCTCGACGCCGATGTCGCCGATGCCGCCGCGATACTCGGGCCGGATCGCGTTCGATTCGTAGCCGTCGACGATGCCACGCACCTCCTGGTCGGCGATGACGATCGCGTCGAACTTCTGGCGCAGCTTGCCGGCGCGGATATCGGCATTGTGAATCGACGTGAGGTTGAACTCGTACTGCTCGAGCACCCACCGCGTCCATCCCTCGTCCATGTTGCCGCCGGTCCACGGTTGATACATCGCGACGCGGGGCGCGCGGAAGGAGACGGGGCCGGGTTCGGGGTTCGACGTTCGGGGTTCGGGGTTTTCGTTCGGGGTTCTCGTTCTCGGTTCCCGGGTCTCGGTTCTCGGCTCCCGGTTCTGCGTTTTCGGTTCCCGGTTCTGGGGTCTCGGTTCTGCGGTTGCGTGGACGTCGAGGCCGAAGGTGCGCGCGAGTTGTTCGACTTTTCCGCGGGCTGCGCCGGACACGGCGACCCGCGACGGACCGTCGAAGGCGACGCGCGCGCCGTCCTTGAGTAACCGATTGATCGCGATCGCGGAGTCGGCGCCTTTGTACTCGAAGGTGAAACGCGTCCCGCTGCCGTTGACGTCGCCCGAGAGCACCGGTGCCGTCTCGAGCCTGGTCATCTTCAGGTTCGGAATCGCGCCCTTGACGAACGTCGTCTCGACCCCGAGGAGCATGCCGAGCGACCACGCCGTCACATCGTACGGCGGCTCGGGCGGTGCGTTCGGGCCGCGCCGCACTTCGGGATACGTCTGCTTCTCGAGCATGTCCTTCGCATACCGCGAGAACACCTGCGTCGTCGGGATCACGAATGTGCCGGCGGCGTACGGCTTGCCGTCAGCCTCGAACGTGCTGTCGGCGCGATACACCTCCACGCCGGCAAGCTGCAGCTTGTCCACCAGGTGGGCGGCCTCGCGGGCGTCATGCTGCCCGTCGGTGGGAATAAGGATCGCCGACGGGTTGCCCTTCCGGCCGTCTTCGATCGTCTGCCGGTTCACCTCGTAGATCTGCCGCAGGATCGTCTCTCGCCGATCCGCGCCGGTCTCGAGCAGCGCCATCGTCGCGATCAATTCGTAGTCGACGATGTCGCGCAGCGTCCAGCGGCCGCCCATCCACGGCCGCGGATACTCGGTGCGCGGCGTGATGTCGGTCGGCGGCGGCAACGGCGCGTCGCTGAACTGCGGCGTGCCCCGTCCCCCGCCGTCGCCGCCGCGGCCGGCGGCGGGAACCGGCCGTCCGGGCACGGCGCGCTGCTGATCCATCGGCGCCGCGACCCGCGCGCTCGCCACCTCGGTGAGCAGGCCGATCTGGTTGTGCCACCAGCCGCTCCACGCCATCGCCCCTTCCCAGAAGTTCGTGTAGGTCGAGTTGTAGATGATCCCTTCCTTGCCGGCGGCTTCGAGCGCCGCCGCCTGTGACTGCCCGAGGATCCCGTTCCAGCGATAGATCAACGGGTGCACGTTCATGTTGATCGGATCGGTCGCCGGCATCACGAAGATGCGCGCGCCGTTGCTCCCCATCTGATGTTCGTCGAGCCACACCGCCGGGAACCAGTCGTGCCACAGCAGCCGCGCCGTGTGCTGGCTCTCCTTCTGCGTGAACATGTACATGTCGCGGTTGTTGTCGTGGCCGACGTACGGGTGATAGAGGTACGGGATCGGGCTGTTCGCGTACTCGGTGCCGGCGTTCCGATTGAACCAGTCGGTGACCAGGATCTGTCCATCCGGATTGAGGCTCGGCACGAGGACGAAGATCACGTTGTCGAGGATCTTCTTCACCTCGGGCGCGTCGCTCGTCGCGAGCCGGTGGACCAGCTCGATCGACATCTGCGTCGCGCCGATCTCGGTCGCGTGGATGCTGCACGTGATCGCGAGCACGAGCTTGCCTTGCCGGAAAATCTCGTCGCGTTCGGCCTCGGTCGGCGCGCCGTCCTGGAAGTACAGTTTGCGTTCGAGCCGCTTGTAGCGGTCAAGGTTCTTCAGCGTCTCCGGCGCGCTGATCTCGAGGACGATGAACGGACTGTTGCTGCTCGTCTTCCCCAGCTCGCGTAGCCGCACCCGATCGGAGCTCGACGCGGCGAGCTTCATGTACTCGACGATCTTGTCCCAGCGCGCGAGCTTGCCGTCGGCGCCGACGCGGTGTCCAAGGAACTGCTCAGGCGCCGGCAGCCCGGCGCCGGTCGCGACCAGCGTCAACGAGAGCATGATCAGGGCAGAGGCGAGCGTACGGCGGGGCATCATCGAATCCTCCGGGGACCGGACCGTCCGTCGAACTCCTTACTATCGCACGGTGACGATGACTTCGTTCGACGGGCCGCTGCGGCCGCACGAGGCGTTGGCGCGGACGCGCACGAAATAGGTGCCGGCGGCGACGCCGGTTGCCGCGAACGCCGTCTGCGCGGTGCCGGTGTCGAAGTTGGCGAGGTCGTTGAGCCCGGCGGCGGAGCCCGCCTCGACTTGGTACGACGCCGCGCCCGCCGAGGTCGTCCACTGCAGCGTCACCGTGCTGCCGGCGACCTGCGCGCTCAGCGTCGGCGCGCCGCCGCAACCGCTGCCCACGGTGAGCAGCACCTCGGCCGACGGTGCGCTGCGTCCGGCGCCGTTCGACGATCGCACGCGCACGTAGTAACGGCCTGCGCCGACGCCGGTCGCGGTGAAGCTGGTGAACGCGCTGCCGGTCGCGATGCTGGCGAGGTCGGCGAGGCCGGGCGCGGAGCCGGCTTCGATCACGTACTCGGCCGGCGGCGCGCCTGACGCCGGCGGCGACCAGGTGAGCGTGACCGTCGATCCAGACACCGACGTCGACAGATTCGAGGGCGGATCCGGCGCGAGCGCTGCGCCGACCGTGAGCAGCACGTCATCCGACGGCCCACTGCGTCCGGCAGCGTTCTCCGACCGCACGCGGATGTAGTAGCGGCCGGCGGCGACACCGGCCGTCGTGTACACAGTTGCCGTCGTGCCGGTCGAGAAACTGGCGAGGTTCGCGAGCCCCGGTCCGGTGCCCGCCTCGATCACGTAGTCGAGCGGCGTGCCGCCGTCCTTCGGCGCGAGCCAGGCAATCGTGACGGTCGATCCGAACGACGATGCCGACAGACCCGTCGGCGGATTGGGCGCGCCTCCGTTCGAGGCGCCGGTGATCGTCCACGAGTGGGAGGCCTGGAGCAGCCGTGAGGGATCCGATCGGACGAACGCCGTCGTATCCCGAATCGACGCGGTCAGCGTGTGCGTGCCGGTTGGCACGCGCGCGGCCGGCACCGAGAGTGCGGGACCAGTCGCGACGACGGTTCCGTCCAGCGACCAGGTGACCGTGTCGGCATGCGTCGCGAGCGCCGGCGTGTTCACCTGAAACGTCGTCGACCCGCCGAACGGGATGGCGACGGCCGATGCCGTCGGCGAAAAACTGTCGAGCGGCGCGACGTAGTTGTAGAAGCGCCTGACCAGCTGCTCGGAGTTGATCTGTTCGTACGGCCGGCCGAGCGATCGCATCTTCGAGTTGAAGGTCGGGCGATAGACCCCGGTCGGACAGTAGACGGCGCCGAGATACAGCCCGGGGATGCCGTTCACCGCGTCGACGGTCGGCACCGGCGTCGACGGATCGATCCAGGCGTTCCATTTGATCGCGCCGCGCGACGTCTGCACGGTGGCGTTCGCCGCCGGCGGCTCGGACGTCGTGGAACAGGGCGGCGGCTGATCGGTGTATTCGTCGGCGAGCAGGCCGAGCGTGTGTCCCATCTCGTGCAGCGCGAGCTCGACTACGTTCGGATCGAGCGACGACACGCTGACCGCGCCGCCCGATCCGCCGTACTCGACGTCGTTGACCAGCACGAAAACCAGGTCGCGCTGCAGCGGGCCGAGATTGCGGCCGACCGCGGCGTTGACCGCGCCAATGTTCACGCACACCAGGCGCTGAATGCCGCCACAGTCGTAGCTGGCGCCGAAGGCGGTCGATCGGAAGTCGCCGCGCTCGGGATGACTGGCGCCCGACTGCGCGCTGACCACGTCGATGCGGTAGGCGTTGACGATCGTCCGATACTCGTTCCACGGCTGTTCGGAGAAGAATCGCGCGAGGAACTGGCTGGCGTCATTGGCGAACTTGTCCTGCTCCGCGGCGGTGTAGCCGTCGCCGACGATCGCGATGTCGAGACGGTTCGATGGATCGCCGGACAGCTGAAGTACCGTGACGGGTTCAGCACGCGCAGCGGACGGAAGGAGCGCAAGCCCGGCGCAGAGCGCGATCCGCGCGGCGACGCGTCGGCAGCGCGCGCTCATCGAAGATCGGCGGTCGCCACGAGCCGAAGGACGTACGCGTCGTTGACCCATTCGGGCGCGTAGACGCGCAGGAGGACGATGTCCGCACGATCGGGAATGTCGACCAGGAGGTTGGCTTCGGCGCGCAGCAGGCGCCGCGAGGTGATGCGTCCCTGCGCGTCCGCGGTTTCGCCGCGGATCAACCGCGGGTCCGGGACGGTTCGCCAGTCGAGCTCACGTCCGGCGGCGTCCGACGACACGACGACGAGGCGGTCGGGCGACAGCTGCGGATCCCGTTCCTGAGGCAGCGGTCCCTCGCCGCGCACGCGGCTCACGATGCGCACGTCTTCGGCGCGGACGGCCGTCCGTTCCGCGGTCACCGGGGTGATCCACTGGAGCTCGATCCGCTGGCTCGCGCTCGCGTCGGCATGGGGCACCGCCGCTCGCAGCTCGACGAACGACCGTTCGGCCGCGGACGGAAACGTCTGCGCCGCACCGCTGCCGGTCGCAGCCATCCAGACGACGGCCGCCGCCACGGCTCGAGTTGGCCTCATCGCGCGGCATTGTAGGATCGAACCCATGCGAGCTACCAGAGTTCCGACCCGGATGGACGATGTGCAGCCGCCGATCGTCCCGGTGATCGGTGATCTCATTCGCCAGGTGCCGGGCACGATCTCGCTCGGCCAGGGCGTTGTCCACTACGGGCCACCGTCTGCGGCGGTCGACGCCGCGCGCGAAGCATTGGCGAATCCCGACACGCACAGCTACCAGGACGGCGGCGGCACGCGCGCGCTCCTCAGCGCCATCGAAGACAAGCTGCGGCGCGACAACGCGATCGACGTGGCGCGCGGGACGCAGGTGATGGTGACCGCCGGCGCCAACATGGCGTTCGTGCACGCCATCCTCGCGATCACCACGCTCGGCGACGAAGTGATTCTCCCGGTCCCGTTTTACTTCAATCACGAGATGGCGATTCAGATGGCCGGCTGCGCGCCGGTGCGGGTGGCGACCGACGAGCGGTATCAGCTCGACCTCGACGCGATCCGCCGCGCGATCACGCCGCGCACCCGCGCCATCGTCACGGTGACGCCGAACAACCCGACAGGCGCCGTGTATCCGGAGGCGGCGCTGCGCGCGATCAGCCGGCTGTGCCAGGACCGCGGGCTGTATCACATCAGCGACGAGGTGTACGAGTACTTCACCTACGGCGCGGCGCGGCACGTGTCGCCGGCGTCGTTCGACGGGGCGGAGAAGTACACGATCTCGCTGTTCTCGCTGTCGAAGGCGTACGGGTTCGCCGGCTGGCGGATCGGCTACATGGCGTATCCCGAGTCGCTCGCCAATGCGATCATGAAGGTCCAGGACACGGTGCTCGTCTGCCCGCCGGTGATCTCGCAGATTGCGGCGGTGGCGGCGATGGAAGTCGGGCCGGCCTACTGCCGCCGTCAGCTGAGAGCGCTCGCCGACATTCACGACATCGTGACGACCGAGTTGCGCTCGCTCGAGCCGCTGTGCACGGTGCCGCCCGCCGACGGGGCGTTCTACTGCTTCATTCGGGTGAACGCCGACGCGAACCCGATGGAGCTGGCCGAGCGGTTGATCCGCGAGCACCGGGTCGCGGTGATTCCCGGCACGGCATTCGGCGTCGGCGACGGCTGCTACTTCCGCGTCGCCTATGGTGGGCTGCAGAAAGAAACCGTGGCGGAAGGCATCGGGCGGCTGGTCAGCGGGCTTCGCGTGATACTTGTCAATGGCTGATGGCTGATGGCAAATGGTAGAGGGTCAATGGTCCATCCACTGTCTGCCAGCAGCCATTAGCCATCAGCCATGACTGGACGTGGACGCGTGCAAGTGAGGCACGCGTCCGCGCCACGGACGCGCCTCCTCGAGCGCGGCCGCCAGCTGCAGGACCACGTGCTCCTGCGCGTGTGGCGCCGCGATCTGGATTCCGATCGGCAGCCCGCTCGAGTGCATGGCGAGCGGCAGCGAGATCGCCGGCGTGCCCAGGATGTTGTGCGGCAGCGTGTATTGACACGTGCCGCGATAGATCACCTCGGTCAGCGTGTCCATCGTCACGTCGGTGCGGCCGAGGTTATAGATCCCCCATGGTTCAGCGACGCGCGGGGTGGTCGGCGAGAGCCAGACGTCGAACTGCGCAAAGAACCGCGCGAGCTGACGGCGGGCCGTGTTGATCGCGCTCATCGCCGCGATGAACTGCGCCGGCTTCATCCGCGCCGCGTATTCGTAAATCATCAACACGACCGGCTCGAGCGTGTCGCGGCCGATCGGGTGGCCGCTGCGCGCCGAATACCCCTCGACGCGGAGATCGAAGCCGAAGAACCAGACGTCGACCATGGCCCGCATCGCAGCGCCGCCGTCGAACACCGGCGCCGCCTCGGATAGGTGGTGGCCCATCTCCTCGAGCAGCGTCGCGGTGGCGCGAACCGCGTGCGCGACTTCGGCGTCGGTCTCGACGTCCATCAGCGGGGCGGTCAGCCAGCCGATGCGCAGCGGACCGGGGCGCCGCGCAATCAGTGTTGCGTAGCTCTCCCAAGGTTTCGGGATCACGAACGGATCGCCGACCTGCGGCACCGAGAGGCAGTCGAGCATCGCAGCGGCGTCGCGCACGCTCCTGGCCTGGACGAAATTCTGCCCGAGGCCGTACCCGTTCTCGTCCATCGCCGGCCCGAGCGATACCCGTCCGCGCGACGGCTTCAATCCAACGCCGCCGCAGAAGCTCGCGGGAATGCGAATCGATCCCGCGATGTCGGACCCGTGCGCGATCGGCACCATCCCGGCGCAGACAGCCGCCATGCCGCCGCCTGTCGATCCGCCGGCGGAGTAGCCATGCTTCCATGGCGTCGACGTGTTGCCGTGCAGCGCGCTCTCGGTGGTGCCGGACATCGAGTACTCAGGAGCGGCCGAGCGTCCGATGATGTTCACACCCGACGCGCGGAACATCTCGGCGAGATGCGTGTCCTGTTGTGACACGAGGCCGCGGCACAGGCGGCTGCCGAACTCGACCCGGCGTCCCGCTTCGTGGCCGTAGAAGTCCTTGATCAGGAAGGGGACGCCGCGGAAGGGTCCCGGCCCGAGCGATCGTTCGTCGAGATCGTCGATCCGATCGGGGTAGGTCTCGACGACGGCGTTCACGTGGGGATTGAGCGTGGCGATCGCCTGCGCGGCGGTCGCGGCGAGTTCGTTCGGCGACACGTCACGCCGCGCGACGAGATCGGCCAGCCCGAGCGCATCGAAGCGGGCGTACTCGGATACCTTCATGACGGCGTGGATTCTAGTCGGAGACAGGTCGCGGGGCGTACGCTCGGCTACCGCTTCCGCGCTTCGTCGAGCGTCTCAGGCGTTCACCGACGGACCCGGAGTCCGGCGGGCCGCGGCGCGTTTCTTGTCCTTGTACATCCGCGCGTCTGCTTCGCCGAGCAGCGGCCGCAGATCGGTCGTCCCGGCCGGGACCTCGACCGCGCCGACGCTCAGGCCGAGGCCGGCGGGCAACTCCGACGCCTCTGGCGCCGCGTCGAATGCCTCTTTCAACGCCGCCGCTTTCTCCCGCGCCTCCCGCTCGGTGCAGGTGATCAGCACGAGGAACTCGTCGCCGCCCCAGCGGAAGACGTAATCCGCTTCGCGAATGCGCCGCTTCAGGAACCGCGCGACGTACTGCAACACCTGATCGCCGGTGTCGTGGCCGAGCGTGTCGTTGATCGCCTTGAAATTGTCCACGTCCACGAACAGCAGCGACAACGGCAGGTTGAAGCGGGCGTGGCGCTTCAACTCTTTCGACTGCACCTGGTCGAGGAAGCGGCGGTTGTAGCAGGCCGTCAGCGGATCGGTGATCGCGAGCTGCACGAGATCCTCCCGCGCCGCCTCCAGCCGGCGATTGGTCATGCGCAGCTCGTAGGTCATGTCCTCGAACACCAGCAGGTGGATGCCGATCACCGCGAGCACCGCCAGCATCACGTTGACCATGAACAGCTGCGACGCCGCAAACGCCTCCGACAGCAGCCGCGGCAGCGCCGCCGCCGACGTGAAGTTCGTGATCGCGAGGCCCAGCATCACCAGCGCCGTCAAGCCGGCGCCGATCATCCGCCGTTCCACGAGCACGGCGGCGTACATCGCCGCGGTCGCGAGGAGCAGGACCGCGTTGAGCAGGTAGCCGGGCACCACCACGGTTCGCTCGCCGAGGAGCGCCGGCGCGACCGTGAACCACACGGCGACGGCCGCGAGCGGTTTCAGCCACCGCCCGCGCAGGTAGCCGCGCTGCAGATACAGATCGGCGCTCCAGACGAACAAGAGCGCGCTGGTGATCCGCAGCAGCTGCGACACGCCGGTGATCGTGCCGGCGACGCGCGGACTGCGCCATCCCGTCGAGGTGAGGAGAAACGCCGGCGCGAGCAGCAGCCAGCCCGCGGCCCACGCCAGAATGAACGACGTCCGCCGGTGCGCGTACTGCAGCAGCAGCAGGCCGCAGAC
>Ga0066388_100003021_pt1 | contig 10669 bp, 11 predicted proteins | sample PanSoiMetaGPlot6_FD_64539 | JGI IMG/M metagenome (GOLD analysis project Ga0066388, IMG submission 64539) | Tropical forest soil microbial communities from Panama analyzed to predict greenhouse gas emissions - Panama Soil - Plot 6 (Hybrid Assembly) | ecosystem: Environmental > Terrestrial >... | reverse complement strand
GGTTACGTCGCGGCGAGCGCTAACTCCCGTTAGCGTCCTGGGTCCAGGACAAGCTGGGTCCAGAGCAATTGGACTTGTAAAACTTTGGACCGCTTGCTATCTTCGCCTCGACCACAGGGTGAGACTTTGCCCTCAGAGGCCCGGGAGGCGGCATGGCTGCTCGCACGGCGACAGCGCACTCACCGCAAAAAGCTCAACGAGAGCTGGAGGATCTGCAGCTCGTCCTCAAGGCGCGGAACGGCGACAGCGTTGCGATGGACGCTCTCATCCGCCGTTACACGGGGTTCGTGCGTCTCAAGGCGAGCTCGTATTTCCTCGCCGGCGGCGACAACGACGACCTCCTGCAGGAGGGGTTGATCGGCCTCTACAAGGCGGTGCGCGACTTCCGGGCAGACAAGGAGACCTCGTTCCGCAGCTTCGCCGAGCTCTGCGTGACACGGCAGATCATCACGGCGATCAAGACGGCGACGCGGTTCAAGCACACGCCGCTCAACACCTATGTCTCGTTCAGTCATACGCCGGCCGGACAGGACGGCGAGGGCGAGTGCACGCTCGGCGACGCGCTGCCGGGGCCGGCGGTGCACGAGCCGCCGCTCGTCGTGATCTCCACCGAGGAGCTGCAGAGCCTCGTCTTCAGCCTCGGGGCCGGCCTCTCGACACTCGAGGCGGACGCGCTGAAGCTCTATCTCGAGGGCTCGTCGTACGAGGACATGGCCGAGCGCCTCGGCTGCGACACGAAGACGATCGACAACGCGCTCCAGCGGGTCAAGCGGAAGATCCTCGCGCACCAGAAAGGCCGCGAGGTCCTGCTCTGACGACCGCTACGCTGGCGCCGCGCCGGAGTAGCTCAGCTGGTAGAGCAACGCCCTTGTAAGGCGTGGGTCGTCGGTTCGAGTCCGACCTCCGGCTCTCTTTCTCGCCGCCTGCCGACTGCTCGACTACAGGTCAGCTCTCGCGAGGGCCTGTTCGAGGTCGGCCCAGAGGGTCTCGGGATCCTCGAGGCCGACGCTAAGACGGAGGAGGCCGGCCGGCACGCGGTCGCCCTCCCAGCGGCCGCGGGTTTCGATCAGGCTCGTGACCCCGCCGAGCGACGTGGCGTTGACGATCACGCGGGTCGACGTCTCGACCTTCCGCGCTTTCTCCGCATCCGCCACGTCGAAGGAGAGCAGGCCGCCGAGACCGGAATGGCGGACGGCCTCGACCGCAGGATGCCGGCGGAGCCGCTCGGCGAGGAGAAGGGCGGTCTCGGTCTGGCGCCGAACCCGGAGCTCGAGCGTCTTCAAGCCGCGCAGCAGCAGCCAGGCGGCGTCCGGAGCAGGGACGATGCCGGTCCGGCCACGGAACGTGCGCAACTCCTCCGCGGCGGCGGGGTCGCGGCAGACGACGGCGCCGAGTAGGGCGTCGTCATGCCCCGCGAGGTATTTGGTCGCGCTGTGGAGAACGAAGTCGGCGCCGTGCTCCAGCGGGCGGAGCTGGACCGGCGTCGCGACCGTCGCGTCGACGACGACCGGCGCCGGATGGGCGACGGCCGCCTCCAGGTCGGGCATGGTCAGAAACGGGTTCGACGGGGCTTCGAGCCATACGAGCTGGGCTCCCTCGGGCGGTTGGCCCGTCTGGTCGAACTCGACGACGCGGAGCCCCCAGGACGAGAGCGCCGCGAAGGTGACGCCGGTGCCGTAGTAGCCGCCGGCGGCAAGGGCGATCGTATCGCCGGGCTCGAGCAGTGCGAGGACGAGCGCCGTCGTCGCGCCGGCGCCGGACGGGAACAGGAGGGCCGTTCCGCGGTCCAGCTTGCCGAGCTCCGCCTCCGCCGCCGAGATGGTTGGACTGCCGTACCGCTGGTAGTAGAACTCGCCGACCTCGCCCCGCGCGTCGTACGGCCAGAGCGTGGAGCGGTCGAGCGGCTCCATCACTAGGTGTCCGCCAGGAGAGCGGCCAGGATCCGCCTCTCCGCCCTGTCGCCGGGAGCCTCATGCGGCGTTCGCCGATAGATCTCGGCCGCGGCCTCGTGGAAGCCGGGGGGAAGGTCTGCCGCAGCGAACGTGTGCGCAATCTCCTCCATCTCTCCGATCCAGCGCCAACCCTTCGTCAACGCGCTGCGGGAGGCGGAGCCGAGCCGGGCCTCGGCCTCCGGAATCGATGCGCGCCATTCTGCGAGTAGCGCATCTCCGACGCCGTTCGCCTCCGCCGCAGCGAGGCTTGCGAGCAGGAGTGCGGCGCTGCCTTTCGTCCACGCGGCGTACGCCATCTTCAGCGCCGAGGCCGAACCCGCGTCGGCGGCAAGCACCCTCGCCTCGAGCACGCTGCCGGAGAAGAGCTCGGCGACGGCGTTCCCCTCCGCCCCGGACAGATAGAGGCGGGTCGTGCCCGGGTCCCGCGGCGGCGGGCCGATGATGCCGCCGTCGACGAACCGCGTGACGCTGGAGGCGATCGTCCGTGCCGTGTCGGGTGACACCGCGTTCGCGTCGACGTAGATCCCCGGAAACTGCGTGGCTGCAGCAGCGACGTCGAGCGCCGCGTGCGGGGGACATACGGAGATGACCACGTCGGCCCGACCGAGCAGCGCCTCCGCCTCGCCGACGTCTTCCAACCCGGCCGCTGTCGCTCGCTCGGCCGTGGTGGGGCTGCGCCCGTCGGATGCCCACAGGACCTCGACACCGCTGTCGCGCAGCGCGCGCCCGACGGCAGCGCCCATCTCGCCGGGATGGAGAAGCCCGACCGTCACGTCCCGACCCTATACCGGTTCCGGCTCGAGCTCGTCCAGGGGGCCGAGCCGCGAGAGCGCGGGGAAGAGCTTCGGCCAGGATGCCGCGAAGGCGACCATGAGCACGCCGCCGAGCACCACGGCTTGCACCGTCCCGAGCAATGCGGCCATCGCCCCGGACTCGAAGGCACCGAGCTCGTTCGATGCGCTGATGAACACCCACTCGACCGCGCTGACCCGCCCCTGGAGCGAGAGCGGTGTGAGCACGGCGACCGTGGTCGCTCGGATGTTCATGCTGATCATGTCGACGAAGCCGGTGATCCCGAGCATGGCGAGCGACAACGGCAGCGAGCGGGAGAGGCCGAAGACGATCGTCGCGACGCCGAAGCTCGCGACAACGAGGAGCAAGGTTCGGCCCGCCGGGAAGGCGAGCGGCCGGCGTGTGATGAGGAGTCCCGCGACGAGCGCTCCGACGGACGGCGCGGTCCGCAATGCCCCGAGCACGACCGGCCCGCCCTCAAGGATCGTCTTGGCGAACACCGGCGCGAGCGCGATCGCGTCGCCGAAGAGAACGGCGACGAGATCGAGCAGGATCGCACCGAGCACGACGCGCTTCTGCCTGATGAAGCGGATCCCGGCGACGAGGCTGTCCCGGTCGATCGCCTCGACATACGGTCGCGTCATCGTCCGCGGCAGGCCGAGCGTGGCCGCGCCTGCTGCGACCAGGAGCGCGCCGGCGATCGCGTAGACAGCGAGCGGCTCGATGGCGAAGATCACGCCGCCGAGCGCCGGTCCAGCGACGAGGCCGATCTGGCCGGCGACGCTGCGGAGCGCGATCGCGCCTTGCAGGAGCTCCGTCGGCACGAGCTCGGGTGTCAGCGCGCGTTGTGCGGGCGTGCCGACGGCGGAGGCGACGCCGTTGAGAGCACCGACGCCCAGGAACGGCCAGATCGAGTGCGGGCCGATCGCAGTGATGGCCAGCAGCACGAAGACGATGAAGACCTGGATCCCGCTCGCAAGCGCGGCGACCGCGCGGCGCGAGACGCGATCGGCGAGCTGGCCGGCCGGCAGGGCAAGCAGCGGAAGCGGCAGGAACTCGGCCAGCCCGACGAGACCGAGGTCGAGCGGCCGGTGGCGAATCGTGTAGACCTGCCAGCCGATCGCGACGACGATCATCTGCGTCGCGAACCCGTTCGTGAGCAGCGCGGTCCAGAGAAACGCGAATCCGCGCACACGCAGTGCCGGGGGCAGACGTTGCCTCACGAGCGCGAACGTTAGGCTCCGCGACGGTGGCCGAGGGGCACGAAACGACTGCGGGAAAGCTCGAGTGGCTCGAGGAGCTCCGCGGGGAGGCCCTCCACGCCGGCAGCGAGAAGGCCGTCGAGCGCCGCCGCACGGAGGGGAGGCTCCTCGCCCGCGAGCGCGCCGAGAAGCTCTGCGATCCCGGCTCGTTCGTCGAGCTCGACCGCTACGTCCGCCACCGGGAGGTCGAGTTCGGCATGCGCGAGAAGCGCCCGTACGGCGACGCCGTCGTCACCGGCTACGGGACAATCTTCTCCCGCCGCGTCTTTCTCTTCTCGCAGGACTTCACCGTCTTCGGCGGCTCGCTGAGCGAGGTCTTCGCCGAGAAGATCTGCAAGGTCATGGACCTGGCACTGAAGTACGGGTGTCCGGTGATCGGGATCAACGACTCGGGCGGTGCGCGGATCCAGGAGGGCGTCGTGTCGCTCGCGGGCTACGCGGAGATCTTCTGGCGCAACGTCCAGGCATCGGGCGTGATCCCGCAGATCTCCCTCGTGATGGGGCCGTGCGCGGGTGGCGCCGTCTACTCGCCGGCGATGACCGACTTCATCTTCATGGTCGAGGGCTCGTCGTACATGTTCATCACGGGCCCCGACGTCGTGAAAACCGTGACGGGGGAGGAGGTGACCTTCGAGGAGCTGGGCGGCGCGGTCACGCACGCCTCCAAGTCCGGCGTCGCGCAGTTCACCGCGCCCGACGAGGAGTCCTGCCTCGAGGACGCGCGCTACCTCCTCTCGTTCCTGCCGCAGAACAACGCCGAGCAGCCTGCGTGGAGCGCGCCGACGGATCCGGTCGACCGGCAGGACGCCGACCTCGACACGCTCGTCCCCGACAACCCGAACAAGCCGTACGACATGCACGACGTGATCCGGCGCGTCGTCGACGACGGCGAGTTCCTCGAGGTCAGTGAGCGTTGGGCGGAGAACATCGTCTGCGGCTTCGCGCGGCTCGGCGGCCATGCGGTCGGTGTGGTCGGAAACCAGCCGAAGTCACTCGCCGGCGTCCTCGACATCGACGCATCGAACAAGGCTGCGCGATTCGTGCGCACCTGCGACGCCTTCAACGTCCCGCTCGTTACCTTCGTCGACGTGCCCGGCTTCCTGCCGGGAACGGCGCAGGAGTGGGGCGGGATCATCCGACACGGCGCGAAGCTCCTCTACGCCTACTGCGAGGCGACGGTGCCGAAGCTGACGGTGATCACGCGCAAGGCGTACGGCGGCGCGTACGACGTCATGAGCTCGAAGCACATCCGCTCCGACTTCAACTTCGCGTGGCCCACTGCGGAGGTGGCTGTGATGGGGCCGGAGGGAGCCGTCAACATCATCTACCGGGACCGGCCGGAGGAGGAGCGTCCGGAGCTGATCGCCGACTACAAGGAGCGCTTCGCCAATCCCTACACGGCCGCGGAGCGCGGCTACGTCGACGACGTGATCGAGCCGCGGCGGACGCGGCCCGTGCTCGTCGATGCGCTCGAGACCGCGCTGACGAAGGCGGAGCCGCGCCCCCGTCGCAAGCACGGCAACATCCCGCTCTAGCTCGGGGCCAGTGGGCGGCTGCTGCGAAGGGTCGAGGCCTGCCTCGCATTCATGCACGGTGGACCACTGCAGATAGACAGCCGCCTTGCCGCCGGGGGCAGTTGGCGCAACGGTTTCCCGGGGAAGGAGTCCGTCCTCGGCGGCAGGTTGCGAGTTGGCAATGACTTGCCCCGCCAGGCGATGGACACTCGAGGTCGGCCGGCTCGTAACGAGCAGGCCGTCGCGCCTCGGTTGACGACGATCGCAGCGCCGAGTCCGGAGGCTTTGGCGGCGCGACCATCTAGTGCTAGTATGACTGGCACGATGCTCAAGGTCAAGATCGATAAGCACGAGCCCACCGAGCTGTTCGAGCAGGTCGCCGCCGAGATCCGCCGAGCGATCGCCGACGGCGAGGCAAAGCCGGGCGAGCGGCTACCGCCGGCCCGTGACCTAGCCGCCGTCCTGGGCGTGAACACGAACACGGTGCTCCGCTCGCTCCGTCTGCTCCGCGACGAGGGCCTGCTCGAGTTCCGGCGCGGCCGCGGCGTCACCGTGGCGGGGACGCCGGAACGGAGCGCGGTGATCGCGCGCACGCGCGAGCTCGTCAGCTTCGCACGGCAGCAGGGCTATCGCCGCGACGAGCTGATCCGGCTCATCGAAGAGATCGCCTAGGACGCGAGTGCCGGGGCGTCGGCCTCGACCGGCGCGGCGAGCTCCTCGGCGAGCGCGCGGACGACGGCCGGGTCGAACTGGGTTCCTGCGCAGCGCTCGAGTTCGGCAAGCGCCTCAGGCTGGCGGAGGCGCTCCGCGTACGCGTGCTCCGACGTCATGGCGTCGTACGCGTCCGCAACGAAGACGATGCGCGACCCGAGCGGGATCTGATCGCCCGCCAGGCGGTTCGGGTACCCGTCGCCGTCCCACCGCTCGTGATGGTGGAGCACCCACTCCGCCACCGGCTCGACGCCGAGGCTCTCGAGCATCTGGTACCCGATCTGCGGGTGCCGCTCGAGCACGAGCCGCTCCGCGTCGCTGAGCGCGCTCGGCTTGCGGAGAAGCTCCTCTGGGATCGCGAGCTTCCCGAGGTCGTGGAGGTGCCCCGCGAGCCGCGTCAGCTCGACCGAGGACTCGTCGGCGCCAAGCCGACGCGCGATCCGCGCCGAGTAGTCGCCGACCCGCTGCGAGTGGCTCCCCGCGAAGGCGTCGCGCTCGTCTACGGCGCGCGCGAGGCTCTCCGCGGCCCGGTACCGCGCCGCGCGGTCGGGCGTGTCCGCGACCTGGCCGAGGTTCGCGCGCAGGATCGACTCCGCGGCATAGGCGCGCACGCGGTTCTTGCCGTCCTTCTTCGCCCAGTAGAGGGCGCTGTCGGCGAGGCGGATGAGCTCGTCGCGCCCGGAGCCCTGCGTCGGATAGGTGGCGACGCCGGCGCTCACCGTCACCGTGCCGACGCCCTCGACGCGAAGCGCGGCGACCCGCTCGACGATCGAGCGCGCAACGGCAGTCGCCTGGCGTTCCTCCTGTCGGGGCAGGAGCACCGCGAACTCGTCTCCGCCGAGCCGGAACGACTCGCCGCCCTGGCGAAGCCGCGACGCCACCTGGCCGAGCACGAGGTCGCCGGCCGGATGCCCGAAGCGGTCGTTGATCGTCTTCAGGTCGTCGAGGTCGACGAGACAGAGCGCGAGCGACGTCCCTTCCGCCTCCGCCGCGACGAGCTCGCGCTGGAGCCGCTCGTGGAAGCTGCGGTGGTTGCCGAGGCCTGTGAGGGGGTCGGTGAGGGCGAGCCTCATGGCGCGGATCGCCTTGAAGGTGGAGCGCTGGTAGAGGGCGATTGCCAGCAGTGGGCCGACCAGCGCGATCGAGAGGGCCGGCTCGCGCTGCCAGAGCACGATGAGTGTCAGCGCGGCAGAGGCCATGAACGCGAAGGGCGCCGTCGTCTGCGCGATGTTCTCCCGCGCGATCGTGAAGAACGAGCGGCCGGAGTCGGCCGCGAGCACCGCGCTGATCAGGATGAGGTTGACGACCCAGTAGTAGATGAAGCCGCACAGCAAGACCCGAGCGACGAGGACTCCGGTCGAGCTCCCCTGGACGTGCTCGACCGCGATCCCGGCCGCGAGCGCCGAGAGCGCGAACATCGAGCCGTTGTAGGCGACGCGCAGCGGGGGGCGGCGCTGGAGCAGGTGCGTGAACGTGGGGCCGCCCGCTGCGACGATCACGCCGGCGGGCCACCCGAGCAGGATGATCGCCGAGACGGAGAAGACGAAACCGAGCGTGACGCCGCCGGCGCCCATTCCCTCGACCGGCACCGGAAAGCGCTCGGCCAGCGCCATGGCGGCGAAGAGGCCGAAGAGCGCCGCCACGTCTCCGGCGGAGCGAGGGACGGTCACGTATTGGTAGGCGGCGACCCCGACCGTGACGGCGCCCGCTGCAATGACGGGCACCACGATCGCCAGCACCCTCGCCGGAATAGCAGCGGGAGCGGTCACCGCTGCTATCGCGCCGGACGACGTCCGGCTGAAAATGGATTCCGGGGTGCTGCGCCCGGCTGCTTCTCACCTGACACCGATTACCTCCCCTACGAGGTGTGTTCGCCGGTGATTACCAGCCGTAGTTGAACAGCTGCAGGCCGTAGCTCCCGAGCACCGCTGCAACCGAGGCAGCGAGAGCCAGGAGAATCACGAGGCGGAACTTCCATTCCAACATTCTGTTCCTCCAGGGGGACGTTCGTAGGACGCCAGACACAAAAGATTGTGGTTACGCCTCGTTCACGCCGAAATCACCCGAAGGGGGTAACTACGGCGGATTCGCGCTCGGGGCGGCGCTTCTAGGGCTCGAGGCCGGCTTCTTTGAGCGGCCGGCGGCCCCAAGCGAACTTCTTGCGGTACCAGCCGCTGAGCTGCGCGAGCGCAACGCCCTCTCCCGAGGACTGGATGAACCACCCGTTGCCGACGTAGATAGCCGTGTGGAAGATCTGCGGCCCGGTCGACTGCGCGCCCTTGGTGCCGAAGAAGATCACGTCGGCCGGCTGCAGCTTCGCGAACGGGATCCTCTTCGAGCGGGGGACCTCCACGCTCATCGTGTAGGTGGTCCGGCCGCGGATCGTCGAGGCGAGGGATCCCTCGTTCGGGTAGCTCTGGAGCTTGTAGACGCGCCAGACGAAGCCCGAGCAGTCATAGCCGCCGCGGGAGGTGACGCCGAACTCGGTCTCGGCGTTGTCGTTCGCCCCGCCCCAGATGTAGGGCATCCCGATCTTCGAGAATGCGACGTTCAGGATCCGGCGCTGCCAGTCGTTCAGCTGCGGCAGTTCGAAGGACGAGGCGAGGCTCTGCACCTGTTCGATCTGCCAGCTGTCCTCGAGCAGGCCGAAGTCGAGGATCTGCGCGGCGGAGTACGCGGCCTCGGCCCGGGTCGCTGGATCCTGCGGCCGCAGCTCGATGAAGTCCTGCGCTGCCGGATGGTTGAGGCGAAGGCCGAGCAGTCGCGCGACGACCTCGGTGCCGAAGCGACCAGGGACTGCCGTCCCTGCGGCGCGTGCTCCCAGGGCGAATTCCTTCGCCTCCTTCGCCAGGCCGAGCGCGTTGACGAGCTGGCGATCGAGCTCTGCCATCGACACCTGTGCGCTCGGATTGGACACGGTGGGCGCGGTCGTCGTCGGAGTCGTGTCCGTCGTCGGGCCGGTTGGGACCGGATCGGTGGAGGTCGTCCCGGTGGTCGACGGCTCGGGGTCGGACAGCGGCGTCGGGGGCGACCCGAGCTGCTGCTTCAGGTCGAAGCCGAGCTTCGCGAGCGTCTGCTTGGTCAGCGCCGAGTTCGGGCGAAACTTCTTGGGGGTCTTCGCGCCCATGAGGCCGTGCGCCACGACGGTGGAGATCTGAGGAGCCGCCCAGTTGGGTAGCGAGCCGGCGGCTCCGAAGGCCACAGCGGAGGTGATGGCAGCGGCCGACAACGCAGCCGCAAGCGTGAGGACGCGCTGACCCACGGGTTTCTCATCGACCGCGCCGGCGTGGGGCATTACCCTCCAATTACCCTCATCCGGTGCTGGAGATAACGCCTGAGCCCGACGCGGCCGAGCGCGAAGCGATCCGCGCGGCTCTGACAACCGAGCACGCCGAGCAGGACAAGGCCTCTCCGTGGGCCGAGGCTCTGCTGCCGAAGCGGGACGCCGGCGAAGACGAGCCGTAACCTGAGCGCGCTGCCAGGCGTTGCCTCCTCATGTGGGAGGAATGCATTCGCTGTGGCGAGGCTCCGGCCGTCGACGAGCAGGGCTATTGCGGTCACTGTCACTGGGCCGTTCGTGCCGAGGTGGAGGAGGGGTTCTACGCCCTCCGCGAGTACCTCCGCGCCTGGGCCCGGTTCGACGCGTGGTGCGAGGCCAGCGGCCGCGTCGCCGTCTGACCGGAGGCGCGACCGTTATTCCGGCTGGGCCCGGCTGAACAGCCGCGGCGCGCTTCGCGCGTAGTCGAGGCCCGACAGCCACGTCAGCACGACGGCGACGAGCAGCGCCCACCAGGCGGCGCGGTCGGTCCAGGCGCCGGCGGCGGCGAAGCCCGCAACTGCGGCGGCCACCGCCTGGGCCCAGGTCTTCAGCTTGCCGAGATCCCGCGCCGCGAGGACGACACCGCGCTCGATCGCCGCCTGGCGCAGGCCGGTGACCAGGACCTCTCGCACGACGATCGCCGCGACCATCCACGCCGGGGCGACTCCTTGCTCGATGAGCATCACGAGGGCCGCGAGCACGAGCACCTTGTCTGCGATCGGGTCGAGGAGCGACCCCAGCGAGGAGGTGCGTCCGTGCTTGCGAGCGAGCCGCCCATCGAACCAGTCGGTGGTCATGGCGACGCAGAAGACCGCGGTCGCCCAGTAGTTGTGGTTTGGGAAGTCCCAGGCGTAGAGGACGACCACGAGCGGGACCGAAGCCGCGCGCGCGACGGTGAGCTGATCGGCCGGCGTGAGCGTCATGACGTGGAGAATACGGCCCGCTCATGTTCGAGAAGGTTCTCGTCGCCAACCGGGGAGAGATCGCGATCCGCGTCTTCCGCACGCTGCGCGAGCTCGGGATCGGCGCTGTGGGGGTCTACTCCGAAGGCGATCGAGACGCGCTCCATGTCGCGTACGCGGACGAGGCCTTCCTGCTCGGACCGACGCCGGCGGCCGA
>Ga0066388_100003020_pt1 | contig 10669 bp, 13 predicted proteins | sample PanSoiMetaGPlot6_FD_64539 | JGI IMG/M metagenome (GOLD analysis project Ga0066388, IMG submission 64539) | Tropical forest soil microbial communities from Panama analyzed to predict greenhouse gas emissions - Panama Soil - Plot 6 (Hybrid Assembly) | ecosystem: Environmental > Terrestrial >... | reverse complement strand
GCGACCCGAACCGGAGCTCGTTAGGGCTGCTTCCTTCCGGACCTGACCCGGTTGGCGAGTGGCTCGTCCACCGCCAACCTCCCGACCCCTATATCGGCGGAACGCAACGCGAATGCAAGCGTCCGCCGTCGGCTCCGTGCTAGCTTTCCTCCGGAAAACCGCACGGTTGAGGCCATGATTCTGCCCACTGGTTCCCTGCCCGAACCCTGGTCGCTGCATCCGCAGCTTGCGCGAGACACGATTTCGCTCGGCGACCTGCCGCTGTCGCGGGTCTTCATCGTCAACGACGCCAACTGGCCCTGGCTCCTGCTGGTGCCGCGTCGTCCCAGCGTGAGCGAGATCATCGAGCTCGACGAGGTCGCGCAGGCCCAGCTGATGACCGAGATTTCGCGCACCGGCCGCGCACTCAAGGCGGTGACCCGCTGCGACAAGCTCAACATCGCAGCGCTCGGCAATGTCGTACCGCAGCTGCATGTCCACGTCATCGCGCGTCGCTTAGGCGACGCCGGCTGGCCGAAGCCGATCTGGGGCGCCGCCGCGCCGCTCGCGCACGATGCGGGCGAGCTCGAGCGGTTCATTGCCACGATCCAGCGCAGGCTCTGGCTTGCGTCGGAAAGTGGTTGACCTTTGGGACGGATCGATTCCACGGTAAGGAGAGCGAGTTCCGGACAACGCGAACGAAGGAAAAGTGCCATGACCTTCCGCATCGCAGTCGTGCAACCGATCGCCCATCGGCCGGGCGAAGACGAGCGCAACGTCGCCGATGCCGTCGCCTACGTGGAGCAGGCGGCCGCACAGGGCGCGCACTTCGTGTGCCTGCCGGAGACCTATCCGGGGCCGTGGCGCATGCCGGCCACATTCGATCCGACCGCCGCGATGGTCGAGGCGGCCGTCCGCCTTGGCGTGCATGTCGTGTTCGGAACGATCGAGCCGATCGATGACGAAGCCGCCACCGCCTACAACCTGATCTGCATGGCCTATCCGGACGGGCGCGCGCCGGCTCGCTACCGGCGCACGCACCCAAACGGCCCGTGGATCTACACCGGCGGTCCCGCCTGGGAATTCCAGTATGTCCCGGGCGACGAGTTTCCGGTGTTCGACACTGTGCACGGCAAGGTCGGGCTCGCCATGTGCAGCGAGGTCTACATGCCGGAAGTCGCACGGGCGTTGGCCCTGCGCGGCGCCGAACTGATCTTCATGCCGGCCGGCAAGGACAAGCGCACGCTGTGGGCCACCTGGCGCACGTTGATCTGGGCACGCGCGATCGAGAACCTTGCGCTCCTGGTAACGACCCAGAACCTGTTCACGCACGCCGAGCGCGGCCTCGCGATGGTCGCGGCGCCCGAGGAAATCCTGTTCGAGAGCACCGCCGCCGGGCTCAGCGTGGTCGACGTGAGCCTCGATCGCGTCCGCTTCCTGCGCTCGACCCGCGACGTGGTCGGGTCATCGGACCATTGCGCCGCCAAGCAGGGCCTGCTCGGACCGCAATGGCAGCGGCCGGAACTCTACGACGCGATCCATCCCCGGTCGCTGCCCGAAGCGGCGGAGTGATGTCCCCTCGCCCCGATCTCGGACCGAAGCCGCGTCTCGGCTATTCGATGAGCCGCATCGAGCGCGCGGCCGAGCGCCGATCTGACGCCGCCGCGCTGCATGCGCTCGAGACCGACGCCCGCGCCCGCGCCTATGTCGTCGGCGGCGACCTCGTCGTGCTGCGCAAGGGCGGGGGGGCGCTCGATCCGCTGTTCGCGCGCGCCGACGTGCACGCAATCGGCGCCCCGCGCGAGAGCGCCTTCCTCGGCCTGGTGGATGGCGCTCCGCGCTTTGTCACCGCGATCGAGCCGGCGGCGGCCGAAGCGCTCAAGGGCAGCGCCGACTTCGAGGTCACCGATCTGCGCTCGATCGCGGTGCGCGGGCTCGTGGACGCCGAGCATCTGCCGGTGCTCGCCGAGGGCAAGGCCTTGCTTAACTGGCACGCCCGGAACCGGTTCTGCGCCAATTGCGGAGCTGCCACCACGGTGGTCGAGGCCGGCTGGCGGCGCGACTGCCCTGCCTGCCACGCCCCGCATTTTCCGCGCACCGATCCGGTCGCGATCATGCTGCCGGTCGCCGGCGAACGCTGCGTGCTCGGCCGCTCGCACCGGTTCGCGCCCGGCATGTGGTCGTGCCTCGCCGGTTTCGTCGAGCCGGGCGAGGCGATCGAGGATGCGGTTCGCCGCGAGACCCGCGAGGAGTCGGGTATCGTGTGCGGACGCGTCGCCTATTTCGCGTCGCAGCCGTGGCCGTTCCCGACCTCGCTAATGATCGGCTGCCACGCCGAGGCGCTGACCCGTGACATCGTGGTCGATCGCACCGAGCTTGCCGACGCCCGCTGGTTCGACCGCGAGGAGGTGGCGCTGATGATGCTGCGGCAGCATCCGGAGGACTTGACCGCACCGGTCCCGATCGCGATCGCCTACCACATCATCCGCGCCTGGGTGGAGGACGGCGTTGACTTCGGCTAGAGCTTGATGCGGAAGAGTGGGTTTTCCGAAAAGATCATGCTCCAAAGCAGGAAAACGCGCCGTCCGGTGGTGCTGTGCGCCGGCATCGCAGTCGAAGATTTCATCTTCAAGGTCGACGCGTTTCCCGAGCCGGGCGCGAAAATCTACGCCGCCGAGTTGATAGCGACACCGGGCGGCTGCGCCGCCAATGCGGCGGTCGCGGTCGCGCGGCTGGGCGGCGAGGCGCGCTTCGCCGGTCCGGTCGGGACCGACGAGGCGAGTTCGCGCTTCCTCGCCGGCATGGCGCGCAGCGGGGTCGATACCAGCGGCGTGATACGCGTCGAAGGCGCCTCGATCTCGGTCTCCGGGATCTTCATCGATCACGCAGGCGAGAAGATGGTGGCGACCCGGCGCGGCGCCCAACTCGGCGAGGCGCGGCCGGCGGACCCCGACCGCCTCGTCGCCGACATCGACGCGGTGATGGCGGACAACCGCTTCCCGGATTTCGTTGAGCCGATCCTGCGCGCCGCCAGCCGCCGCGGCATTGTGGTCGTGCTCGATGGCGATCGCGCGACGCAGCCCGATGACCCGCTGTTCGGAATCGCATCGCACATCGTGTTCTCCTCGGAGGCGTTGCGCGCGACCAGCGGCCTCCCCGATCTCGAGGCGGCGCTCCGCGTCATCGCGAGATTTGCACACGGCTTCCTGGCCGTGACCAACGGGCCCGACGACGTGATATGGCTTGCCGGGACGACCGTACGGCGCATGCCGGTGTTCGCGGTCGAGGCCGTCGACACGCTCGGCGCCGGCGACACGTTCCATGGCGCCTTTGCACTGGCGCTGGCAGAGGGGCTCGGGAGGCGCGCTGGAGAGGAGCCGGTCGCCGCCATGCGCTTCGCCGCGGCAGCCGCGGCGCTCAAGTGCACGCGCTTCGGCGGGATTTCCGGGACCCCGCATCGGGCCGAGGTTGAGGCCTTCATGGCCGGCCGAGAACCCGCTTGAGATAGAATTACCTTCCCCATATTGGGCTTGAAGTCACAGCTAAAAGAAAATATTTTCCAAGCACGGCACGTTTGGGGAAATCCCTTTCAAAGGCGGGTTGACCGCATGGACGCCATTGACCGCAAGATCCTCGGCCTCCTGCAACAGGATGCCTCGCTGTCGGTTGCCGAGATCGGCAACCGAGTCGGGCTGTCCTCGACGCCGTGTTGGAAGCGCATCCAGCGCCTCGAGGCCGAGGGCGTGATCCAGAAGCGAGTAGCGCTCGTCGATCAGGACAAGATTGGGCTTGGCGTTACCGTCTTCGTGTCGATCGAAACCGGCGACCACTCGCAAGAGTGGCTCGCGCGCTTCGCCAACACGGTCGGCGCGATGCCCGAGGTGATGGAGTTCTACCGGATGGCGGGCGACGTCGATTACATGCTGCGCGTCGTCGTCACCGACATCCAGGGCTACGACGCCTTCTACAAGCGACTGATTGGCTCGGTGCCACTCAAGAACGTCACCTCGCGCTTCGCCATGGAGAAAATCAAGGCGACGACGGCGCTGCCGGTCCCCTGACGCCCACGGCGCCCCTGCGGTCGAGCGCGATGATGTTGGTGCTGCCGTAGCCCTTGCCGGTGATGACCATCAGGCCGCCGCTCTGGATCGTGGCATCGGCGATCAACGGATTGCCGATCACGATTGTGGCGACCTTCTCGGGCAGGTTCACCAGCTTGGCCTCATCGAGAATGACCTCGATATCGGCGGACTTGGCCGGGGCCGCAAAGGCTTCCAACGCAAGCGCCAGGGCCAATGCTGCGACCGACGATTGGCGGACGCGCAACGCCATCATACTCCCCCGCACCTTACGCCTCGGTCGGCCAACAGGCGGCCGACGAATGGGCAGGTCACCGCCCTGCTCCGCCGCGGTGTGATGCCAGCGATGAAAGACCGGACCGGCGATCACGTAACGGAACGGTCCCAGAGTCTAATTGAGGTTCGCGTGCACGAACGCCGAATGCGCAACCGTGAACGGTCCCAGGAACACCAGCACGTTCGGCGAGATGCCGGCGAGCAGCAGGGATGACATCGGTCGCCACGCTGCCAAGCATGATGTTGACCGGATGGAAGCGGGCAGCCGAAATCCAGTCGAGATCCTTCGATGAATGATGAATCGCGTGGTACTTCCACATTGTCGGACGATGAAAGGCGCGATGAAGCCCGTACATCATCAGGTCCGAGCCGACAAGGAAGACCGCCGCCTGCAGCCACAGCGGCAAAGACGCGAGCGGCCCGTGGCCGTCGTCGTAGAACTCGGCCAACCCGTCCGCCGTGATGATCCCGAACAGCAGCGCGGCGTCGATGACCAGGAGCCCGATGCGCAGATAGCGCGCGACGAGCGGAATGACGAACCAGTAGCAAAGATCGGTCACGAGCTCGCGCTTGCGCCACCATGGCTGGCCCGGATTGCAGGCCCAGAAGGTCAGCACCGTGAAGATGGCACCGAACGCGATCGAGACCGGCACGAGCTTCAGAACCGTCACCCCCAATGCTATCGATGACCGCAACAAATTCCTCGAACATGAGCGCAATCCGCCGGCCGTCAAACAATGATTGGCGCCAGCGGATACCGGTTCGGCAGTTAAGACGCGTGAATGACACAAAATCCGGCCTTGTCGCCGTTGTCGTGATCCCGCGATGGCTGCGAGCGGTCGCCGCAACTTGCGTGACATTGCAAAGTCGACCGGTATTCGAACCAGCCATCTCAAAGTAATATCGATCTATGTTATGTACATCTCAAGTTTTAATATGGATCAAAAAGAATTAATACTCAAATAATCCGTTATTAACCAACAAATATTGCAATAACTTCTTGTTAACTACATTGATTACACAATGACTCAACTTTGTCATTATTAACCAACACGCAAGGTCGCGCTCTTACGGTCCGCCCCGGCTCCGGTTCAGCTGGGACGAAGAAACCGCGCCGAAGCCACGCTCAGACAGCTATGTGTGGACCTTGGGAGCCTAACCCATGAAGACCATTGCCAAGTTTGCGAAAGACGAATCGGGTGCGACCGCCATCGAATACGGTCTGATCGCCGCCGGAATCTCCATCGCGATCATTGCCGTCTTGCAGGGGGTCGGATCAAAACTGAACACGACATTCACCAGCGTTCAGGCCGCGCTCAAATAGGACCCGCCGGCAACCACGTGGGAACGGGGGAGGCTCCGGCCGATCGCCGGAGCCGCGTCGGGCTGTTGGAACATGAACGGTTTGGCGTGAAATTGACCATGGCGGAGCTTGGAACCGCCGGTCGCACCCGCCGCCTTTGGAGGGCGTTTCGTTTTCAGCCCCGGCGCTAACCGAACCGCAAGGGGGAGGACGCGGACAACGTTCCGCGCGAGGAAGATGATGATCGCAAGCGCTATCGGAATGGTCCTGTTCCCCGCGATGATGGCGGTAGCCGCATCGAGCGATCTCTTGACCATGACCATCTCGAACCGGGTGTCGCTGATCCTAGTCGGCGGCTTCTTCGTTCTGGCCCTGGCAATCGGCATGAGCGGGGCGGACATCCTGTGGCACATGGGCGCCGGCGCCCTCATTCTGGTTGTTGCCTTCGGCTGTTTTGCCATGGGCTGGATCGGCGGCGGCGACGCCAAGCTCGCCGCAGCGATCGCGCTGTGGTTCGGTTTCGATCACCTGCTGGCTTATCTCCTCTATGCATCGCTGCTCGGCGGCGCGCTGACCTTTCTGCTGATCCAATTCCGGATGCTTCCGTTGCCGCAATTTCTCGTCGCACAGGAATGGGCGGAGCGCCTGCATCGCGAGAATGCTGGCGTGCCTTACGGCATCCCGCTCGCCACCGCCGCGCTCCTGATCTATCCGGACACGCCCTGGATGAAGTTAGCGGCGATGTGACGGCGGGCCCGCGGTCCGCGTCCAATCGAGTGAGCAAATGGCCTGCCGGTGCTGTTCATCGTCATCCTCGGACTGACCGCGATCCGGTTGATGCAGATGAACCTGATGAACTGACGCCGCATGGACTTATGCCCGGTCGAGCGCGCGCAGTACCGCATCCACCGATGGCACTTCGCCTTTGCCGCCGACCACGGCGATCGGGCCTCCACCCAGGGGACCGGTGAGGCCGGGCTCGCTGCCGACGAAGATCGCAACCAGCGGCACGCCGAAAGCGGCCGCGAGATGCAGCAGGCCGGTGTCGACGCCGATCACGAACGTGGCGCCCGCGATCAGCCTGGCGATGCGATCGAGCGGCTGGCGCGTGGGCACGCCGGCCTGCGCCACCGATGTTGCGATGCGGACACTGCGCACGCGCTCGGCTTCGTTCCCCCACGGCAGCAGGAGGTCGCCGCGCGCCTGCAACGCCTGCCCGAGCGCGATCCAGTGCGGCTCCGGCCATTGCTTCTCGGCCCGCGCCGTGGCGTGCAGCAGGATGCCGTAAGGGCGCGCCGCGGGCTGCGCCAGCTGCGTCCGGTCAAGCCCGTAATCGGGCGGCCCCTCGGGCTCGTAGCCAAGCGCGAGCGCGGTCAGCGCGCGGTTGCGCGCGATCGCATGCAGTGCGCGCGAAACCCGGTGTCGCACGTCATAGAGCGCGGAAGCGGCGCGCTCGCGGATGCTGTCTGCGTCATAACCGTGGCGACGGCCGCGTGCGATACGCGCGATCAGTGACGATTTGACCAGCAGACCCTGGGTGTCGACGATCGCGTCGTAGTGGTGCCGGCGCAGCGCCCGCGTAAAGGCCGCGGTCTCCCGCCACGTCGCCGGCGCCACCGGCGCACCGCGCCAGCGGCGCCCCGCCACCGAAATCACCTCGGACACCCCCGGATGCAGCGCGACGAGTGGCGCGAAGGCCTCCTCGACCACCCAGGAGAAGCGCCCCGTCGGCACATTGCGCCGTGCCTCGGTGAGCGCCGGCATGTGATGGATCACGTCGCCGAGCGAGGAGGTCTTGATGAAGAGGATTTCGGACATGGTCGAGGGCCAGAACTACCATATCGCAGATTGCGGGATTAACATCGAGCGATAGCGGCATCTTGCGACGCCGCTGAACGCATGGCCGGTCCGATGCATCCTGCCCTTACTCCGCGCCGTGGTGCGGGCGTCCCGATCAACTTCGTGAGCGCCGCGACCTGGTCGGAACGCCGTGCCCGCCTCGACCCGCAGGCGGCCGCCTTTGCGGATGCGGCCGCCTTCGAGCCGCGCCCCGGCCGTCATCTGCTGCTGCCCGGACGGGACGGCGCGCTCGCGGGCGTGTTGTTCGCACTCGAAACTGCCGATGAGCCGCATAAGGACCTGTTCCGTCCGGGGGCGCTGCCGGGGCTGCTGCCGGGCGGCACCTATCGCTTCGCCGACGCGCCGCACGACGCGCGCCTGGGCGCGCTCGCCTTCGCGCTCGGGACGTATCGTTTTGCGCGCTATCGCAAGCCGGACGACAAGGAGGTCCGGCTGGAAGTGCCCGCAGGGGTCGACGCCGACGACCTGACGCGCATCGCCGAGGGCGTCGTTCTCGCCCGCGATCTCATCAATACGCCGGCGAATGATATGGGACCGCCCGAGCTTGAATACGCCGCCCGCGCGCTGGCCACCCGCCACCATGCGAACGTGAACGCAATCGTCGGCGAGGACCTTCTGACTCAGAATTTCCCGCTCATTCATGCGGTCGGCCGTGCCGCCGAGCGGGCGCCACGGCTCATCGACATCGTTTGGGGCGACGCCGCGCATCCGAAGATCACGCTCATCGGCAAGGGCGTCTGCTTCGACACCGGCGGCCTCGACATCAAGTCCGAGAGCGGCATGCTTAACATGAAGAAGGACATGGGCGGAGCCGCCGCCCTGCTCGCGCTCGCCCACATGCTGATGTCGCGCCGGCTGCCGATCAGGCTGCGCCTGCTGATCCCGGCGGTCGAGAACGCGATCTCCGGGGCCGCGTTCCGGCCGCGCGACATCTATCGCTCGCGCAAGGGCATCACCGTCGAGATCGGCAACACCGATGCGGAGGGCCGCTTGATCCTCGCCGATGCGATCGCACTTGCCGACGAGGAGGCACCCGCACTGATCGCAGACATGGCAACGCTCACCGGCGCCGCGCGCGTGGCGCTCGGCACCGAGGTGGTGCCGTTCTACACCGACGACGACGCGCTTGCCGACGAGCTCGCTCGTTGCGCGACCGCGGAGCACGATCCGCTCTGGCGCATGCCGCTATGGCAGCCCTACGACCAGCTGCTCGAGTCCAAGGTCGCAGATGTCAACAACGTCTCGAGCGGCGGCTTTGCCGGCTCGATCACCGCCGCCATGTTCCTGCGTCGATTCGTGACTGCCGCTACGGCTTGGCTCCACTGCGATATCTATGCCTGGAACCAGACCACGCGGCCGGGCCGCCCGGAAGGCGGCGAGTGCCAGGCCGCGCGCGCTCTCTATGCGCTGCTGGTCGCGCGCTACGGCTGAGGCCAGGCACCGATGGACCCGCTCGATCCGCGTGTCACCCCGGCGAGACCCGATCTTGCGGCGAGCCATCTCGCCGGCAAGGTAGAGGCCGCACGTTTTGTCGACGGCGAGTTGCGCGAGATCATCGACCCGCAGGCGCCGCTGCGGCGCTCGCCCTCGCCCGACGCGCCCCTCGATACCGAGGCGCTCAAGGGTGAGCGCGTCATGATCTACGACAGCAATGAGGAAGGCTGGTCGTGGGGACAACTCGCCGCGGACGGCTATGTCGGCTGGCTGCCGACCGCCGCGCTGCGCACACCCGGACCGCCGCCGACCCACCGGGTCGCGGTCCTGCGCACGCTGGTGTTCCAGGGGCCCTCGATCAAGCTGCCTCTCGTCGAAGGGCTTTCGCTCGGTTGCACACTCGCCATCGATCGCGTCGAAGGCCCGTTCGCGGTGACGGCGGGAAATGGGTATGTCCCGGCGCAGCACCTCAAGCCGCTCGCCGAGAAGGAGACCGACCTCGTCGCCGTGGCCGAAGCACTCGTCGGTGTGCCATATCTCTGGGGTGGTAAGACAGGTCTCGGCCTCGATTGCTCCGCACTGGTGCAGCTCTCGCTCAACGCCTGCGGCATCCCCTGCCCACGCGACAGCGACATGCAGGAGCAAGCGATCGGCGCAGCGCTCGGGCCAAGAGCCGACCTCAAACGCGGCGATCTCGTGTTCTGGAAAGGGCACGTCGCCATCGCGCGAGACGCCACGACGCTGATCCACGCCAACGCCCTGCACATGGCCGTTGCGATCGAGCCCGCCACAAGCACGATCGCGCGCATCCACGCCGCCGGCGACCCGGTGCGGATCGTGCGCCGGCTCTGACCGGAACGCCGGCAACTCATCTTGCTTCGATCCGGCGCTGCCTTGTCCACTTCAGGTCCTGCCCGCAATAGCTTAAGGTCAGGTCAGCCCAGGGGAACCCTGCCATGACCACGAAATCGGTGCTGACGTCACGCGAGGCGCCAGCCTCCGCCGCAGTCAGCGAGGAGGAATGGCGGACGCGCGTCGACCTCGCGGCCTGCTATCGGTTGATCGCGCACTACGACATGGATGACTTGTTCGCGACCCATATCTCGGCGCGTGTGCCGGGCGCGCAGGAGCACTTCCTGCTCAATCCTTATGGCCTTCTGTTCGAGCAGGTCACGGCCTCGGACCTCGTGAAGGTCGATCTCGACGGCAACATCGTCCAGGACACGGAATACGCGATCAATCCGGCTGGGTTCGTCATCCATTCGGCGGTTCACGCCGCGAGACCGGACGTCGCATGCGTCATCCATACCCATACGGTCGCCGGCATGGCCGTTGCCAGCACGCAAGCGGGCCTGCTGCCACTCACCCACAAGGCAGTGCGCTTCTACAATCGCGTCGGCTACCACGATTACGAGGGCCGCGCCCTCGAACTCGACGAGCGCGTGCGACTGGCGCGCGACCTCGGCAAGCACAACGCGTTGATCCTGCGCAACCATGGCCTGCTGACGTGCGCCGAGACGGTTGCGCGCGCCTTCTTCACCATGGTCGACCTGGAAAAGAGCTGCAAGGTGCAGATCGCCGCGATGTCAATGGGGGCCAAACTGATCGAGCTGTCGCCCAACCTGGCCGAGCACGCTGCCGGGCAGTTCGACCGCAGGACCGACGACGGCGGCGGCTGGACGGCGCTGCTCACCATGCTCGATCGCATCGATCCGTCGTACCGCAACTAGGGTGGTCC
>Ga0066388_100003019_pt1 | contig 10671 bp, 11 predicted proteins | sample PanSoiMetaGPlot6_FD_64539 | JGI IMG/M metagenome (GOLD analysis project Ga0066388, IMG submission 64539) | Tropical forest soil microbial communities from Panama analyzed to predict greenhouse gas emissions - Panama Soil - Plot 6 (Hybrid Assembly) | ecosystem: Environmental > Terrestrial >... | reverse complement strand
ATGATCGACAAGAAGGAGAAGGTCTTGAAGGTCAACTGGGACGACGAGATCGTGAAGGGCACGCTGGTGGCCAAGGACGGCCGCATCGTCCATCCGGCCCTGACGCAGGGGGCCTGAGATGAGGCGCACGTCTCCCTCTCCCCGCGCAACTCCGACCTCTACTCGCGCTCCGACAGCGCGGGGAGAGGGCGGGGGTGAGGGGCAGCGGCACACTCGGAGCGCAGAGCCTCTGGCTGCCCCTCACGCTAACCCTCTCCCCGCAAGCGGGGAGAGGGGATCCGGGCGGCGCTTGTGGCACACGCCTGCCGTGCTTGTAGCTGCGACCCTCGTTGGCACCGCCCCCGCGCTGGCGGCGGGCGGGGCGGATGTAAGCCCCTCGATCTATCAGCTCATGGTGTTCGTAGTGGCCATCTTCGTCGGCTACTACGTGGTGTGGAGCGTGACGCCGGCGCTGCACACGCCGCTGATGTCGGTCACCAACGCCATCTCCTCGGTGATCGTGGTGGGGGCGCTGCTGGCGGTGGGCGTTTCGCTGGTCGCGGCTGGGAGCCTGCTCGCCAAGATCTTCGGCTTCCTCGCCCTCACCATGGCATCGGTCAACATCTTCGGCGGCTTCCTCGTCACCCAGCGCATGCTCGGCATGTACAAGAGGCGGGAAGCGCCGAAGAAATGACGCGCTCGCTCACCACTCAGGAGACGGAAGCGCTGGCCGCTACCGTCAAGAGCTTTGAGACCGCCCTGCGCGAGGGCAACACCGACCGCATGCCCACCGTCATCCCTCCGAAGGTCGCCGCTGCAATCGCTCGCCGTGCCGGACTGACGCCGGATGAGATTCGGGCTGCAGAGGTCAAGTCCATGCGGCAATTCGAGTCGTTTCGGTTCGACCTCGGAAAAGCCGTCCAGAAGGAGTTTGCGGGCGGGACACCTTACGTTCTCATCCCGACCGAGGTGATCGTCGCGATCCGTGGCCGGCGCGTGCGCATAGGGTCGCACACGCTGGCTCTTCTCGATGACGGCAAGTGGTTCCTCCTGAGCATGGGGAGCACGCAGCTCGAAGTCCTGCTCGACGCGTATCCCGAGCTCAAGGGCGTTGAGATTCCGAGCGGTTCAACGGAGATCTTGCCCCAATGAGCGCCAACGTCGTCGCGCTGCTCTATCTTGCCGCCGCTGTGCTGTTCATCATGGCGCTGCGCGGGCTGTCGAGCCCGGAGACCTCGCGCCGCGGCAATCTCCTCGGCATGACCGGCATGGGCATCGCCATCGCCACCACGCTGGCCCAGATCGGCGCGCCGGAGGAGCAGCTGACCTGGGCGCTGATCGCCGGCGGCCTTCTGATCGGGGGTAGCATCGGTGCCACCATTGCACGCCGGGTTCCCATGACGGCGATGCCCGAGCTGGTAGCGGCGTTCCATTCGCTCGTCGGTCTCGCCGCGGTGTTCGTGGCGGCGGGCGCGCTCTACGCGCCGGAGGCATTCGGCATCGGCACCCCCGGTGACATCCACGGCACGAGCCTGCTCGAGATGTCGCTCGGCGTCGCCATCGGCGCCATCACCTTCACCGGCTCGGTGATCGCCTTCGCCAAGCTGTCCGGGCGCATGTCGGGCAAGCCCATCATCCTGCCGGCCCGGCACCTCATCAATCTGGCGCTCGCTGTGCTGCTGGTGGCACTGATCTACTTGTTCTGCCAGTCGGGCGGCACCCCCACCCTGTTCTGGGCCATCACCGCCGCCGCGCTGCTGTTCGGCATCCTGATCATCATCCCCATCGGCGGCGCCGACATGCCTGTCGTGATCTCGATGCTCAACTCCTACTCCGGCTGGGCGGCGGCGGGCATCGGCTTCACGCTGGGCAACATCGCCCTCATCATCACCGGCGCGCTGGTGGGCTCTTCGGGCGCGATCCTCTCCTACATCATGTGCCGGGGCATGAACCGCTCGTTCATCTCGGTGATCCTGGGCGGTTTCGGCGGCGAGACCGCGGGGCCCGCCGCAGGCGCGGAGCAGAAGCCTGTGAAGCTGGGCTCGGCCGAGGATGCCGCGTTCCTGCTCAAGAACTCCGGCAAGGTGATCATCGTGCCGGGCTACGGCATGGCGGTGGCGCAGGCCCAGCACGCGCTGCGCGAGATGGCCGACCAGCTCAAGAAGGCGGGCGTGGAGGTGAAGTACGCCATCCACCCGGTGGCCGGCCGCATGCCCGGCCACATGAACGTGCTGCTGGCCGAGGCCAACGTGCCCTACGACGAGGTGTTCGAGCTGGAGGACATCAACAACGAGTTCTCGCAGGCCGACGTGGCCTACGTGATCGGCGCCAACGACGTGACCAACCCGGCGGCCGAGGAGGACAAGGGCTCGCCCATCTACGGCATGCCGGTGCTGCAGGTATGGAAGGCGGGCACGGTGATGTTCAACAAGCGCTCGCTGGCCTCGGGCTATGCCGGCATCGACAACCCGCTGTTCTACCGCGACAACACCATGATGCTCCTCGGCGACGCCAAGAAGATGACCGAGGAGATTGCCAAGGATCTGGCAGCATAGAGGTGTCCAGAGGTGTCAAACCCTCCGGGTCTGACACCACAGCTCCACGCCGGTTGCGGTAGGATCGGACGGGGATTTGGGCTTGAAATCCGTCGCGAGCGATTTTGCAGCCCACGGCATCTGCACTTGTGCAGCCGTTGTGCGACATGCCGAAGCGTTGCGACTGTGCGATCTGCCGGGATTCTCGTCCGGCCGCCGCCCCGGCTCACGAGGCCCTGGGATGAGCCCGGAGATCGCTGGCCTCCTTGGGCCCGATGGCCGGTTGGGCAAGCTCGCGGCCGAGCTCATGGGCGCACCGGCGCGCGCGGTTCGCATCTTGTACTTCGACAAGACGCCGGAGGTGAACTGGGCCGTCTCTTGGCATCAGGATCGGACGATTGCGGTTGCCGAGCGGGTCGACATGCCGGGCTTCGGACCTTGGAGCGTCAAGGCCGGCATCCACCACGTGGAACCGCCGGACTCCATCCTGCGCAACATTGTCTCGCTCCGGCTCCATTTGGACGATTGCGGCCCTGACAACGGACCGTTGCTGGCGGTGCGCGGCTCGTTCCGTCTGGGGCGCGTGCCGGTATCGGAAATCGGACGCCACGTCGAAAAAGGCCCGATCCAGATCTGTTGCGCCAAGGCCGGCGGCGTGGTGGCCATGCGCGGCCTGACCGTACATGCCTCCGAGCGGGCCAGGCGACCCGGCCATCGGCGGGTGCTCCACGTCGATTTCAGCTGCGCGGAGCTGCCGTGTGGCTTGCAGTGGGCCTTGGCGTAGGTGTCACCCGGAGGGTCTGACACCTACGCGGGCGCGGCGCCGTCCGGGTGGAACCGCCGCACCGCCAGGTAGCCGAGAGCGAGGAAGAGCACGAGCACGGCCGCCTGCGCCGCGACGAACGGCGGCTCGGACTGGGTCGGCGCCAGCGGCTGCAGGAAGGCGAGCTTCTGGAAGGCCTGCACCACGCCGACGAACACGTTGAAATAGAGCGCCAGCAGCGCCGTTACGACGTACACCCAGCGCCACGGCCCGGCCAGCCCGAAGACGTAGAGCGCCACAAGGGCGACCGCGAGCACGACGAGCGAGATGGCGCCGAGCACCAGCCCCGGTGTCACCCCGTTGATGGGGAACATGAAGCCGGTGACGCTGGTGAGGATTGTCGTGGCGAGAAAGACCGCGGTTGAGGCGCCAAGCCGCTGCGAGCTCAGGAGCCCGTAGAGGACGATGAACCCGGCGGCAATGCCGATCAGGCTGATGACGACGTGCAGCGTCGTGAATGCCGAAAGTGACAGTCCCAAGGTCATGACACCCTCCTCGGCGCGAGCGCATACGCAACATCCTACGCCATTCCCGCCGCGGCTTCCATCGGGGGCAGGCGTCGTCCTCGGCAGCGCAGCGATCAATTGAGATCGAGATCGCCGAGCGAGATTGCGAGTTCGGGCGCCAACTGAGGGGTCAGTCGCGCTTGGGCTGGCACCTCGTGAACATCGCAGTAGCCCGAGGGGGCGGGCTGCCGGTGGACCCTGGTCTCCAGCGTCCTGGCGTTGACCGCCCAATATTCGCGCACGCCGCACGAGGCATATACGCCGGCCTTGGTGGCGAGGTCATAGGCAAGGCTGCTGTCAGCGACCTCGACCACGAGGAGCACCGTGTCTCCGCGTACATCGGCGAGGCGGATGCTCTTGGGGTGAACGAAGATGTCCGGTTCCACGAATTCGTCGGCGGCCAGCGTCAGCGGGGCTTCGGATGCTACGCGCAGGCTGTCCGGGCATTGGCGCGCAAATTGAAACACCAGCTCGTTGCGAATGGCTTCGTGGCGAACCCCCTTGGGCGACATGGGCACCAGCTCCCCCCCGATCAGCTCGAGGCGCTCGTCCTCTGCAATGATGCCTTTGGCGACCATGCTCTCGATCTCCGCCACCGTGAACCGGCGGCGCACGAGGCCTTCGGCGGCCCGCGTGGTAAGGGGCAGGGAGGACGGTCGAAGCTGCTCGTTCATGCCCGGTCTCTACCACAGATGCCCCGTCGGCGGTACAGCGTAGCCGCGGCTTTGCGCCAAGCTTGATCTCGGGGACGATGCATGCCAAGGCCATGACGTTGGGGGGGCACGAGAAATGCACGAAGACCTGCACTACGCCGTCCTGCACGAGTTCGTCGCGCCTGCGCGGCGCAACCTCTCGCAGGGGACCTGGGACTACCTGATGGGCGGCGCGGAGACCGAGACCACCCAGCAGCGCAACCGCCTGGCGCTCGACGCGCTGGCCTTCCGCCCGCGCGTGCTGCGCAACGTCGAGACGGTCGATACGCGCGGCAAGGTGCTGGGGCGGGAGCTGCGCCTCCCGGTGATCCTGGCCCCGATCGGCTCGCTGCAGGATATGGTCCCCGGCGGCGGCGAGGCGCCGACCAGGGCCGCGGCCGCCTTCGGCGTGGTGCACATGCTGAGCTCCGCTTGCTCACCCGGGCTGGAGACGGTGGCGGCCTGCAACGACCACCCCAAGATCTTCCAGCTCTACGTGCGCGGCGACAGGGCCTGGGTGGACGATCATATCGCCCGCGCCGTCGCCAACGGCTACATCGCCCTCGCCCTCACCGTCGACCTCGACTACTACGGCCGGCGTGAGCGCGACCTTGCCAAGAGGTACCAGACCACGTCGCGGCGCACCCGGCCCGCCGATCATTTCCAGGCGCGCTTCTCTTGGGCCGATGTCGACCGCCTCAAGGCCAAGTTCAAGCTCCCCTTCATCCTCAAGGGCATCGCCACGGCGGAGGACGCCAGGATCGCGGTCGAGCACGGCATGGAGGCCGTCTACGTCTCCAACCACGGCGGGCGGCAGCTCGACCACGGCAAGGGCGCCGTCGCCGTGCTGCCGGAGGTGGTGGAGGCGGTCGCCGGCCGTGCCGAGGTCTACGTCGACGGCGGCTTTCTGCGCGGCGGCGACATCGTCAAGGCGATGGCGCTCGGCGCCAACGCCGTAGGCATCGGCCGCCTGCAGGGCCTGGCGCTGGCGGCCGGGGGCGAGGCCGGCCTGGTGCGAGCGCTCGAGCTGCTCCAGGACGAGGTCACGCGCTGCCTGGGCCTGCTTGGCGTGACCTCGTTCGCCGAGTTGAACCCGAGCTTCATCGCCAGCGTCGCGCCAATCATGCGCCCCTGGCTCGACAGTGCCTTCCCGCTGCTGAAAGAGGGATACTGAGGAGGTGTCAGACCCTCTGGGTCTGACACCAGGGAGTGGGGTGGGGAATAGGAAGTGGGGTGCAGTGATTGTGTCCCACTATCCATTCCCTATTCCCCCCTCCCTGAAATCTGACCGATGGAACACATGTCTCTCGACCCCAAGACGGTGAGCGTGCTTTCCGGCGTCTCGACGGCGACCGTGACCAGCGTCCTCCTGAAGAAGGGGCTGCGCAACGTGTGGATGCGTGGGCCCCGCCCGCTGCAAGCTGGCCAGCCGCGCCTCGTCGGCCGCGCCTTCACGCTGCGCTTCGTGCCGGCGCGCGAAGACCTGGCGACGCCGGCATCGGTGGCCTCGCCCAGGTCGACCAGGGCCGCAGTCGAGGCGATGCCCGCCGGCGCGATTGCCGTGGTCGACGCCATGGGCGTGACGGACGCGGGCATCTTCGGCGACATCCTTTGTGCCCGCATGAAGAAGCGCGGGGTCGCGGCTCTCGTGACCGACGGGGTGGTGCGCGACGCCGCCGGCGTGCTGGCTACCGGCCTTGCGGTGTGGTGCCGCGGCGCGGCTGCGCCGCCGTCCTATGCCGGCCTCACGTTCGTCGGCTGGCAGGAGCCGATCGGATGCGGCGGCGTTGCGGTCTTCCCCGACGATGTCGTGGTGGCCGATGCCGACGGGGCCGTCATCATCCCGGCCGCCTTGCTCGGGGACGTCGCGGCGGCTGCCGCGGAGCAGGAAAGGCTCGAAGCCTGGATCATGCAGGAGGTGGAGGGCGGCGCCGCGCTCCCGGGCCTCTACCCGCCCAACGAGGAGAACAAGGCCCGCTATGCAGGTATCAGACCCGCCGGGTCTGACACCAAGCCGTGACCGGCGCGAGAGCACTGTGTCCCACCCGAAATCTGGCGTCTCGAAATGGTGAGCCCGGCCTCATTCATTCTCGGGCTCGCGACATCAAGCTCATACATCGGCTGGCGCCGATCATCCGCGACCTTCCCAATCGTTCAGCGATCCGATCCGGCGACCATATGGGCCGGAGCCCTTACGTCACGAGCCTGAACCCCACCGCGGCAAAGTGGTGATCGAACGTATAGGCGATGCGGATGCGGGCGCGCTTCATGATGGCAAAGCTCGTCGCATCAACGGCCGACAGCTTGTGCAAGTCGGCACGCTGGAAGTAGCCCCAAGACTGCTCCAAGTCGGTGAGCTCGCAAGAGAGCAGCGTCACGGTACCGGGCCGATAGACCTGCTCCCTCCATGCCAGCGCCACATCGCGATTGGCATTGCGGTCGAGGAACGTGAAGGTCTCGATGACGACAGGCACAGAGGTGTGAAGCCTTGCCCCTGCTGCCTTCAGCAGGTCCCATTGCTCGCGCGCTTCTCCGTGGAGCGGGTCACGCGACAGAGCCAGGGCGATCCATGCACCACTATCCACAAAAACGGCTTGTCCATGCCGCATCAGGTCTCGTCGTAGATGCTGTCGTGGTCCAGGGATGGGCGCTTTGGCTTTCCATCCCAAATTGCAACGGGACCGCTAGCCTGCGGCTTAAGAACAACCTGGCGGATAGCATCGCGTATGATTTCAGCGACGCTTCGCCCCGACCGCGCGGCTGCCTCACGCAGCGCGTCAAGCTCTTCCTTGGGCAGATATACCTGCGTCTTCTCCATGTATGTCAATTTAGGAGCGTACTTGACATACGTCAATGGCGGTCCCGGCAGGGCTTGAACCCGCAACCTCCGCGTTCGAAGCGCGGCACTCTATCCAGTTGAGCTACGGGACCGGTTCAGCTGCCACCCTTGGCCGTCGGAATGGCAAAAATCAAGTCCTCCGTGTCACCGCGCGCGTCCCGGCTTACGTAGCGGCACACGGCGCGCGCGCCCTGCGCCTCGTAGAACGCGATGGCGGCGGCATTGACCGTCACCACGTCGAAGCGGGCCTCCGGGACGCCGCGCTCGTGCAGAAAGCGGAGCAGGCGTGCGAACATCGCTCTGCCGATCCCCTGCCGGTGATAGGCGGGCAGGATATAGAGAGCATCAATGCGGTCCGCACAGGCATGTCCCAATCCCACAATCACACCGCGATCGCACGCCGCAAGCAACAGGCCTCCACCCTTCACTGCCCTCCGCCACCGCATCTCGGACTCGGCTATGGTCAGCATGTAGGCTTCCGCGCCAAAAAGCGGGGCGTAGGTCTCCCAGTCAGCCTTGACGTGGAGGCGCGCGATGGCGGGAACGTCCGCGACGATCGCCTCGCGAATCTCGATCACTTGATGCCCCGACTACAGAAGGCTCGCGCTGCGCGCCGACGAACGAAGTGAGACACGCCGTCCGTCCCGTGATACACGGCCCGCGAGACAGAACAAACAACTCAGGCTTCGCCGCCGCCCCATGACCCAGACCGTCGTCACCCGCTTCGCGCCGTCGCCCACGGGCTACCTGCACATCGGGGGAGCCCGCACGGCCTTATTCAACTGGCTCTATGCGCGGCACACCGGCGGCAGGTTCGTGCTGCGCATCGAGGACACCGACCGCGAGCGGTCAACCCAGGCGGCCACCGATGCGCTGATCGACTCGCTGCACTGGCTGGGCCTGGCGTGGGACGGGGAGCCGCTCTATCAATTTGCGCGCGCCGAGCACCATGCCCAAGTGGCCAGGCGGCTGCTGGCCGCAGGGGATGCCTACCGCTGCTATCTGACCCCGGCCGAACTCGAGGCCATGCATCAGGCGATCGAGGCCGAGCGCAAGCTGGCGAAGGAGGAGAAGCGGGCGCCAAGAGGCCCACAGACGATCCAGAGCCCGTGGCGCGACCGCGACCCCAAGGAGGCGCCCGCCGGCGTCGCGCCCGTGCTGCGGCTCAAGGCACCGCGCGAGGGCGAGACGGTCATCGACGACGTGGTGCAGGGCCGGGTGGTGGTGCCCAATACCCAGCTCGACGACATGATCATCCTGCGCAGCGACGGCACGCCGATTTACAACTTTGCCGTCGTCGTCGATGACCACGACATGGGAATCACGCACGTGATCCGCGGCGTGGACCACCTCACCAATGCAGCGCGCCAGGTGCAGATCTACAAGGCGCTGGGCTGGGACGTCCCGACGTTCGCGCACGTCCCCCTGATCCTCGGCCCCGACGGCAAGAAGCTCTCCAAGCGCCACGGCGCGCCGGGGCTCGAGAGCTTCCGCGCCATGGGGTACCTGCCGGCGGGCTTGCGCAACTATTTGGCGCGCCTCGGCTGGAGCCACGGCGACGACGAGATCTTCTCGACCGAGCAGATGATCGAGTGGTTCGACATCGCCGACATCAACAAGGCGCCGGCGCGGCTCGACTTCGCCAAGCTCGGCGATGTCAACGGCCATTACATCCGCCAATCCGGCGACGCCGACCTTATGCAGCGCATCCAAGAGTTCCTGCCCGTTCTTGCGTCAGATGGGGCCGATGGCGGACCCGCGCTGCTCTCCAGGTTCGCCGCGGTTGGCTGGGACAAGCTCGAGGCGGCGCTGCCCTCGCTCAAAGGCCGGGCGAAGACCTTGAAGGAGCTGGTGGACGGCGCCGCCTTCCTGATCGCGACGCGGCCCCTGGCCTTGGACGACAAGGCCGCCAAGGCCCTGGATGCCGGGGCCGGCGCGCTGCTGGGCAAGCTGCTGCCGCAGCTGGAGACGGCACCGGATTGGCGGACCGCGACGCTGGAGGGCCTCGTGCGCGCGTTCTCCGAGGCCCAGGGGGCGAAGCTCGGCAACGTGGCCCAGCCGCTGCGGGCTGCCCTGACCGGCAAGACGGTCTCGCCCCCCGTATTCGATGTGATGGCCGCGCTGGGGCGGGAGGAGGCGCTCGCACGCATCCGTGATCGGGCGCGATGAACGCTGTTACCAGCCCCGCAAGGGCTCTGATCGCAGGCCTGGCTTCGCCATTGGCATAGCTTGCCGCACTGCAAAAACTGTACTAGGCAAATGATCTGCCTGACCCCCTCACCCTGGTCAGCCGGGCGTGTCAGTTGCGCCCCGCGGGGGGCAGACGGAGGACGAGCCCCATGAACGCAAGAGATGTGGACGCCGGCAAGAGCGCAACGCTCTCTCTGGGCAGCAACCGGCAGGCGCACCTGCCGGTCAGAGCCGGCACCATCGGCCCCGATGTGATCGACGTCGGGCGCCTCTATCGCGATACCGGCTGTTTCACCTACGACCCGGGCTTCACGTCGACGGCCAACTGCTCGTCGAAGATCACCTACATCGACGGCGACAGGGGCGTGCTGCTCTACCGCGGCTATCCGATCGAGGACCTGGCCAAGAATTCGAGTTTCATCGAGGTCTGTCATCTGCTCCTCAACGGCGAGCTGCCGAACAAGGCCGAGTTCGAAAGCTTCCGCCACACCATCACGCACCACACCATGGTGCACGAGCAGATGACGCGCTTCTTCACCGGGTTCCGCCGCGACGCACATCCGATGGCGGTGATGTGCGGCTCGGTGGGCGCGCTCTCGGCCTTCTACCACGACTCTACCGACATCAACGATCCGCACCAGCGGATGGTTGCGAGCCATCGCCTCGTGGCGAAGATGCCGACCCTGGCGGCAATGGCCTACAAGTATTCGATCGGCCAGCCCTTCATCTATCCGCGCAACGACCTCGACTACACCTCCAACTTCCTGCAGATGTGCTTCGCCGTGCCGTGCGAGCCGTACGTGGTCAATCCGATCGTCTCGCGCGCGCTCGACCGCATCCTGATCCTGCACGCCGACCACGAGCAGAACGCCTCGACCTCGACGGTGCGGCTCGCCGGCTCGTCAGGCGCCAACCCGTTCGCCTGCATCGCCGCGGGCATCGCCTGCCTGTGGGGTCCGGCGCACGGCGGCGCCAACGAGGCGGCGCTCAGGATGCTGGAGGAGATCGGCACGGTGGACCGGGTGCCCGAGTACGTGAGGAAGGCCAAGGACAAGAACTCCGAGTTCCGCCTGATGGGCTTCGGCCACCGCGTCTACAAGAACTACGA
>Ga0066388_100003018_pt1 | contig 10673 bp, 7 predicted proteins | sample PanSoiMetaGPlot6_FD_64539 | JGI IMG/M metagenome (GOLD analysis project Ga0066388, IMG submission 64539) | Tropical forest soil microbial communities from Panama analyzed to predict greenhouse gas emissions - Panama Soil - Plot 6 (Hybrid Assembly) | ecosystem: Environmental > Terrestrial > Soil... | reverse complement strand
TCAGCAGCAGGGCATAGTATTATGTTTACTGTATGGCGCTACTTCACCATGGCGTCATCTCGAAGTCAACGAAGAAAGCGCTCGACCCGCACGGACTGCTCAATCCCGGCGTCTTGATCGACCCATGACGCTCAGGCAGGCGTGACCCGGAGGCTGGACTGTTCGGCGCGCGACGCCCCAGAAGTCAGGCACATGTAGCGATACTGCGGGAGCGGGCGTTCGCGATGCCGCTGACGAGTCCAGCTTATCCGATCGGGCCATATTCGAACTTGGCCGGGTGCCGCACCGGCAGGCGCGCCCGGTTTCGTGCCATCTCACGGCCGGCGTCCAACGACGACCGCGTGATCCATCGGCGTCGGGATCTGCACAACATCGACGAACCCGGCCTCCCGCATCCAACCCGCGTACTCATCGGCGGTATAGAACATGCCCTCGCCGGTCGACAGGACCAGGAAGTACGGCGACCACCGGGCCGCCCGCAGCGGCCCGGTCTCGTCGTTCGACTGCACGCCGTCGAACACCACAACACAGCCACCGGATGGCAGCGCAGCGTGACTCTTGCGCAGCAGATCGAGGTTTGATTGTTCCGACCAGATCGTCATGTAATGCATGAAGAGGATGCAGTCCGGTCCGGCGGGGAACGGGTCGGTGAAGCTGTTGCCTGGATGCACGCCAACTCGATCCGACATGCCCATCGCCGCGATCCGCTCGCGGGCGAGTGCGCACACGGTCGGCGTCTCGAACACCGTGCCGTTGAGGTGGGGATGTCGCGCCGCCAGTGAGCACAAGGCGGTGCCGTTGCCGCCGCCGACATCGAGAACGTGGCGGACACGCGTGAGGTCGAAATGGCCGAGGAGTTGTTCGACGGTGATGGCAGTCGTCGATTGCAGTCCCTCCTGGAAGACCCGCTCCAGCTCAGGCGATTGACTCAGGCGTTCGTATAATGTCTTCCCCTCGCCGGGGAATTCACTTAAGCCCACATTGCGGTTTTCCCGGATTGCCTCGGCCATATGGAACATCGGCCGGTAGACAAGGTGGTGCGCGAATTCGACGGTCGCCGCGATGTTGCGAGGGCTGTCGCGGTTGAGCAATCTCTCGGCGAGCGCGCTGTTGTGGTAGCCTTCCCGCTTCTCGACGAGCCCAAGCGCCACACAACCCAGGAGCAGGATCCGCATTGGCTTGCACTCGACGCCGGCAAGCTTGGCGAGGCGCGCCAACGACGCGTCCGGAGAGCGGGCGAGCAGCGTGAACACGTCAAGGTTGACAGCGGATCGAAGCGTTTGAAAGAACACATGGCCGCCAAGGATCAGTTCGAGCTGCTCGAGCTGAGCCGGAGTTGGCATGGTATCGTGTGACATGGCTCCCTCCTGCTGCTGGTTCACGAGTTGCCCGTGGGGCTCCCAGTCCCGCACCGACGGTACGAACAATGGGGTCGAACGCAACGAATGATCATCGAGGCAGTCGTCCGCATGGTTCAAGAAGAAAGAGGTCTCGCCACGTCCAATTGGCGCCCGCAACCGCGCCCCGGCGTGCTGGATATTGAGGCCTATGTGCCAGGAAAGAGTCGCGCGCCGGGCGTCGCGCGGGTATTCAAGCTCGCGTCGAATGAAACGCCGCTCGGAGCGAGCCCCAAGGCGATCGCGGCCTATCATTCCGTCGCGGACCACTTACAGGACTATCCCGACGGTTCGGCAACCGATTTGCGCGAAGCGATCGGTCGCACGTTCGGGCTCGCTCCGAACCGCATCGTTTGCGGGCCGGGCTCGGAGGAAGTCTTGAATCTGGTGGCCCGCGCCTATCTTCGCGATGGCGACGAGGCAATCCATACCACCCATGGCTTCCTCATGTACCCGATCGCAACACTCGGCTCGGGTGCCAAGCCCGTGGTAGCTCCCGAAAACAACTATACCGCCGACGTCGATGCGATTCTTGCGGCGGTGAGTGAGCGAACCAAGGTCGTGTTCCTCGCCAATCCCAACAACCCGACGGGCACCTATATCCCGATCGGCGAGGTCAAGCGCCTGCACAAGGGGCTACCCGCGCATGTCTTGTTTGTGTTGGACGCCGCCTATGCCGAATACATTCGACGCAACGACTATCAGGCCGGTTTGGAACTGGTCGACACGTCCGACAACGTGGCTGTTTGCCGTACATTTTCGAAAATCTTCGGCTTGGCCGCACTCCGTCTCGGCTGGCTGTACGGCCCGATGCATGTCGTGGAGGCGATCAACCGCATTCGCGGGCCGTTCAATGTCAATGCAGCGGCGGCGGAGGCGGCCGCGGCCGCCATCGCGGACACCGCACATATCGAGAGAGCGCGCGCACACAACGAGCGCTGGCGCGCCTGGCTCACCGACGAAATCCGCAAACTCGGGCTCGAAGTGACGCCGAGCATTGCCAATTTCGTGCTCATCCATTTCCCGACTGCCCCCGGGCGGACAGCGCCGGAGGCCAACGTCTTCCTTATCGAGCGCGGCTTGATCCTCCGGCCGGTCACGGCGTATCGCCTGCCGCATGCGCTGCGCATGACGGTCGGTAGCGAGGAGGCGAACCGCTTGGTCGTGGCAGCGCTGTCGGAGTTCATGGGACGCAAATGACCCTGGGGCAATGCCGTGACCCTCAGGCGTGGGCGAAGCGATACTCCAGAATTTTCTTCATGTTCGCGGCCTCGATGCGGTGGATCGCATAAAAGCTCGACCACACGTCGCCGACCCACAGCCGGTCGGTGCGCGCCCGCGGCTCCGCGATGTAGGAGGGGACGTCCGTGACGCCGCGGTCATAATAGGGATGCTTGCAGTTCGACCACAGCACGATAGTGCCCGGTCGACGCACCGTCGGCATCGCGTCGAGGAAGCGGAAGTGGTAGCGCATCCACAACTCCTCGCCCTGGTCCCAGGCGCAGAGATGATCGACGACGCGGCTATCCGGATAGGCATCGACGCGCATGTAGATGAGGGTGTCCTTCGCGAGCGCTTCGGTCCCTTTGTAGATGCCGCCGCCGACGTAATTGAAATTGCGCAAACTGAACGTGAATTCCTCCAGGCAATAGACGTTGGCGGCATAGGCGAACGCCATGTCAACCGGGCAGCGCATGTACTCGGACGTATGGCAGTACTGGCCGAATATCTCCTCGCTCGCGTAGGTCGGTTTCGAGTGCTCGCGTATCTTCGCCTTTAGTTGTTCCAGCCCGTTGTTTTCCGATGTGAAGAGATCGGGGATGTCCTTGGCGGCAATCCCGTTGGTCACGAGATCGATACGGGTGTCGGGTGTCCTGTTGAACGTCGCCATGGCCGGCCTTTCGCGTGATATTTACCAGCGAAGCGTGAGCGCGCTCACAAAGTCGCCGCCGTTGGAAAAGGTGCCGAGCGCGATGATGTCGTCCTTCTCGACGTAGCCCGCCTCGAGTGCGTCGGCGAGCGTGACCGGGATCGTGCCCTGGAACATGTTGCCGTATTTCGCGAGCGTGTCGTAGGCACGCGGCGGCCCAATGCCGATACGGCCACGCCAGTCTTCCAGAAACAAATCGTTGGGCTGATGGGTGATCAGCAGATCGACCTCGTCGGGCGTCACCCCCGCGCGCTTGAGACACTCCAGCACGGCCTCGGGAACGAGACGTTTCGAGTTCTCGCGAATCTTGTCGATCATGTCCGCCGAGAAATTGACCGTGATCGGCCCGCAGCCACGCTCCCAATAATTGCGGAACACGCCGTCGACACAATCCGGGTCAAAGCGGAAGAGACCATAGTTCTCGCCGTGGCTTCGCTCATAGCGCGCAACGAAGCTGGATGTGCCGGCGGCCACGAGAGTCGCGGACGCGCCGTCGCCGAGCGGCGCGCCGGCTTTCTTCTTTTGATGTTCCGCAAGTCGCGAGATGAAATTCGTGACGGTCACGACCGCAACCTTGCGACATTGCTCGGATTCGATATAGGCGCGAGCCGCGTTGAGCCCGGAAAGATAGGACGAGCAGCTCGTGTCGATGTTCATGATGGTGGCGTTGCGCGCACCGACGCGGTGCTGGATTGCCGGTCCAACCCCGGGCCAGAACGAGTCGGTGAAGATGCAGGAGACGAGGATGAGGTCGAGATCGTCCGGCTTCGTCCCGGTGCGTTCCAGGAGCCGCTCCATCGCCAGCGCCCCGAGATCCTCGGAGAGGTAGTCCGGAGAGGCGAACCGACGCTCCTTGACGCCGTGATAGAACGGACTGTCCTCGCCAATCAAATCTTCAGTGACCGGAACCACCCGCTCAGGCATGAAGCTCGTGACGTCGACGATTTGTGCGCCCGGCATGTGCACCCCCCTAGCGTTGCTCACGACGCGCGGAATTCGAGCGGCAGCGCCTTTAGCCCGCGGAAGCCGAAGGACTCGATCCAGTCGACGGGGCCGGCGAGGCGAATATCGTTGAACGTCCTCAGAATCGCCGCAAACGCGATCTGTGCCTCCATGCGCGCAAGCGGCGCGCCCGGGCAGAAATGGGGGCCGTAGCCGAATGCGATGTGGCGGTTTTCGGTGCGTGCCAGATCGAGGCGTTCCGGCTCCGGGAATTGCTCCGGGTCGCGGTTGGCGGCGTTGAGCATCGGAAAGATGATATCACCGGACGCGAGTTTTCGCCCGCCGATCTCGATCGGCTCGCGCACGACGCGGCGCGCGACCTGGACCGGGCCGTCGTAGCGCAGCAACTCTTCGACCGCGCGCGCAATTGCTGCCGGCGTGAGGCCGGCGCGCAGTGCGGCCATGGAATGAGGCTGGCGCAAAAGGGCGATCATGCCGTTGCCAATGAGGTGCGTCGTCGTCGTGTGCGCCGCGAAAACGAGCATCATGCAGGTCGCAATCAGCTCGTCCTGCGTCAGACGCTCTTGGCCCTCGGCGGCTGCAATGAGGCTCGTCAGGATATTCTCGCGTGGCCGGCGTCGGTGATCGTCGATGACGCCGCGGAAATGGTCCGCCATTTCAGCGACATTGCGGCGGGCCGTGTTGTAAACGTCGTCCGGCTTCCTGGCGAGGCCGAGAAAAGACTCGATTGCGGCCGACCACACCTTGATGCGATCGATGTCCTCGCGAGCAAGGCCAATCATCTCACAGATCACGACGGCGGGAAGCGGATAGGCGAACTCCGCAATCAGATCGATCCGTCCGCGGGCGGCAGCGGGCGCGAGAAGATCGTGCACCACCTGTTCGATTCCTGCGCGCAAGCGTTCGATCGCGCGCGAGGTGAAGGCCTTGTTGAACAGAGAACGTAGGCGTGTGTGCTGTGGCGGATCGCAGAACACCGACCATTTCCGCAGCGAATCGCCAAGGTCCTTTGTCTCCGCGCGCTGCTCTTCGGAGAGGCCGTCGAAGAATGGCGTGATGCGGTCGGCGGAAAGGCGCGGGTCGCGCAGTATCGCGCTGACGTCGGCATAGCGCGTGAGGACCCAACCGCCGACGGCCTCCGAGCGGTAGACTGGATCCTCTTGGCGCAGGCGCTGGAACACCGGGAACGGATCGGCGCGGAAGGCCGCATCCCCAAGGTCCAATGTCACTGACGTCAAGTCGTTCTGCCCTTCATGCATCAGTCCCACTCCCACGACGGGGGCCGTTCGACCGACACGCGGTCCCTGGGCATCAGCGGCGTGAACGGCGGCACTTCCTCGCGCGCGAGGACGAGCTCGATCACCCCCGGGCGGAAGGCATACGCAACATGGTCGCGCAGCGCGGCAAGGAGTTCCTCCTTCGTGCTCGCGCGCCTGATCCAGAGCCGGTCAGGGCCGCCAAATCCCCGCGCCAATGTCGCTACGTCAACCGGCGCGTAGCGCACGCATTCGAGACGTCCGTCGAAGAACGTCTGCTGGCGCGTTACGCACATGCCGTGCATGCCATTGTTGAAGATGACGAAGAGGATCGGCAGCTTGAGTTCGACCGCAGTATGGATTTCGAACCCGGTCATGAGCAGCGCGCCGTCGCCAGCGAGGACGATCGTACGCTGATCCTTGGTCGAGCCAAGTGCGATGCCGATCGCCGCCGCAATTGCATAGCCCATCCCGCCCATGCCGAGGGCGATCGTGGCGCTCGTCCCGGGCGGCACATAGAGCTGGTGCAGAGCCGCCGCCGCGCAATTCCCCGCATCGTAAACAATGTGCCCGCCGCGCGGCAAAACCCGTTGCAGGAGATCGAGGGCCTCGCTCTGGAGCAGCGTTCCGTCGACCGGCGTAGTCGCAGACGGAATTGCCGGTGCGAGAGCAGGCAGAAATGTCTTGAAGCGATAGGGCGCCGCCGGGGGCAGCTCGAAGGGGCTCGCGCGCCACAGGCGCAAGAGCTCCTCGAAGACGACGCCGGCATCCGCCTCGACGGCGATGGCGAGTCCCTCGGCGGTTCCGGGCCACCATGAGCGCTGCAGGTTCCGTGCCGGTGGCTGGACTGCGCGGCTGAGCTCGCCCATGTCGATGTTGACCGCGATAATCTTCTTCGTGCCGATGTCGACGGGATCGCTCATCAGCGGACCGCGCGTCATGGCATTGAGTCCCGAGCCGACGATGAGCAGGAGGTCGGCATGATCGCGCAGGTAAGCGTGAGCGCTCGGATGGCCGGCGACGCCGAGCAATCCGAAATAGAGCGGATCGTCGTTGGGGACTTCGCCGCGCGCCGATAGATCGGTCATCATCGGAAGCCTGATGGCGCGCGCGAAATCAATTACCGCGGCAGGATTGCTACAGCGCCGCACACCTTGACCCACGATGAGGACGGGGTAGCGGGCGCCGCGCAGGGCTTCGAGGAGCGCTTTGAGCCCATGGCGCGTGGCCTCAGCGTCCGGCGACGCGCCCGCGCGAAGGACAATGTGCGGCTCGAACGGCCGCCTTCTGCCCGCGTTGCCATGCAAATTCGTCGGATCAGGACCGAGCTCATCGACAGCGACGGGCCGGATGCCAGCATGCACGCGGTCAGCGAAGCCCTCGGGCAGCGGCGTGACCTCGACCGTCCAGCTCGAACGCGGCACGAGCAGCACCGCCGGGCCTGGTCTGCCGCGCCGAGCCTCGACGATCGCGCGCTCGAATGCGGGCCAGAAGTCCTCGGACTGCGCAATCTTCGCGACGAATTTCGCGATCCCGCCAAACATCGCCATGGCATCGACCGTACGGCCAATGCCGGACGAATCCTGGAAGGCGCCGCGGCCTTCGCCCCGCGCCGGAGCCTGTCCGACGAACGCGAGGACAGGCACGGACTCGGCATAGGATTCCGCAATTCCGACCGCGAGGTTGAGCATGCCGCCCCCGGCCGTCGAGCAGCACACGCCGAGCCGGCGGTGAACGCGTGCGTAGCCGTCGGCCATGAAGGCTGCGCCAAATTCCGATCTTGCCATCACCGACACCAAACGCCCGCCGCCGAGGCGGTGGATGGCGTCGTGCAGATGCTCGATATTGGCTCCGCTCACTCCGAATACGTAGCGGACATCGAGCGCCAGCAATGCCTCAACGACCGCGTCGGCAAGCTTCATGGGTCTGCCATTCTGGCATGCTCAGACAGCCATGCCTCCGGTGATGCCTCACAATTGTCGATCCGCTTTGATGGTCTTGCAAGCTCGTATACGCGGGCTTTGCTTCGGCTTGCGCATTTGCAGGGTGCAGCGACGGGTTGAGATGAGTCACTTGGCTGCGGCCGGCGAGCATGACCGATCAGGGATCCGCCCCGCAAAGCGCTCAACCCGGCGCGGGAGACGATCGAGAGGCGGGCCGCCGCGATCGCAACGCGGCGCGCCCGATTGGCCGACGAAGCGTGCGCCCGCGAACTCGAGCGGGCTCGCGTCCTCGCTTATGCAACACTCGGCGTACCTACCGGCGGGTCTGACGGATTGGCCTGCCCATGTTTGAGCGCCTTGGCGGCCGATGACGCGAGCGCCCCGAGTAGGCTCACATCCTGGGCATCGAATGTGCCGGAGCGTTTGTTCAACACCTGGAAGACGCCCAGCACGCGTCCATCCTCGGACTTCATTGGAAAGGTGAGGAGATTGCGGGTGCGGAAACCGGTCGCTCGGTCGATCTCGGGATTGAATCGCTGGTCGGCATAGGCGTCGGCGATGTTGACGGTCTCGCCGGTCACCGCCACCGTGCCAGCGACGCCGACGCCGAGCGGAACACGAATGGTCTCGATGTTTTCCTCCAGCACGACCTTCGACCAGAGCTCGCCGCGCGCCCGATCGATCAGGAAGATGGTAGCCAGCTCCGCATTTGCCATGCGCGCCGCCGTCTCTGACAGGAGCCGCAACATCGCGTCGGGACCGGGCAGGTTCATCAGCCGCTGGGTCGTCTCGAGCAGCAGGTAAACGCGTTCCATGCTGCGCTGGGCCAGCACCCGCTGCACGTCGAGCTCGCGAAGTGCCCATAGCAATCGCACATTGTACCATCCGGTTGCGGCGAGCAGGCTCAAGACCGCGACGCCTCCCGCGGCCAGCGGGCTGTACCACAGCGCTCCCACCAGGAGGCCCGCCAGGGCCGCGGCGCCTGCTCCAAGCAAGGCCGCCAGCGTCGGCCGGCGCGCGATCCATCCGGCGATCCGTGCCCGCAGGGCATCCGGCCGGCCTTCGATCGGCTCGCCTGCCAGGAATGCCGCAAGGTCATCCGCCAGCGCCTGCGCGCTGGTGTAACGCTGAGCGGGCTGCTTTTTTAAGCACTTGAGACAGATGATCTCGAGATCGCGCGGCACCCGCGACTGCAGTTGCGAGGGCGGAAGCGGTGGCGAATGACGGATCTGGTGCAGTGCGTCCAACCAGCTCTTCGACTCCAACGGCGGCCGGCCTGTGAGCAGCTCGTAGAGGATCGCGCCGAGTGCATAGACGTCGGTTGCAGGCGCGATGTCGTGGATCTGCCCGCCGGCCTGTTCGGGCGCCATGTAGTTTGGCGTGCCCAGGACGTCTCCAGTCTGCGTCTGCCGCAGGTCTGGCCGTTTGGCGAGGCCGAAATCGGCAATCTTGGGGATCCCCTGCGCTGTCAGCAGCACATTGGCGGGTTTGAGATCGCGGTGGATGATGCCATGCCGATGAACGCAGTCCATCGCCGACGCCAGCACCTGCGTGAGTTGGGCAGCCCGCCGGGCCGGCTGAGGCGTGCCCGCGATCATCTGCGCCAAGTCCCCGCCCTGCACGAGTTCCAGCGCGCAAAACAGGTTGCCCGCGTGTTCGCCCGATGCATAGACCTGCACGATGTTCGGATGCTGCAAGGCGGCGAGGGTCTGCGCCTCCAAATGGAAACGGGCGAGGGTCGCCGGATTGGCGTAAGCTGCGCTTGGAATCATCTTGAGGGCGACGAGGCGATTTAGACCGGTTTGTCGCGCGCGGTAGACCATGCTCATGGCGCCACGACCAAGCAGGCCCAGGATTTCGTATCCAGGAATCGTCGGCCACGCTTGGCTTGTTGCCAGAGGCCCGGGATCGCCGGCTGTCGGTACGCGCGCGGCCGCGGCCGTTCCTCCTGTTGAGGGCGCCAAAATGGCGGCCGAGGACAACCCGAGGTGCAGTTCGATCTGCTGCTTTAATTGGCCGGCAAATGTGGGAAATCGCTGCACATATTCGTCGATCGACGGCGCTTCTCCCAGGGATTCCCGCAATTGAAACTCGCTGCAGATAAGCTCAAGCGCCCTGACGTCCCCTGCCAACGCTGGCCAGTTCCGCAGATATTCTTCCGATTGAATTCGCTCCCCGCGGGTCCACCGCTGTCGCTGATCAAAACACAGCAGCGCTATAAGTTCTGTATTTGGAAGCTCGCCGGCGCGCGCCAGCAAATCTCCCACCTCGGGCAATTTGTCCTGCTGCCAGAGTCGCTCGAGGTCGCCGGCCACTGACCCCGACCGGGACGTCACCCCCCGTTCCCCGTGCGCTCCGTGAGTGTCGCTGCCACCCATGCGGTCGCGACCTTGGTTGTCGCAGAAGCGTGCTCGCCTCAGGCGATGAGGCGCTCGTCATCCCAGACCTTGTCGGGCATCGGCAGGCCCGCAAAGGCTTCCCTGGTCGGCGGCCTGTCCGGCTCGATGCCCAGCATCCCAAGCACCATCACCAGCTGACGTACATGCTGACCAGAATGCCACGTTGTCCGCTCCAGATACTCGTGCAGCGTCACATCGCCGTAATAGACGCGGGCCTTGCGCGAAAAGTCGGTCGTCTGGCCCGGGCCACCCCACCAGGCGCTGAAGCGCGCCAGCATGTCTTGTCCGTAGGCGAGTATTTTGGCCTTGGTGTTCATGTCCGGCGGCGGCACGCGGCTGTAGGCGCCTTCCTTGAGCGGCAGGCCTTTCACCTCGTGCTCCAGGAAGGCATCGGCGATGTTGAAGATGTGATAGCCGAGCTGGGCGTAGCTGCGAGGCCGATGCGGCAGCATGCGGCCGAGCCTGTCTTCCGGGATTTGTGCGAACAGCCGCTGCGCCGCCATTTGGATCTCGATGAGCCGCGCGACCAGGTCGCGTGCAGGCAGCACCTGCGCGCCGCCCCACGCGATGCCGGCGACGCGTGCCACGTCGCGCAGGACCTGGCCGTTCGCCCAATCCGCGCCACGCCGCACGATCGGCACCGAGCGGATGCCCAGCGCTGCCAGCTCGGCAAAGGCATCCTTGTCCTCGAGCACGTTGACGGAGACGAAGGGAACGCCGTGCTTGGTCAGGAACTCCTTCATCCTGAGGCAGCTGGTGCAGCCGGGCTGCCAGTATGCTTTGAT
>Ga0066388_100003017_pt1 | contig 10674 bp, 9 predicted proteins | sample PanSoiMetaGPlot6_FD_64539 | JGI IMG/M metagenome (GOLD analysis project Ga0066388, IMG submission 64539) | Tropical forest soil microbial communities from Panama analyzed to predict greenhouse gas emissions - Panama Soil - Plot 6 (Hybrid Assembly) | ecosystem: Environmental > Terrestrial > Soil... | reverse complement strand
GCGCGAACGCGGCGATCGTCCCGAGCGGCTCGTCGCGATCGGACCAGATCTGGCCGTCGGCGAGCCGCAGGCCGGTCACGACCCGCCCGAGCCGATCGGCGACTTTCTTCAGCAGCCGCTCGCGGATCATCTCGCAGGCGGACCCGATCGCCCCTCCGGTGACATACGTCTGCCGCGACGCGGACGTCGATCCAGCCGAGCCGACTCCGGTGTCCTTGGGGACGATCAGCACGTTGTCGACGCCGAGCTCGGTCCGGCAGATCTGCTGTTCGATCGTGACCAGTCCCTGGCCGACCTCGGCGGCCGCGGTGTGCACGGTCACGACCGGCTCACCCGCCACGACCTCAAGCCGAACCCTGGCAGTCGAATAGTCGTCGAAGCCCTCGGAGAATCCGACGTTCTTGTAACCGACGGCGTAGCCGACGCCGCGCCTGATTCCTTCGCCATGCGTGGTGTTCCCGACCGCGCCAGGGAGCAGCCGCAGGTCGGGCGCGGCATTCTGGCGCCGCGAGCCGCCGCTGGCCGGCAGCGGCATCTGCTTGACCCGCTGCAACAGCTCGGCGACCGGCGCGGGACTGTCGATGACCTGGCCGGTCGGGCCAGCGGCGCCCTGATCCATCGCGTTCCGGCACCGGAGCTCGACCGGATCCATCCCGAGGGTCGCCGCGAGCTTGTCCATCTGCGCCTCGTAGCCGAACGCCGCTTGCACCGACCCGAAGCCGCGCATCGCGCCGCACGGCGGGTTGTTGGTGTAGACGCCGTAGGCATCGATGTGCACGTTCGGCACCACGTAAGGACCGGCGCCCATTGTCCCGGCGTTGCCGACCACAGCGGACGTGCTGGAAGCGTACGCTCCGCCATCCAGGTGGATGCTCGCCCAGACGTAGACGAGCGTGCCGTCGCGGTCGGCGCCGTGCCGGTAGGTGATCAGCGCCGGATGCCGGTGCACGTGCCCGAAGAACGACTCCTCGCGTGAGTACATCATCTTGACCGGCTTGCCGGTGTGCAGCGCGAGCAGGCAGGCGTGCACGTGCATGGAAAGGTCCTCGCGGCCGCCGAACGCGCCGCCAACGCCGGCCAGCGTCAGCCTGACGCGGTCGGGTGCCAGCCCGAGCGCCGCGCAGACCTGCTGCTGGTCGACGTGCAGCCACTGCGTCGAGACGAACAGATCGACGCCGCCCACGCCGTCCGGCACCGCGAGTCCCGCCTCGGGGCCGAGGAAGGCCTGGTCCTGCATCCCGATCTCGTATGTGCCGGTCACGACCACGTCCGCCTGCGCAGCTGGGTCACCCTTGCGGATCTTCAGGTGCCTGACGAGGTTGCCGCCTGGGTGCAGTCGTGGTGCGTCTGGTTCAAGCGCCGCGACCGGGTCGGTGACCGGGTCGAGCACCTCGTAGTCCACGGCGATCTTGCTCGCGGCCAGCCTCGCGACCTCAGGATGGTCGGCGGCGACCAGGGCAATCGGCTCTCCCGCGTACCTGACGACATCGGCGGCGAGCACGGGCTGGTCGGCATGCTCGAGGCCGTATGCGTTCTGGCCCGGAACATCATCGCTGGTGAGGACGGCGTAAACACCGGTGGTGGCCAGGGCCTCGCCGATCGAGACTGACCTGATCCGTGCGTGCGGGTGCGGGCTGCGCAGGGTTGCACCCCAGATCATGTCGTCCATCCACAGGTCGCTGCCGTAGGCGAACTCCCCGGTGACCTTGCCCTTCCCATCCGGCCTGGCCGGGCTCGACCCGACGCCTGCGTTCTCGCCGGCCGCTGGCCGGTCGTCCTGCGCGGGAACGCTAGGCGGCGCCGGCATCCGGCCTGGCCTGACCGGCGTTCGGGTCGGCATGCTCACGCGCCGAGCCTACGTTCAGCGGCTCTGATTGACCATGGGCAGCGGCGCGGCGCGTGTCCGCAGCCAGCTGTCCGGCCTCAGCTGTGGTAATTGGTGAGCGCCGGATCGATCCGGATCAGCTGCTCCGCCGTCGGCACCCAGACTGATCCTGGCGTGTAGAAGATCTGCGAGCAGGTTTGTTGCCTGCAGGAGTTCGGTGCAATGGGAACGCTCCCAACCGGGCGCCCAGTCGCTTCGCTGACCTTCAGCACGCCGCTTGACGGATATCCGTGGTCCAGGAACCACAACCAGCCGCCGCCGGCGGTAAGAAAGTCGAGCCCGCCGGTCCCCGCAGGGTCGTAGTTCCGGTGCGTATAGAGCGCCAGAACATCGGCGGTCGCAGCGTCGATCCGGGCGAGCCGCTCATCATCGCCGAGCACCCAGACCGATCCGGAGTCATAGGCAAGAGCCGACCAGCGGGTCGGCGTGCCGTGACTGCTCGGCAGCTGGACCGTCACAGGCTGCGATTGGCTGGCCGTCGCCCGCAGCAATCCGCCGAGGCGTGAGAAGTTGGCCAGGTACCAGACGGCGTCGGGGGCGGCAACCAGCGAGCTCATCAAACCGCGCGCGCTTCCAAGCCGGAACGCCTGCCCGCTCACCGGGTTGATCTTCCAAAGCTCGGTCTGCCCCGGTCCGGCGGGACCGCAGGTGGCAAACAGGTACCCGGAGCCGAAAAGCAGATCGGTACAGCGGCCCGCCGGGAGATGAAGTGTGCGCACGACCCGGCCAGTGGCTGGGTCGATGCGCACGATCTGCCCGCCCGCCTGGCCATACGGCGTTGTCAGCCATACTCGGCTCGCTCCGGCCGCGATAGCCCAGGGCTTGCGGCCCAGGTTCCTCCGGTACAGGACGTCATTCTTCTGCAGATCCATCCCGACCAGCTGATAGGTGGGAGCGGCGCCCGGTTGCCCCACCGTCCGGACCGCCCACGCCTGCACCGAGTTACCGACGACAGAGGTCACGCCGCTCAGATCGAAGCGGGCAACAACCGCGCGGGGATAGGTGGTGACTGAGCCAGCTACGGGCCGCCGGTGTGACTGGCCCACGGGTGGCCGGCGCGCGAGAACCGGGTACGCGATCGCGACCGCGGCGACCGCGACGGTAGCGATCGCGATCCCGGCGGTTAGGTGACGCTGCCTGGCCGCCCTCCAGCGGACTCTGAGCGCTTCGAACTCCCGCCATGCGCGGGCCGTGTCTACCTCAGCCGCGCCGTCGGTCGCCTCCTGATGCGTCTCGTGCGCTGCTGACTGCGTTTCCGCACGACGCTGCGCACCGGGTTTGACGATCTTGCTGGCAAGCGCGGCCACCCTCCGATCGAGGTATGCCCGTGCCCGCCTCGGATCACTGACCCGATCCCAATGTCGCCACAAGGAGAGGTAGGCCTGCGCGCTGACCTGCTTGGCCAGATCTCGGTCGCCGACGAGGGCAAGCGCACGGCGCGCAAGCCGCGGGTAGTCCGCGTGGAACAGCTCCTCGATCGCCTCGTCGCGCTCAGCCTGGCGGCGCCGCCCACCGAGAGCGATGATGTCGTCATCGGTGCCCGCCATCCACCTAGAATGCGGGATCGTCCGTCACGGGGCTAGCCGCGGGTCGCGGCGTTTTCAGCGGTCTGGACGTCCGCACGACTGCGGTTTGCACACGTGGCCGAGAACGTCGCTCGCAAGCGTTACCTCACCGGTACGGCACGGATCACCAGCGGCGGACGCCGCTGACCAGCCTCGATCGCCGAGCGGAGCTCGGCCACCACGCTTGCGGCGTCTAACCTGATCCGCCGCGGCGCAAAGTGCAACACGAGAATGCCGTGTGCGCTCATGCGAGCGTGCCTGGCCTGGGTCCGCTCCCAGTCGGCCGGCGAGATGTGCCATTCCCGCGAATCCACCTCGGCTGCGACCCCGGCGTCCGGCCACCACGCATCCGGTTTCGCGATGAAGTCCGGGCCGACGAACAGGCTCGGGTTATACATGGGCTCTGGCAGGGCGCCGCGCTTGATCAGCTTCCGCAGATCGCCCTCTGCAACCGAGGCAACCCCGACGATCACATCGTCGAGAGCCGCCCGTAAGAAGCCTGATCCCTGCGAAGGTCCCGCCCGCAATTCGGCCGCGAGCTGCTGGACCGTGCATTTGTCCTGCTGAATGGCGTCAGCGACCAGAGCGCGAACATCCCGTAGCTCAAGCTCACCTCGCGCCGCGTCGGCGACGGCGCGAGCAGGAGGCGCCCAGCAAATGCCATCCATTCGCCAGGGCCTGTCGGGCATCCTGGTAGTCCGGTGAATTCGCACGAAGCCGATACTCAGCCGCCTCGCGGCAGCAGGAATGAGCACGTCGACCGGATCGGACAGCGGCAGTCGGAGCCGGACCCCTTCCCGACGCAGTGCCGCAACGCCGGTGATAGCGCACCCGCGGCCGGCGTACAGCACGGCGGCGATCTCGCGTTGACCAACTGTCAGCCCGCCGTTGTGGGCCAGATAGATGCCGGGCAGCACGACCCTCCAAGGCCCGTCTGGCCTGAGCCGCTGCCTCAAAGCTTGCTTAGTCAATCCAGCCGATAATGCTTCAGACCTCGTAATGAGGTCACCCTGCCGGGCAAAAACAGCGGCGACAGCGCGATCGGCTGCCGTGATTGCGCGTTTCACGCCAGCAGCATCCCAGCCCGGTCCGACAGTCCGACCCAACCCGCCCTCGCTGACCCCATGCCCCGTACCCGCTGAACCTCTGGTGTTCCTATGGCAACACCAGAGGTTCAGCGGGTCACGGGCGGCGGGCTGACAGCAACACCAGGGGTTCAGCGGGTCACGGGCGGCGGGCTGACAGCAACACCAGGGGTTCAGCGGGTATGCGGGAAGTACGGCCATGGGGTCAGCGGGTACGGGGCATGGGGTCAGCGGGTACGGGGCATGGGGTCAGCGGAGGGCGGTGGCGGCGCGGAAAGCCGCGGCGGTGGCGCGCGGCTCGTCCACCGTGACCAGCTGGTCGTGCTCGACGACTACCTGGCCGTTCACGATCAGCAGCTCAAGTGGTGGGCGGGCACCGAGGACGAGGGCGGCCACGGGGTCGGCGATATCGGCATGCGCCAGGCCGTCCAGCCGCCACAACGCGATATCGGCCAGCTTGCCCACCTCCAGCGACCCAATCTCGTCGGCCCGCCCGATCAGCCTTGCCCCGCCGAGGGTTGCCAGCTCCAGCGACTGGCGCGCGGTTAGTGCCTGAGGGCCGCCGACCGCCCGGGCCATCAGCACCGCCTCGCGGGCCTCGCCCAGCAGCGAACTCTCTTCGTTCGAGGCCGCGCCGTCAACCCCGAGCCCGACGGGCACGCCTGCCGCGACGAGGTCAGCCGTCCGGCAGATGCCGGCACCGAGTCTGCCATTGGAGGACGGGCAGTGCGCGACGCCGGTACCGGCGACGGCCAGTTTGGCGATCGCGGCGTCGTCAAGGTGCACCGCGTGTGCCAGCCAGACGTCATCGGCTAGCCAGCCGACCGAGTCGAGGTACTCGACCGGGGTGCAGCCGAACTGCTCCGCACAGAAGTCGTTCTCGTCGGCCGACTCGGCGATGTGGGTATGCAGCCGCACACCACGGCTGCGCGCGAGATCCGCCGCCGACCGCATCAGCTCGCCCGTGACGGTGAACGGGGAGCACGGCGCGACTCCCATCCGCAGCATCGAGCCGGGCCCTGGATCGTGAAAAGACAAGATGGCCTGCTCGGTGGCGGCGAGGATGGAGTCAACGTCCTCGACCACCTCGTCGGGCGGCAAGCCGCCCGACGAAGCGCCCAGGTCCATCGAACCCCGAGTCGGGTGAAACCGCAGGCCCACGTCGCGCGCCGCGGCGACGGTCGCCCCGAGCACGTCACCGGCTCCGCGCGGAAACACGTAGTGATGGTCGGTGCTGGTCGTGCAGCCCGTCTTGGCCAGCCAAGCGAGAGCCGCCGTGGCCGCGTCCCGCACAATCTGCCCGTCGATCCGCGCCCAGACCGGGTACAGCTCGGCCAGCCACTGGAAGAGCGTCGAGTCCACGGCCCGGCCCCGGGTCGCCCACTGGTACAGGTGATGGTGGGTGTTGACCAGCCCCGGGGTCGCCACGCAGCCCGACGCGTCGATGATCCGTATCTCGGCGAGATCGCCAGGGACCGGGCCGACGCCATCGCCGACACCGACGATCCTGTTGCCGTCAATCGCGATGAGGCCGTTGGCGTACTCAGCCCGGCCGGCGTCCATGGTGACGACATGGCAGCCTCGCAGGGCAAAGGCGGTCACGCTCCCGCCCCGCCCGAGCCGCGAAGCCGCGCCGCCGCCAGCCGGACCGCATCGAGGATCTTCTCGTAACCGGTGCACCGGCACAGGTTCCCGGCCAGCGCTTCCCGCACGTCGGCATCGGCCGGATCCGGGTCACGAGCCAGCAAGTCGTGCGCGGCTACTAGCAGCCCCGGCGTGCAGAACCCGCACTGAACGGCTCCCGCCTCGATGAACGCTTGCTGCACCGGATGCAGGGAACCGTCATTTCCGGCGAGGCCCTCGACCGTGACGATGTCGCGCCCTTGCGCCTGACCGGCGGCGACCAGGCAGGCGCAGACCGGGACTCCGTCCAGGTAGACCGTGCACGATCCGCACTCGCCCTGCTCGCAGGCATTCTTCGAGCCGGGCAGGCCCATCCGGTCGCGGAGCACGAACAGCAGGCTCTCGCCAGGCCAGACGTCGTCGGCCTCATGCTGAACGCCATTGACGGTCGCCGTCACCCGCATGAAGCGATCACCCCTCCTCTGCCACTGTCCCGGCAGAACCAGTTGGGCCGCTGTGCCCGGAGCGCTGATAGCCGGATCGCTGATAGTCGGTCCAGGCCCACGCCAGGGTCCGCCTGGCCAGCACGACCAGCGCATGCCGCCGGTAGGCGGCCGTGCCGCGCACGTCGTCAATCGGCCGGGAGGCAGCGCCAACCAGCGTGCCGAACTCGGTGACCACGGACTCCTTCAGCGCACCCCCGGTGTCCCACAGGCTAGCCTCTTCCAGCGCAGCGGCCAGGAAGATCTCGGCCTCGCGGGCGCGCACCGGCGTCGGTGCCGCGGACCCGATCCCGGTGCCAACCGACCGCCGACCCGGATGCAGCGCAAGCCCGAACGCAGCGACCGCGATCACCATCGCGTTCCTGGTACCGATCTTCGCGAACTGTTCAGGACCCGAAGGCCGCGTAATCCAGATCGCCGTGATCAGCTCGTCCGGTGCCAGCGCGCTGCGCTTGACGCCGGTGAAGAATCCGTCGATCGGGATCAGGCGCGCGCCGCGCGACGATGCGACCTCAATCTCCGCACCGGCCGCCAGCAGCGAGGGATGGCAATCACCGGCCGGCGACGCGGAGCCGAGATTGCCGCCGATCGTTCCGCGGTTGCGGATCTGAGGGGAGCCGACCGTCCTGGCGGCCATCGCCAGCCCAGGCAGCAGCCGCCCCAGCCCGTGCGCCACCGGGCTCCTGCCGTCACGCTCCCCGGTCAATTCCGCGTACGTCACCGCGGCGCCTAGCCGCAACCGGCCGTCCTGCAGCGACCAGCCGGCCAGTTCAGGCACGCGGGTGAGATCGAGCAGGATCGGCGGTCGCCGCCTGGCGAAGTTCAGCTCGACCATGACGTCGGTCCCGCCGGCGATCGGCAGCGCGTCGGGATTCGCCGCCTTGGCCGCCAGGGCCTCGGCCAGGCTGGGTGGCTGCAGGAACTCCATCAGCATCCGTCCAGTCAGGCGAAGGACGCCGGAGCGTCCCAGGCCAGGCCAGCATCAGGCGCGTCCTCGCGCGCGACCGCGCACTGGATCAGGCCGTAGGGCCGATCGTCAGCGTGGAACACCTCACCTGGATTGTCCAGGCCGAACGGCGAGAGGTCCACCAGGAAGTGGTGCTTGTTCGGCGCCGACAACCGGATCTCGGCGATGTCGTCCCTGGCCGCGAGCACGGCGGAACCCATCTCCCACAGCGTCTGCTGGAGCGCGCGGCTGTAGGTGACGGCAAATCGTTCCAGCAGGATCTGCCGCACCTGTGCGAACGCCTCGCCCCATCGCACGGCAGTTCCCGCGTACCGCCACCGCGCGGTCAGCGACGTGGCCAGGATCCGGTCGCTCGCCTCTGGCAGCGTGGTGTAGTGGTCCCTCAGGAACCCGGTGAACTGGGACCCGGTCGATTTCAGCACGACGAGGTCCCTGACACCAGATACAACCCATTGAGCTTTAACCGATCCCCCGGTGTCGATGACCACGGCCGCGCTCCGTATCTCGTGGCCGACCCGGACGAACGTGTGCGCGTGGCCGACGTCATCGACGGCGACCCGCTCCCACCGGTACTCATCCACGTCCACCCTGGCGCGGGTCACCGATGAGATGTCGTCGGTGAAGTGACTGGCAAGTGCCAGCGCGTAGTCCTCGATCTCGCCGACGCCTCGCTCCTTGGCGTAGGCGAAGCATGTGTTCTTCTGCGAGTCGGTCGGCAGCACCTTGGCCTGGTCGCCGGTCAGATACGCGGCGTCGAAATCGCCGCGAAGCGCCGTCGACACATTCAGGTCGCGGATCTCATGCCGGTCGCTGTCGCGGTAGACCCGGACGACCCTGGTCTCGGCCTTGCCGTACTGATCCTCGCCGAGGACGATCCCCATCCTGCTAGCTCCCCCGGTAAGTCGAGTACGAATACGGGCTAAGTAGCAAGGGGACGTGATACCTCGGCCGCAGCCCGTCGGCCGCGAAGGTGACGAGCACCTCCGGGAAGAACGGCTCCGCTCCCCCCTCGCCCCGCCCGCTGCCGGCCAGGTAGGCGGCGGTCTCGAAGACCAGGCGGTACCTCCCGGCCGAGAGTGAGGCGACGCCGAAATCGGTGATCCTGCCGTCGTCGTCGGTTACGGCCCGGCCGAGCTCGCCGCTGCCGACTCGTTCCAGCCGCACAACGATGCCGCTGGCCGGCTCGCCCCGCACGGTGTCCAGCACGTGCGTGCTCACGGCGCTCACGATTCGCCGTCCAGCAGCTTCCGCAGTCGGATCTGGTTGATCTTGGCCAGTTCGGACGCGACTACGCTCCACTCCGTTTCGCGATCATTGGCGAGCCGCGCGCGCAGGAAAACCAGCAGCTCTTTCGCATCGCGGCCGGTCGCACAGGCCAGGTAGATGTGTCCGAACCGCCGCTCATACGCTGTATTGCCGTCGACGAGCGCCCGCAGGAGGTCGTCATCGGCACCGCTGACACCAGCCTGTTCCTGCCTCGACCAGTCGGCGGGCTCCGCGTTGCCGACTCCGCGGGCCGCTCTGGCGACAACACTCCGGTCGCCGATCCTCCGGTGACCGGCCATCGCCTCGCGCAGATCAGCTTCGCTGAGTTCCGCGACCGCGGCGTCCGACACCGCGAGCAGCGTTGCGACATCTGGATAAGGCCTGCCCGCGAGGAGCGCATCGATCCAGCGGCCTGACGAACAGCAGCGGCCCAATGCCTGCCGGGCCGCGTCATCCGCGAGCCGGTTGAACTCCTCCACGCTCGGCATTGTGCCAGCCTCTCGCGTGGGGCACGGCCGACGCAACGACTCCGGAGACCGCCGATAGCGGTCGAAGCGGGAGGGCCTGGCACAGGCAACTCTGAATGCACAGCCGCGCTAGGCAGCCTGTGCGACAGCACGGCCGGTTACAGAGCAAGATGGGTCTCATGGATCTTCTCGTGATGCCGCCGGTCGCGCCCATGCTCGCGAAGTCCGTTGCGACCATACCTGGCGGCGCGATGAGCTACGAACCGAAATGGGACGGCTTCCGGTCGATCATCTTCCGTGATGGTGCCGAGGTCGAGATCGGCAGCAGGAACGAGCGGCCGATGACCAGGTACTTCCCCGAGGTAGTCGCGGCTGTGAAGGCGAGCCTGCCCGAACGATCGGTTATCGACGGGGAAATAGTCGTCCCCGACGCGGACGGCCGCTGCCTGGATTTCGAGGCGCTGTTGCAGCGGATCCACCCGGCGGATAGCAGGGTGCGGCTGCTCGCCGAGCAGACCCCAGCCTCGTTCGTCGCGTTCGACCTGCTCGTTCTCGGCGACAAGGACTACACGGGCGAGCCGTTCTCCACGCGGCGCGCGGCGCTCGCCGAAGCGCTGGCTGACGCGGCCCCGCCGGTGTTTCTGACGCCGACGACCACCGATTCCGGGCTCGCGGAGGTCTGGTTCAGCCAGTTCGAGGGCGCGGGCCTGGATGGCGTCATCGCCAAGCCGCTCGACGGGACCTACCAGCCGGACAAGCGGACCATGTTCAAGATCAAGCACGAGCGCACGGCGGACTGCGTGGTCGCCGGGTACCGCGTGCACAAGAGCGGCGCGGACGCGGTCGGCTCGCTCCTGCTCGGCCTGTACAACGACGATGGTCAGCTCGCCAGCGTCGGGGTCATCGGCGCCTTCCCGATGGCGACCCGCAAGAAGCTGTTCACCGAGCTGCAGCCGCTCGTCACGACATTCGAGGGCCACCCGTGGAACTGGCAGGCCGAAGCCGCCGCCAGCACCAGGCACCCGCGGGAGGCCGAGGGCAGCCGCTGGAACGCCGGCAAGGACCTCTCGTTCGTCCCGCTCCGTCCCGAGCGCGTGGTCGAGGTCAAGTACGACCACATGGAGGGGACTCGGTTCCGGCACACGGCGCAGTTCGTCCGCTGGCGCCCCGACCGCGAGCCGACGTCCTGCGGTTTCGGTCAGCTTGAGGAGCCGGTCAGCTACAACCTCGCCGACATACTGGCTGGATAAGCAGGAATCATCAGGATCCCGAGGAATCCGGGATAGCGGAGAGTAACCGGGCGATTCGGGTAT
>Ga0066388_100003016_pt1 | contig 10674 bp, 20 predicted proteins | sample PanSoiMetaGPlot6_FD_64539 | JGI IMG/M metagenome (GOLD analysis project Ga0066388, IMG submission 64539) | Tropical forest soil microbial communities from Panama analyzed to predict greenhouse gas emissions - Panama Soil - Plot 6 (Hybrid Assembly) | ecosystem: Environmental > Terrestrial >... | reverse complement strand
CCTTCCGCCTGGGCGACCGTGCGCGGGAATCCGTCCAGGATGAATCCCCGCGCGGCATCGGGCCGCCCCAGCCTCGTCTCGATCAGTCCGAGCACCACCTCGTCGGGCACCAGCCGCCCCGACCGGACGTGCTCCTGCGCGCTCTTCCCGAGGGCGGTCCCCTCCGAGATCGCCTGGCGCAGGATGTCGCCCGTGGCGACGATCGGCGCGTGCATGGACTCCCCCAGACGCTTTCCGTGGGTGCCCTTGCCGCTCCCCGGCGGTCCGAGGAGCACGATCCTCATCGACGTCCCCGAAGCTTGCCGCTTCGCACGAACCCTTCGTAGTGGCGCATGAGCAGATGCGATTCCATCTGCTGCAACGTATCGAGCGCCACGCCGACCACGATCAGGACGCTCGTCCCGCCGAAATAGAACGGGACGTTGAATCTCCGGATCAGGATGTCCGGGAGCACGGCGATGAGCGCGAGGAAGATCGCGCCCGGCAGCGTGATCCGCGAGAGCACCCGGTCGATGTATTCGGACGTCTTTCGCCCCGGACGGATTCCCGGGATGAAGCCGCCGTACTTCTTCATGTTGTCCGCCATGTCCGTCGGGTTCAGGACGATCGCGGTATAGAAGTACGTGAAGAAGACGATCGTGACCGAATAGACCACGATATGGACGATGCTTCCGATCGCGAACAGGTTCGCGAGCCCGGAGATCGCCGCGTTGCCGTGGAAGTAGAGTGCCAGCGTGCTCGGCAGCATGATGACCGACTGCGCGAAGATGATCGGGATCACGCCCGCGGTGTTCACGCGGAGCGGAATGTGCGTGTTCTGCCCGCCGTACATCTTCCTTCCGACGACGCGCTTCGCGTACTGCACCGGGATCTTGCGCTGGGCCTGGGTCATCGCCACGACCGCCGCGATCACCGCGACCATGATGGCCACGACGAGGATCGCGACGATCGGCGAGAGCGTCCCGACCCGGAGCGCCCGGTAGCTGTTCACGATGTCGGCCGGGAAGCGGGCCACGATGCCGGTGAAGATGATGAGCGAGATCCCGTTCCCGATCCCCCGCTCGGTGATCTGCTCGCCGAGCCACATGATGAGGATCGTGCCGGCGGTCTGCGTGATCATCGTCATCAGCTCGAAGCCGAAGCCCGGGTGGGGCACGACCGGCATGCCGCGCGCACCCATCGACTCGAGGAATTTCGCGAACGCGATCGACTGGAGCGCCGCGAGACCCACGGTGCCGACCCGGGTGTACTGGGTGATCTTCTTCCGGCCTTCCTCGCCTTCCTTCTGGAGCTTCTCGAAGTACGGGACCACCGCGCCGAGGAGCTGGAGGATGATCGACGCCGAGATGTACGGCATGATCCCGAGCGCGAACACCGTCGCCTTCGCGAAGCTCCCGCCCACGAAGAGGTCGTAGAGCCCGAAGAGCGAGTTCGCCTGGCTCGCGAACGCCGCGACCAGCGCCTCGCTGTTCACGCCCGGCGTCGGGATGTGCCCGCCGAACCGATAGACGCAAAGCAGCGCGATCGTGAAGAGAACGCGCCGCTTGAGCTCGGGAATCCGAAAGACGTTCTGGAAGCTCTCGAGCATCGGTTCAGGCGCTCCGGTTCTTCTTCACGTGGCGGGGCCGGTAGACTTTCGGCTCGGGCAGCGTGATCGTGCCCCCCGCCGCTTCGATCTTCGCGCGGGCCGAGGCACTCACCGCGTCCACCGCGACCTGGTAGGCCGCCGTGATCTCGCCGTCGCCGAGGACCTTCACGGGGGTGTCGGCCCGGTCGATGAGCCGCTTCGCCTTGAGGGCCGCCCGGTCCACGCGCTCGCCGGCGCCGAACAGGCCGAGCGATCCGACGTTCACGGCCTGATAGACGACCCGGCCGGGATTCCGGAAGCCGCGCTTCGGGGTCCGCCGCTGGATCGGCATCTGGCCGCCCTCGAACCACCGCGGCACCTTGGCACCCTTGCCCGCGCGCGCCTTCTGCCCCTTGTGGCCGCGTCCCGCGGTTCCGCCCAGTCCGGAGGCCGGGCCCAGGCCGCGCCGTTTCCGCGGATGGGTGGCGCCCTTCGCCGGTTTCAGCTGTCCGATTCTCATCGCTTCCGTCCCCCGTCCCCGCCTTCGGCGGGCTCGACCCGAACCAGATAGCGCACCTGATGGATCATGCCGCGGATCTGGGGGGTGTCCTCGTGAACGACCGAATGATTGATGCGGCGCAGGCCGAGCGCCACGAGCGTCCGCTTGTGCTTGTCGAGGCAGCGGATCCTGCTCCGCTCCTGCGTGATCTTAACGAGTGCCATCGGATTCCACCGCGCTCTTGCGCCGAATGCCCAGAAGCTCGTCCACCGTCTTGCCGCGGGTCGCGGCGACGTCGCTCGCCTGCCGCAGGCTCTGGAGCCCATTCACCGTCGCCTTCACGACGTTGTGCGGGTTCCCGGAGCCGAGCGACTTCGTGAGCACGTCGCGGATGCCCGCGGCCTCGAGGACCGCCCGGACCGTTCCTCCCGCGATCACGCCCGTTCCCTCGCTCGCGGGCTTCAGGATCACGACCCCCGCGCCGAACCGACCTTGCACCTGGTGCGGGATCGTCGTGCGCTTGAGCGGGACCGTGAACATTCCCTTCTTGGCCGCTTCGCCGGCCTTGCGGATCGCGTCCGAGACTTCGTTCGCCTTGCCCAGGCCCACGCCGACGCGTCCCTTGCCGTCTCCGACGGCGACGATCGCGTTGAAGCTGAACCGGCGGCCGCCCTTCACGACCTTGGCGACGCGGTTCACGTGGATCACGCGCTCGATGAACTCGGAGTCCTGCTGGGACTGCATGCGTCCGCGCATACCTGGATGAGCCATGAAATCTCCTAGAAGTTCAGGCCGCCCTCACGGGCGCCGTCCGCGACCGCTTTGACCCGGCCGTGATAGAGGTAGCCGCCGCGATCGAAGCACACGCGGGCGATGCCTTGTCCCTTCGCCTTCTCGGCGAGCTGCTTTCCGACGAGCTTCCCCGCCGAGATCTTTCCCTTGGCCGACTCGAGCTTCGGAGCCACGTCCTTGTCCCGGGAAGACACGGTGAGGATGGTGCGCCCCGTCAAATCGTCCACGAGCTGGGCGTAGATGTGGTTCAGGCTCCGGAACACGGTGAGGCGCGGCCGCTCGGCCGTCCCGTGCACCTTCTTCCGGATTCTCATGTGCCGCCGTCCGCGCCCCTCGAGACGCGGTGTCGCCTTCGATTTCATCGCTCCGTCCCCGTCCTTACGACGCCGTCTTGCCGCCGGCCGCCTTGCCCGCCTTCCGGCGCACGTACTCGCCGGCGTAGCGGATTCCCTTGCCCTTGTAGGGCTCGGGCGGCCGGAAATCGCGGATGATGGCCGCCACCTGCCCGACGTGCTCCTTGTTGTAGCCGCTCACGACGACGCGCGTCGGCGACTCGGTCGCGATCGTCACGCCCGCGGGGGGCTCGTACTCGATCGGGTGCGAGTAGCCGAGCTGCAAGACCACCTTCTTGCCGCTCATCTGGGCGCGATAGCCGGTGCCCTGGATCTCGAGCACCTTGGAGAAGCCCTTGGTCACGCCCTCGACCATGTTGGCGAGGACGGCGCGGGTGGTGCCGTGGAGCGCCAGCGCCTGCTTCCCGCCCCCGACCTGGGTGACCGTGATCTCTTTGTCTCCCACGCTCACGTCCACCCCGTGGGCGAGCTGGAAGTCGAGCTGTCCTTTCGGGCCCTTCACCTGGATTCCGGTGTTCACGCGGGTGACCTGGACCCCGGACGGGATCACGATCGGCAGCTTTCCTACTCGGGATGGCATGGCTCGCTCCTACCAGATGCGGCAGAGGTACTCGCCACCGAGCCCCTCTTCACGCGCCTCGACGTCGGTCATGATGCCGCTCGGCGTGGAGACCACCGCGGTCCCCATCCCGCCCTGCACCTTGGGCACCTCGTGCCGGCGCAGATACACGCGGCGGCCGGGCTTGCTCACGCGCTCGATCCCCTGGATGACGCTCTTCTCCTTGGCGTCGTACTTGAGATAGATGCGCAGGAGACCCTGCTTGCGGTCATCGATGGACTTGTAATTGTTGATGAACTTCTCCTTGAGCAGAAGACGGACGAGCTCCGTCTTCACCTTCGAAGCCGGAACGTCCACCTTCTTGTGCTTCGCCTTGCAGGCGTTGCGGATGCACGTCAAGAGATCCGCAATGGGATCGCTAACCGACATGGTCCCCTTTCGACGACGGGCTCCAGAGCCCGGGTTACCAGCTCGCCTTGACCACGCCCGGGATCTGACCCATGAGGGCGAGCTCCCGGAAACAGATGCGGCAGATCCCGAAGTCACGCAGGAACGCGCGGGACCTTCCGCAACGGTGGCAGCGATTGTAGCGACGGACCTTGAACTTGGGCTCCCGCCGCCATTTCTCCATCAGAGACTTCTTGGCCAACTCCGCTCCTTGGTTGCGCCGCTCAGCGCTGGCGGAAGGGCATGTTCATGAGCCGCAGCAGCTCCTGCCCCTCCTCGTCGTTCTGCGCGGACGTGACGAACGTGACGTCCATCCCCCGGATCTTCTCGACCCGGTCGTAATTGATCTCCGGGAAGATGATCTGCTCCGTGATGCCGAGCGTGTAGTTCCCCCGCCCATCGAACGACTTCGTGGGCACGCCGCGGAAGTCCCGGATTCGCGGCAGGGCGACGTTGATGAGCCGGTCGTAGAACTCGTACATCCGCGCGCCGCGCAGCGTCACCATGCAGCCGATCGGCTGCCCCGCGCGCAGCTTGAAATTGGCGATCGACTTCTTCGCCTTGCGGATCGAGGGCTTCTGTCCCGTGATCGTCGCCATCTCGGCCACGGCGGCGTCGAGCATCTTGATGTTCACGAGCGCGTCCCCCACGCCCATGTTCACGACGATCTTCTTGAGCCGCGGCGCCTGCATCGTGTTCTTGTACTGGAAGCGCTTCATCAGCTCGGGAAGGACGCTCTTCTCAAAGTGCTCGCGGAGCCGGGGGACGCGATTCGGCGCCTCGGCTTCGCCGACGGCCGGACCCGCGGCGGCGGGCGCTTCCTTGCCCCCCTTCTTCTTCTTCCCTTCCTTCTTGGCATCCGCCTTGCCCTTGGCCTCCCCCTTCGGCTTGCCTTCCGCCTTGGGCTTCGCTTCCGCCTTCGGCTCGGCCGCGCCCTCGGGCTTGGGCTTGGGCTGCTTCGCCTCCTTCGGTTCCTTCTCGTCGGCCATCAGCGCACTCTCGGAATGACCTCGCCGCACCGCGCGCAGTAACGCTCGCGCTTGCCGTCCTGGGTCTCGCGCATCGTCACGCGCGAGCCCAGCTGGCACTTGGGGCAGAGGTGCATCACGTTGGAGATGTGGATGGGCGCCTCGCGCTCGAGGATGCCCCCCTGGATCTTCTGTCCGCGCGGCTTCGTGTGCCGCTTGATGAAGTTGACCTTCTCGACGATCACGCGGCTCTCCTCGCGGAGGACCTTGAGCACGCGCCCGGTCTTGCCGCGGTCGTCCCCCGCGATCACGATCACCTGGTCATTTCGCGCAAAGTGCGACATGGCTCCCTCAGATCACTTCCGGCGCGAGCGAGATGATCTTCATGAACTCGCGCTCGCGCAGCTCGCGAGCCACGGGGCCGAAAATGCGCGTCCCCTTGGGCTCTTTCTGGTCATCGATCAGCACCGCGGCATTCTGGTCGAATCGGATGTAGCTTCCGTCCTTGCGGCGCACTTCCTTCACGGTGCGGATGAGCACCGCCTTGTGGACGTCCCCCTTCTTGATCTGGGCGCCCGGCAGCGCGTCCTGGATCGAGACGACGATCACGTCCCCCAGCTTCCCGTACCGCCTGCGGGTTCCTCCGAGCACTTTGACCACGCGGGCCACCCGCGCTCCGGAGTTGTCCGATATCGTGATGATGCTGCGTGGCTGAACCATGTCCCTCTCCCCCCAGACCCGCTCAGCGTTCGACGCGCTTGACGAAGTCGAGAAGGCGCCAGCACTTGTCCTTGCTGAGGGGGCGCGTCTCCATGAACCGGATCACGTCCCCCACCCGGCACTCGTTCTTCTCGTCGTGGATCTTGAAACGGCTGCGCCGGCGGATGTACTTGCCGTAGTTCGGGTCGCGCACCAGACTCTCGATCTGCGCCACCACGGTCTTCTGCATGGCCGCGCTGACGACCTTTCCGGTCATCACCTTCCTCCGGCCGCGCGACTTGACGTCACGTTCCATCACGCCTTGGGCTCCCCGTGACCGGAGAGCTTGCGAATGCCCTTCCGGTGCTCCATGAGAATCGTCTGAAGGCGCGCGATGTCCCGGCGCCGCTCACGGATCAAGAGGGGGTTCTGGAGCTGCCGCATCGAATTCCGAAAGCGCAGGTTGAACAGCTCCTCGTGCAGCTCGCGAACCCGCTGCTCGATCTCATCCTCGGTCATGTCGCGGATCTTCTCCGCTTTGAGGTCTCTCATCTCAGCTCCCCGCCAGGTCCTGCCGCTCGACGAACTTCGTCCGGATCGGCAGCTTGCTCGCCCCGAGCTTCATCGCCTTCTTGGCGAGGTCGGAGCTGATTCCCTCCAGCTCGAAGAGGACGCGGCCGGGCTTCACCACGGCCACCCAGTACTCCGGCGAGCCCTTGCCTTTTCCCATGCGCGTCTCCGCCGGCTTCACCGTCACCGGCTTGTCCGGGAAGATGCGGATCCACATCTTGCCGCCACGCTTGATGAACCGCGTGATCGCGACGCGGGCCGCCTCGATCTGGCGGTTCGTGATCCAGGCCGCTTCCAGCGCCTGGAGCCCGTACTCGCCGAACGCCACGGTCGCTCCCCGGTGGGCCATGCCCTTCCGGCGGCCGCGCATCTGCTTCCTGTGCTTGACCCGCTTCGGTACGAGCATGTTCCCTTATCCCTGAGCCGCGGCGCGCGTCGGGCCGGGCGGTTGGGCGCTGAGCGCCTCTTTCTTGTCCAGCACCTCACCCTTGAAGATCCACACCTTCACGCCCACCGTGCCGTAGATCGTGCGCGCGGTGGCGCGGGCGAAATCGATGTCGGCGCGGAGCGTGTGCAGCGGCACCCGCCCCTCGCGGTATCCCTCGGTCCGCGCCATTTCGGCGCCTCCGAGCCGTCCCGAGCACACGATGCGGATCCCGCCGGCGCCCGAGCGGATGGTCGAGGCGATCGCCTTCTTCATCGCCCGGCGGAAGGAGACGCGCTGCTCGAGCTGCCGGGCCACGTGCTCCGAGACCAGGGTCGCGTCGACGTCCGGCCTCTTCACCTCGTCGATGTTCAGGAAGATCTCCTTCTTCGTGATGTGCTGGAGCTCGTCCCGAAGCTGATCCACCTGCTGGCCGCGGCGCCCGATGACGAGCCCGGGGCGGGCGGTGGAGATGTTGATCGTGACCTTGGACACGGCGCGCTGGATGACGATCTTCGAGATCCCCGCCTGCGAGAGGCGCCGCTTCAAATAGCGGCGGATGAAGATGTCCTCCTCGAGGAGCTTCGGATAGTCCTTGCGCGCGAACCAGCGCGAGTCCCACGTGCTGATGATCCCGAGCCGCATTCCGATCGGGTTGGTTTTCTGACCCACTACTTGGCCTCCTTCGCTGGCGCCTTCCGCCGCGACCGCTTCGGGGCGGGCGGCTCGGGCGCTACGGCCGGCGGTTCGGGCTTCACGACCTCGGGCGCGGGCGCCCTGCGACGCGCGCGGCGCGGCGCTTCCTCGACCGGCGCTTCCCCTTCGACGACGATGGTGATATGGCTCGTCCTCTTGATGATCGGCGTGGCCCGCCCCTGCGCGCGCGGCAGGAACCGCTTGAGCGAGGGACCCGCCCCCGCCGTGGCGTGCTTCACGCGCAGGTGCTCGACGTTGATCTTCCCTTCCATCGCCACCGCGTTCGCGACGGCGGACTTCAGCACCTTCCCGATGACCTTGGCCACGTGCTTCGGCGTGAAGTCGAGGATCTCGGTGACCTGGTCCACCCGCTTGCCGCGGATCAGCTGCAGCACCTGATCCGCCTTCCGCGGGGTGACCCGCACGTACTTCGCGACCGCTTTGGCTTCCATCGCGCGCTCGCTCCTACTTCGGCGGGCCGGCAGCCGGTCCGGCCGGAGTGGTCGTCTTCTCGACGTGGGAGCCGTGGCCGCGGAAGATCCGCGTCGGTGCGAATTCGCCCAGCTTGTGCCCCACCATGTTCTCCGTGATGTAGACGGGAATGAACTTGTTCCCGTTGTGCACGGCGAGCGTGTGCCCGACGAATTCCGGAGAGATCGTCGAACGGCGCGCCCACGTCTTGAGCACGCGGCGCTCGTTCACGCGGTTCAGATCCTCCAGCTTCTTCAAGAGCTTCGCGTCGACGTACGGACCTTTCTTGACCGAACGGCTCATCGTGCTCCTCGCTCCCGCTTACGATTGCTTCCGGCGGCGGATGATCAGCCGGTCGGACAGCTTGCGCTTGCGCGTCTTCTTCCCCTTCGCCAGAAGCCCCCACGGCGAGGTCGGATGCCGCCCGCCCGAGGACTTGCCTTCGCCGCCCCCCATCGGATGATCGACGGGGTTCATCGCCACGCCGCGCACGTTCGGCCGGCGGCCGAGCCAGCGCGTCTTGCCCGCCTTGCCGATCACGACGTTCTGATGGTCTTCGTTCCCGACCATTCCGATCGTGCAGCCGCACTCCGACGAGACCTTGCGCATCTCGCCGGACGGGAGGCGCAGCACCGCTTCGACCCCTTCCTTCGCCATCACCTGGCAGAAGGTGCCCGCGCTCCGCGAGATCTGCCCGCCCTTGCCCGGCGTCATCTCCACGTTGTAGACGAACGTGCCGAGCGGGACGGCGCGGAGCGGCATCGCGTTCCCCGGCTTCACCTCGGCGTCGACCCCCGCGACCACGGTCTCGCCGATCCGAAGCTGCTGCGGAGCGACGATGTAGCGCTTCTCCCCGTCCGCGTAGTGGAGCAGGGCGATCCGCGCGCTGCGGTTCGGGTCGTACTCGATGTGCGCGACCTTCGCCGGGATCCCGGTCTTGTCGCGGCGGAAATCGATCACCCGGTAGTTCCGGCGGTGTCCGCCGCCGCGCTGCCAGGCCGAGATGTGTCCCTTGTTGTCGCGGCCGCCGCTCCTCTTCAGCCGCTGGACGAGGCGGCGCTCCGGACGGGAGCGCGTGATCTCCTCGAACGTCGGAACGGTCTTGAACCGCGTCGCGGGCGTGAGCGGGCGATATTTGCGTAGTGGCATCGTTACACCTGCTCGAAGAGCTCGATCGTCTGGCCCTTCTTCAGGGTGACGAGAGCCTTCTTCCAATCGGGTCGATGTCCCATGTACCGGCCCATGCGCTTCGGCTTCCCGTGCACGCGGACCGTGCGCACCGAATCCACCTTCACGTTGAAGATCGACTCGATGGCGCGCTTGATCTCGATCTTGTTCGCGTCGCGCGCGACCTCGAAGAGGTACCCGTTCTGCTTCTCGCGGATCTGGGTGCCCTTCTCCGTGATCATCGCCCGGCGCACGATGGTTCTCGCTTCGCGGCTCATGCGCTCACCCGCTCCGTCAGGCTCTTGAGGCTGCTCTCGGTCAGGACGAGGCAGTCACAGTTCATGAGGGCGTACGTGTTCAGCGTCCGGCTCTCCGCCGTGTTCACGCGGGCCAGATTCCGCGTGGACTTGAGCGCGGCCGGTTCGATCTGGTCGAAGACCCAGAGAACCTTGCGGTCCGCGAGGCCGATCGTCCGGATCAGGTCCGCCATCATCTTGGTCTTCGGCTCGCTCATCGAGGGAGGCTCGACGATGAACACGCCGCCGTCGCGCGCCCGGGCGGTGAGCGCCCCGCAGAGCGCCTTCATCCGCGCCTTCGCGTTCATGCGCGTCGTGTAGTCGCGCGGACGCGGCGGAAACGCCACGCCTCCCCCGGGCCAGAGCGGAGAGGTGTTCGAGCCCGAGCGGGCCCGCCCCGTTCCCTTCTGCCGCCACGGCTTCCGGCCGCCGCCGCTCACCTTGGCGCGGTTCTTCGCCGCCGCGGTGCCCTGGCGCTGGTTGCCGAGGTAGCTCTTCACCGCCTCCCAGATCAGGTGCTCGTGCACGGGAGCGTCGAAGAGCTCGGCCGGGAGCTCGATTTGGCCCAAGTCCTTTCCGTCGCTGCCGAATTTCTTCGCGGTGGCCATCGCCCCTATCCGTTCTTCCGAATGAGCACCGTGCTCTTCGGAGGGCCGGGGATCGAGCCGCGCACCCAGATCAGGTGTTGCTCGGGGTCGATCCCGACCACGTGGAGGTTCTTCACCGTCACCCGCGCGCCGCCCATGCGTCCCGGCAGGCGCTTGCCCTTGATGACACGGCTCGGATAGGCGCTCGCGCCGATCGAGCCGGGCTGCTTGTGCGTGACGCATCCGTGGGTCTCGCGGCCGCACGTGAAGTGGTGGCGCCGGATGACGCCGGCGAACCCGCGTCCCTTGGACACGCCGATCACGTCGACCTTGGTCCCGACTTCGAAGAGCGCGACCGTGAGCTCCTGGCCGACGCTGTAGGCGGAGGTGTCGTCGACGCGCACTTCCTTGAGCGCGCGGATGCCGGCCGCGTTGTGCTTCTTCAGGTGGCCCTGGAGCGCCTTCGGGACGAGCGACTCGCGCTTCTTGCCGAAACCGATCTGGAGTGCCCCGTAGCCATCCTTCTCCTGGGTCTTGACCTGGACGATCGGGCACGGCCCGGCCGCGAGCACCGTCACC
>Ga0066388_100003015_pt1 | contig 10674 bp, 8 predicted proteins | sample PanSoiMetaGPlot6_FD_64539 | JGI IMG/M metagenome (GOLD analysis project Ga0066388, IMG submission 64539) | Tropical forest soil microbial communities from Panama analyzed to predict greenhouse gas emissions - Panama Soil - Plot 6 (Hybrid Assembly) | ecosystem: Environmental > Terrestrial > Soil... | reverse complement strand
CCTTCGGTCGAGGCGAAGTACTTCCACTCGTTCGTGACGCCGACCGACGCGGTGACGCTCGAGACGCTCTTGTTCTTGACGACCGCGTCGACGACGTTCTGCACCAACGCCTGCTTCTCATCCTGCGGGACCGTCGTCGGATCTTTCTTCATCGGCGACGACCAGTACTCGACATACGCCGGTACCGGCGAGAGCTTCAGGTCGGTCTTCTTCGCGATCGCGCTTGCCTTGGCGATGTCGGCGGCGATGCGCGTGATCCGGCGAATCTCGTCCTCGGTGACGATCGGGCTGCTGGCGAATCCCCACACGCCGCTGTGGATCACGCGGATTCCGAATCCTGCGGCGCCCGGACGGCCGCCCGCGCGGCCACCCGCGCCGCGTCCGGCGCCGCCTCGTCCGCGGCCGCCGCCGAATCCACCGCCCTCGGTGTTGCGATCGCTGCCGCCGCTGGCATTGACGCCGCTGCTCACGCTGCGCGTGAAGCGGACGTCGGCGTAGCTGCAGCCGATCTTTTTCGCCTCACCGAGCGCGATGTCCGACAGCCCTTTGAACTTCGACGTCTGCGGGTTGCCTTTCGGCGACTGGGCGATCAACTCAGCGATCAGATCGGACGAGGCGAACACCAACCCGGTGGCGCCGGTGTATTTCAGAAAATCACGACGAGTGCGATTCATTGCGACTCCACTTGGCCAGGTGGGTCGGGCAGCCCGGGCAAGTCAGGCAGGTCGGGCTATCCGCATCCGACCCGCTCGATCTGCCAGACCCGCCTGGCCCACGCGGCCTACCCGACCCACCCGGCCTACGCGACTTACCGTGTCCGACCTGCCAGACCAGCCTGACCCGCCAGACCTGCCCGACCTACACCGCGGGCGATACCGACGTCATGTAGAAATCCTCGACGCGAATCGGTGGCACCAGCGCGGTGCCGGGGCCGTCGTAGGCCTCGCCGGTATGAATCGGGACGGCTTTGCCGACCGCCGAGATGTTCGCGAACGCCACCAGCGGCGACATGTTCCAGCGGAAGTTCTGCACCGGCCCGGCGATCTCGCCGTTCTCGATCAGGAACAAGCCGTCGCGGGTCATGCCGGTGTTGAGCAGCGTCAGCGTGTCTACGGGCCGCAGATACCAGAAGAAGGTCACGAGCAAACCGCGCCGCGTCGTCTTGACGATGTCCTCGATCGACTGGTTCGTGCCTTCGACGACCAGGCTCATGTTGGGATTCGCCAGCGAAGGCGCGACCTTCTGCCGCCGCGCCGTGGCCGCGTCGTAAAACAGATTCTTCAGGACGCCTTTTTCGATCCACGTCACCGGCTTCGCCGCCGATCCGTCGTTCATGATCGGCGTCTGTCGCAGGACGGCATTGCCGACGTCGCTCTTCACCGTGAAGCTCTCGCTGAAGAGTTTCTGGCCGACCTTCGCTGTGCCGTCGGCGTTGACGAACGGACGTCCGATGCCGCCGAAGTTGAATCCGCCGCCGCCGCCGAATCCGCCGCCACCGCCGCCGGCGTTGAACGCGCCCATCATCGTGGACAGCAGCCGCGCGACCGGACGGGGTTCGATGATGGTCGTATAGCGTCCCGGCTCGATGGCGCGCGGCTTCTGGCTCCTGAGCGCCTTGTTCGCGGCCACTTCTGTCAGTTCGGCGACGTTGATCTGCGACAGATCCTTCGCGCCGGTGATGCCGGACCATCCCGATCCCGATCCGGTCGGCATGCGGCAGGTGAGCACGAAGCCGGCTTCCGCGTACTGGTAGTACGCGAACAGCCCTTCCGAGTTGGCGAGGCAGGCCGTCTGGTAGGCCTTCGGAACGTAGCCGGCGCCGAGCACGCCCTTCTTCTCGCAGATGTCCACCGACTGTTTCACCCACGCGGCGCGTTCGCCGGGGCCGAAGTCGGCGGTCTTCCGCTCGACGGCATCGACCTTCACGTACTCCTGCGGACCTTTCACGAGTGGCGGCACGTTCGGGTTGTCGCGCGCCTTCCCGACGGTCTCGAGGGCTTCGTCGACCATCGCTTTGAGCGACTCATCGTCGAACTCGCGCGTCGATGCGGCGCCTTGCTTCTGGCCGTTGCGAACGGTCAACGTGAGCTGCTGGTCGTACTGGACCAGGTTCACCGTGATCGAGGAATTCGCCCAGCGCGTGGCCGATCGCTCGCCGCCGTCGAAGCTCACCTCGACCGCCTCGGCTTTGGTCATGTTGAGGACTTTGTCGGTGAGCGCTTTTATCTCGTCGCGGGCGTACATAATGATTCGGCCAGTCTATCAAAAGCAGGTGTTGATGAAATTCATCGCCAGGTTCGCACCGTACTTGTTGAGCGCGCTGCGCATCGCCGCGGCGTTCACCTTCATGGCCCACGGCACGCAGAAACTGTTTGCGTTTCCCGGCGGCCGACGCGCCGCGCTGATGTCGCTGGTTGGACTTGCCGGCGTCCTCGAAACGTTCGGCGGCGGGCTGATACTCGTCGGCCTGTTCACGCGGCCGGTCGCGTTCGTCCTCGCCGGTGAAATGGCGTACGCCTACTTCACGCAGCACGCGCCGGAAGGGTTCTGGCCGGTGCTCAACGACGGCGAGCTGGCAGTTCTCTATTGCTTCCTGTGGCTGTACTTCGTGGCGGCGGGGCCGGGGCCGATCAGCATCGATCGGCGGTAAGAGGACATCTTGTCAATGGCTGATGGCTGATGGGAATCCATCATGCGGGTCGATCGGCAACGCGCGATAGCTGGGCAGCCGCAGCTCTTCGTGGCGCCTCCTTTTCTCTGGCGTAGGGGACGACCTTCAGGTCATCCCGACTACGAGTCCCGCAGCACTTGCGCCGGGTCGATGCGCGACGCTCGATGCGCAGGCAGCCAGCCGGCGAGCGCGCCGACGGCGGCGAGCACGATCGCAGATCCGGCGATCGTCGCCGGATCGCGCGGCGCGAGCCCATAGAGCAGCGTCTCGACGAACTTCGCCGCCCAGACGCTGACACCGGCGCCAACCGCCACGCCAATCGCGGCGAGCAGCGTCACCCGCGCGAGGACCAACCGTACGACGCCGCCAGGCGCGGCGCCGAGCGCCATGCGGATGCCAATCTCGATTCGCCGCCGCGTGACTGCGTACGACGTCACACCGTACAGCCCCAGCCCTGCGAGCAGGAGCGCCAGCGCGCCAAAGAATCCCGACAGCAGCGCAACGATCCGTTCCTGCACGAGCGACGCGTTCACCTGATCGGCGAGCGGTCTGACCGTCAGCGCCAGATCGCGATTGACGTCGCTGATTGCGGCCACGACGCCGCGCGCCAGCAGGGCCGGCGGCCCAGCCTGCGGCCGGACGCTGATGCTCATGTTCGGCGGCGCCGGCCGGCGCCTGGTGTCGAACTGCGCCAGAGGTACATACATCGTCGGCGGCACCGGCTCGCGCAGCGAGCGGTAGACGGCGTCCGACACCAGGCCGACGATCTCGCGCGGCGACTCGGCGAACGGACTCCCGGAGCTCGCGATCACCGTGTGGCCGACCGGGTTGATGCCGTTCAGAAACTTCTTCGCGAACGCCTGGTTGACCAGCGCGACCGGCGGCGCGCCGTTGCGATCGGCGTCCGTCACGTCGCGGCCGGCGGCGAGCGGCGTGCCGAACGTCGCCAGCCAGCCGGGCGTGATCGCGTTGAAGTTCGAGCTGCTCTGCCGCTCGTTCAACTGAACGCCGTCCGATACCGTCACGCGGTTGGTCCACGTCATGCCGCTCACCGGCGTGACGACCGACACGCCGACCGTGGCCACGCCCGGCACGGCGGCGACGCCCTGGCGGATGCGCTCGTACACCGGAATCCGGTCGGTCGCCGCGATGTCGGAGCGCTGGGAGTTGACGGTCACGACCAGCACACGATCGGTGTCGAACCCGAGGTGCAGGTTGGCGAGCGAAGTGAACGTCCGCATGAACAGGCCGGCGGCGACGACCAGCACCAGCGACAGCGCCACCTGGGCGACGACGAGCGCGCTGGCGACGCTGACGCGCCGGTCGCTCGTACTTCCGCGTCCCTGCTCTTTGAGCGCGTCGTTCGGAGCCGTCCCGGCTGCGCGGACGGCCGGCGCGATTCCGAAGATCAACGCGGTGATGACCGTCACCGCCGTCGTGAAACCGAGCACGCGCAGGTCCAGCGAGAGATCGAGGAACACGGTGTTGGTCTGGGTCGACAACTGCTCCACCAGCAGCTGGCCTGCCCATCGCGCGATCACCAGCCCGGCGATCGCGCCGGCGGTGGCGAGGATCAGGCTCTCGACGAGCAGCTGGCGCATCAGACGCCAGCGTGACGCGCCCAGTGCAATCCGGACGCTCCACTCATGACGGCGCGCCGTCGCGCGGGCGAGCAGCAGGTTGGCGATGTTCGCGCACGCGATCAGCAACACCAGTGCGACGACGACGAGGATGGTGACGAGTGGCTGCTGATAGCGGCGGCGCAGCGGTGAATTGCCGGTGGCGGCGCCGACGAGGGTCAACGGATCCTTGAGATAGGTCTGCTGGTCCGCCGGCCGCCAGTCGGGCGGCATCGTGGCGTCGCGAATCTGCGATTGGATGCCGCGAATCGCCGCCGTCGCGCCGTCGAGCGATTGATCCGGCCGCAGACGCGCCATCACCGTGAGCCACCAGGTTGATCGCGCGTCGAGGAACGACTCCTTGCCGCGAATCAGCGGATCGACGCCAATCGGGATGGCGACGTCGAACGCGCGGCCGACTTCGGGTCCAAAGAAGTCTGGCGGCGTCACGCCGATGATCGTGAACGGTACCCGCTCGAGCGTCAGCCTGCGGCCAATCGCGTCCGCTGCGCCGCCGAAGCGCCGCTGCCAGAAGCTGTAGCTGATGACCGCGACGGCGCCGTCGGGTCCGCCGCCGCGGGCGTCGTCGGACGAGGTGAACGTGCGGCCGAGCATTGGCGCCACGCCGAGCGTGTCGAACATCCCGCCGCTGGCCCAGAGACCGTCGACGAACTCGGTTTCGCCGCCCTCGGACAGGTTGAATCGCGTCGTGCTCCAGGCGCACGCGTCGTCGAAGATGACGCGCCGCCGGTCGCGCATCTGCTCCCAGATCGGATTGGTCCACGAGGTGGCGCCGTTCGCCGTGTCGTCAGTGATCAACGCAAGCTGCTGCGGCGCCTTGACCGGCAGGGCGCGGAGCAACAGCCCGTCGATCAGCGAGAAGATCGCGGTGTTGGCTCCGATGCCGAGCGCCAGCGACAGCACGGCCACTGCGGACACGACCGGAGTCGCGCGCAGGGATCGAAGGGCGAGGCGGAGATCGTGCATGTAACCTCTCGAACACCGCAGTCTTTACGAACAGCTTCGTAGTGTCAACCTGAACGTCGGCGGCAAAAAGTTCGCGATGAACCGCGGCGGCGGCCGCGGTCGTCGCGGGCGCGGGTATGATGACCGCGTGTTCGTCGCGATTACCCGCGCCGTCAGTCCGGCCATCGCCTCGTGTGAACTCACGCACCTCGCGCGGGCGCCGATCGACGTGGAGCGCGCGCGCGAGCAGCACCGCGCCTACGAGCAGGCGCTGATCGCCGCGGGCGGGGTCGTCGAACGGCTCGAGAGCGACGAGGCGATGCCCGACGCGGTGTTCGTCGAGGACGTCGCGATCGTGTTCGACGAGCTGGCGGTGATCACCAGGCCCGGTGCCGCGTCGCGGCGGCGTGAGACCGTGGCGGTCGCCGACGCGCTCGCCGAGTATCGGCCGCTGGCGATGATCGACGCGCCGGCGACGGTCGACGGCGGTGATGTGCTGGTCGCCGGCCGCGACGTGTTCGTCGGCCTGTCGACGCGGACGAACATCGCGGCGGTCGAGCAGATGCGCGCGATCCTCACACCGCATGGCTATCGCGTCCACGCGGCCACGGTCCGCGGCTGCCTGCACCTGAAGTCGGCGGTCACCGCGCTCGACGACACGACGCTACTCGTGAACCGCGAGTGGATCGACGGCGAGCCGTTCGATCGGTTCACGCTCATCGATGTCGATCCGTCGGAGCCGCATGCGGCGAACGCGCTGCGGCTGCCCGATCGCATCGTCTTTCCGGCGGCGTTCCCCCGGACCGCCGAGCGGCTGGCGGCAAGCGGTTTCCGATTGGAAATCGTCGACGCCAGTGAGCTCGCGAAGGCCGAAGGCGCCGTCACCTGCTGCAGCCTCATCGTTCACCAACGCGAAGGCCGACGCGCATGAAGACCATGTGGGATGGACAGGCGGTGCGCGGCATTCGCGATCGGCTCCACCGCCTGACGCCGGATCGCCAGGCGCAGTGGGGACGGATGACGCGCAGCAGATGGTGTGTCACCTGTCCGAGAGCCTCAGAATGACGCTGGGCGAGCTGGCGGCCACAGCGAAGCACCTGCCGATCCGCTATCCGCCGCTGAAGCAGCTGATCATCAATGTGGCGCCGTTTCCGAAGAACGCACCGACCGCGCCGGAGCTCATGATCGCGGGCACACCGGCGCCCTGGGGCGACGACATCGCGAAACTGGAGACGTTGATCAGTCGATTCACGGCGCGCGCGTCGGCGGCGAGTGGCCGGATCATCCGGCGTTCGGACGACTGTCGCGGCGTGCCTGGGGAGTACTCGTCTACCGCCACATGGATCATCATCTCCGGCAGTTTGGTGGGTGACGCGCGAGCGGCGCGGCGCTCGCGAGGACGGGACAGAACGAACACGTGCGTGCGCTGCCGGTGACGCGCACGAGTCGAGGACAGCCATGGACAGCACACGATCCCTTCTGAGGCATACGGTTGCCACGGTCGCCTATCGCGGCGGTAAAGCGGTACGCGGCGCGCCAGCGAGCTTTGCCTCGTACAGTCCTGACGGATCCGATCGGACCGCGGGCAAGATCCTCGCGCACGTCGGCGATCTCTACGACTGGGCGCTGTCGCAGGCCAAAGGCGCGGAAGCGTGGCACGACTCGACGCCGCTCGACTGGGAGGCGGAGGTCGCGCGGTTTTTCACCGCGGTGCAGCGGTTCGACGAGTACCTTGCCTCGGACGCGCCGCTGGCGGCGCCGATCGAAAAAATCTTCCAGGGCGCGATCGCGGATTCGTTGACGCACGTCGGTCAGCTGGCGATGCTCCGTCGCCTCGCCGGCGTGCGGATGAAGTCTGAAAACTACGCCCGCGCGGACATCGTCGCCGGACGGGTAGGCCCGGAGCAGACCGCGCCGAAACGTGAGTTCTAGTGGCCACTAGTTTCGTAATCGCGGTGTAGAAACGGAACGTTCGCGCCGCCGCTTTTGCGGAATTTTCGGCCGCTTTCAGGCCACGCCGACTGGTCAGTTTCTTGCCACCCGGCGGTGTGGCATGAGCCAGCGGGAAGCCTTCGGACCGAACCTGCGCCGCCTGCGTCTCCAGCGAGGCGTGTCGCTCCAGCAGTTGGCGACGAGCACCAAGGTGAGCGAAACGCTGTGGGCCGGTCTCGAGCGCAACGATTTCTCGCGCTGGCCGAACGGCATCTTCGCCCGCGCCTACATCCGCGAGTACGCGAAGGCCATCGGCGTCGATCCCGAAGCGACGGTGGACGAGTTCTGCCGCTGGTTCCCGAACGGCGATCGCCGCGCGCTGCCGCAGATCAAGGGTCAGGCGGAAATCGTCGGTCACGGCGATCTGCGATGGCAGGATCCGGTGGCTGAAGGCGATCGCCGCGCTGGCACGCAGACGACGCCAGTGGCCGCCAAGCCGGGCGCCCGGAAGAGCAGCGGTCCCTTGTCCGCGCTCGTGCGGCGCGTGCTCTCCCGCGCGTAACGATCTACGCTAGCGGCGTGCGCCTCGCGGAGGTCGTCGCAGCATCAGCAGCCGTCGGCGCGACGGCCGCACGTCTCGAAAAAATCGCTCACCTGTCGGCGCTGCTGCAGCGCGTTCCTGCCGACGAGATCGCGATCGTCATCCCGTTTCTGAGCGGCGACACGCGTCAGGGCCGCATCGGCATCGGATACGCGATGCTCTCGACGCTGCGCGACGTGCCGCCGGCCGGCGCGTCGGCGCTCGAGCTGATCGAGGTTGATGCCGCGTTCGACCTCATCGCCGCGACCGCAGGGGCAGGGTCGTCGGTGTCGCGCGCGCAGCGGCTCCGCCAGCTGCTCGAGCGCGCAACCGCGGACGAGCAGGATTTCCTCATCCGACTTCTGTTCGGTGAGCTGCGGCAGGGTGCGCTCGAAGGGGTGCTGACCGATGCCGTCGCCCGTGCCGCCGGCATTCCGCTCACCGTCGTGCGCCGCGCCGCGATGCTGGCGGGCGATCTGGCGCCGGTCGCGCGCGCCGCGCTGACCGAAGGCGAAGGCGGCCTCGCGCACTTCATCCTCCAGCCCTTCCAGCCGGTTCAGCCGATGCTGGCCGATTCGGCGGCGGACATCGATGCCGCGCTCAACACGCTCGGCGAAGCCTCACTCGAATACAAACTCGACGGCGCGCGGATTCAGGTGCACAAGGTCGGCGACGAGGTGAAGGTGTACTCGCGCAATTTGCGCGACGTGACGCTCGCCGTTCCCGAGGTCGTCCACGTCGTCCGCGCGATGCCGGCACAGGCGCTCGTCCTCGACGGCGAGGCGATCGCGCTGCGTCCCGATGGCACGCCTCACCCCTTCCAGACGACGATGCGGCGATTCGGGCGGAAGCTGGACGTCGACGCGCTGCAGGCCGAAGTTCCGATCACCCCGATGTTCTTCGACGCGCTGTATCTCGATGGCGCCCCGCTCGTGGACGAACCGCTGGCTCGGCGCGTCGCCGTGGTCGACGACCAGGTCGCCGTTTCGAACCGCGTGCCACGAATCGTCACGTCGAACGGCGCGGCGGCGTCGGAGTTCACGGCACGGGCGCTCGCGACCGGACACGAGGGCGTGATGGCGAAGGCGGTGGACGGCGTCTATGCCGCCGGCCGTCGCGGTCAGGCGTGGCTGAAAGTGAAGCAGGCACGCACGCTCGATCTGGTGATCCTCGCGGTCGAGTGGGGGAGTGGTCGGCGGAAGGGATGGCTGAGCAATCTGCATCTCGGCGCGCGCGACGCCGAACGCGGCGGATTTGTGATGCTGGGGAAGACGTTCAAGGGCCTGACCGACGAAATGCTCGAGTGGCAGACGCGGCGGTTTCTCGAGATCGAAATCGGGCGCGACGCGTACACGGTGTATCTCAAGCCGGAAGTGGTCGCCGAGATTGCGTTCAACGACATTCAGGCGAGCCCGCAGTACCCCGGCGGTCTGGCGCTGCGCTTTGCGCGCGTCAAGCGGTATCGAGGCGACAAGGCCGCGGCGGCCGCGGACACCTTCGCGACGATCCAGACGATCTACCAGCAGACCACTGGCCTGCCCCCACCGGTCCGGTGATCCGATGGGGATCCGGTCGCGATCGGGTGTCGATCGGGTACGCGATCAGATTGCGATCAGGTTGCGATCGGATGACGACCAGGTCACGACCAGGTCGTGCATCGGATCGCGGCCGGGCAGATGATACGATTCGCGCGCCGCGAGATTTCCACAGGGGGTCGGGAATCGTTTTCTCGCACGCCCCCAGCTGTTGGTATCGCGCCGCAGGACCGCACGACACACGGTATGGCCGAAACGATTCCCGACCCCGGTCGGGCAGACGGAAACGATTCCCGACCCCTCCTCGCCCGCACCATCGGCGTCACCCAGGCGACCGCGATGGTCGTCGGCACCATCGTCGGGTCCTCGATCTTCGTCCAGCCGTCCGAAGTCAGCCGCGCCGTGCCGTCGTTCGGCGGCATGCTGCTCGTCTGGATCGCCGCCGGCGCGCTGACCTGGTTCGGCGCCAGCCTCTGCGCCGAACTCTCGTCGGCCATGCCGCGCACCGGCGGCGTCTACGTCTTCCTGCGCGAGATCTTTTCGCCCGCCGCCGGCTTCCTCTGGGGCTGGGCGATGTTCTGGTCGATGCACTCGGGCATCATCGCGGCGATCGCAATGGTGTTCGGCCGCTATGTCGCCACCATCGCCCCGCTCGGCGACCTCGGCATCCGACTCGTCGCCGTTGCCGCGATTCTCGTCCTGTCGGCGATCAACTACCTCGGCGTCCGACCCGGCAGCTCGGTGCAGACCGCGTTGACGTGCGCCAAAGTCGGCGCGATCGGCGTCCTGCTCGTGCTGCTGTTCGGAACCGGCACGCCGCGGATGCCCGCATCGCTCGGCAGCATCGAGCCTCGGGCGTTCCTGCGCGCGCTCGTCGCCGGACTCTTCGCCTTCGGCGGCTGGCACATGGTCACCTACGCCGCCGAGGAAACGCGCGACGCGGAGCGCACCATCCCGCGCGCGCTGATGGTCGGCACCGCGGTCGTCGTCGTGACCTACCTCGCGCTGAACAGCGCGTATCTGCTCGTGCTGCCGTTCGACCGCGTGCTCGCCTCGACGCACATCGCGTTCGACGCGACCCAGGCGACCGCCGGGCCGGCGGCGGCGTCGGCGATCTCGCTGCTCGTCATCGTGTCGTCGTTCGGCGCGATGAGTGGCATCATCCTCGCCGGACCGCGCGTCTACTACGCGATGGCCGAGGATCGTCTGCTGTTCTCGTGGATGGGCGCGCTCCATCCGCGCCATTGCACGCCGTATCTCGCGATCGCGGCCCAAGCCGTCTGGTCGTCGGCGCTCGTGCTCACCGGTACCTACGGCGTCATCGTGTCACGCGTCGTCTACACCGAGTGGATCTTCTTCGGCGCGCTCGCC
>Ga0066388_100003014_pt1 | contig 10675 bp, 8 predicted proteins | sample PanSoiMetaGPlot6_FD_64539 | JGI IMG/M metagenome (GOLD analysis project Ga0066388, IMG submission 64539) | Tropical forest soil microbial communities from Panama analyzed to predict greenhouse gas emissions - Panama Soil - Plot 6 (Hybrid Assembly) | ecosystem: Environmental > Terrestrial > Soil... | reverse complement strand
CCCGCGTCGCGCGCGCCGTTTTCCGAGACGGTCACCAATCTCGTATTCGCCTACACGCTCGGCGGCGACGTCACGTTCAAACTGACCGACCGCCTCGCGATTCTGGTCGCAGGACGTCGCCACCAGCTCCACGACAAGGATCGACTCGACACCGGCGTCGTCGCGCGCGGCGTGTCGTCCACGATCTACCGAGGGGGACTCGGCGCACAATGGCGGTTCTAGCGTCGTCATGACGAAGAAGGCGTCTCGCTCGCAGGGACCGAAGCCGACGCGCCCGCACATGCCCGGCTACGGGATGCCGAGGGGCACCAGGGGTCTCCTCCCGTGGACGTGGGCGCAGCAGCGCCTCGAGAAATCACACAACTATCTGATGATGACCGTCCGTTCGGACGCCACCCCGCACGCGATGCCGGTGTGGGGCATCTGGGTGGACAACCGGTTCTATTTCAGCACCGGCGCGAAATCGCGAAAGGCGCGCAATCTCGCCGGCAATCCGTCGTGCGTCATCTGCACCGAGAAGACGGCGGAAGTCGTCATCGTCGAGGGCGCGGCTGCGGTCGTGTCCGAGGCGACGGTGATCGACCGGCTCGCGCCGTTCTATCACCGGAAGTACAAACCGTGGAAGCTCGACCCGGAGATGGGGCCGATCTTCGAGGTCCGCCCGCGCACGGCGTTCGCGATGTACGAGAAGCGGTTCAAGGCCGCCACGCGGTTCGTATTCGAGACAGGAGCCTGACGTGCGCGTCGCGGTGCTGAACGACATCCACGGAAATCTCCCGGCACTCAACGCGGTGCTGCATGAATTGCGCGACGCCCGCGTCGATCACGTCGTCGTCGGCGGCGACGTCGTGCCCGGCCCGATGTGCGTCGAGACGCTGGCCCGGCTTCGCGAGGATCTCGGCGTGCCGGCCGATTTCATCCGCGGCAACGGTGAAGTGGCGGTCAGCGCCGCGCGCCGGGGAGAAGTGCCGCCGGGCGTTCCGGCGCAGTACCGTCCGATGATCGATTGGGTCGCGGAGCAACTGGAAGACGATCAGGCGGCGTTCATCGCGACCTGGCCGCTGACCGTCAGCCTGTCGATTCCCGGCCTCGGCGACGTTCTCTTCTGTCATTCGACGCCGCGCAACGAGTTCGAAATCTTCTTGCCGACGACGGCCGAGGAGAAGCTCCTGCCGGTGTTCGAGGTCGTCATGGAAACGACCGTCGTCTGCGGCCATACGCACATGCAGTTCGATCGCATGGTGGGCCGCCATCGAATCGTGAACGCCGGCAGCATCGGGATGCCATTCGGCCCGCCAGGCGCCGACTGGCTGATACTCGGTCCCGACGTCGAGCTCCGCCACACCCACTACGATCTGGCAGCCGCCGCGTCGGTCGTGCGCGCCACCGCGTATCCAGAGGCCGAATCGTTCGCCGCGACCTATATCCTCAATCCACCTACGGCGCAGTCGATGATCGAGATCTTCACGCCGGCGGAGCTGAGGGGCGTGTAGGACTCAGGCGTCGACTTCGCCACCCAGGCCGACGAGCCCACCGCCGGCTACTCCATCACTGCTTGATACACCAGGCTGCGAGAGAGGCCGTGGATCGCGCGTGTCGTGGCGAGATTCTGGTGCTGCACCATCCCGACGAACGCGAGATCCTCGACCGGATCGATCCAGAACCACGTGCCGGCGATGCCAAACCAGCTGAAGGTGCCGTTCGACACGGAGTCGCCTGCGGCCGCGGCATCGCTCACGATCTGGAAATCCATGCCCCATCCGGTTCCCGGCGGCATCGTCTTCAGCGGCTCCGGATTGACGTGATTCGTACGCATCATCTCGACCGTGCGCGGCGCGAGCAGCCGGATGCCGTTCAACTGTCCGCCCTGCAGCAGCATCTCGCAGAAGCGCACGTAGTCGGCGGCGGTTGAGAACAATCCGCCGCCGCCCGATGCGCCAACGGGCGCCTCAGTCGGATTCGGACGGTTCTCGTCAACCGTGAGCGCCGGGCCGGCGCCGGTGTGGACCAGCGCGAAGCGCGCGAGCTTCTCCTTCGGTACGTAGAACGCCGTGTCCTTCATGCCGAGCGGCTCGAAGATGCGGGTGCGGAGAAAGTCGGCAAAGCTCTGGCCGGAGAATTTCTCGACGAGGTAGCCCTGCACGTCCACGCCAATGCTGTACGACCATCGCGTGCCCGGCTGGGCCAGGAGCGGGATTTTCGCCAGCCCCGTAATCATGTCCTGCAGCGACGCGCGTGAGTTGAGCACGTTCCCCTCGATGATAATCTTGTCGACCGGGTTGTTCGCGTTCAGGACGTAACCGAGTCCGCCCGTGTGCGTCATCAGCTCGCGCATCGTCATCGACCGTTTCGCGTCTTCGAGCTTCGGCGAGCCGTCGTCATTCTTGCCCGTGTACACCTTCAGCCTGGCGAACTCGGGAATGTAGCGAGCCACCGGATCGTCGAGGCGCCACTTCCCTTCCTCGTACAGCATCATCATCGCGACGCCGGTCACCGGCTTGGTCATCGAGTAGATGCGGAAGATGCTGTCTTTCTGGACGGGGTCGGCCTTGCGCACATCCAGCTTGCCGACCGCATTGAAGTGAACGACTTTGCCGTGCCGCTCGAGCAGCGTCACGAGGCCGGCCACCTGTTTCTCGTCGACGAGCCGGGCCATCGCGGCGTCGATCCGACGGAGGCGCTCTGCGGAGATGCCGACCATCTCGGGCGGCGCGGTCGCCAGATCGCGCGCGCCTTTCTCGGGGTTCTTCGCCGCGAGGGCTGTGGACGCTCGCGGATGCGCCTGCTGTGCGGACGAGATGAGCCCGGGCTGAACACCCGTCAGCAACGCGACTACCCCGGCAAGAACCGCGAGGGATGGTGGATGTCGCTTCATAGGTCTCCTTGCGCCAGCCTGCTGCGTGAAAGTCCGCGGATCCTAACATCCGGATCGGTCCGGACCAAGTCGAGGTTGTTCGTCACACCGCAGCCACCGGCGGCTGTTACAATGCGCCAACGTAGACACGAGCGAAGGAGTCTCCAATGGCTCGACGCCCTTCACGCCGCCACGCGCTCTCCGCCGCCTTCATGGCCGCGCTTCTCGCGTCCGTCTGGCTGACGCCTGCAATGCGCGCCACGGGGATGCAAACCGCTGCGCCGCCGAAGATCGACGGCTTGTGGGACGCGACCATCGTCACCACCACCGCCACCATTCCGTTCCGCTTCGAGATCGCGACGAAGGGTAATGCGGCGACCGGATCCTTCTTCGAGGGCGATCGCAAAATCGATTCGAGTGAAGGGACGTATACCGGCGGCGCCCTGAAACTGGTATGGGACCACCTCAACACGACGCTGGAGCTCACCGGATCCGGTGATCGTCTCACCGGCTCGTACGTCAACCGGCGGCCGAACTCGCGGCCTCAGGCAGTCGAGATGAAGCGGTTCACGCCGGTCACCGCTGACGCGACCGGCGTGCCGCAGACGACCGGGACCTGGGAGATGCGTCGGCTCGCGGAAGAAGTCTCGGCGCCACGCGACACGCGCACGTGGACGGTGTTTCTGCGGCAATCCGGCGCTGAAGTTGCCGGCTCGATTCTGCGCGTTGACGGCGACACCGGTACGCTGGTCGGCCGCTGGAACGGCAAGAAGTTGACGCTGAGCCACTTTGCCGGCGAGCGGCCGAATCTGTTCGAAGCCACGCCCAACCCCGACGGCACGCTGAATGTGACGCTCAACGGCAACGCGCACTACCTCGTCGTGCGCAGCAGCGAGGCGCGCGCCAAGGGCATTCCCGAGCCACCGGATCCATCGCGATATACGAGCGTGAAGGATCCGACGGCGCCGTTTCAGTTCGCGTTTCCTGATCTGACCGGCAAGACGGTCTCGAGCGGCGATCCCGCGTTCAAGGGCAAGGTCCTCGTCCTCTCGATTGGCGGCAGCTGGTGCCCGAACTGCCACGACGAGGCGCCGTTCCTCAGCGAGATGTATCGCGACTATCGCGGCCGTGGACTCGAGGTGATCGGGCTGATGTTCGAGAACGATGCCGATCCCGCCGTCGCGCGGCCGCGGGTGCAGTCGTTCGTCAAGAAATATGGCGTGACCTATCGGATGCTGCTGGCGGGGACGACCCAGAACATCGCCGAGAAGCTGCCGCAGATCGTCAACTTCGGCGCGTATCCGACCACGATCTATCTCGGCCGCGACGGCAAGGTCCGCAGCATCCACGCTGGCTTCGCGAGCCCGGCGACCGGCCAGGAACACACGCGGCTGAAGGCCGAGCTGCGCGAGCTGACCGAGCGCCTGCTCGCCGAGAACGCGCCGGGCTCGACTGCCGGCCAGCAATAGCCTGAAGCGCGACGGCTTTCGCCGAGCGACGTCGTGCGGCGCGAGCGATCACTCGGCTGAAACTCTTGCGCGACGTCGATCTCGACAGATCGTCCGATTGTGTTCCTATGACCGTTGACGAACTGCGAGCGGCGACGAACGTCAGCGAGCTTCCGCCGCTCGTGCGCGCGCTGTGGCACGATGCGCGCGGCGAATGGGACGCTGCGCATCATCTCGCCCAGGACATCGAGGATACGGACGCCGCCTGGGTGCATGCGTACTTGCATCGCAAGGAAGGCGATCTCGGCAACGCCGCCTACTGGTACGAACGCGCCAGTCAACCGGTCGCGACCGACGCGCTCGACCTCGAGTGGCGGCGCATCGCGCTCCACTTGCTTGGCGGCCTGACGTCCAGCTCCTAGATCTCCACGCACGCGACATTCAGTGGACGATCGAAGCCGCCGCTCGCTGGCCGGCTCGGCGAGAGAGTCTTCGCGCTCCATCACCGACGTATAAGCTGCCGAGGCGTCGAGAATGTAAGCACCGCGCCGCGGTCGTAAGCGCTCGGTTCGCACGCCCGCGGGTTTCCGCCCGAATTCGCACGCGCCGCCATGGACGACCTTTTGCGTCCTCTCGTTGTACGGCTATGCGCATCTTCGCGAAAGCGGTCCTGGTCTGCCTCGTCGCCGCGCTGCTCGGCGTGACCGCTCACGCCCGTCAACCGCGCCGCGAGTTCGTCGACAGCTGGCGCGGCCGCCGCGTCGAGATCAAGCGGACGCTCATCACGCTCGTCTATCACGAGCGCGGACGGCTCGGACGCATCTACCGCAACAAGCGCGACGGGCTGACCGTCGTCACGCCCTCGGCGGGCGCCTACTTTCAGTTCGACGGGCGCGACTCCGAGCAGGACATCATCGCGCGCGATCCGCAGCAGGTCGTAGAGCGGATCGGCGGCGCCTATCAGCGCGACGAGCCGGTCGAGACGGGATTCTATCAACGGATCGATCCGCAGCTGATCGAGCGCTACGAGCCAGGCGGCGCGCTCGTCGTTCGAGACGTGCGGATCGATCGCGACCGCGTGCGGCTGTCGTTCGAGAACCCGGCGACCGACAGTCCCGCCGGACAGATCGCGACGTGGCTCACGGTCCAGTGGCCGAAGGATCTGTCGGTGGCGCTGACCGAAGCGCCGCTCATCGATGCGCTGATTCGGCAGTACGTCGTCGAGGTGCAGGAAACGCCGTAGCGGCGGCCGACGCCTGTTCCGGCTGCCGGTCTAGCGTGACGTCGCGCTCGCCCAGAGGAGCCGAAGGCGGCGCGCTCTGCGGTCTCAGCGTTTACATCACCCGCTCACAGCTACCCAGATCACGCGCACCCGGACGTCGTGCCGCAGTTCACGCACTTGTAGCACGCGCCGCTGCGGATCATGATCGAGCCGCAGGTCGAGCACGGCGGCGCATCCTCCTGGTTCTGGATCGTCATGTGCGGGTTCGCCGATGCGACGCTGCGCGGCGCCGCGGCGGCGGCCGGGTCTTCGGCGGTCTTCATCAGCCCGTGGCTGCCGTTCGGTTCCTCGAGCTCGCGGCGGTTGACCCCGGCGTGGAACTGCGCTTCCGGCGACAGAAATTTCGACGCCAGCCAGCGGAAGATGTAGTCGACGATCGACTTGGCGAAGCGGATCTCGGGGTTCCGCGTCATCCCTGACGGCTCGAAGCGCACGTGGCTGAACTTGTCGACCAGGGCCTGCAGCGGCACGCCGTACTGCAGCGCGTACGAGATCGCCTGTGCGAACGCGTCGGCGAAGCCCGAGATCGTCGAACCCTCCTTCGCCATCACCAGGAAGATCTCGCCGGGCTGGCCGTCCTCGAACAGGCCGACGGTGATGTAGCCCTCGTGGCCGGCGATGTCGAACTTGTGCGTGATCGCGTGCCGCTCGTCCGGCAGCTTGCGCCGGACCGGCGTGCGCGCCATCGCCGCGGCGGCCGCGGCGACGGTCTCGGCCGGGCTCTTGTCCTTCGACGTGTTGAGCGGCTGCGTCCGTTTGCTGCCGTCGCGATAGATCGAAATCGCCTTCGCCCCCAGCTTCCACGACTGGACGTAGGCCTGCGCGATGTCGTCGACGCTGGCGTCCTTCGGCACGTTCACGGTCTTGCTGATCGCGCCGGAGATGAACGGCTGCGTCGCGCCCATCATCTTGATGTGGCCCATGTAGTGGATCGAGCGATTCCCTTTTGCCGCCTTGAACGCGCAATCGAACACCGGCAGGTGCGACTCCTTCAGCCCCGGCGCCCCCTCGATCGTCTCGTTGCGATCGATATAGTCGATGATCGCGTCGATCTGCGGCTGGGTGTAGCCGAGCCGGCGCAGCGCCATCGGCACCGTCTGGTTGACGATTTTCATCAGCCCGCCGCCGACCAGCTTCTTGTATTTGACCAGCGCGATGTCCGGCTCGACCCCGGTGGTGTCGCAGTCCATCATGAAGCCGATCGTCCCGGTCGGCGCCAGCACCGTCGCCTGGGCGTTGCGGTAGCCGAACTGCTCGCCCAGCTCCACCGCATCGTCCCACGACGCCCGCGCCGCGCCGTAGAGATCGGACGGGACGTTGCGCGCGTTCACGTCGCGCATCGCATCGCGGTGCTTGCGCATGACGCGCAGGAACGGCTCGCGGTTCTTCTCGTAGCCGGCAAACGGGCCGCCCTGATCGCGCGCCACGCGTGACGACTGCGCGTAGGCCTCGCCGGTCATCAACGCGGTGAGCGCGGCGGCGTAATCGCGGCCGGCGTCGCTGTCGTAGGGCAGACCGCGCGACATCAGGAGCGCGCCCAGGTTGGCGTAGCCGAGACCGAGCGGCCGGTAGGCGTGGCTGTTCTCGCCGATCGCCTTGGTCGGATAGCTCGCGTTGTCGACGATGATTTCCTGCGCGGTGATGAGCGTCCTGATCGCGGCCTTGTAGGCGACGACGTCGAACTCGCCGTCGTCACGCACGAACTTCATCAGGTTGATCGACGCCAGGTTGCACGCCGAGTCGTTCAGGAACATGTACTCCGAGCACGGGTTGCTCGCGTAGATGCGATCCGTGTTCGGGCAGGTGTGCCACTCGTTGATCGTCGTGTCGAACTGCATGCCCGGATCGCCGCAGATATGCGTCCCTTCGGCGATCGCGCGCATCAGATCGTTCGCCTTGTAGACGTCCATCACCCGGGTCGAATCGGTGACCGCGTGGGTCTCCCACCCGCCGCCGTCGAGGACGGCGCGCATGAAGTCGTCGGTGACGCGGACGCTGTTGTTCGAGTTCTGGAAGAACACCGACGCGTAGGCCGGCCCGGTGAACGAGCCGTCATAGCCCGCGTCAATCAGCGCCCACGCCTTCCGCTCCTCTTCCACTTTGCAGTTGATGAACTCGAGGATGTCGGGATGATCGGCGTCGAGGATCACCATCTTCGCCGCGCGGCGCGTCTTGCCGCCGGACTTGATCACGCCGGCGAACGCGTCGTAGCCCTTCATGAAGCTGACCGGACCCGATGCCGTGCCGCCGCCCGCCAGCAGTTCCTTCGACGACCGGATCGGCGACAGGTTGGTGCCGGTGCCCGATCCGAACTTGAACAGCATGCCTTCGGTGCGCGCCAGGGTGAGGATCGAGTCCATCGTGTCCTGCACCGAGTTGATGAAGCAGGCCGAACACTGCGGCGCCTTCTCGAAGCCGCAGTTGAACCACACCGGGCTGTTGAACGCGGCCTTCTGATACACGAGGATGTGCTTCAAGTCGTCGCTGAACGCCTGCAGATCCTCCTCGGTCGCAAAGTACCGGTTGCTCCGGGCCCAGTCGGTAATCGTCGTGACAACCCGGCCGATGAGTTGCCGGACGCTGTGCTCACGCTCCGGCGTCCCAATCTGACCGCGGAAGTACTTCGAGACGACGATGTTGGTCGCCTGCTGTGACCAGAACTTCGGGATTTCCACGTCGCGCTGCTCGAACACCATCTCGCCGCGCTCGTTGCCGATGGCGGCGGCGCGAGTTTCCCATTCGACTTCGTCGAACGGATCGACGCCGGCCTCGGTGAAGAATCGGGGGAACGTCAGCCCGGGAAAGGCCGCCGCCGCCCGCGGCCTCGCGCGCGGCTTCTCCGCCTCGATAAACGGCGCGGCCGTGGGCGTTCCACTCGATTCAACCGACTGCTGCCCAGCTCCGGCGGCTTGATAGGTGGGCCGATCCTTCATTATGGGTTCCTCCGACGCGAGGTCGCCGCGCTCTGTGGCGCGGTGATGCTTGTGATTGGTTGGGCGGTGGCTGCGAGAAGCTGGGAGGTTTCTCGGAGGGCCGGTCCGCGCTACGGCGCACCAATATGCGCTCGGCTCAGATGTTTGTCAAGCGTGTAAACACCACATATTGTGCCTCTCAATTAGGTCACGCGCAAGATATTGGCAGTCGAGCCGTGGCGCCGCCACGCGTGCGTTTCGCCAACGCGCGCAGGATTCGTACTCGAGCGTACTTCCGAGTACGGGCGTACAGGCGAGTGGGAGACCGTCGTTCGGCCTCCCGGTGCACAGGCAGATGCTGGGGCAGGAATGGTGTCCCTCCGCAGGGCGCGAAGAGAACGTGGCGACCCGTAGAAGAGCAAGCGGGGTGCCACGGCCGCGTCGCCGCAAACATAAGGAAAACCACGATCGCTCGGCCGTGCCACGCCGCGAGTGTGTCTGGATGCGAAGCGGACTGATTGCGGGTGTGTAGTGAGCTACCTGCCGGCGAGCTGGGCCGCGAGCGTCGCCGCTTTGTCGGCCACGCTCTTCGCGAACTGCAGGTTCTTCTCGTGCAGCCCGCCTTCGGCCTGCGCGATGAAGCGCTTCGCGGTGTCGTACTGCGTCCGCGCTTCCTTGTTGAGCAAACGGTAGTCGACCCGATTCAGGTCTGCGTTCGCGCGCAGGAGCGACGCGCGGATCGTGCGCTCGAGCTCGCCTTCCGCATTCGGTGGCGTGGTCTGCAATGTCGTCGGCGGAGACGCCGGGGGCTTCACTTCCTCGGGCTTGGGTGGCTCGGCTGGAACCGGATCGGCCGGCTTGGGCGCATCGGGGCGCGCGCCCTCGGGCCGCTGGGTCTCGCGCGGCGTCGTGGCCGGGCGCGTGGCGCGTGGCTGCGTGTTGCTGTTGCGCGCCGGTTCGGGCACGAGCGAGACCGGCGGCGGCGGCTCGCTGTCGGTGACGTCGACCTCCCGCGGCGGCGGCGCGGGCACCTCTAGCGGCTGATCGGGAGTGACCTTCGCCTGCGCACGCGTGCACCCCGACATCAACACGCCGCTGACGATGAACGCCGGTGTCAACGCGAACAGCGCCAGTCGCATGTCAGGCCTGCGGCAGCAGGATCGTGAAGGTGGTCCCGGAGCCCGGCGTCGACTGTACCTCGATGTCGCCGTCGTGCATCTGAACCGTACGATAAACCATCGAGAGGCCGATTCCGCTGCCCTTTTCCTTGGTCGAGAAATACAAGTCGAAAATCCTCTGCAGGTGCTCCGGTTTGATGCCGACCCCGGTGTCGCTCACGCGGACGCGGACGCGGCGGCCCCGCGCGGCCTCGCACGCAATCCGGAGCGTGCCGCCGGTGGGCATTGCCTGACAGGCGTTCAGGGCCAGGTTCAGAAACGCCTGGCGCAGCATCGCCGGGTCGCCGTTCACATCGGGAGCGCCGTCACAGGCTATGACGAGCTCGACGCGGGCGCGGTCGGCCTCGGGCCGCACGATCGGCGTGATCTCGTCGAGCAGCGACGACAGCGCAATTGGCTGCAGCTTCAGGTCTTCCGGCCGCGTGAATTTCAGGAACCCCTGAACCACCTCATCGAGGCGGCGAATCTCCTTCGCGATCACGTCGACATGCTCGAGCGCCGCGTCGCGATCGAGCGGCGGCGGCTCCGCGATCACCGTGGCCCGCGGGTCACCCGCCACCCTCGCTGCCGCGCGCCTGATGGTCGGCCGGACCTGCTGGCGCAGCAGCTCGAGGTGAATCATCATCGCGTTCAGCGGATTCTTGACCTCGTGCGCGACGCCGGCCGACAGCCGTCCGAGGGCCGCCAGCTTCCGCGAGTAGCGCACCGTCGACTGCACCTCGCCCAGATATTCGAGGTTACGCGCAATCAGCATGACGCCGACCAGCTCGCCCTTCGGATCGGCGATCGCGTGCGTCATGACGAGCCGCTCGCCGCTCTCGCCGAACGGTGCCGACACCGGACCACGCGACTGGCGGCTGACGAGCGTCTGCTCGGCCAGTCGGCGAAGCGGATGATCGCCCGACAGGAGCGTGTCGAGCCTCGCGCCGGCCGCCGCCGTGGGAACGACCGAGCGCATCGCCGGATTCGCGAACAGCAGCTCGCCGCGCGCGTTGACGATG
>Ga0066388_100003013_pt1 | contig 10675 bp, 8 predicted proteins | sample PanSoiMetaGPlot6_FD_64539 | JGI IMG/M metagenome (GOLD analysis project Ga0066388, IMG submission 64539) | Tropical forest soil microbial communities from Panama analyzed to predict greenhouse gas emissions - Panama Soil - Plot 6 (Hybrid Assembly) | ecosystem: Environmental > Terrestrial > Soil... | reverse complement strand
TGCGGCCGAGTTATCAATTGCGCCGTTGCGAAAACGCGATTGAGCCCATCGGCGCACAGTACTGCGCTTTGGTCGTCACGGCACTCGGCCTTCGATGCGGCATTTGTGCAAAATCGTTCGTCGAACCAAAACGATGACGGCCGCCCCGAGATTTGACCGTCTTTGCGTGGGTCGGGCAAAAATTGATCTACATCTGCGTAATTTTGCTGTTCGGCGGCCTTTTGCGCGCAATCGGCTGGCACGCCGCCCACAAATCCTGCCGATAAGCACCCTGATTGGCGTCCCGAATCCTAGGAAGCATCGGTCAATCAACGTGACGATCAGCGATCGGTGGGCTTTTGTAGCGAATCGGGAACCTCGATCTCAGCCTTGGTGCTGGCACATTGTTGGGGCTTCAAGGGCTGGGTACCGTCTAACATGGAAGTCCTTTTGATCCCGCCTGTGCAAAACATGCCGCGGCCGGTGCTGGAGAGCCTGTTACGGTCGGCGAGGCCAAAGTAAACTGCGTGAGCGGTGTGTCGGCTTGCTAGGTAAATCCGCGCTCGCGCGGAACAGGCAATGCAAAAAAGGCAACAAAAACAGCTGCCTCTATGGTTAACCGGCCGTTAACCTAAAAAGGTAAACGGCGTTTAAGGATTACCACCGATTTGTTAACTTTTGGACGTAAGGGGCGGGGCGAAAGATTGCGCTCGGTGCGGCCCTTGAGTTGTGCCCATCGCCCACCGGTCGGCCTGATGCGCAACCGCAAAGTCCCGCCGCAACGCATCCAGTCCGGTCCCGGCTCGTCTGTCCGCGAACGATCAGGCGCGGGCGTTCGGCGCTGCGCCATTGAAGGTGCCAACGACGGTGTCATGGAAGGTGCCATGGAACAAGGAGCGGCGCGGTGACGGCAGGCGTATTGCTCAGCAGCCAGACGGGTGGCGACAGGATCGAACTCAGCGCGGCGGGATCGTGGACGGCGGAATATGCCGGCGCGATCGAGCCGCAGATCGATGCCGCGGCACGGACAGTTACGGCGCGCAACATTGCGGTCAACATCACCCGCATCGACTATCTCGACACTTACGGCGCCTGGCTGATCGAGCGCGCGCTACGCAACTGGAAGAACCAGGGGCGCGATGCGCGCCTTGTCGGTCTGCGCGAAGACTACCGTGGTCTCTTCGAGAAGGTGCATGCCGGAACACAGACGCTATCGGCGGCGGCGCCCAAGCCGAACAGCATTGTTGCGACGCTGGAAAGCGTCGGCATGACAATGGCGTCGGTCGGCACCGACCTTGCGCTGCTGGCGCAGATGATCGGGTCGCTGATGGTCGCGTTTGCACGGGTGGCCATGCGGCCGAGCACGTTTCGCTTCACCTCGATGGTTCACCAGCTTGAGCGCGTAGGCTGGCGAGCGGTTCCGATCATCCTGCTGATCACCGTGCTGATCGGCGCGATTCTCGCACAGCAAGGCATTTTCCATTTCCGCAAGTTTGGTGCCGACATCTACGTCATCGACATGGTCGGCGTCCTTGTGTTGCGTGAAATCGGTGTGCTGATCGTTTGTATCATGGTCGCGGGCCGTTCCGGCAGCTCCTATACGGCCGAACTCGGCGCGATGCGAATGCGCGAGGAGGTCGATGCTTTGCGCACGATGGGCTTTGATCCGATCGAGGTCCTGATCCTGCCGCGCATACTTGCGCTGATCATTGCAGTGCCGGCCCTCACGTTCATCGGGTCCATGGCGGCGCTCTACGGCGGCGGTCTGGTGGCCTGGCTTTATGGCGGCATCCAGCCGGAGGTCTTTTTGTCGCGCCTACGCGAGGCAGTCACGGGCACCACGTTTGAGGTAGGAATGATCAAGGCGCCGTTCATGGCGCTGGTGATCGGCGTCGTGGCATGCGTGGAAGGCTTGCAGGTTCAGGGAAGCGCCGAATCGCTCGGCGAGAAGACCACGAACTCGGTGGTGAAATCGATCTTCCTGGTCATCGTGCTCGACGGCATCTTCGCCATGTTCTTCGCGTCGATCGGGATGTGAGATGGCTAACGAATCCGTCATCGAGGTGCGCGACCTGGTGGTCGAGCTCAAGGGCAACAGGATTCTCAACGGCGTCACGCTCGATGTGTATCGCGGGGAAATCCTAGGCTTTGTCGGTGCTTCGGGCGCCGGCAAGTCCGTTCTCACGCGCACGATCCTTGGCCTGTTGCCGAAGAAGCAGGGCCGCATCGACGTTTTCGGCGTCAACCTCGATGAGGCTGGCGAAATGCAACGCCAGGAGATCGAGCGGCGCTGGGGCATCCTTTTTCAGCAGGGTGCGTTGTTCTCCTCGCTCACGGTCGGTGAGAACATCGAGTTCCCGATCCGCGAATATCTCGATATCTCGGACCGCCTGATGACTGAAATCGCCATCACCAAGCTGGAGATGGTCGGCCTCAGGCCGGACGTGTACCGCAAATACCCGTCGGAGCTTTCGGGCGGTATGATTAAGCGTGTCGCGCTCGCGCGCGCCTTGGCCCTTGATCCCGAAATCCTTTTTCTGGACGAGCCGACATCCGGACTGGATCCCATCAGCGCCGGCGATTTCGATCAACTGATCCTGACCTTGCAGCAGACTTCGTCGATGGCGGTTTTTATGGTAACCCATGACCTCGACAGCCTGCACACGATCTGCGACAGGATCGCCGTTCTCGGTGACGGAAAAATCATCGAAGCCGGCACGATGGAAACGATGCTCGCGTCGCAGCATCCATGGATGAGGGCCTATTTCCACGGGGTGCGCGCCCGGACAGGCCTACAAGCTGCAGCGAGAAGCTAACGGAGTGAAATGATGGAGAGGAAGGCGCACTACGTACTGATCGGGTTGTTCACGTTCGCAGTGGTCGCAGGCGCGTTCGGCTTCATCTTCTGGTTGCATCACTCGTCGGGCAAGAAGCAGGCCGTGGCCTATCGCATCATCTTCGACAGTTCGGTGTCGGGACTGCAGGTCGGCGGCAACGTGCTGTTCAACGGTATTCGCGTTGGTGAGGTCACGAACCTGCGCCTGGATCCCGATAACCCGCGCCAGGTCATCGCCCTGCTTGCGGTCAACAAGGCAACACCGATCCGCTCGGACACGCGCGTGGGCCTTGAATTTGCCGGCCTGACGGGCGTCGCCTCGGTGTCCCTCAAGGGCGTATCGGCGAAAACACCCCTGATCGAGCGGGAGGAGGGGGAGCCGCCGACTCTAAGGGCGGATCCGAGCGCCAGCCAGGACATGATGCAGGCGGCTCGTGATGTGCTCAACAAGGCGGAAGAAGTGATCACCGCCAACCAGGAGGCACTGCACCAGGCGATTGCCGACCTTGCGTCTTTCAGCGCCTCGCTCGCACGCAACGGCGACAGCGTCGATTCGATCGTGAGAGACGCCAAGGACACGATGAGCAATGCGAAAGCGGCAACGGCCTCGGCGCGTACGCTGATTGAGAACCTGGACAAGCGCACGGAAGACATCACGGTCGGGGTCAACAGGATGACGGCAACGGCGACGAAACAGATCGATATCGCCGGCCGGGCCATCACCGACCTTGCGCATAATCCGCAGCGCTTCCTGTTTGGCGGCGGGCCCAGCACCACCGAAGCGACGTCGTCGACGCCTGCAGCTGCCCCTCGAACGACGTCGTCGGCGCCCGCCGCTGCCACGCCTCGCAGGCGACCGGCGCAATAGCCGTCAGGCCGCAGCGCGCACTTCGTCGGGGTCGAGCGGCAGTTTGACCGGCTGCTTGCGCTTGGCGGAGAGGTCGAGCGCCTTGGTCAGCATCAGATTGCGGTGGGCTTCTTCGACTGTCGCTGCGGCCGTCGGCAAACCGAGCGCGACTCGGTTCAGCCACGAGTCGGTTTCCTCCGCCATCGGTCCTCGTAGTTCGCCAAGCGCCATGTCGCCGGGCGGATAGCTGCCCATGAAATCGACGAGCCGACTGGTGTCAGGATTGTAGCCCTCCGACTGCGGTTTCGAGACCGCAAGCACGATGTCCCGGTGGGTATCGTCGATGGTGAGAACACCGGTGGTGCCGACAATGCCGACCTCGAGCGAATAGACCGCGGCCGGCCAGGTAACCGGCAGCGCCCAGGACATGTTGAGATGATAGATAGTACCGTCTGAGAAATTGATCATCCCAGCGGTGCCGTCGATGCCCTTGTAGGGCGGGCCCAGCACCTTGTCGACCGAGCGCGCATAGCACTCGACCGCGGTCTTTCCCTCCAGGCACCACATGCAGATGTCGAGCGCGTGCGTGCCGGAAATGACCATCGGCGAAATCGTCGCCGGATCATCCGTGCGCTTGTAGTTGTCGATCGCAACAAGGCGATTCATGAAGGCACGTGACGTTACCATCGTCACATCGCCAAGCGCACCGGTGCGGCATTTTTCCTTTGCCGCCAGCCAGCGCCGGCGAAAACGCTGGGTGTAGCCGACAACTGCATCGAGCTTTGCTGCCTTGATGGCGTTAAGGACGCGCTCTGATTCGACAAGGTTAGTTGCGAGCGGCTTCTCGATCAGCATTGGAATGCCGCGTTCGACCGCAGTCATGATCGGGTCGACGTGCAGGTGCTCGTCGGTGCAGATGATCGCCGCAGTCACCTCCGGTCGCTTAAGCAGCTCGACATGACTTTGCGTAACAAAATCAGCATCGATCTTTGGGCCTACTTCGCCAGCCCGGTTCGGGTTCTTTTCGGCAAGCCCAATCCATTGAACTGCCGGATGGCGCGCCGCCACCTCGCCGCGGAATAATCCGACACGGCCGCCGCCGATGATCGCGAGGCCGACGCCCCTGGCCGACTTCTTCATTGGTTCACTCCCGCGCGGATTTTCTGCTTGAACTCGGCGATCGCCGAGATCGTCTCGTTGGTCAGCGGCAAATCGACCGGCTCATTGCGGTCGGCGGAAAGGTCGGCAGCGCTGTAAGTCTCCATCACGCGCCGCGCGCTCTCCGGGGTCACCATCACCGGAGTGTCGCGGATGCAGGCCTCCAGGAAGTGTATGGTTTCGGGGCCCATGCCGCCGGCGAAGACGTTGTCGACCCATTCGCCAGGCATCGTCGACATCGGGAATTGCTGGCCGTCCTTTTGAGTGTTGAGCCAGTTGTCGCGCTGGGTATCGTCGAGAAACAGCGAGCCTTCGGTGCCGGTGATCTCGATCCAGGTCGCGCAATAATTTGGGTAACTTGGGGGCAGGTTCCATCCGCCCCCGATCATCACCACCACACCGTTGTCCATGGTGACCGTGGTGAACATGATGTCGTGTGAACCGTTGATTGGTTCCATATAGCCGTAGGCGCCCTGCGAATAGACGCGAATCGGCTTTGCCGGCTCCAGCAGCCAGAGAACGAAATCGAGATCGTGCGTCGACTCCATGACGACGGGGGAAAGGCGCACGCGGCTGGCGATCTTCTTGCCGAGACTGCGCGATAGATGGCGGCTGACCAGGACCGAGACGACCTTGCCGAGCGTGCCGTCAACGATCTTTTTTTTGGCATAGGCGATTTTCGGATTGAAGCGCTGCGAGTACCCGATAGTGAATTTCAGTTTGTTGCGCTTGGCGAGATGGATGAGTTCATCGGCTTCCCATAGCTCGAGCGCGATCGGCTTCTCCAGCATGACGTTCTTGCCCGACTTCAGGCAGTCGCGGCAGATTGGGTAATGGTTCGATTCCGGCGTCGTCGAAATGTAGACCACCGATATGTTCGGGTTCTTGATGATGTCGTTGTAGTCGAGGGTCGCAGTGGCCGGTTTGTAGAGTGCCTTCACTTCCGCCAGGCGGTCGGGCTTGATCTCGCACAGGTGCAATTTGTCCACCAAAGCGGTGCGCGAAAGCGTTTCCGCGCGCGTACCCCCGACCCAACCTACGCCGATCACCGCAGCTTCAACCGTTTTCACCAGATTTTTTCCTTTGGGTTTTTACGACGTTTTGTGGCCTGCCGGCCGCGCGGCGGCACACTAGCTTACGTGCAAATTAACCGGAAGGGCGGGCATTTTTCAGCGTGCGAAAGCGGTCGGGACTGCGCCGAACACCTGCGCCGCGAATTGCGGATAGACCTCCGCCAGCTGCGGCACCACCACCTCGCGTATGAGCGCGAGTGTCTCGGGCGATGGCGGCGGCGTTTGCGGGACTTCTCCCGGCATGGCGAAGTCGAAGCCGGTGTTCTCGACGACCTCATCGACCGTGTGGCCCGGATGCACGCTTGCCAGTGCAAAGTGTCGGTCGACGAAATTGAAGAGGCAACGGTTGGTCACCAGCGCAATCGGGCCACCCGGGCGATAGACATTCGCTTCGCTTGTACCGGGTGCGCTGATGAAGTCGACCGTGGGCACTAGGGTGCGCCGCGAATGCTCGGTGCGGAAAAGAATCACCTTCGGCACCACGTAATAGAGATAGGCGGAGCCGAATGAGCCCGGAAAACGCACCTGAGGATGCGCATAATCGCCGATGCTCACGAGGTTGACGTTGCCCCGGCCGTCGATTTGCCCGCCAGAAAGAAAGAACACGTCGATGCGTCCCTGGCCGGCGCAATCGAATAGCTCGCGCGCGCCGTCGGTGAAGAAATTATGCTTGCGGCTCTGCAGGAGCGAGACATAAGGCCGGCCTTTGCCGCGTTCGCGCGCAAGAAGGGCGGCGGTCGCAGGGATCGGTGACGCGTTGCCGACGGCGACATGGCGCACGTTCCCGATCAGGCGTGCGATTACGTCGGCGAGAAGTTCTTCTTCACGGAAATCATATTTTGTCATGACCGGGCATAGCCGTCCGAAGGACGGCGTGCTTTCGCACGCCTATGCCCCGACCATCCGCGTCTTCCTTGCGTCGAACGAAAAGACGCGGATGCCCGGCACAAGGCATGTGCTCGAGCCGGCCTTTTGCCGGGCCCGGGTGCCGGGCATGACGAAGAGTTATGCGGCCTTCTTCTCATACACATACTTGTTCAGGTATTCGGCGAAACCTTCCGCCGTTGCCGCCATGCGTGCGTATTCAGCAAGGTGATCGGCATCGGCGAGATAAAAATCCGGTAACCCCAGCGGCCAGGCGCCGCGTTCGGCAATTGCGATGGCTTCCATATAAAAGGCGGGCAAAGTGCCGGCCGCGAGCATCGGATCGTCCAGCAGGTCGGCGTCGTAGAGTCTCTCCACAGTCGCAATGGTCTTCTCCGCGGCGTGCGCCATGGTGGCGAGTTCACGTTGCCGTCCGATCCAGACATTGCCGAAGCGGTCAGCCATCGGCGCATGGATCAGCGCTACATCCGGCCTGATCGCCGGGAGCAGCACGATCGGGTCGCTGTTCGCGAACGGGCTGTCGATGACTTTCCAGTCGTCGCGATATTTGAGGATGTCAGAGCCGATGAGCCCCCGTAGCGGCATGAACGGTACGCCCTTTTCAGATGCCTGCAATGCCGCGTGCAGCGCCGGGCAGGTTGCATCCTTCATTTCGATCGCGCCCGCCGTGACAGCGGCCGCGAAGCGGGGCGCCGGACCAAACTCGCCGAGGCTCACCGCGCTTGTTTCCAGGGTTTCAACACAGCCAGCGCCGATCAACAGGTCGGCCTGTAGGCTCGATGTCGGCAGCGCCACGAGGTGCAGGTGCTTCACGCCACGCCTTACGAGTGCGCGGGTTGCTGCCATAGGCACGCCGGAAGTTTCGCGCGGCACGACCAGCAGACAGCCATCGCTAATCGCCGCAATCGCATCGTCCATCGATTTCGCCAGCTGAAACATCGGTCCGCACGGTTCGACAGCGTTGACGCCGTCGCCATTTTTCCCATTGTTGCCCTTGCAACGTCCACTGGATTTTGCGACGTGGGATAGATGCCTGGCAGTCTTCAGGACAAGCTCCGTACGCGGCGCTTTGTGATCACCGCGGAGGTCACGCCGCCGGTGTCAGCCGACCGCGCCGAACTGTTGGCCAAGGCGCTCCCGCTGAAAGGGCTGGCCGACGCCGTCAACATCACTGACGCCGCGGGCGCTAGAGCGCATCTTGGCGCGGTCACCTCGGCGGCGTTGCTTGTGGAGCGGGGCATCGAGCCCATCCTCCAATTCACCTGCCGGGACCGCAATCGTATCGCCCTGCAGAGCGAGCTGTTAAGCGCGGCCGCCTCGGGCGTACGAAATCTGCTAATGCTGCGCGGCGACGATCCGAGTGCTGGAGATCAACCGGACGCCGTGCCGGTATTCGATCTGGACCCGCGCTCGCTGCTCGCGACCGCGCGGCAGCTTCGCGACGCCGGCGAGTTGCCGACGGGCCGCAAGATCTCCGGCCGCGCCGATTTCTTCCTCGGCAGCGCCGACAACCCAATTGATCCGCCGCCCGGCTGGCGTCCGACCGGGTTGCAGGCCAAAGTCGCAGCCGGCGCGCAATTCGTGCAGACGCAATTCTGCATGGACGCCGGCGTAGTACGCCGTTACATGGCGAGGCTTGCCGAACACGGCATAACGCAGGAATTGTCAATCCTCATCGGTATCGTGCCTCTGCGCTCAGCCAAGTCGGCGCGCTGGGTTAAGGATAGGCTTTTCGGTGCGGTGATCCCTAACGCGTTGATCGACCGTCTGGAGCGCGCGGGCGATGCGGCGGCGGAGGGCCGCCGCATTTGCATCGACATGATGCGGGAGCTTGCGGACGTGCCGTCGGTCGCCGGCGTCCATATCATGGCACCCGGAAATGACGCGGTTGTGCCCGACATTATAAAGACGGCGCGAGACAGCATCAGCCGTCTCGCGCCTGCCTAATGGGTCAGCTCAGCGCCGATTTCACTCGATCCGGCGAGAACGGCACGCGGCGTATCCGCACGCCGGTTGCATCGAAGATGGCGTTGGCGATCGCCGCGGCCACCGGGCGGATCGAGGGTTCGCCGGCACCGCTCGGTGCAATCTCCGGATGGTTGATCAGGACCACGTTCACCTCGCCCGGTGTCTCAGTGATGTCGAGGATCGGATAGGTGAGCCAATCGACGCTGGTCACAGCCTTGCGGTCGAAGGTGACTTCCTCCCACAAGGTGCGGCTGACACCCTGTACGACGTTGCCCTCGATGCATTTCACCAGTCCGTCCGGATTGATGATCTGCCCGCAATCGTGCGCCACTGTGAACTTGCGCGCCCAGATCTTGCCGGTCGAGCGATCGATGTCCACCTCGGCAATGACTGCGACGCGCGTGCCATTGCGTTGTGCATAGGCGATGCCGCGGCCGGAGACTTTGTTTCCGCTCTGGTCGCGGCGTGGCGACGGCCGCGTCTCCCACTTCGCGCTTTCCGCTGCGGCCTTGATTACCGCGACATCGCGCGGTTCCTTGATGTGGCGCAGTCGAAATTCGATCGGATCCGCTTTCAACGCGGCTGCCACCTCGTCGATGAACGATTCGCTCGCGAAGTGAATTTGCGGGCCGACCGGATCGCGCAGATGCGCGCTACGCAACGGTGACGACCGGTCAAGCAAGGGCGGGATGGTCTCCCAGACCAGCCGCTTGTGGTCGAAGGCATACGATTCAGCCGGCACGCCGAATCCATCTCCCGACTTCAGCTCAACTCCACGCATCTGCCCGGCCAGCGTGTCGTGCGGCTTGCCGCCATTGGTGTTTACGTCGATGCGGGAAAAGCCCTTGCTGGTGAACTCGTACGCGATCACTTTCCCTGCAGTATCGATGGCGGCCCGCGCCTTGTGAATCGAAGCCGGGCCCTTCGGGTCCCAGCCCGTACCTTGCTCGCGCATGTACTGCAGGCGAACGGGCTTACCGACTGCTCTGGCCAATATTGCAGCGTCCATAGCGCAATCATCGGCGTCGCTGCGGCCGTATGAGCCGGGGCCCGTCTTCCAGATCACACGCACCTTGTCGAGTGGGACATCGAGCGTCAGCGCAAGGCCCTCCTGCACGAAATGCGACTTCTGCGTTCCGCTCCAGCATGTGACCAGCCCGTCCTTGATCTCAACCAGGGCGCAGGCGGGGCCCATGCAGGCATGCGACTGGAAGGGCCACTCGTATTCCGAATCGATAACCCGTGCGGCAACTTTGAAGGCGTCGTCGACATTTCCGTTTTCCTTGCCGACTTCACGCTTGCGCACGGTCGCCTTGCGAATGTGATCGTAAAGCGAAGCTTGCTCGGGGAAGGGCGCGTCAGCCTGCGACCATTCGACCTTGAGCTTCTGTGCCGCCTGGATCGCATCCCATTCCTTGTCGGCGACCACGCCGAGGAAGCCCTTGTCCCAGACCACCTTGGCGCCAGGGATGTCCTTGAGAGACCCTTCATCGACTTTCACCGGCACAGCGCCGGCGACGGCCGGACGAATCATCCGTCCATGCACCATGCCGGGCACTTTGATGTCGGTGACGAAGTCCTCCTGAGCGAAAACCTTCGGCGCCACGTCCTCGCGCTTGATCGGTTGACCGACGATCTTGTGTTCGCTCGGATTTTTCGGCTGTGCCTTGCCGGGTGCGTAGAGCGGATTGCCATACTGCTTGTTCCAGTCGAGCTGAACGTTGAAGTATTTTCCGCCGATCAGGTGGGCGTAAGAAATGCGTTTTGACTTATCGTTGTTCGCGCTCACTACGCCGTCGATGATGGAGAGCTTGTCGGCAGGTACGGAGAGCTGGCTTGCCGCCATCTCGACCAGCACGCGGCGTGCTTCCGCCGCCGCCATTCGCATCTGCTTACCGCCATTTTGAATCCCGGTTGAACCGGACGCGC
>Ga0066388_100003012_pt1 | contig 10677 bp, 8 predicted proteins | sample PanSoiMetaGPlot6_FD_64539 | JGI IMG/M metagenome (GOLD analysis project Ga0066388, IMG submission 64539) | Tropical forest soil microbial communities from Panama analyzed to predict greenhouse gas emissions - Panama Soil - Plot 6 (Hybrid Assembly) | ecosystem: Environmental > Terrestrial > Soil... | reverse complement strand
CGAGCAGGAAGAATCGTTTCAACGTGCATCAGAAATGATAAGAGAGACGCTGGCGAGCGTGGGCGCTAAACTGATCACAATGTCGACCAATCTGCAGGAGCTGAACATAGAATGGGACCACACCCACATTGCCGGACTGGCCTCCTGCTTGATGTTGCTCAAGCGTCGTTACGACGAGGGGCTCATAGCCAGCAGCCACTGCTACGATGAACTCTCGACACCATGGGGATCAAATGCGATCACAGATCACTTGCTGTCCAGCAACAGTTTTCGAATCGTCCATGATGGTGCGGCTGTGAAGCGCAGGCAAAAGCTTGCGGAGATCCTCCAGTGGAAAGAGGGGTTTCAGAATCTCAGGGTCTGCTACAGTGCGCCTTCACGCGATGAGAATTGTGGCGTGTGCATGAAGTGCACATTCCTCATATTGCTCCTCCGGATCATGCGCCTTGCCGTGCCGCCTAGCTTTCCAGATCTGAGCGATGAGAAGCTGGACAACCTCGGTGGAACCATAGAGAAACATCTGGATGGCTACAGGCGCCTTGTCCGGTCAGCAAGGAATGCTGGCATAACCGATGCCTGGGTAGATATTCTTAGCCGGCGCGTGCAGGCCCAGGAAGCATCGCGCCAGTCGAGAACTCTCTCAGCTTCACCATTTCGGGGACTGCTCCGCCGGTTGCGAGCGTTCAAGTAGGTCGAGAGAGAATCCCGGACTGGTGCGCGGTGGCCTTCTCATTCAGGATTGCGGCGACATCAGTTGACAGCGTCGCGCCCTGGCAATGCGACTTCAATTGGCGTTGAAGTCGCCAAAGGCAGGTAAGGCGCTATCGCAAGCACGGGGATCCGCGGTTTTCTCCTGGACAACGCTCCGCACGATCCTGTGAACCAGCGGATTATCAATCTGCTCAAGATGCTGCTCAGGGAAACTAGCGGAGTTAAGCTGAGTGGAAAACGCGAGATTGTCCCGAATTGACATTTTTATCCCCTTGGCTGACGCCGATTCCTGGGTGCTGCGGAGAATTAGCGAAGAGAACTGCCAAACTCAGCGGCAGCTGTGCATGCACCACCTGATTTTAACCATCAGTTACTGCTCTAGTCAGCCCCATCCAAAATTAAGAATCAAATTTCTGACCCAGGCCCAAGGCGGTTCTCACCTCCTCGATTGTCAATAGACGACGGCGCACCCGGGCCAATGTTGAGTCAAGCGCATTCACCGCGAACGGTGCCTGTCCAGGCTAGGACAGGTGCTCACGCTCAATTGCCGCCTTAACTAGCGTTAATCTTACCATTTGAACTCTTGGCGGAGCTCAGCCGTTCAGGGGGTAGCGGTCGGGCAAGCCAACCACTCAAGCCGGCTCAATGGAAAGGTTTCAACCGGACTGCATCGCCCCAGCAAAAAAGGATAGTTGGAAATGTTCACAGTGAATTTGAAATGGAACAAAATACTGATGGCACTGGGCCTTATCAGCACATTAGCAACACAAGCCGCCTGGTCGCGCCACATCAATCCACCCGGCCCTGTCGGTGGACTCGGACACGGCCCGTTCTGGCACCGAAATCCGGCTGGTCCAGCAGGCGGGCCAGGTCGTGGCTGGAATTGGAACCCGCCCGGACCGGGAAGGGTTGCCGTCCCGGCCAGCTTCCACATCAACCCACCCGGTCCGATCGGAGGCGCCGGACACGGCCCATACTGGCACTGGAATCCAGCCGGACCGGCCGGTGGACCAGGGCGAGGTTGGATATACAATCCCCCGGGGCCTGGCAAAATCGATTTCCCAGCCGGCCACATCAATCCACCCGGCCCTGTCGGTGGACCTGGACATGGGCCCTACTGGCACTGGAATCCGGCCGGACCGGTTGGCGGGCCTGGCCGAGGCTGGGACTACAACCCGCCCGGGCCGATCGGCGGACCCGGGGTGTAGATCAGTATCCAGCACAGGATTGTCAAAACGCAGCTTTAGTGACGCTATTGAGGAGCTCGCCGGTTACAGCTTGTAGCCAGCGAGCTCCTTGCTGTTCAGAGCCGGTGACGGGAAAGACACCGGCACAGTACCTTATCTCCAATCCTGTCGGCTGAGTAGGTCAAATCCGGATCATCGGGGGACATAGCCGCAATTAAAGCCGCAGTTCCTCTAGCTTCCGGTCCAGGGCCTCCGATGGTTGAGTCAAGGCAAACTGCAGCATCTGACAGCGAAGCTCCTGCGATGTCTCGAGAAAATGCCTGAGCGGCCCGGTAAATTCCCTGGCCACCTGAGCGATGTTCAACGCCCGACAGACATCGAGGGCGGCATCGGAACAGACATCGTAACCGCTAACAAATTCATGAAGCTGCAAGATATCCCTGACCGAAGGTCCATCCACTATTCGGTCAAGCGCGCGCGCGCTGGTGCCGAGAAAATCTTGAAGCCAGCCGGGTGCCTGTGCGCCTTGATCGACCATGGTCAGGTAAATGAAAATTGAAGCCAGACTCTTGATAGCCGAGCCATAGGACTTACTGTTGAAGGGCGTGGCGGTCGCTGCCTGGACCGCATCCCCAAATTCTCCCCTGCGGCAGCGTTCAAGCTGCGCCTGCAAGGCCTTGCTGCAGACCGAGGCCGCAGCAGAGGAAAAGAAGGCCACCCTGTGCGATCCTTCCTGGCGATCTTTTGGCTCCAGCCCCGAGGTGATTGTGAAACCCATACTTAACCCGCCTGGCCAAAGGCCAGCGCCCCCATTCTTCCCGAGTCGATGTCCCGGGCAGGTTTCACCTTGACTTTTACCCTGGAGCCGCCAAAACAACACCCTAGAATAACTATTGTTAATCTTGGGTACATTATGCCTGGGCGGTCGGAGTGCTCTCTCTGGATCGCTCGATTGGCAACCAAATTGGGGGGACCGTGCTCCACAATAGCCCGAGCCGGGAGGTCTTTTGCCATGCCAGAACGAGATCCAATGACCGATGAGCAGATTGAAAATAAGGCCAGGGAGCTGACGACCAAAGTCGAGAAGAACGAGAATGTCTCAAAAGAACTGAATGAAATTCCTTTTGATGAGAGAGCAAAGATAGCTCACCAGATGGAGACGATGAATCAGAACGACCGGCAGAAGGATTCGAAACTTCCCAAGCTCGAGGTCACGTTCGCAAAGGATGATGGTGGACAGGAACATGTCATGGACATGCAATCGGTCAAAGATCCCAATGCCTGGGTCTTTAAGGGCAAGACCGACGTCTATGATCTGCCTGAGGCCGCGCAGTGGAAGCTGCTCTTTAATGACAAGCTGAAAATGACGGCCGACATCAAGGACAGTGAAAAGTTGCGAAGTCCTGACGTGTACCTGAGTCCGTACCACATCGCGGAGAAGTAAGTCGTCTGTCGTAGCTTTCCGTTCATCAATCGAACTGGAAAAGAGTTTCTTGGCGTTTCAAGCCAGAAACAGCACCAGCCCAGACGGTCAAACGCTGAAGACCAAATTCTTCACCACAACCGGCAGAGCCTGGCCGTTCGCTAGCGACCGACCAATGTCAATGAAGTCTCCCTCAGCACAGGCGATGCCATCGAGGACGATCACCTGCCGCCCGGGAAGATGCCTGCGCATGAGCTGACCGAGAGCCATGGCGATGTCCTGGGCGGCGATAACCACGAGCGGCGCCTGCCCGTTCAAACTGAGGAAAGCAGCAGCAAGTCCGGCCGCCCATCTCTCCAGGGCGCTATAGTCGACTGCCGGCAATTGATCAAGCACAATCGCCAGTGGCGCCACCGTCCAATCCAGATCGTGAAAGTTCAAGCAGGTTTTTAAGCGCTCGCCAATGCTTACACTCAGGTCGCTGTCCTGCGGCATCTGAGTGAACGGGCGAATCATCTGGAGATTCCGGAGCGGCAGGCTCTGATCATCCGCCGCAACGGTCGAGCCGCTCAATTGAAGGCTGTAACTGCCTGCACCAATCACGGTCGCACGAATCGGCATCGGCGGGACGTGGTAGCGAGCCCCCCGACGCGCAAGCGCCTCGATCAGACCGGCTGCCAGATAGGCCCCCATATCCCCGAAGTTGAGAGGATCGGCCGGCGCCGACTGCATGAACTCCGCAACTCCACCGGAGAACCAGAACTCGTCTATGCTGTAGTCCCGGCGCAGCGGCTCGGTAATCAGCAAGCGCTGAGACACCTGCGGCGGCCTGACCGCAATCAGATACTGAACAATCGCTTCGGCAAGCAGATCGCCGAGATGTTGCCGCTGCTCACTGGGAATCTCCTCGCCAGGCTTGATCAGTTTGGCCACCGCATCAAGAAACAGTTCACCGGATTCGGTGAGCGATCTGAGCCTGCCCTCAGCTGTCAGTTGCAAAAAGCGCCCGCCGATGCCCAGACAGGCCGTGTCAATCAGTTCGCCACGGGAGAAAACGGCAATATTGGTGGTGCCACCACCGACATCGACATTGCAAACTGTGCATTGGCGGAGCCGCGATGCCTCAACCGCTCCCGATCCGCGGGCTGCCAGAATGCTTTCGAGATGAGGTCCGGCACTGGCTGCGACAAAATCGCCGGCCAATTCCGCCAGCGCCTGAATAACAGCCCCGGCGTTTCTCAGCCGGGCCGTCTCGCCGGTAATGATTGCAGCACCCGTGTCTATGTCAGCCGCTGTCACTCCAGCCCTGGCATACTCCTCCAAGACGATGGCCGCAACACCCCGGGCATCGATCAGCCGCTCCCCAGTCAGTGGCGTCAAGTGAATGTGCCCGCGATGGACTATCTCTCTTTGCCTGATCAATAGCCGTGGAGCCTGGTTGACCAGCGCACCGTTGGCCAGGTGGAGCCTGCTGATGCAGAGATGGGTGGAGGTAGTCCCCACATCAATCCCGGTGCTCAGCAAGATCTCTTGACCGGACCTCTCCCTGCCACCAGCCACGGTTTGCCCCTCTCCCCTTGCTGCTTCTGCCCGGTCAGCGAAGACAGGCAGTCTCAAGGCAGCGGTCTCCTGGTCTCTGTCCATTGATCATGCCATCTGCTGAAGTCTGACGCCGGACACCTGTGCCGCTAAAATCCGCTTGGCCAGCTGAACTATGTAGGCACCGGCCTCCGCAGCCGGCGTTCCTTGCGGGTGAATGTTGGAGACCACCGTTCGGTCTGAGCTGATTGTGTGTGGCCCGGGATTGTAAGTAAGGTAGGCGGACAGCCCCAGTGCTGGTGAAAGTCCCGGACGCTCACCGATCAGGTTGATAGCCAGGCGAGCCCCCAGGGCGTTGCCGATCTGGTCGGCTATGGCTACACGCCCAAAGCGCACCACAACCGGCGTCCCGCAGCTAATCCGCTCCAGCTCCAGCCCGTGCTCCAGCATCGGCAGCAGATCCGGAATGTTGAGCTCCACCGCCTTTGCTGAGAGGCCGTCGCTTATGACAATCTGAACATCTCGCCCGCAGCCACACTGCTCTTTGAGGCGGGCAACCACCTCAGCGTCCGCTCGCTTACCCCGGGGCGGGTTCAGCACAAAGTCTCGTCGATCTTGAGCCAGGCTCTGAATCACCGGCAGTCCACGCCGCTTAACCAGACCATCAAGGAAATTACAGCTGAGCTCGCTGTGGACAGCATCGCGCGCCAGAGCATGATCCTGACGAAACTTTAACCAGCTAACGGTGAGCGGTCGCGCGCCAGCACGCCAGACGCCGAGCCTGGCTGGAGTGCTGGCGAAAAGCGGGGCCAGGTGTTCAGGGTGACTGGGCTTAGGAATGTTGTGATTCACGGTCCGGAACCGATCCGGTTGCTTGTCATTAGCTCACAGCGCATAGGTTACACTATGTGGCAATTGCTTTGAAATATGTGAGAAGACGCACATCATGACCTTTTCGTACACAGCCGGCGGCAAAAGATTTTCCTTCTCCACACTCAAAGAGGTTCTCGCCAAGGCTAACGAGGAGAAGTCCGGGGATCTGCTCGCCGGAATAGCAGCAGGCTCCGAAATCGAGCGGGTAGCAGCCAAGCACGTGTTGAGCGAGCTCACACTTTCCGAGCTGCGGCAGCAACCGGTAGTCAGCGCGGATGAGGACGAGGTTACGCGCTTCATCGATCAGCAGCTTGATCAATCCGCTTTCCAGCAAATCCGCTCGTGGACAGTTGCAGAGCTTCGGGAGTTTCTGCTTTCCGATCGGACCGACAGCGATGATGTGGCCCGAATCCGCATGGGGTTGACCGGCGAGATGGCCGCTGCTGTCGCTAAGCTGATGTCCAACCTGGATCTAATCCGTGCAGCCCGTAAGTGCCGTGTGGTGGCCAGAGCAAACACCACGCTGGGAATGGAGGGCGTGCTGGGCTCGCGTCTGCAACCGAACCATCCCTCCGATGCTGTCGATGGGGTGCTGGCGTCGATTTATGAAGGGCTTTCCTACGGGATCGGCGACGCCGTCATCGGAATCAATCCGGTCTACGATACCGCTGAGACGGTTGCCCGTTTGCTCGATGCCACACACCAGCTCATTGAGAGGCTCGGGCTGCCCACACAAAACTGCGTGCTCAGCCATGTCACCACCCAGATCAAGGCTATTGAGAGGGGAGCACCGGCCGGGCTCATCTTTCAAAGTATCGCCGGTTCGCAGAAGGGCAACAGCGCATTTGGCATTGAGATTGCTACACTCCAGCAAGCGAGCGAGCTGGGCAGGCGGCAGTGCCTGAACCGAGGACAAAAGGTCATGTACTTCGAGACCGGCCAGGGCTCCGAGCTTTCATCCGGATCACACCATGGCGCCGATCAGCTCACCATGGAGGCGCGCTGCTACGCGCTCGCTCGTGGCTTCGAACCGTTCCTGGTCAACGATGTGGTCGGCTTCATCGGCCCCGAGTATCTAGCCGACGGCCGCCAGATGATCCGGGCCGGGCTAGAAGATCACTTCCTGGGCAAGTTACTGGGAGTTCCCATGGGCGTTGATGCATGCTATACGAATCACATGGAGGCAGATCAGAACGATCTGGAAAACCTCACGGTCTTGCTGGTGGCTGCCGGCGTCAACTATTTCATGGGCGTGCCGATGGGCGACGACGTGATGCTTTCCTATCAGTCAACCAGCTACCACGATGTGGCCTGCCTGCGAGAGCTGATGTCTTGCCGCCCGGCACCGGAGTTTGAACGCTGGCTGGAGGCTTCCGGGCTAATGAAAGCGGGACGACTGACCGAGAAAGCTGGTGACCCTTCGTACGTCCTTGGCCTGACGCAGGTCTCCCGGTAAGCACCGCTCTTGTCGCTTGCCGGCTCAGCCCAGAGATCAGGCGGCGCGCCCTGAACTGCAGGCCTTCACGGGGTAACGCCGGTTGTCTTACCCTGATCGGCTGGCAGGACCTGCCCCCGGACCCTGGTGGTCGCGCCCGGGATGAGCTGGGCATCGGTGGCCGCCTCACCGGTGAACTCCTGTTGGAACTCAGCCAAAAATTCGTCGCCTGGCTTAATGACCGCTTCTTGACCGCGAATAATCGTATCGGCGATTAAGAAACCACCGGGCAGCCCGCTGACAACACCCATGGCGAAGCCTTTCAGGCGTCGGTGTGGAACATTGGTTCCCACCGGATGCAGGAAGGCAAAGGATGGATTGATTGCTCCGACCACGCCGTAGGCAACCGGCACTATGCCAAAGCTGAAGACCCCGCCCGCCGACGCGGCGCCACGAATGGCCAGGTGCAGGGCCTGATGCTTGAGCTGGATGGAGAGCGGCGATGCTACCTCTCCGTTATGGTTGACGCCGAGCACTCGCCCTTCCCCCTTATTCTTGACGATTCGGGACTGCCTGGCTGGCTTGGCCACCAGCGGCAAATGCTCGCCGACATCGGTGATGATCTCGTCAAACTGCAGTCCCAGCGACCCGCTGGCTCGCATCCAGCGTTTCGGGGAGAGCTCGGCCTGTAGCATGCGGCGTGCGCGCTTGGCGCTGGCCACATGCCCAGTCACCCGGGAGCCCTTTTTGGCGATCAGCCTGCCGCCGATCTTCAGGTCAACCTTGAGCTGGGCCTCGACCGGATCGCCAGCCTGAGCAGTCTTGCTGCTAATCTGCGTCAGCACCGCCACCGGGAAACGGGCCCCGGCCTGGATGCTTGTACGTCCTTGCTGATCCGGAAGCTCCTGCCACTGGAAGTTTTCTTCGACCGGTGTCGCTGACTCGAGATCGTCATCGATCACGAGCACCGGATTAGCAGGCTGAATCGATTGATTCTCGGAGGGCGAAAGAGCAGGCAGCGGTGAGACCGGCCCCTTCCAGGAGCTCTGTCCATGCAATAAGGATTTGCCCTCAGCGGGCTGACTGGCTGGATCTGCCATCTGCCTGTCCGGCTCTCCCGAGCCCGACTGTCTCTTTGGAGGCAGGATCCTTATCGGCGGCTCTGCTTCCTCTAACAGGCTCCGCCCCATGACCAGGCGGCCATTTATCGGCAGCAGGAAACCGCTGGGCTGGCCCAGCATGACCAGCAGGCTTTCGTTCGCCAGCGCCGGCAACGCGGCTGCCGAAGAGATCCCGAGCGCTAACATGGCGATCAGTGCTGTGGGGCGAGCTTTCATTGAAAATCCCTCCAGGTCAAGGAGCGGATTTCATCAGCGCACGGCAAACTGGGGCAACGCTTGCCCCGGTTTGATGGTCCCGATGTCATCCACACAGCAATATGCACCGGGCTGGAGCGGGTCAAACCCTTGAAAACCCTACCTCTTCTGCCATTTAACCTGCTCAGCCGACCGGGCTGATGTCCGCTGAGCAGCTGTCTTGTCGCTCAGACTGCCCGTGGGTTTTGGGTTATCCTTCATAGTGTGACTCACAGCCGCTCTCCTTAACTTACGCCGATGCTGCGCTTCGACACGGTCTACATGGCTCCGCGGGTACGGGTAGCGCTCAGCTCAATCTTTGAGCCGGTGCATGTGCGCAGATTCTGGGGTCTCGTGGAGAAGCTCAGGTCTGGACGACTCGACCTGAAGGGTTTGCGCGTTGAGAAGCTCTACACCCGGAAAGGCAAGGTTTATTCCGCCCGGCTGAATGTAGAGATGCGGGTGATCTTTTCCATGTTCGCCAGGGGCAATCAACGCTCTCTGGTGATCTGGGATGCCGATCACCATGATGATGCTTACGATCGGCTGCAACGGGTCTCGCTTCCCTTTCTTGGCGCTGGGGCGGCACCGGTGCTGGAGTCAGTGGACAGCTGGCAAGATCATTGCCAAAAGCCGGTATCGGATCTGGAAGCTGAGCTCAATGAGGTTGACAGCGAGGATCTCACCGATGGCCTTGTCCTGTTTAAGGTACCTCACTACGTTCTATCCGAGCCCAGCAGGTTCAAGTCCTTCGAGCGCAACATTGATCGTTACTTGCGCCTGACCGCCGAGCAAGAGGAGCTGATCAGTCGCAACGACAAAGCCTACATGGTCCAGGGCTCCGCCGGCACCGGCAAAACTACACTGGCGCTGTTTCACGCGCTCAACCTCTTCGAGCAAAATCCTGAAGACGAGGTCTTCTTCTTTACCTATCAGACAGAGCTGGCTTGCGTCTGCCGCTGCTACAAGGTCAATCTGGTTGGCGACCAGGCGACTCCAGAAGAGTCCGAGGAAGGTGGGCTGCGAGTATTTTCGTACCTGGAGTTCTGCCGGCACTACCTCCGGAAAAACCTGGAATCACGCTCCCCTGGCTGGCAGTGGATCACGAAAGAGAACAGCATCACAATGCTGGAAACCATTATTCGCTCGAAATCGAGGTGGGCCCGCACTATTCAGGCTGAGGACATATACAGCTACATCTATTCAATCCTGAAGGGGCGCCTGGTCCCGGGTACGGATCGATTTCCCCAGTCAGACGATGACTACCGGCGCATCTTCAAGGGCTATGGCACCACCCCCAAAAACCTCGATGACATCATGGAGATCTTTGAGCTGTATGACGAGAGGCTCTTGAGGTCGAATCAGAGAGATGAAGCCGACCTGATCCGCTTTTGTTTTCAGAGCATGAGGGATACGACGCTTTTCTCATCGGACAGGCGTGCCACCTGGATTGTCATCGACGAGATTCAGGATTTTACCGAGCTGGAATGGAAGTCAGTGCTTTTGTTCTGGGAGAACAAGTTAAGGGTGGGCCAGGCCAACTTGAGCTTCCCGTTCTTGTCCGGCGACCGCAACCAGAACATCAGCCGCTCTGGATTTCGCTGGCAGGAGGTCGATTCATACCTGGAGGAGATCCTGAAAAAAATGCACCGGCCGAACGCCCTGTCCAAGGTGCAGCTCCACGATAACTATCGCAATACAAAGGAGATTTTCCAGCTAGGTTGTCTGATTCGGGAGTACGCACCGGAAACCGGTGGCGATCTGGGCACACCGCCCCGCTTCTCCGGGCACAAGCCGTTGTTCGTGGTCGGTGAGGAGCATACGTTTCTGGAGTTTTTAAGGTCGCTCAGTGACGGTGCGAGTGGAGTAATCGCTGCGCCTCTGGTGGTGCTCCTGGAGAGCGAGGCGGATCTGAGGTCGCTGAAACGAAATCTGCCTGACGATGACCGGCTTTTCCTTATGTCCTTGCGCAAAAGCAAGGGTATGGAGTTTGAGGACTGCATACTCTATCGGCTTTTCAGCTCCGCCGCTAGCATCTCTGATGACACCGGGGCGGATCTGGTAGCGAGATTGTTTGACCTCTGGTACATGGCGGTGACAAGAGCGCGCAGGAATCTGCTGATCTATCTCACCCCTGAGGACTTTGGGGATTTC
>Ga0066388_100003011_pt1 | contig 10678 bp, 7 predicted proteins | sample PanSoiMetaGPlot6_FD_64539 | JGI IMG/M metagenome (GOLD analysis project Ga0066388, IMG submission 64539) | Tropical forest soil microbial communities from Panama analyzed to predict greenhouse gas emissions - Panama Soil - Plot 6 (Hybrid Assembly) | ecosystem: Environmental > Terrestrial > Soil... | reverse complement strand
TTCTGTGATCTTGGCTTTGCGACCTCGCCGGGCTTTGGCTATGCACTTTCGCTGCTCAGCCGTGGCGGCACGATCTACTATCTGGGTCCCGATCCGTCGGACATTCTGCAGACGTTCGACTTGCACCAGATCGAAGGGATGGCAACGTCGCCTCATGGGCTTGGCGAGTTCCTCAAGTTCTTCGAGGCCGACAGCGCGTTCGAAACCCGCTTTGATCACATCATCTGCCAGGACGCAATGCTATCACCTGAGCTCTCGCGCCGCGTGCGCGCGCGCATGTGCCAGAACCTCTATACATCATATGGCGGGACCGAGACTACGACCGTCGCGTTCGGGCCGTCGAGTGTCACCGAGTTGATCCCCGGCGCAGTCGGCTATGTCGTCGCAGGCGTCAAGATCGAGATCATCGACACGCAAGGAAATCTCTTGCCGCCCGATACCGACGGCCGCGTCCGCATCCGGTCGAAGCACAACGCAACAGAGTACGTTGGTGACCCGGAGGCTTCGCGCATCCATTTCCGAGATGGTTGTTTCTATCCGGGCGACATCGGACGAGTGCGAGAAGACGGCATTTTCATCCTTTCAAGTCGCGAGAAGACTGCGCTCAACATCGGCCGCGACACCGTCAACCTCATGAGCGCGCATCCATGAACATTGTCGATCCGATCCTGTTCCAATGCCGGCAGCAGCCGCCAGTGGCGGCGATCTGCGTGCCGGGTGCCGAGATCGGCCTGATCAGCTATCGGCGGCTTGCGCTGTTCATTCACAATATCAGCCGGAGACTGACAGCAACCGGATTGCGCCCCGGACAGCTCGTGGCGGTCAGCATCGAGGATCAGATTTTCCACAGTGCCATGCTGCTCGCGCTTGCACGGCTTGGAATGGCGAGCGTCTCCACGCGCGGCGCGGCGCGCCTGCCGGTCGACGGCTTCATCACCGACAAGACCCTGCCGGCGGGCGTCACCGATCGCGTCATCCTCGCCGACATGTCCTGGACCGAAGGCGATGGCATCGCGGTCGACGCTCCGATTGTGCGGCCCGACGATCTCTGCCGCGTGATCCTGACCTCAGGCACCACGGGCGAGCCCAAGGGTGTGCCGCTCAGCCATCGCCTGATGGCCGACCGCATCGGCCGCCACACCACAGTGTTCGGCGCGCGGGTGGCCGATTGCCGGCGCATCTATAGCGACATGCCGATCACCACCTCGCTCGGCTTCCAGTTTCTCCTCGCCACGCTCTGGCGCGGCGGCACCTACTTCCTGCCGGGTGACAGCTTCGAAATAACGCTCAAAGCAATGGAGCAATACCGGGCCCAATGCGTGCTGGCGCCGCCGAGCGGGCTCGAGCTGCTGCTGAGATGGTTCGAGGTGACGCCGGTCTATCAGAGCGACCTGCAGGTCGTGCTCACTTCTGGCGATATTCTCTCACCAGCTCTGTCGCGCCGGGTGCGTGCACGCCTGTGCTCGCATCTTGTCTCGGTTTATGGCTCGACCGAAACAGCCACCACGGCCAGCGCACCGGCGCACGAGCTTGACCGGATGCCGGGCGCAGTTGGTTATCTCGCGCCTGGCGTGCGCGCGCAGATCGTCGACCACAATGGCGTGGTGCAGCCGCCCGGCAGCGAGGGTCTGTTGCGCATCCGCAGCGAGGTCGCTGTCGATCGTTACCTCGGCGAGCCTTCCGTAAATGAGAACATGTTCCGCGACGGCTGGTTCCGGCCAGGCGATTTCGCCACTCTCGACACCGAGGGGCTCCTCACGATTATCGGGCGTGACAAGAACGTGCTGAGCATCGGCGGCGATAAGGTCAATCCGGAGGTGGTCGAGGCGGCGGTGGCGGCGTTTCCGGGCATTGCTGAGGTCGCGGTTACGAGCCTTCCAAATGCCGTCGGCAACCATGAGATTGTCGCGGTCATTGTTTGCAATAAGGAGATTAACGCGGAGGCCCTCGGCCGGCACTGCGCCACGCAGCTTTCGCCCCAATTCGTGCCGTCGCACTTCGCCGTCGTGGACGACCTGCCCCGCAACGACATGGGCAAGATCGACCGCCACCAATTGACCGAACGGCTGCGGGCGGCGCGCTCAGGTGCAACGGTGCAAGTTTAATTGTCCTCGATGATCGACTTCAGCATCGCCTGCAATTGCTGGCGCTGCAGCTTACGGTGCTCCCCGCGCGGGATCTCTTCGACCACGAACATCTTGTCGATGTTGCCCCGGTAGGTCGCGTTCGACTGGACGTACTGTCGGAAGGCCCCCAAGTCGGCGCCCTCTTCAAGCATTACGCCGACCCAGATCTCGGCAAAGCCCGCCTCGCCCATCACGCTGCAGACGCCGGCATCGCGCACGCCCGGCGCCGCACAGAGGAACTCCTCGAACTCGCTGGTCGCGAGCTTGACGCCGCCGCGGTTGAGGACGTCCTCGTGGCGGCCTGCGATGCACAGCACGCCGTTGTCGGTGAGGCGGCCGATGTCGCCTGGATAGTGCCATTTTGGTTCGGCGCCTGCGTCAGGCGTGTTCGCGTCGGCGAGCGTATTGAACAGTGGCGTCTGCACCCTGACAAAGCCTTCGGCGCCGATCGGCAGCAAGGCTCCGGCGGCGTCGACGATCTCGACCTTCACCTCCGGCATCAGGAAGCCGACCGCGTGCGGGATATGCGCGATCATGTCGTGCGGCGCCATCGCGATGGTGCCGGCTTCAGTCGACGAATAGGCTATGATGACATTGCGGCACAGGTTGATCTTGAGCCGCTCAACGCCCTGGCGCGAGATCACACCGCCGCCGACCCGGATCGCCTTGAGACCCGGCAGCCGGAAATGCGTGCTCTTCTCCTGAATCTCGGCCAGCGCGACGGCCTGCTGGGTTGAAATGAACATCATGTCGATATCGTATACGTTCGCGAGCAGCAGCGCGGGCTGCCCGAACGCCGCAAAGCACGCTGTCTTGCCGGCGTAGAGAATCTCAACCACGCGATGGAAGCCGAACGTGCTGGTGAGGCCGGGAACCATGAGCGCACGCTGAAAGTCCGCGAACATCGCGGTCCTCGAATGGAAAACACGCTGCGCGCTCGCCTGCGGCGTGTGCACGATCATCTTCGGCTTTCCGGTCGAGCCGGAGGTGAAGAAGATGATGTTGCCGTCGCGGCCCGCCGGCAAAGCCGAGGAGCGCGTCTCGGCGGGGCGGGCATTCGTGCTCATCCAGGCTTCGTTGAACGGGATCATGCTGTGATCGGGCCAGGTGAGCCCGCCGTGCGCGGAGACGAGCGTATCGGCGCCGGTGATCGGCAAATGCTGCAAAAGCCCCTTATATGCCGGTACGATGCTGAAACCTGCATGCAGGAGACCAAGGCACGCAACCAGCATGCGCGCCGGATCGTCGATCGAGACCGCGACCGGCTTTGCGGGATCGAGCTCCGAACGGGCAAAATGGCCCGTCGCCGCCAGGATCGCGTCCGCCAGCATACGAAAGCTCTGCACGCCGTGCGGCTGGATGATGGCGGGATGGGCCGGCCTGGTATTGGCCCAGAACAGAATCGCGTCGACGATCTGCATCAAGTTGTTCCGACCAGGCCAATCAGGAGCTCCTTGAGCCTCACCTTCTGGACCTTGCCAAGATCGCCGCGCGGCAGCTCCGGCACGACGAACAATTCAGACAGATGTCCACTCACACCTGGGTGAGCCTGGATCCTGGCCTTGAGCGCCTCGCCGTCCACGGTGCCGTTCGGTACCACGGCCACCCAAAGCTGCTCCACGCCAGCGGCGTCTTTGACGCCGCAAGCCGCTGCCTCGTGCACGTCCTCCATTGTTTCAACAATCTCTTCGATGTTCCGTGCGTATATCTTGACGCCGCCGATGTTGATGACATCGGAAGTGCGCCCGACGACGCACAGAATTCCGTCATCGGTAAGATGCCCGATGTCTCCGGGATAGAACCATTGGTCCGTCACGGCACCACTCTTGGGGCTGAAGCGCGGCGTGCGATAGCGGATGATGCCGTCGCGGCCATTCGGCACCGGATTGCCCGCATTGTCGACGATCTCGACCTCCGCCCACGGCGCCACGAAGCCGACCGCTCCAGGAATTCCTTCAATCAAGTCATATGGCGCCAATGCGGCGAGCGAGGCTTCAGTCGACGTATATGCGTTAATAACCGTTCGGCAGAGGGTCGCCCGGATGCGGTCAATACCCCGGCGACCGATCGTCGCTCCGGCCATGATGATCGTCTGCAGCGAATCGACCGGAAGGTCGGGCCTCAATTCCTTGAGCGCCGTAAGTCCCAGCACTTGTTGAGGCGACCCCACCATGGTGTCGATCTGGAACAGGCCGACCAGCTCAAGCATGGCCTGCGGGGTCGGAGCACGGCAAACGGTTTTGCCGGAATAAAGAATCTCGCACGTAAAATTGACGCCCAATGCGCCTGTCAATCCAGAAACGATAAGGGCAGATTGCCGTGTTGCATCGGCTGCGAAACGCAAGAGATGCGCATCCATGCCCCGGCGGCTTTGAACGAATTTCTTCGGCAACCCGGTCGTGCCAGAAGTAAAATAGATGAGATCAACGTCGCCGACCGGGCGCCGCCGATAGGCTCGGCTGGTTGGGGTGGAGGATGGGGGCGGCAGCCACGAATTGTCGAATCGGATATTGCGCCCACCGCTCGCAACAAAACCCTCCACGTCATAGATCAGATTGCGGATACCGTTGGGTTGTAGATGCTTGATGAGTCCGCGGTTCGCTGGCGCCACGCTGAAGCCCGAACGCTGTAGAGCAAACGCTATGGCGATTGATAGCGCCGGGTTTCCGATCACCGTCGCGACCGGCTCGCTCGGGTCGAGCCCGAGCTGATCAATCCGATTAGAGATTGAATCAATAGCCTCAGCCAGACCAGCAAAGGTCGTGATCAGGTCGGGCGATATGATGGCGGGCCGGTGCGGGTCAACCCGCGCCCAATGAAACACCATGTCGACGACGTGCATTCGGGTCGAGCCTCTAGGCACAACGAATGATGAGACCGGAATGGGTAGAGCGTCGGGTTGATAGCGCGCCCGCACAGAAAAGAAAGCCTCGGAACCATGTTCCGAGGCCTTCTGCACGATCGGATCGGCGCGAACGCGCCATAAGTCGATCAGAACTTGTAGTTCACCTTCAGGCGGCCGATGACGGCTTGGTTGTTAAACTGGAAAGTGCCGAAACCGCCCTCAGTGGCATCGACAGTCGTGCGTCCGAGATCGACAAACAAGCCTTCCAGCCCGATGGTCCAGTTCCGGCTCAGCATGTGCTCCACGCCGCCGCCAACGGCCCAGCCGGTCTTTGTCTTCGAGCTCGAGTAGGAAACACTGTCTCCGAGAGGAAAGAGGGTGACGGAATTTTTGACACCGCCGAAGGCAACGCCGGCCGTCATGTAGGCCATGGTGTCACCGACCGCAAGCCCGAAGCGCGCGCGCACCGTGCTCAACCAGTCAATCCGGCTTGAATATGTCGCTGCATCGGAGCCGACGGTGGCTGAAGCCCTGCCGCTCAGTCCCGACCCGTCGGCCTCAAGGCCGAACACGAAGTTGCCATGCTGCCAGTTATAGCCGATCTGCCCGCCGCCGATGAAGCCAGTCTTTGAGATCGAGGCGCTGGAGAACGGTTCTTCGTTTTTACCATCGAAGAACGACGCGTTACTATTGACGTCAGACTTCTGCCAAGCCGCACCAGCGTGCGCACCGATGTACCAACCCGCCCAGTTCGCCGCCGGCTCGACATAGCGCGGCGCCTTGATCGGCATGTCGGCCGCTTGCGCACCCGGCATGGCAGCCGCCGCCGCGATGCCAGCTGATGTCGCAATCAGAAAACCCTTTTTCGCCATAGGACACTCCTCATGTTGCAGTGAGCGTCCACGTACAGCAATCGCAGGGTGTACCCTCAGGACTGTCTTACCGCCCAATCCATTTCGCCGCTATGTGTCGAAAAGAACACAGAATTTAACCATATTCAGCCTTTGCAATACATCATCATACCCTCTGCACATCGTCGCCCTGTGGATACGCTCCCGGAAAGGTTGTACCGTTTTAAAGCGGCGCCCGAACGTAACGATGTGAGGCCCCCGCAGCAGTTCATTCGTGGCCGTTTTTTGCTGGGATGAATCCTGATCGTCCACACCGCAATAGGTTTGACACCTACTCCGCAGGTCGCGCCACCCGCTCGACGCCCTCACTGCGCCGCTCCGCTTCGGTCTCCGACACTACGTAGCTGGGGCGCTTGCGGGTCTCGCGCAGGATGCGCCCGACATATTCGCCGACGATGCCAAGCACCAGGAGCTGCGCCGCGCCGAGGATGGCAATGGCCGCCATGATTGAGGTCCAGCCCGCCACCGTGCGCTGCACGAAGAAGAAGCTCACGATCGAATAGACCACGAGGCCGGCGCCGACCGCCGCGACGGCCAGCGCGAGCCAGATCGCAAACCGCAGCGGACGCACGCTATGCGCCGCAATCCCGGTGAGCGCGAGCTCGATCATGCGGCGCAGCGAGTATTTGGTGCTGCCACGCTGGCGCAAACACTGGCGGAACGCCACGCGGCTGAGCGGATAGCCGAGCCAGCGCACGGCGCCGCGCAGAAACAGGTCCTGGTCCTCGAGCCGATTGACGGCGTCGATCACCTCGCGGTCGAGCAGCATGTAGTTGGCGCTGCCGGCCTCGATATGAAGATCCCCAAGGGCATCCAGAATGCGATAGAAGAGGCGCGAGCTGAAGCGCTTGGACCATGGCACGAACGATTCATAACCGATGCGCTGCGCGGTGACGATCTTGAAGCCCGCACGCCACTCCTTCACCAGATCAGGAATAAGCCCAGGTGGGTGCTCCAGGTCGGCATCGAGCACAACAATGGCACGGCCGCGGGCGTGCCGCAGGCCCGCACGCAGCGCGGCCTCGTGTCCGAAATTGCGCGTGAAGGAGACATAGCGCACGGTGGGATCGGCGGCTGCCGCATGGCGCAAGACATCCAGGGTGCCGTCATTCGAGCCATCGTCGACGTAAAGAATCTCAAAGCGCCCAAGCGGCGTCATCACCTCACGCAACGCCGCAAGCATCGGCGCCACGTTGGGAGCCTCGTTGTAGGCCGGCAGCACGATCGAGAAATCGGGTGGTAAAGCCGCCATGACGAGACCATCCGGGCGATTGCGGCCTCACTATGGGGCCACCTGGGCGCCGCTGCAATGGCTGGGTCGATCGCAAAGCTTCGTCGACTTGCAGCCCACTCTCAGTTATGGAGAGGCCGTTTACCGCCATCGGCCAGAACAATGAAGCGCCTGGCGCGGCAATTCGAGTATCTTCGGCTGCTCGAGTGTCTTTGGTTTTCATGACCAGGATGTTGCAGAGGAGGTATCGTGCTCAAAGGACAGCCGTCGCCCGGCACCGCTCAGGCGATCGACATGCCCATCAATGCGCCCCCGGTCGATATGCCAGCGCCTCATTCGCGGCCGGACGGCGATTCCCGCCAGCTCATTCTTGGCGCTGCCATCGGATACAGGCCCAATCAGGTCCGGGTGTTCGTCGAGTCACTGCGTGCCGCGGGGTTCAAAGGCGCGGTGATGATCCTGATCGGGATCCAGCAATTTCGGCTCAGAAATTTCCTGGGTCGGTATGGCGTGCGAACGCGGTCACTTTGGCACAAGCGATCATTCTTCCGTCCTGTGAATGCACGCCGATATCAGGTATATTACGAATATCTGCTGGCGCGCCGAGATGATTTTGATCACGTGATGATTACCGACGTCAGGGACGTCATTTTCCAGTCGCATCCCTTTGCCGGGATGACCGATGACAGGTGCCACTATTTCCTGGAGCGCAACGACGTCAAGCTCGCCGATCAGGTCACCAATTGGCGCTGGCTCATGGGCCTGTATGGCGCAAAGGCAGACCTCATCGCGCACCAGCCGATCAGTTGCAGCGGCATCACCTTGGGGCCGACAGATGCCATGTTAAGATATCTTGGAAGAATGGCGACCGAGATAAACAAGGCACATTGGCGAGTCTATAAAAGGATAGGCCATGGCTATGACCAAGGCATCCATAATCTCTTAATTTATACCGACTCAGAGCTTGCAGGCGCCGTGGAACAAAACAATGGCCATGTGGCCACGATGCAGCTGGAGCCTCGGCAGGCGTACAAGCTGGACGATTCCGGACTAATCAGGACCCAGGCCAATCATATTATTCCGATTTGTCATCAATACGACCGCTTTCCGGATATTCGGGGGGTGGTTGAGAAACGATGGTCGCGGAGTGCAAGCACGCTCTGATGCCCCCAATGCGAGAGACCTCCCATCGGCTTGGTCGACTTGCAGCCTGCCCTCGGTTAATGAGAGGCCGTTTGCGGCCACCGGCCAAGACAGAAGCTCGGAGATCCCATGATACAGGCCGCTAGCACGACTGCGGCATCCGACAGCTTCCTCGACCGGCTCGTCGGGCTCGCCCGCCGGCGCCCCGGCCTCGTGCTCATGACCGTGCTGGCAGCGCATCTTGTGGTCTGGACCGTCCTGCCGATCCTGACTTGCCCGAATCTGCAGCTCGATCTCGCCGAGGATCTCGCGCTCGGCAAGGAATGGCAGCTCGGCTACTGGAAGCATCCGCCACTGCCATGGTGGCTTGCCGATGTCGTCTATCGCGTCACCGGATCAGTCAACGCGATCTACCTGCTGGGACCGCTCGCCGCGGTCATCTGCTTCTACGCGGTCTATAAGCTCGCGCGCGAGGTCACCGACTCGTTCACTGCGCTCATGACGGTGCTCGCGCTCGAAGGCATGCATTACTATAATTTCTCGGTCGTGAAGTTCGCTCACGACCAGGTGCAGCTGCCATTCTGGGCATTCACCGGCCTGTTCCTCTATCGCGCGCTGCGGCGGGACCGCGTCATCGACTGGGCGCTGACGGGTGCGTTTCTGGCCGGCGCATTCTGGTCGAAATACGCAGCCTTTGCGCTCGCGGCAGCGCTTGGCCTGTTTCTGTTGTTCGATCCAGTCGCGCGACCCACATGGCGCACTCGCGGCCCCTATGTGATGGCATTGACGTTTGCGATTGTGATTGCACCCAACGCCTGGTGGCTGGTGCAAGACGGCTTCCTGCCGTTCCAATATGTCGACGAGCGCGCGCGCACGGCGGCGCATTGGTATCAGTACATCGTCTTTCCGCTGCAATGGACCAGCGGTCAGCTGCTGGCGCTGCTGCCGACGCTTGCGCTGTTCTTGCTTGTCTATCGACACTGGGACGAGCGCCCCGCCCTTGCTGCCGACGAGGTTGCGGCGTTCAACCGTCGCTATGTCGCGATGCTCGCGCTTGGTCCATTCCTGGTCACGACCTTGGTTGCGGCCGTGCTCGGCCGGCTGCCGATCGCGATGTGGGGCTACCCGATGTGGTCGTTCGCCCCGCTGGCGCTGTGGCTGTGGTTGAGACCCATGGAACAGCCTGCGCGGCTGCGCCATTTTGCGGTCGGCGCGCTTGCCACGCTCATCGCCTTTCCGGTGGTCTATTTGGCGACCGAGCTCGGCGAGCCGCTCCTGCGCGACCGGCCGAAGGCGACGCAATTTCCTGGTCAAGCGATGGCCGAGGCGATCACCCGCGCCTGGCACGAGCGATTTGGAACGCCGCTCGTTTATGTCGGTGGCACCGAGTTCGCGGTCAATAATCTCGCGGTCTATTCGTCCGACCAGCCACATGTGCTGCCGCACGGCAGCCCAAAGCTCGCGCCCTGGGTCGACATGAGCGATCTCGCCAAGCGGGGGGCGGTTGTAGTGTGGGAGGAGGGCCATCTCCGCGCGCGGCTCGAAGAGTGGCGCGCGACCTTCGGGCCGTTCACCACGGAGCCGCCGCTCGTGCTGGCGCGCCAGACCTGGAACAAGAAAGTCGCGCCCGCGCGCATTCTCTATGCGTTTGTGCCGCCGCGGCCCTAGCCATTGCGCCGCTGACCAGCCGCTATTGCTCCGAGGACCGCGCCTTTGCTGTTGTTTGTTGTGGCCAGCCCGCTTGCGCCCGACTGCAGCCTCGTGAAGATTGGACGCTAGGCGAATCACCTCGCCCCGCAGGCGCGGCTACTGGAGATCCCATGCGCCTCGACCTTGTATTTGTCTCCGTGTGCATAGCTCTGATCGCCGGCTCCGCCGGAGCGATCTCCTATTCGGCGTTCGGCTTCAGCGCAGCTTCTGCCATGCTGACGACGATTTCGGTGCTGGCGTTGCTCAGCCTCTACAATCTGTTGTCGATGCGCGCCGCGGCGCGCCAGCCGGTTCAGAGCCAGCCCGGTGATCTCCTGCGCATCACGACCGACACCGTGCGCCAGGAGGCCGCGCGGCAGGACGCTCTGCGTCAGGAAATGCGCCAAGAAATGCGTCAGGAGATGCGTCTGGACATGGCGCGCCAGGTCACCCAGGTCGAGCGCGACCTCGCCGCGCTCGAGCGGCGGGTCGACGGCACGATCGAGCGCACGCGCGCGACCACGGAGCCGCTAACCGCCGAGATCGGCGAGCTCGGCACCCTGGTCCGGCAGCTTGCCGAGACGCTCTCCGACCACGATCGCAAGCTGACCGAGATCGAGCTTGCGGAGATCGAGCGGGCCGAGGCCATGCATGCGCGGCGGAGGCCGGAGGCGCCGCCTGCACCACCCGCGCCCCCCGCGCCGCCGGCCGTGCAAGCTCTAACCGCTCAGCC
>Ga0066388_100003009_pt1 | contig 10680 bp, 8 predicted proteins | sample PanSoiMetaGPlot6_FD_64539 | JGI IMG/M metagenome (GOLD analysis project Ga0066388, IMG submission 64539) | Tropical forest soil microbial communities from Panama analyzed to predict greenhouse gas emissions - Panama Soil - Plot 6 (Hybrid Assembly) | ecosystem: Environmental > Terrestrial > Soil... | reverse complement strand
CTCGCGCAGGGCACGGAGCGGTCCCGTCATTCCCCGATCAGCGCGCGGCGAGCCTGGGCCGGATGGCCGACTCGGCGAATAGCTCGAGCGAGCGGCGCACCTGCGCGTGCGAGAGGCCGCCGAAGCTGCAGACGAGCAGGAGCGTATCGACACCGATCGCCTCCAGGAAGAGCCCGAAGTCCACCGTCAGGACCTGCCGACTTTGCGCGAGCCCTGAAGGATCGAGCGAGCATCCTTGAACGACGCACGAATCCAGTCGATGAGGACTCGCACTCGCGGGACGGCCTTGAGATCGGGATGGAGCAGTAGCCAGTAGTTGTCGCTGAGCTCGGGCAGGGGGGCCGTGAGCCGGATCAAGGTCGGGTCCGCGTCGCCGACGAAGCAGGGCAGGATGCCGAGCCCCGCGCCCGCGCGGATGGCTTCGAGCTGGAGCGTGAAGCGATTGGCGCGTACCCGCGGGCGGCGCTCGCCGAGGTGTCCCATCAAGAAGGCCATCGAGCGGAAGTACTCGTGCGGCGCGTCGTACGCCACCCACGGGCACGAGCGCCAGCGAGCCTCGGTCCGCGTGGTCGGCTGCGACGCGACCAGGCTCGCGGCGCCGTAGACCGCGGCCTCGATCGTCCCCAGACCGACGCGAACGAGGTGGTTGCGCGCGGGCAGCCCGTGCTTGATCCAGAGATCGGCTTCACGTCGATCGAGATCGGGCTCGCTGTGCGTCTCCACCAGCTCGACCGTGAGCTCGGCGTGCCGCGCGCTCAGGCTACCCAGGCGCGGCGCGAGAAAGCGCGCCGGCCATTCGCCGGCGGAGACCCGGACGACGCCGCCCCCGTCGTCGCCGAACGCCATGCGCCGGCGATCAATAGCCGTCGCGGCCTCGGCCATGCTCTGCGCCATCGGCATCAGGTGCTGGCCGCCCTTCGTCAGCCGATGTCCGTCGGGCGTCCGCTCGAAGAGCCTCGTGCCCAGGCTCTGCTCGAGCTGCCGCAGATGGCGGATGACCGTGGGCTGGCCGTAGCCGAGCGCGCGCGCGGCGCGCCTGAGGCTGCCGGCCTGCGCGATGGCGAGAAACACGCGGAGATCGTCCCACTGCACGGCGTCAGATTAGCAACTTCGCGCGGCCCCCCGCGCTCCGAATCCGGAGCGGGGCGGTCCGCATCTGGCGGCTTCCGCGCGGGCGCCCGGGATGGAAGAGTGGCGGCCAAGGAGGGAGACGGCGATGTGTGAGAACGAGTACGTCGCGCAGATGATGGTGAAGCAGCGCATCCGCGAGGCCGAGGCGCGCGGGGCGTACGACGAGATGCTGCGGCAGGCGCTGGCCGCGTCGGCGCCTGCCGGCGGCGGCCCCGACCGCCGGAGGCGTGGGCCGGCGCGATTGGAGTTCTGGCGCCGGGCGTCGGCCGCGTGGGTCGCGCAGCTGGCGCTTCCCAAGATGTGGAATAGGCTCTAGGCTAGCGGCGTGTACCTGGACCCGAGGCTCTGGGCGCTCACCGCGGGTGTCCGCGGTCGGATCGCCGCCACCGTTCTGGTCGGTCTCGCCGCCGTCGCCGCGGGCATCGCGCGGCTGGCGCTTCTCGGCTGGCTCCTCGGCCGCGTCCTGGCCGGGGAGTCGCTCGTCTCGCTCGCCCCCGCGATCGCGCTGACCGCCGTGGCGCTGGCCGCCCGCAGCGCGCTCGACTACGCGCGCACGATGGTGGCGCACCACACCGCCGGGCGCGTGCAGGCGCGGCTGCGGCAGCTGCTCTACGCGCAAGTCGCGGCGCTCGGTCCGGCCCACTTCGCGCGCCATCGCACCGGCGACGTCATGCTGTCGTTGGTCGAGGGCGTGCAGCAGCTCGAGACGTACTTCGGCCAGTACCTGCCGCAGCTCTTCGTCTCGGCTCTCACGCCGCTCTTGATCTTCGTGTTCGTCGCGTTCGTGGACCTGCCGGTCGCGCTCGTGCTGCTCGTCGCCGCGTTCGTGGTACTGCTGGCGCCCGCGCTCTGGCACGGTCGCGATCGTCAGGCAAGCCTCGCCCGTAACCGGGCCTACGCCGCCTTCGGCGCCGACTTCCTCGACGCCGTCCAGGGCCTGGCGACCCTCAAGGCGTTCGGCCAGAGCAGCGCCCGGGGCCGCGCGCTCCAGCAGCGCGCCCACGAGCTCTTCCGCAGCACCATGTGGGTACTCGGCAGCAACACGATGGCGCGCGGGATCACCGACACGGGCATCGCACTCGGGGCCGCGGTGGCCCTGACGCTCGGAGCCTGGCGGGTGAGCACGGGCGCCATGTCGGTGCCGGCCCTGCTGGTCATCCTGATGCTCGGCGTCGAGGTGTTCCGCCCGCTGCGCGAGCTGCGCATCCTGCTCCACCAGGGCATGCTGGGCCTCTCCGCGGCGCGGGGCATCTTCGCGCTGCTCGACGCAGTGCCGGCGGTCTCCGAATGTCCGGCCGGCCCGGAGCCGGCCGACGCGGGGGTGGCGTTCGACGGAGTCACCTTCGCCTATCCGGGAGCCCGGCGCCCGGCCCACGTGGAGCTCGGTTTCCGCGTTCGCCCGGGCGAGCGCGTCGCGATCGTGGGGCCGTCGGGCTCGGGCAAGTCGACGATCGCGCGCCTGCTGCTCCGATTCCACGACCCCGATCGCGGGCGCGTGGCGATCGGTGGGCGCGACCTGCGCGAGCTGAGCCTCGAGCAGGTGCGCAGCCGCGTCGCGCTCGTCAGTCAGGACACGTGGCTGTTCCACGGCACCGTGGCGGACAACATCCGGATGGGCAAGCCCGACGCGAGCCTCGAGGAGCTGCGGGCGGCCGCGCGCGCGGCGAACGCGGACGAGTTCATCCAGCGCCTGCCGCAGGGCTACGACACCGTCGTCGGCGAGCGCGGCGTGCGGCTCTCGGGCGGCCAGCGTCAGCGCATCGCGATCGCCCGGGCGCTCCTGCGCGACGCGCCCATCCTGGTGCTCGACGAGGCGCTCTCGTCCGTCGACGCCGAGAGCGAGGCGCTGATCCAGACGGCGCTCGACCGGCTCATGCGCGGCCGGACCACGCTCGTGTTCGCGCATCGCCTGTCGAGCGTGATCGGCGCCGACCGGATCCTCGTGCTCGACCAGGGCCGCCTGGTGGAGCAGGGGACGCACGCCGAGCTGATCGGGCGGGGCGGGGCCTACACGCGGCTGATGGCCGGGCAGGCGCGCGACGGCGCCGGGGTCGTCGCCGTTGGAGCGCGTCAGGCCGCGACGACGGCCAACGGCGACGGCGCCGCGGTGGACGCGGAGCCCCCGGCGGACGAGCTGCAGGCCATCGTCGGCGGAGAGCACGTCGGCTGGGGCGCGGTGCTCCAGACGCTCGTCGACAAGACCCGCGGCTACCGCGCCCGCTTGACCGTGACGTTCGTGCTCGGCGTGGCGCGCGTGACGGCGCTCATCGGCGTCGGCGTCCTCAGTGCGCTCGCGGTGCGCGCCGTCAAACGGGGTGAGCCGGCCGGCATGCTGCTCGGCAGCCTGCTCGTGGTGGCGCCGCTCGCCGGCATTCTGCACTGGTGCGAGTCGTGGCTGGCCCACGACGTCGCCTATCGCCTGCTCGCCGAGATGCGCCTGGCCGTGTTCCAGAAGCTCGATGCGCTGGCGCCGGCCTATCTCACCCGGCGGCGCTCGGGCGACCTGGTGGGCGCGGCCACGCACGACGTCGAGCTGATCGAGTACTTCTTCGCCCACACGGTCACCCCGGCGTTCGTGGCCGTTTTGGTGCCTGCCGCGGTGCTGGTGGCGCTCGGCGAGTTCGGCACCGCGCTGGTGCTCGTGCTCGTGCCGTTCCTGCTCTATACCGCGCTCGTCCCGGTGCTCGGCCGCTCGCGTATCGACCGCCTGAGCTCGCGCGCTCGGGAGGCGTCGGGCGATCTCAACGCGCACGTGGTCGACACCGTGCAGGGGCTCGCCGAGATCGTGGCCTACCGTCGCGTCGCCGCCTGGGGCGAGGCGCTGGCCGCCAAGGCGCGCCGGTTCTACGAGCTTCGGCTGCCATTCCTGCGCGATCTGGCCCTGCAGACGGCCTTCCAGGAGACGGCCACGGGGCTCGGCGGCCTCGCGGTGATCGCGGCCGGCGCGTGGCTCGTGCATCAGGGGCGGATGGACGCGGCGAGCTTACCCTTGCTGACCTTGCTGGCGCTGTCGGCCTTCGTGCCATTGTGGGAGGTCGCGCAGGTCGGCCGCCAGCTCGCCGATACGCTCGGCGCCGCGCGGCGCCTCAACGCCGTCGAGGCCGAGCCGATTCCGGTGACCGATGGGCCCGGAGTTCCTGCAGCACTGGCGCGCGGCGGGCTCGCGGTCGAGCTCGTCGACGTGCGCTTCACCTATCCGGGCCGCACGCGGCCGGCACTGGACGGTGTCTCGCTGCGAATCAGGGACGGCAGCACGGTGGCGCTGGTCGGGCCGTCCGGCGCGGGCAAGACGACGGTCGCGAGCCTGCTCCTGCGCTTCTGGGATCCGCAGTCGGGCGTGATCCGGCTGTTCGGCCACGATTTGCGGGAGTACCAGCTGGACGAGCTGCGCAAGCGGATCGCGCTCGTGGCGCAGGATACCTATCTCTTCAACGACACGCTGCGCGCCAACGTCATGCTGGCGCGACCCGACGCGGACGACGCCGCACTCGGCCTGGCCATCGAGCGGGCGGCGCTGCAGGAGCTCGTGGCGGCGCTGCCCGACGGGCTCGACACGATCGTGGGCGAACGCGGCGCGCAGCTCTCGGGAGGCCAGCGCCAGCGCGTGGCCATCGCGCGGGCGTTCCTCAAGGACGCGCCGGTATTGATCCTGGACGAGGCGACGTCGCATCTCGATGCGGTGAGCGAGGCCGCCGTGCGCGCCGCGCTCGAGCGGCTCGCACGCGACCGCACCACGCTCGTGATCGCGCATCGCCTCTCCACGGTGCGCGACGCCGACGCGATCGTCGTGCTCGATGACGGCCGGCTGGTCGAGGTCGGCCGGCACGCGGAGCTCCTGGCGCGCGGCGATCTCTATGCTCATCTGGTCGCGCGTCAGCTCGGCGGCGGGCTCTCGACCGCCGCGGCAGACTAGCAAGGGACGGGAGGGGCCGTGGCGAAGCCAGTCCGCGTGGTGCACTACCTGAATCAGTTCTTCGGCGGCATCGGAGGCGAGGAGCGGGCGCGGACACCCCTCGAAGTGCGCGATGAGCCCGTGGGGCCGGGACGCGCGCTTCAGCAGGCTCTGCGGACGGACGGCGCGGTGGTGGCCACGCTCATCTGCGGCGACGACTACGTCGCCGAGCAAGAGGAAGCCGCCGGCGCCGCGATCCGCGACGCGCTACGGCGCTACCAGCCCGATCTGGTGATTGCCGGCCCCGCCTTCGACTCCGGCCGCTACGGGCTGGGCTGTGCGCTGGCGTGTCGCATGGCTCGATCCCTCGAGATCCCCGCGGTGACCGGGATGTACCCGGACAACGCGGCCGTCATTACTCATCGCCGCGAGCTCCTGGCGGTGCCCACCGGGCTCAACACCACCGACATGCACCGCATCATCGAGCGTATGGTCGCCCTCGGGCTCAAGGTCGTCCGCGGCCAGCCGCTGCGATCGGCGCTCGAGGACGACTACATTCCCCACGGGATCCGGAAGCTCGTGACGAAAGATCGCCTCGGCTACGAGCGGGCGGTCGAGATGCTCCTGGCGCGGGCGACGGGGCGCCCGTTCGTCTCCGAGATCCTGGTTCAGCAATACGAGCGTGTCGCGCCGGCGCCGCCGGTGGCCGACCTGTCGCGCGCCACGATCGGGATCGTCGTCAGTACCGGGATCGTTCCGCGCGGCAATCCCGATCATCTGCCCGGCGCCCGCGCGCTCAGCGCGGGTCGCTACTCGATCGACCGCCTGCCGCGCCTCGACGTGGGCGACTGGGAATCGGCGCACGGCGGATTCAACACGAAGGTGCTGAACACGGAGAATCCGGACTACGCTCTTCCGCTCGCGACCCTGCGCGCGCTCGAGGCCGAGGGCGCGGTCGGCGCAATCTATCCGTGGATCTACAGCACCGTCGGCAACCAGACCGCGGTCGGGCCGGCGCGCCGGATCGGGCAGCTCGCCGCGGCCGAGTTCCGTGACGCGGGCGTCGCCGTCGCGCTCCAGGTGTCCGGGTGAGGGAGCTGCCATCGTTGCGGTGCAACGATCACGAAGGAGCTCGAGCGAGTCGGCATTCCCACCGCGCTCATCGGCGCGCTGCCGGCGATCGCGATTGCCGCCAACGCCAACCGGGTCGTGCGAGGCGTGCAAGTCCAGCACCCGTGCGGTGACCCCAAGCTGCCCGCCGAGGCCGATCGGGCCCTGAGCCTGCGAATCGTCCGGACCGCGCTCCTGGCGTTGCGGACGGCAGTCACCGGTCCGACACTCTTCGAGCCTCCAGCAGCCACCGCAGCCGAGCGTGTCCATGCGTCTTGAGCTCGCCGCCTACCCGGTGAACGACGTCCGCATCGGCGCCACGACGCGGTGGCGCGACGGTGTTCTAGAGATCGATCCCGACGAGGTTCTAGAGCCGATTCGTCGGGACCCGCTGGTCGAGCGGGCCGATCTCGCCGTGGCACGACCCGGCGAATCGGTGCGCATCGTCACCATCCAGGACATCATCGAGCCGCGCGTGAAGGCCAAGGGTCGCGGCGTCGCCTACCCTGGCATCGTCGGGCGTTCCGTAGAGACCGTCGGCGGGGGTCGGACGAACCGACTCTCCGGCTTCACGCTGATGACCTGCACGCCGCCCCAGGACGTCAAGCGCTACGGCCTGCTTTCCTCGTTTCGACCGGGGACCGCCTACGGCGACTTCCTGGACATGTCGGGGCCCGGCGCGATCAGCCCCTGGGCGGCCACCGTCAACCTCTGTCTGCTCGTCGAGCCTGCGCGTCATCTCGATCCGGACCCCGCGAACCGCGTGGTGCAGCAGGCGACGTTGGCCGTGCAGGACCGGCTCGCCCGCACCACGCTCGAGGGGCCGGCCGCCGAGGTCGAGGTGCTGGACCTGACGCCGCGGCCGGGCCTGCCCGGCTTCGTCTACATCCACAGCATCGTGTCCCCCGAGCCCATTTATCTGAATCCGGACTCGACCCTTTCCACAGCCGTCTACGGCATCACGCGGCTCACTCAACCCTGGCTCCTGCACCCGACCGAGGTTCTCGACGGCGCCGTCTGCGGCAGCTTCTTCAGCGGCGACTTCTATCGGTGGTTCACGTGGCCCCTGACCAACAGCATCGTGCCGTACATGTGCCGCCGCCACGGAATCGACTTCAACTTCCTGGGATGCATCATGGTGCGCACGATGTGGGAGGAGCAGCGGCAGAAGGAGCTCATGGCCAATCGCGCCGCGCTCATGGCCACGACGCTCGGTGCGACCGGGGCGATCGTGACGCCGACTCTCCGCGGCCAGCGGATGCTGGACACGATGGCCGTGGTTCGCGCGTGTGAAGAGGCCGGGGTCAAGACCGTGCTCATCACCGAGGAGGAGGACGACGAGGACGGCGCGGCGCCGCCGCTCCTGGTGACGGCGCCGGACGGCGTCGGTCTGGTCTCGACGGGCGACGGCAGCGCGCCGGGGCCGTTTCCGCCGGTCCAGCGCGTGATCGGCGCCGGGCCGATCGGCGAGCACTGGTATGCCGAGCAGCCTGCGCCTCATGGCCGCTATGGGACGAGTCACCTCAACGACGTCTGGGGGTTCTCGCGCCTCGCCTGCGTCGATTACTGAATCAGTCTTTCAGGGTTCCGAACGTCAGGCCCTTGACCAGGTGCCGCTGCATCACGGCGATGAACAGGACGATCGGCGCCAGGATCCCGACGGCGCCCGCCGCCGACCACGACCAGTACTCGATTTTCTCGGCGCCGTACTGGGCGATCGCCACCGAGAGCGGCTTGGCGTGGCTGCCGGTCAGGATCAGGCAGTAGAGGAACTCGTTGTAGGCGAAGAGAAACGTGAAGAGCGCTGCCGTGAAGACGCCGGGGCGCACCACGGGCAGGACGACGTGCAGGAAGGCCTGGAGAGAGCTGCAGCCGTCGATCATTGCGGCCTCGGGCAGCTCGCGCGGCACGTCCAGGAAGAAGCCGCGCATGAGCCAGATCGCGAACGGCTGGTTGAAGGCCACGATGATCAAGATGATCAGAATATGCGTGTCGTAGAGCTGCGCGGCGCGGGCCACCAGGAAGAAGGGCACGAGCAGCAGGATGCGCGGGAACGCCCGCACCGCCAGGAGCGAGAACAAGAGGACCTGGATCGGCCGGCTCCGGTATCTCGCCAGGTAGTACGCAGCCATGCAGCCCAGCGGAATCGAGAGGAGCACCGTGCCGATCGTAATGACGAGCGTGTTGAGCAGATAGCGCGGAAACGGGGTCTCCAGCCAGATGAACCGGTGATGCTCGAGCGTGGGCGTGAAGATCCACGTCGGGGGCGTGGTGAAGGCATCGCGCGTCTGTTTCAGGGAGGTCGTCAGCGCGAAATAGATGGGGAACAGCGAGACGGCGACCACCCCAAGGAGCGCCGCGTAGACGAAGGCTCGGGCCAGAACTGCGCGTGGCGCGCCGGCCGTTACCATTCTCCCTTCTCCCGGCGATACAGCAGATAGATCCACGCGCCGATGACCAGCGACAGGATCAGCAAGGTGATGACGCCGAGCGCCGAGGCGCGTCCCATGCGGAGCTGCCGGAAGGCCATCACATAGTTGTAGAAGGTGATGGTCTGCGTCGTCGTGCCGGGCCCGCCACCGGTCATGACGAACACTTGATCGAAGATGCGGAAGGCGTCCATCGAGCGGATGATCAGCACGAACAGGATCAGGGGCCGCAGGAACGGGAACACGACGTGGGCGAGCGTCTGGGCCCGCGACGCGCCGTCCACCATGGCCGCTTCGAGGGGCTCGACGGGCACGCTCTGTAGGCCCGCGTAGATCACGAGAATCACGAACGGCGTGTTCTGCCAGACGTCGGCGAAGATGATGGACCACAGTGCCCAGGCCGGATCGCCGGTCCACCCCGGTCCGCGCACGCCGACCAGCCCGAGGAAGTAGTTCACCAGCCCCCAGTTGCTCTCGAACATCCAGCGCATGAGCAGGCCGGCGACCGCCGGTGTGATCGCCATCGGCAGTAACACCACGGTGTTGACGAAGCGACGGCACGGGATGCGCGCGTCGAGGAGCAGGGCGACGGCGATACCGAGCACGACCTCGATGGCGACAGCGGCGCCGGTGAACCGAGCGGTCACGCCCAGCGCTTCCCAGAACGCGTCGTCGCCGAGGATGAACCGGAAGTTGTCGAAGCCGACGAACGTGGTGCGCGGCACCGGCAAGTAGTAGTTGTAGAAGCTGAGCCCCAGACTATAGGCGAGCGGGTAGACGAGCAGGACGGTGAGCACCGTCATGCTCGGGACGAGGAAGATCAGGCGGTCCCGGCGCTGCTGCCGGCTCGCCACCGGGCTACTTCTTGTAGTAACCCTTTTCCGTCATGAGGTCGCTCATGACCTTCTGGGCGCGCTTGAGCGCGTCGGGGATCGTCAACTCGCCCGTCAGACCTTTCTGCAGAGTCTGCGTCGTCTGCAGCATCGCCTCGGAGAACTCGGGATTGCTCGGGACGAGCCGGGCTCCCGCCTGGACGTTGTCGGCCGCGGCTCTGATGAACCGGAACTTCTGCGTCACCTCCGGGTCCTTCGTGACCGACAGTCGGGTAGGCGTCGCCAGCCCCGCCGACTCGCGCATGTTCACCTTGCTGAGCGTCTTGCCGATCACCTGGAAGAGGAGCTCCGGGTCGTTCTTCGTGAAGGCGCTGATCGAATAGCAGCCGACGGCCAGTCGCGCGTGGCTCTTGCCGCCCTTGGTGGCCGCGGGGGGCACGGCGAAGCTCACCTTGCCGACCACCTTGGAGACCTGGGCGTTGTCCATGGCGAGCGCGCGAGACTGCCACAGAAGCCCCATGGCCGTGAGCCCTTGCTGCATGGCCACCGTGGACTCGTCGTTGTGGAATGCGAGGACGTTCGGAGGCGCGTACTTCATCAGCTCCTTCATCGTGGTCAGCGCTTTCACGCCGGCCTCGCTGTCGATGGTGACCTTCCAGTCTTTGTCGTACCAGTCGCCGCCGTAGGTCCGCAGGAAGTAGGTGAAGTCGTTCTGGAAGCCGTCGCCGGCCTTGAGGGTCATGGCCGTGCCGTACTGCTTCTTGTCGGCTGCCGTTAGCGCCTTGGCCGCCGCGATCCACTCGTCCATCGTGGCGGGCGGCTTGAGCCCCGCCGCGTCGAGCAGGTCCTGCCGGTAGAAGAAGAACATCGAGATGGCGAGATTCGGCACTCCGTAGACCTTGCCCTTGTAGGAGCAGACGTCACGAACCAGGACCGGATCGATGTCGTCCCACTCGACGGCTTGGCGTAGCTTGGCGATCAGCGGGTCGAGCGGCATGAGCCAGCCGCGCTGCGCGAAGGTGGGCAGGAAGGCGTCGGTCGCCATGATGTCGTAGGTCGATGCACCCTGGGAGAGGTGGATCTGCATCTTCTCGAGCGCCTGGTCGAAGGGGATCAGCTCGGCCTCGAGCTTGATGCCGGGATACTCACCCATCTTTTTCACCCAGAACTCGAGCATGGGGAATCGATGGCTGATGTAGTGAACCGTGGGATCGGCCGCCCAGGCAATCGGCGCCACCCCGCGGCCGATCAGGAGCGCGCAGGCCGCGACGAGCAAGACCAGGAG
>Ga0066388_100003008_pt1 | contig 10680 bp, 8 predicted proteins | sample PanSoiMetaGPlot6_FD_64539 | JGI IMG/M metagenome (GOLD analysis project Ga0066388, IMG submission 64539) | Tropical forest soil microbial communities from Panama analyzed to predict greenhouse gas emissions - Panama Soil - Plot 6 (Hybrid Assembly) | ecosystem: Environmental > Terrestrial > Soil... | reverse complement strand
TGGTTAAGAATGTCGAAACAAGGCTGGGCACCAAGGAGTGACATGGACGGCAAGGCGAGACTGATACTGGCGCTCTTGATGTCGAGCGTCATGGTGTTCATGGTGACGCTGCTGGTGACCTTCCTCAACCTCGGGCTGCGCTCGGATTTTCTCTTGCAATGGGTAAAGGCCTATTTCATCGCCTGGCCGATCGCCGCCGGGACCGCCTTCGTGATCATGCCGGCCGCCCGCCGCCTGACCGATCGCATCATGGCGCGGCTTGACGGAAAGCCGTGATGCTCTCCGCGCTCAAGCTTGTCCAAGAGATCGAGACCGGCGCCCTCACCCCGCGCGCGGTCGTGGAGCTTTGTGCCCACGCCATCGCCAGGCGCGAGGGCGAGATCGGCGCGTTCGTCGCGCTCGACATCGAGGCCGCGCGCAGGCGCGCCGACGCCTGCGCAACGCGGCCGCTGCACGGCCTGCCGGTCGGCGTCAAGGACATCTACGACACCGCCGATCTCCCGACCGAATACGGCTCGGCGATCTATGCGGGCCATCGTCCGAAGGTCGACGCCGCGATGGTCGCCCTCATTCGGCGCACGGGCGGAGTCGTCATTGGCAAGACCGTGACCACCGAATTCGCGAGCCTTGAGCCAGGGCGCACGCGCAATCCGCATAACCTCGCCCACACGCCCGGCGGCTCGTCGTCCGGATCGGCTGCTGCGGTCGCGGCCGACATGGTGCCGATCGCGCTCGGCAGCCAGACCGGCGGTTCAGTGATCCGGCCCGCCGCCTATTGCGGCGTCACCGGCTTCAAGCCCTCGTTCCGGCTGCTCCCGACTGTCGGCATGAAGTGCTTCTCCTGGTCGCTCGACACAGTCGGGCTGTTCGCGGCGGATGTCGCCGATGCGGCCTTCGCAGCAGCAGCGATCAGCGGGCGCGATCTGCGAGTCGATGGCGCAGAGCCAGCCGCGCCGCGCATCGCGCTGGTGCGGACCCAGTCCTGGCCGGAGGCAAGCGCCGACATGCAGAGCGCGGTCGAGCGCGCCGGCCGTGCAGCACAGGCGGCGGGCGCCAAGGTCAATGAGATCGACCTGCCGCCAATATTGGAGGCGGCAACGAAAGCCCACGGCACGATCCAGGATCACGAAGCCTATCGGGCGCTCGCCGATGAGATCGACCGCCATCGCGATCGGCTCGGCCCGATCCTGCGCGCGCAGCTCGATCAGGCGGCCGCGCTGACGCCTGCGGCCTACGACGAGGCGCGTCGTCTTGCCCGGCAGGCGCGGCAAGCTTTCGTCGACCTCATGGAAGGCGCCGACGTGATCCTGACACCATCGGCGCCGGGAGCGGCGCCGCACGGACTTGGCTCGACCGGCAAGCCGACCTTCAACCGACTTTGGACGCTGCTCGGCGCCCCCTGCGTGAACGTGCCGGGCCTGTCTGATTCGGCGGGCCTGCCGCTCGGGGTCCAGATCGTCGGCCGCTTCGCGCGCGACCGGCTCACGCTTGAAGCCGCCGCCTTCCTCCAGCGCGCGCTGGCAACGTTCTGATTCTGCGGAAGCTTTCAGTCCGGCGAGGCAGCCGTACGACTCCTGATACGTGTACGACGGCCGGACAACGACATCCGGGTAAGCCGCCATGCTCGTAAGCCCGTGGCTCTGCTCGTATTATTTGGTATTGGAGACCATGGCCAAGGTTTAAAGCACCCGTCACATGAATAGTCCGGTAGAGTTTCCAGTCGATATTTGGATTTCTTATGGGCGGTAAACAAGAGTATTTCGGCTTGTAATTCATTATGTTGATGGGTGATCGGAACCATTCTTTGGACCCGGCGGTTAGATTTTGCTGGCGTACACGAAATGTTGCTTAGGAACGACGCCGCTTCTTGCTATGCTTGCCCCATGTCAACAAGGATGGAGCACCGAGTGGATCTTTCCTTGAACTTGAACGTGCTTGCGGTCTTTGCAGTCTTTGCGTTTGTGACCGCGCTGTTGCTGGGTGCGTTCTAGGATCCATAAGCAAAATAATCGCTCAGCACTGGCTTCGCGCACCGGGGAGGGTCAACCTCTCCGGTGCTCGCATTTTTGCTCGCCGTTTCTTTGCTCGCAGTCTCCTGGCGGTGCGAGCCATGGTCGGGGATGGTATGAAGGGCCCCCCTCCTGGAGAGAGCGCGGCCCGCGAATGAACCGGAAAGAGCGACGTGCCGCCCGCAAATCCGGTCAATCCGGCGGCCTGTCCCAGAGCTTCGCAGGCCAGCTGCGGGACATGGCCGATCGCCACGCGCAGGCGGGTGACCTCGTGCAAGCCGAAAGCCTCTACCGCCAGGCGCTCGCAGGCGACCCCAATGACATCGTGACGCTCCACCGCCTCGGTCACATCGCGACCCGCACCGGCCGGATCGACGAGGCACTTGCCCTGTTCGCGCGAGCGATCGAGATCAACCGCCACGTTCCTGAGCTGCACATGGGCATGGCGGCGGCGTGTCATGCCGCCACCCGGCTCGAAGAGGCGGCCGCGCATTGCGCCGAGGCTGCCCGCGTGCGCCCGGACTATGCGGAGGCGCATCTCGAGCAGGGCAACGTGCTGATGGAGCTCAACCGCGCGGCGGAGGCGGCCGCCTGCTATCGCCGCGCCGCCGCGAGCCGGCCCGGCTATGTGCAGGCGCTCACCAATCTTGGTCGTGCGCTCCACAGCCTGAGCAAGCCGGAGGAGGCGATCGACGCCTGGCGGCAGGCGCAGGCGGCCGACCCGCGGCATCCCCTGCCCGCCATGAACATCGGCATTGCACTCGTGCGCTCAGGACGACACACCGAGGCGATCGAGCAATTGCGCCGCGCGCTCGCGCTTGCGCCCGACTCGGTCGAGGCGCTCACCAATCTCGCGAAGGCCTATGTGGCGGCGGAGGACATCCTGCCGGCCCTGCAGACGATCTGGCGTGCGCTCGCGATCAGCGAGACGCAGGATGCCAAGTCGGTGTTCGTCGAATGCCTGCGGCGCTTCCGCTTCACCGCCGACATGCTGGAGCTGCGTGGCGCGGTCGCGCGCGCGGTGACGGACGCCTGGGTAAGGCTCGACGACTTCAACGCAGCCGCAACCGATCTTGCCAAGCACAGCGCGGCGCTCGCGCAATGCGCCGCCCGGGTGGTGCGGGCCTGGCCGCGACGGCTTGCCGGCGACGCGCTTTGGACCGCTGCGGAGCGGGCGGAGATCTGCGCCGATCCGCTGTTGCGGGCAATCATGGAATCCGCGCCAGTCTGCGATCTCGACCTCGAGCGCTTTCTCACCTGTGCGCGGCGCGAGATGCTTGAGGAAGCGCTCGCGGGGACGCCCGACGAGGTAGCCGAGCCGAACCTGCTGGCATTCCGCTGCGCGTTGGCGCGCCAGTCGTTCCTCAATGAATACGTGCACCCCTTCGACGACGAGGAAGCGCAGAAGGTCGCGCAGCTGCGCCAACGGCTCGCGGACACGCTCAGCGCAAAGATCGAGCCACCATCGCTCTCCCTCGCCGCGCTCGGCGCCTATGAGCCGCTCCATCGGCTGCCATCGGCGCAGACGTTGAGGGCCAAAACGGGGCCGGTCAAAGCGCTGATCGATCAGCAGGTGGCCGAGCCAATCGAGGAGGCGCGCCTGCGCACGACCATCAGGGCGCTCACGCCGATCGACGATGCAGTATCGCTCGCCGTGCGCGACCAATATGAATACAACCCCTATCCGCGCTGGGCCAAGCTGCCGCTTCCCGCCGAGCCCGAAACGATCGAAGGCGCCCTGCGCGCGCTCTTTCCATCGCTGCCTTCGAGCAGCGCGACCCACGATGGCTGCGACGTGCTGATCGCGGGCTGCGGCACCGGCCATTGCGCAATCGAGGCGGCCCGCCGCTACCGCGGCGCGCGCGTGCTCGCGGTCGACTTGAGCCTCACCAGCCTTGCCTATGCCATGCGCAAGACCCGCGAGCTCAAGATCGGCAACATCGACTACGCGCAGGCCGACATCCTCAAGCTCGGCACGCTGGCACGCACGTTCGACGTCATCGAGGCCGGCGGGGTGCTGCACCACCTCGATGATCCGTTCGCCGGCTGGCGCGCGCTGCTCGAGCTGTTGCGGCCGGGTGGGTTCATGTATCTCGGCCTCTACAGCGCGCTCGGCCGTAAGCATATCGTCAACGTGCGCAGCCTGATCGCCGAGCGTGGCTACCGCTCGAGCCCCGACGACATCCGCCGCTTCCGTGAGCAACTTGTTGCCGAAGCCGAGCACAGCGACATCGGCCGGCTCTGGCAATCGCCGGATTTCTACAACATGAGCGGATGCCGCGATCTGTGCTTCCACGTGCAGGAGCATCGCCTGACCATCCCGCAAATCAAGGACTTCCTCGCCGAGACCGGTCTCGACTTCATCGGCTTTGTCGTCGATCCACGCACCCAGCACGAGGCCGAGAGCGCCTTCCCGGACGGGGGCGAGCTCGACCGCTGGCACCGCTACGAGATGGAACATCCCAAGATGTTCTCCGGCCAGTACCATTTCTGGCTGCAGAAGCCGCGACGAACGTCCGATTGACGCAGGATCAAGGATTCAGGGTAAGCTCAGGGTCAACGGCGCCATCGAACGCCGCGTCAAAAACGGGATCTGGAAAACGCGGAGAAAAGTCGTCGTGCGCGGTTTGCTTGCCATCAGCTCGATCATCGACTGGCTCAATGAGAAGATCGGCTTCGTCGCCAATTTGCTCATTCTGTTGGCGTGCCTCATCAGCGCTGGCAACGCGATGTTTCGCTATACGTTCAATCTGAGTTCGAACGCTTGGTTGGAAGCGCAATGGTACATGTTTGCTGTGATCGTCATGTTCGGCGCCGCTTATACTTTGAAGCGGAATGAGCACGTGCGCGTCGAGATATTCTATGTAAGCTTGTCCGAGCGGGCCCAGCTCTGGCTCGACCTCCTCGGAACCCTCCTGTTCCTTGTGCCGGTCTGCGCGCTTCTGGCCTATCTGTCCTGGCCATTCTTCGTGCAGGCCTACCTGACGGGCGAAGATTCAAACAATGCAGGCGGGCTTCTACGCTGGCCGATCAAGTTCGTGTTGCCGGCTGGCTTCGCGATGCTGGCCTTGCAAGGAATTTCCGAGATCATCAAGCGTATTGCCGCCCTCAAAGGCTTGGCCAGCATCGATGCCAAGTACGAGAGGCCGACACAATGACGCGCGAGATGATGCCGCCGCTCATGTTCGGCGGCTTGGTCCTGTTCATGCTGATCGGCTATCCGGTGGCGTTTTCGCTGGCCGCGCTCGGAATTTCGTTCGGGTTTTTCGCCATTTATCTTGGCTTCTTCGACCTGAATTTTTTGCAGGCGATCCCGGTACGCGTGTTCGGAAGCGTCCTTTCCAACGAGCTTCTGCTCGCGATTCCGTTCTTTACGTTCATGGGCGCAATTCTTGAGCGCTGCGGTCTCGCCGAAGATATGCTCGACTCGATGGGGCAGCTGTTCGGCCCAATCCGAGGCGGGCTCGGATACTCCGTCATTCTGGTCGGCTTTATTCTCGGCGCCATCACCGGCACGGTAGCGGCCCAGGTGATCGCCATGGCGCTGATCTCGATGCCGGTGATGATCCGCTATGGCTACAACATGCGATACACCACCGGTGTGCTTGCGGCCTCAGGCACGATCACGCAGCTGGTGCCGCCCTCGCTCGTGCTCATTGTTCTCGCCGATCAGCTCGGAAAGCCCGTCGGCGACATGTATCTCGGTGCTTGGGGCCCCTCGCTTTTTCAGATCGCGTTGTTCGCGGGCTACACGTTTCTGCTTGGGCTCATCAAGCCTGACCACGTCCCGCCGGTTCCCAAAGAGGCGCGCACGCTAACGGGATGGAACCTTTGGAAGAAATGCCTGCTCGGCATTATTCCTTCGGCAGTGCTGATCTTCGTTGTTCTCGGGACGATGATGCTTGGCCTTGCTACCCCCACCGAAGCAGGTGCCATGGGCGCTGTTGGCGCGATCGTCCTTGCTGTGATCCATCACAGGGATTTCAGCCGCTATGGGCGCATTGTTCTGTACTTGGCCATCGTTGCCAGCCTGATCGGGGGTGCCGCCGCGGCGCTTGATCTGCCGGTCACGATTTTCAGAATCGCCTTTGCCGTCGTGTACTTTGGCGTTGCATGGATCTGCCTCGAAGCCGTTCGAATCCTCGAGCTGCGGCGGCTGATCAAGCAAGGCTATGAAACGACCATGCGGATCACGGCTATGGTCGCTTTCATCCTCATCGGCTCAACCTGCTTTTCGGTCGTGTTCATGGGCGTCGATGGCGCGCGCTGGCTGGAGAATATGCTCACGTCCCTGCCGGGTGGCGCATGGGGCTTTCTCATATTCATCAATCTGTTCATTTTCTTCCTGGCATTCTTCCTCGACTTTTTTGAAATTGCCTTCATCATCGTCCCGATGGTTGCGCCAGTTGCACAGAAAGTATTGGCTCCGATCGTTGGCCCTGATGCGGCGCTGATTTGGTTTGGCGTGATCCTGTGCGTGAACATGCAAACCTCGTTCATGCATCCGCCATTCGGCTTTGCCTTGTTCTATTTGCGCGGCGTGGCTCCCAAAGAAGTCAAGAGCTCGGACATCTATTGGGGCGCCCTTCCATGGGTCGGCTTGCAACTCATCATGGTCGCCCTCGTGATTGCGTTCCCGCTCCTGGTGACAGGATTGCTCCAGGGCCCATCAAAGATCGACCCGAGCAAAGTCAACATCGAGGTTCCGCTGCCCGAGCCGCCTCCCTTCGAATTTGGTGTCCCTCGATAAATCGCTGACATACAAAAAGCCCCGGCGCGAGCGCCGAGGCTTTCACATCTGCTCTGCAGCGAGTCCGGTCAGGACTTGACGCCGGTGCGGATCATGAAATTGTCGTAGTTGAATTCCGCGACCTGCCACCATTCGTATTCGAGATTGCGGAACGCCTTGATGTTGTCCCAGATCTTCTTGAAGTCCGCATTGGTGGCGGAAATCTCGGTATAGACCTCGTTCGCTGCCTTGAGGCAGGCCTCCATCACCGGCTGCGGGAACACGCGCAGCTGCGTGCCCTCGGCCACCAGCTTCTTCAGCGCCGGCGGATTGACCGCGTCGTACTTGGCAGTCATCCACAGATTGGTCATGTCGGACGCGGTGCGCAGGATCGACTTGTAGGCTGCCGGAAGCGCATTCCATTTTTCAAGATTGGTGAACAGATGAAGCTGGGTGCCGCCCTCCCACCAGCCGGGGGCGTAATAGAATTTCGCCACCTTGTGCAAGCCGAGCTTTTCGTCGTCATAGGGCCCAACCCACTCGGCCGCATCGATCGTGCCCTTCTCGAGCGCCGGGTAGAGCTCACCACCCGGGATCTGCTGCGCCACCACGCCGAGCTTGCCGAGCACGCGGCCGGCGAAGCCGCCGATGCGGAATTTCAACCCGTTGAAGTCGCCAGCGTTTCTGATCTCACGACGGAACCAGCCGCCCATCTGGCAGCCGGTGTTGCCGGCCGGGTGCGCGTGAATATTGAACTTCTTGTAGAACTCATTCATCAGCTCGATGCCGCCGTGGTGATGCTCCCAGGCGTTCTGCATGCGGGTATTGGGCCCGAACGGCGACGAGCACGGCAACGCAAACGTCATGTCCTTGCCGATGAAATAGTACGACGCCGTGAAGCACTGCTCGACGGTGCCGTTCTGGACGACGTCGGCGGCGGAGAATGGCGGCGCGATCTCGCCGGCCGCAAAGACCTGGATCTGGAACCTGTTGTCGGTCGCCTCCCCGACCGCCTTGGCCAAGACCTCAGCGCCGCCGTGCAGCGTATCGAGCGACTTCGGGAAGCTCGTGGTCAGGCGCCATTTCAATTCCGGCATCGACTGCGCGATGGCCGGGGCCGCGATCGTGGTTGCGGCCGCGCCGATGCCGGCCGCTTGCAACATCCTGCGACGACTAAGCTTAGTCATGACAGCGATCCTCCTGTTGAACCCCGTGGGCCGCCAGCGGGGGGCCCCAATTTTATTGCGTCGCGACAGGAGAAGCCCTGCTGGAGTGGTGCCAAGAGTCAGAGTTTCCCCGCCCCGGACAACCCTATAGCGCAACTCAGCCTCGGTTGTCTCGACGCTCGACACTTACTTGAACGTCTGCCGTGCGAGCTCGGCACCGCGGCCAAGCGCCGCAAGCTTTGCGAAGGCGACATCCCACCGCATCGGCGCCATGCCGCAATTTGTGCAGGTGACGATTTTGTCCTTGGCCACGTATTTCATTGCCTCGCCGATCACGGCGACCACGTCCTGCGGCGTCTCCACCACGTCGCTCGCGACATCGATCGCGCCGACGAGGACGTCCTTGCCGTCGAGCAGCTTTAGAAAATGCATCGGCACGCGCGCGTTGCGGCATTCGACCGAGACCTGGTCGATCTGGCTTTGCGCCAGCGCCGGAAATATCGCCTCGTACTGCCGCCATTCGGCACCGAGCGTGGCCTTCCAGTCGACGTTCGCCTTGATCCCGTAGCCGTAGCAGATGTGGACGGCAGTCGTGCAGCCAAGGCCCTCGATCGCGCGATGCAGCGCTGCAATCCCCCACTCCTTGACATCATCCATGTAGACATTGAACGCCGGCTCGTCGAACTGGATGACATCGACTCCGTCGGCCTCGAGCGCGCGCGCCTCCTCGTTGAGCAGGCCGGCGAACGCCATCGCGAGCTTGACCCGATCGCCATAGTGCTCGTCCGCGATGGTGTCGACAATCGTCATCGGCCCCGGCAGCGTGAGCTTGAGCTTGCGGCTGGTGTGGGCGCGCGCGAGCCGCGCTTCGATCGCATGCACGCGCCCCTTCAGCCGGAGCGCGCCAGTGACGACCGGCACCATCGCCTTGTAACGGTCGGCGCGGATGCCGATCTCGACCTTGCGGGTGAAGTCGATTCCCTCGACCGCTTCGAGAAAGCCGTGCACGAAATGCTGGCGCGACTGCTCGCCCTCGGTCACGATGTCGATGCCGCTGTCCTCCTGCAGCTTCAGCGCAAGGATAGTGGCATCGCGCTTGGCCGCGTCGAGCTCGGCACCGGATAGCCGCCAGGGCGCCCACAACCGGTTCGGCTCGGCCAGCCACGCGGGCTTCGGCAGGCTGCCAGCAATGGTGGTCGGAAACATCGATCGGCCCCGGATAGCATCAGGAAGGACGCGAACCATAGCGCCAATCATGGCGTTTTAGCAGCCCCTCCAAGCCGGCGGCAGCCTTCCAAGTCCAGCTGCCCAACGAGTCCTGGTGGCCCGCGCTGTTGCGCTCATTGGGCCAAACAGTGCACGACCACGGTCGCAACCTCGCTGATGCAGCAGGACAAGGCGACCGGCGCGGTCTCCCACAATGTCGCCAACGCCGCTCACGAAACCAGGGCCGTCGTCACCGTCCTCGACGACGTCACCCACGCCGCCAACACCACGCGTGGCGTGGCCGACACCGTGCTGGCAGCCTCCGAGGCGGTCGATACCGCCGCTGTCAAGCTGCGGCAGCGCATCAAGGCTTCCTGCAAAGCGTGTCGGTGTAAAACGCGTCCGAGCGAACGCTCTTTTCCGTTCGTCCCCGCCAAAGCGGGGACCCATACGCCGTGTGCTTTCGATGTCGACCTGCGAACGATCGAAAGCTCGGTGGGTATGGGTCCCCGCCTGCGCGCGGACGACAGTCGAGAGTCATGCGTTCCGCTGGAACTTACTACGAGCAACAAACGTTGAATCAGAGCGGGCTGGTTGATCCAACGCCCTGACAACAGGGAAGGCTACGATTCGTGTCATGCAATCTAAGAGCGCAGTCCAGAGGTTCACGCTAGCCATCGCGTGTTCCTTCCTGATGACCGTCGAAGCAACGGCCATCGACCTCAACGCAGTCAATAACGTCGAGCTTGGCGCATCGAAGAAGACAGCGGGCAAGAAGACAGCACAAAAATTCGATCCCGTGCTCCTCAAGGCACAAGTCTTGCTCGACCGCGCGGGGTTCTCACCTGGCGAAATCGACGGCAGGCTTGGCGACAACGCCAAGAAGGCGATCGCCGCATTCGCGACTGCGAACAATCTTGGTTCACAAAGGCAGCTTCGGCCGGAACTCTGGGAAAAGCTGACCGCCACGTCGACCGAGCCGATCGTCATCGAGTACACGATCACGGACGAGGATGTGAAAGGGCCCTTCCTCGATCGCGCGCCGACCAAGATGGAGGCGATGAAAGATCTGCCAAGGCTGAGCTACGCCAGCCCGCGCGAGGCCCTCGCCGAGAAGTTTCACATGAGCGAGAACGTGCTCGCTGCGCTCAATCCTGGCAACTCTTTCAAGAAATTCGGCGACACCATTGTCGTGGCCAACGTGACCAACAATGCTCCCGAAGGTCGCGTGACCCGTATCGAGGTCGACAAGGCAAACCGGGCATTACGCGCATGGTCGAAAAACGGCGAGCTGATCATGGTCGCCCCGGCGACCATCGGTAGTGCGGAAAAGCCGGCCCCGAGCGGTACTCACAAAGTCACGGGTGTCACCCAAAATCCCACCTACCGATATAATCCCGACTACGCCTTCAAGGGCGTCAAATCGACGACGCCATTTATGATCAAGCCTGGTCCTAACAATCCGGTTGGCGTGGTTTGGATCGGACTTTCGGTCAAGGGCTACGGCATTCATGGAACGGCGCAGCCTTCGCAAGTGAGCAAGACTGAATCGCACGGCTGCATCCGGCTC
>Ga0066388_100003007_pt1 | contig 10680 bp, 4 predicted proteins | sample PanSoiMetaGPlot6_FD_64539 | JGI IMG/M metagenome (GOLD analysis project Ga0066388, IMG submission 64539) | Tropical forest soil microbial communities from Panama analyzed to predict greenhouse gas emissions - Panama Soil - Plot 6 (Hybrid Assembly) | ecosystem: Environmental > Terrestrial > Soil... | reverse complement strand
CGACGCGCGTCGCCAGCTCGGCGATGGTGGACGCCTCGAGTACTTCCCAGAGCGGCACGTCGAAGCCGACGGCCGCGGATACGCGTGACGCGATCTGTGCGGCACGCAGTGAGTCGCCGCCAACCATCAGAAAGGGATCGTAAACGCCGACGCCCGCGAGACCGAGCACCTCACGCCAGATCGCGGCGATGGTGTTCTCGAGCTCGGTACGTGGCGGCATATACGGCGCTGAAAGCGACGGCCTGTCTAGCGGCGGGTCGGGCAACCGCGACCGATTGATCTTGCCTGTGTCGCTGACAGGCATGGCGTCGAGCACGACGAAAGCCGCCGGCACCATGTAGTCGGGTGAGCGGAGAGACGCGTACCGTCGAACGGCTTCCACTGGTGTATTTTCGCCAACTTCCATTTCGAGATACGCGACCATCAGAGAGTCACCGTGTCGATCCGCGCGAACCACAACCGCCGCGCGCAGCACCGACGGGTGGCTTGCCAGGAGTCGTTCCACTTCTTCCAACTCGACGCGAAAGCCTCGGATCTTCACACGGCGATCCTTGCGTCCAGTGTGCTCGAGGCAGCCGTCCACGCGAATCCGGCCGAGATCGCCGGTACGGCAAAGCCGTTCGTGCGGAGCACCGGGAACCGGCTCATACGTGCGTGCTGTTCGTTCTACATCGCGCCAGTACCCGGCTGGCAGGTACGCGCTTCGAACGACGATCTCGCCTTCAGTACCGGGTGGAAGCGGCTGACCCTCATCGTCCAGCACATGCACTGTGACACCCTCGGATGTTCGGCCAACCGGGACGATTCCATCTGGAAACTGTTCATCCGGTCCGACGAAGTGCATCGAGATATTCGCGGTTTCCGTAGAGGAGTATGCGATAAGGAGTCGCGCATGGGACGCAAACAGCCGCCGCCAGGCGTCAACATCCTCAGTGGTGATGCGCTCACTCCCAAGCCGAATCAAGCGGAGATCGGGAAACTGGAGGCGCCGATCGAGCGTGCGCACCAGACTTCGAAATAACGTCGCGCTGGAGATATAAATCGAGATGCGCTGCTCGACGAGCCACTCGGCGAGGCGCTGGAGTCCTTGTCTCCGCACATCGAAAGGACAGACTGTGCCGCCGCGCAGGAGCGCGCTCAACATGGCAGTGAGCCCCTGGCCCACAGAGTAGGAGCTGAGCATCGTGATCCGATCGGCTGGTGTTGTTTCAAGCATCAGCGCCGTCGCCCGGAGCTTGTGAAGCAGGCTGCGATGCGTCTGGACCACTCCCTTCGGCTCTCCGGCTGAACCCGACGTGTACATGATGAACGCAGGATCGGAAACGTTGAGAGGCGGCCAATCGCGCGCGGGAGCAGGAAGCAATCGGTCGATATCGACCACGGGGATTCTGCCGTCTCCGAGCCCGTGAGCATCGCCTTCGTTCATGCTGTCTGTCACGACACACGCGGGTTGGGCGTCGGACACGATCTGGTCGCGGCGCTCGCGGGGAACCGACGCCATCAGCGGCACCGCGATGGCACCGCTCTTGACCGCGCCGAGCACCGCCCCAAGCGCCGCCGCACGGTGATCGAACAGCAGCATCACGCGATCGCCCGGGGCGACGCCGGACTCGAGGACCGCGTGCGCAACGCGATCGATGAGATCGCGCGTCTGGCGGTACGTGAAAGAGGTGTCGGCGCCACAGATGGCCTCGCGATCGCCGTACACACGAACTGCGACATCGAGCAGATGCGGTATCGGGATCTCCAAATGCTCCTGCGGAAAAGGCTGGATTGCCGGACGCTCTTGTGACATGGCTTATGGGATATGAGCGACGGCGGCCCATGCCCGGACGGCGCCGGATGGGAACGGAACGTGGAGCAACCGGACCATTACGATCTCGAGCAGAAGGTACGCGATCAGCGCAATTCCCAGTGCTGTGCCGATGCGCTCGCGCTCGACGATGACAAGGTAAGTTAGCACCGCCAGCGTCGCGCCATAGGTGAAGCCCAATGCCCAGATCAGCACCAGGAACACTGGTACAAAGCCCACAGTGCGCGACGACGCGCGTTCGCGGCCTGGCAGGATCATGAGGGTGTGACCGAAACCGCGTACCACGTCGCGGATAAGGAGCGCCGCGAGCAGCGCGATGGAAACGGCGAGGACCACGCGAGGAAACAAAGCAGCCCGCCACGTGAAGCCGGCCGTGGACATTAGCGCAAGAAGGAGAAGTACCAGCAGAGCGGCCACCATCGCTCGCTCCCCGTGGGTTCCATGGGCATCAGCAGGATCCTTTCGAGTTTCGACGAGCTCCCGCTGCAGCGAGCGACGTATCACCGGATACAGAAAGCTGGTGGCAATGACCGTCCCAATCACGAGCACTCCTGGGCGCACCAGCCAGCTGGCGCCATAGGCATCGATCGACAGGAACAGGCGATTCTCCGCCAGCGGTCCCAGCACCAGACCAATCAGTAATGGCGCGCGAGGCCAGCGAAAATGGGTAAACGCGAGGCCTGCGGCGCCGACGACCACGGTGATTAACAAATCCTCGACGAGATTGCGTTCGGTAAACGCCCCGACGAACACCAGGAGCAAAAGAATCGGCACAAGCAATGCCGATTTGATCCGCGTCACCTTGATGAGGAGGCCGCTGGCACCCCACGAGAGTGCCGTGGCGACGACATTGGCGACGACGATCAACCACGCGAGGGAATAGACGAACGCGAGATGACCGCCGTCCCGCTCGGGCATCAGCATCTGCGGGCCGGGTACCAGACCCTTGACGATCAGCGCGCTCAGGAGCATGGCGGCGCTGAGACTTCCCGGTATGCCGAGAGCGAGCGTTGGCACCAGTGCTCCGCCGAGCGTGGAATTGTTCGCAGCCGATGGGGCGATGACACCGTCGATCGCCCCGTGGCCGAACTCGGCCGGATTTGGCGATCGTTTGGCTGCGTGGGCGTATGCAATCCATTGTGAGACGCTCGCGCCCACGCCCGGCAGCAAGCCAACGGCGGTACCGATCGCGCTGCTGCGGAGCACGACCGACCATCGTCGCCCAGCGTCTCGAATGCCGTCAATGAACCGGATCTGGCCCGATGCGGCTGAAACCGGCGCGATGGACTGCCGTCCGGCCAACGACACGATCTCCGGAATGGCAAACAGTCCAAGCGCGACGGGGATCAGGCCCACTCCATCCCACAGTGCGAGCTGACCGAGTGTGAACCGCGGCATCCCTCCGATCGGATCGAGGCCGACCGTCGCCAGCACCAATCCAAGTGCGCCGGCAGCCAGGCCCCTCAAACGGGATGCCGAAGTCAGCGGCACGGCAAAGCAGATACCCAGCACTGCGAGCATGAAAAGCTCAGGGGATCCGAGCATCAGCGACAACGGACGCGCCGCCGATATACCAATGCCGAGCGTCACAGCACCGAAAAGCGACCCGGCGAGGGAGCTGACAAGCGACGCGCCCATCGCGCGGCCGGCCTCGCCCCGGCGCGCCATCGGATGTCCGTCGACGACGGTCGCTGCTGCCGTGGCCTCGCCAGGGATGCCAACGAGAATCGATGTGAGGTCCCCGGTCGTCGCCGTCACGGAGACCAGACCAATCAGTAACGCAAACGCCTGGTGCGCCGGATACTCGAACACGAATGGCAGGAGCAACGCGACGGTCGCGGCGCCGCCGAGACCGGGCAGGATGCCAACCACACCGCCAATGAGAACGCCGGCGGACAGGAAGAGCAGCGATGGCACGGAAAAGACCTGCACCAATCCCGTCAGGCATGCCTCGATTGTCGTCGCGGTCTGCATTTACAAGGGCCCTTCGTTCAGCAGCGCAATGATCTCGCGTCGAATATCGAGTGGCAGTGTCAGCAGGCCCTCCACGCTTGCGCTCACAGTGGATGCGGCCTGGGGCCGAATCTCCAGATGAGCAGCGTGCGCGGCCTCAAGAAAGGCGCTGTCCTTCATGGTGAGGTCGAACGCGGTGCGCATCGACTGAATTTGCGCGTCGGGAGTCCCCGGAGGCAATGCGTAATATCGAGCTAACACACCAACCCGGGACACAATCGCAAGAAATGAGCGTCCGCGGTCGGTGGTCGCGAGTGTCTCTGCGGCGGGCACGTCCGGCAGACTAGTCCCAGCGTCTCCACCGGCCTGGAGCACGGCGTGGGAATTATCGGCTGCCTGAAAAGACGCGACGTAGGAGTTCCGGCTCATGCACGCTCCGTCCACCTCGCCGTTTGCCATCGCCGATTTGATTTCGGACGTGCCCGCATACCCGATCACGGGCCGGATCGGCAGTACCAATGCTTCCGAGACGAGAAAGGCGTATGAAGCGGTCGTCGATCCCCGATTGGTCATCCCAAGGCGCGCAACCCGTCCACCGCGCCATGCGTCGAGACTGAATCCGCTGGCGCGGGTGAATGCGCAGACGGCCCCATCGTCAGCCGGCGAACCGATGATGGGCAGGTCGCGGATGTCGAATTGCGGGGTGTTGCCCAGAAGTTGAGCGACCACTGCCTGGACGCCGAGGAGACCGATTGTGAGGCCGTCCGGATTCGCCTGGCGCGCCATGTAATTGGCCGCAATCAGACCACCGGCACCCGGCTTGTTATCGACAATGACATTGGGCCGACCAGGGAGATGTCGCGACAAGTGTGCCGCCATGATCCGCGCGTATAAATCCTGACCCCCACCCGGGCTGACGCCCACGATGATTCGCAATGCGCGACCGCGATAAAACGGAGCGGGATCGCTGTCCAATGTCTGGGTGGAGGAAGTTCCCCTGCATCCGAACAGAGCGAGGGCAAGCACGCAAAGCTGGACGCGCACCGATCCGCGAAGGAGGCTAGTCCACGCGGGCGCCGACAAATGTACCTCCACGAGGCGACTACCTGGTCCGTGCTCAGGCACAAACCCTCGAATGCGATGTCGTAAACGGTGCTGGCTTCGGGCATGCGGCTGGCATGCAAACGCGCTGCCCCGATCTTTCAGCGAATGCATACCATCTCGCGCACCGGTATTACATCAGGCGCGCCGCTCTCATTCGCGCAGCAGCGCCTCTGGTTTCTCGATCAATTCACGCCCAACAGCGCCGCCTACAACATCCCGCTCGTCATCGACCTGGACGGGCCGCTCGACGTGCAGGCGCTTCGCAGCGCGATTCGCGAAATCGTCAGTCGCCACGACACGCTTCGCACGACATTCCCGTCCCATCGTGGCGTTCCGTACCAGCTCGTTCAGCCGGCCGACGCGTTTTCTCTTTCGTTCACGGACCTCTCGGGATTCGACGTCGAGAGTCGCGACCGGGAAGTCGACGAGGTGATCACGGCCGAGTCGCGACAACCCTTCGATCTGGCGCACGGTCCGATCTTCCGTATGCGTCTCATTCGCCTCACGCCTGAGCGGCATGTACTGGTGGGCGCCGTCCATCACATCGTGTTCGACGCATGGTCGACCGGCATCTTTTTTCGCGAGGTGACGACGCTGTATAGGACGTACTGCGTTGGAGAACCGTCGCCCCTGACCGATCTGCCGATCCGCTATATCGACTTCGCCGCATGGCAGCGCGAGCGTTTGCAGGGCGAACGTCTTCAACGCGAGCTGGAATACTGGAAGGAGCATCTGAAAACTGCGCCGCGTCTCGCCTTGCTGACTGACTTCCGGCGCCCTGCCACACAGAGTTTTGAGGGAGGCCGTGCGCATCTGCCGATGTCCGAACAGCTGGTGGGGGCAGTGGAGGCGTTCAGCCGGCAGGAGGGGGTGACGCTGTTCATCACGCTATTGACGGCGTTCGCGACCCTGCTGCACCGGTTCTGCGATCAGGATGACATGGTGATTGGAGTGCCGATCGCCAATCGGAACCGACTGGAGCTCGAGCGGCTGATCGGCTTCTTCCTCAACACACTGCCACTGCGGCTTGACGTCAGCGGTGAACCGACATTTCGCGAGCTGCTCCAGCGTGTCAAGCGTGTCGCGTTCAGCGCATATGCGCACCAGGAACTGCCCTTCGAGAAGCTCGTCGAGGAGTTGCGGCCCGATCGGAGCCTCGGTCATTCACCGATCATCGACACCGCGTTCGTCGTCGACAACAGCCCCGGTGGCGTCAAACCGACAATGACTGCCGGCGACCTGCGATTGAGACGACGCATTGTCGACACCGGCACGTCGAAGTTCGACCTCGCGATGATGCTGTTCCGAGGCGATGGTGAGCGTCGCGTCACGCTCGAGTACAGACGCGATCTGTTCGGGCCGCAGACGGCATCGCAGCTTCTCGATCATTACCGTCGTCTTGTCGACGCAATCGTTGCAGATCCCGATCGCTCGATCGCGCAGCTGCCGCTCTCCAGCGATCGCGAACGAACGATGATCACCACGCGCTGGAGTGGCCACACGGCTCTCTACCCGCGAGATCAGACGCTTTCTGAGCTGTTCGAGGCCGAGGCGCACCGCGCCCCCGCCGCCACCGCTGTCGTCGCGGCAGACGGCCGACTGACGTACGAGGAGCTGAACCGCCGGGCCAATCAGCTCGCCCACCATTTGCGCGCGCGCGGCGTGAAACGCGAGGACCACGTCGGAATTCTTCTGGACCGCTCGCCCGATGTCGTGATCGTACTGCTTGCCATCGTCAAGGCTGGGGGTGCATACGTACCCCTGGACCCGTCCTATCCGCGCGACCGGATTACGTCGCTGATTCAACGCACGGCGGCGCGTCTGGTTGTCACGCGTGACGCAATTGCGAGGGACATGGCTCTCGCTGCACATCTGCGAGTGTGCATCGACTCAGATGCCGAGGCAATTGCTAAGGAGACGATTGACAATCTTCCGATCGAGGGCGACGCCGAATCGCTCGCGTACACGCTGTTTACTTCGGGGTCGACCGGCAGTCCCAAGGAGGTCGGCATCCCACATCGCGCTATCGTGAGACTCGCGTACGGAATGCCCGACGTGCCGTTTGGCCCCGGTGCGCGAGTGCTGCACATGTCCGCACTCTCATTCGATCTCTCCACGCTCGAAATCTGGGTACCGCTGCTTCGCGGCGGCTGCGTAGTGATTGCGCCGAACCGGTTGCACACGCCAGTTGAGCTCGAGCGACTTCTGAGTGATTGCGGCGTCACCGTGCTGTGGTTGACGGCTTCGTTGTTCAACCTGGTGATCGACGAGCATCCACGAGCGCTGGCGGCGGTTCGCTATGTGATCACCGGGGGAGAGGCGCTCTCCGTGAGCCACGTCGAGCGTGCTCTGGCCGCGCTCCCTGACACAGTTCTCATCAACGGTTACGGACCAACTGAGGCGACGACGTTCGCCTCGTATTACGTGATCCCGCGCCACGCGCCTACGCGACCTTCAGTGCCGATCGGATGGCCGCTCACTAACACGCGCGTCTACGTCCTCGGCAAGCACGATCAGCCGGTGCCGGCAGGGTATCCAGGCGAGTTGTGGATCGGCGGAGACGCGCTTGCGCGCGGATATCTGAACGATGCGGCGCTGACGGCCGAGCGGTTCAGGCCGGACCCGTTCGCCGGCGTGCCAGCCCGAATGTACAAGTCCGGTGATCGGGCGCGGTTCCTTTCGGACGGTTCGCTCGAGTTTCTCGGGCGCATCGACGATCAGCTCAAGATTCGTGGAATCCGCATCGAGCCTGGAGAGATAGAAGCGGCGCTGATGGAGCATCCGTCAGTGGACCGCGCAGCGGTCGCGGCGCACGAGCTTGCAGCGTCCGGTCGAACTCTGGTCGCGTACGTGGTAAGCAGTCTGCGGGCGTCGCTCCCACCGACTGCCGACTTGCGTGACTTTCTTCGGTCGCGCCTCCCGGAACACATGGTTCCGCAGTTTTACGAGTGGGTGCCAGCGCTGCCACTTCTGCCGAGCGGCAAGATCGATCGGGGTGCCTTGAAGGCCCCTTCGCTCGAGCGGATTGCGGCCCCGCCCGCCGCCGCCGACCTGATCATGACGCCTACGGAAGCAACGGTAGCAGCGGTCTGGCGAGAACTGCTGAAGGTCGAGCGGATCGGTCGGAACAGCAACTTTTTCGAGGTGGGTGGAGATTCGCTGCTTGCCGCTCAGGTGGTCTCGAGACTTGGAAATGCCATGCACGTTCCAGTCGCTGTACGTGCGCTCTTCGAATTTCCAACCGTGGCGGGCCTGGCGAAAATTCTCGATCATCATCGTGAATCGCCGAGCTCGCGATCACCGTCGCGCCTGGCGTCCCATAATGATCGGACTGTGATCTCAGTCGATCCTTCGCTGGCGAGTGAACAAGCAAGTGTGCGGAACGCCACGGTCTTGGTGATGCCTGGCGAAATCGAAGGGACGCTGGCAGAGGTCTGGCGAAATACTCTCGGGCTCGCTGCCGTCGATATCGACGAGGACTTCTTCGAGCTGGGGGGTAATTCGCTCCTCGCCGTCCGGCTGTCAGCGGAGTTGGAGTGCAGGTTCGGCATTGCTGTGCCGATTGCCACCCTGTTCGAGCACCGCACCATCCGCGACTATGCGCGATTCATCGCGCAGCCGGGCCAATTGACGGAGTGGTCACCGATCGTGGCCATTCAGCCGGTGGGGACACGCCCTCCGCTCTTTCTGGTCCACGCTATTGGCGGTGAAGTGTTGTCCTATGCTGCGCTCGCGGAGCACCTCGGGAAGGACCAACCGGTTTATGGACTCAGAGCAAGGTTCGAAGAAGGGCCGCGATTCTTCTCGAGCGTAGAGGAAATGGCCGCCACGTACGTGCGTGCGATACGGCGTATGGTGCCGTCCGGCCCCTACCGCCTGGGAGGTTACTCCGGCGGAGGATTGATCGCATACGAGATGGCGCAGCAGCTTCGGTCTGCCGGAGAAGAGGTGTCGCGGCTTGTCATGATCGACTGCTCGGCGCCTGGAGGCAGCCGACGCAGATTGTCGGCAGGCGCGATGTTCCATCTGCTGAAGAACGTCGCGTATTGGGTTGTTGACGACGACTTCTTTCGCGACGGGCTGGCGGTCGCGCGCGGGCGCTTGAGGAGCAAGGGCATCGCATGGCGCGACCGGCTTCGCGCACGCCGGGGAACATCTCAGGAGATCGACATTCGGCATGCGCTCGGGCTTTGGCGCTACCCTGACAACGCCCGCGAGTTCCTAGAGGCATTTCACCATGCGCTGACCACGTACCGGCCCCGGCGATACGGCGGTACCGTGACCGTGATCCGATCTCGAACGCGAAAATTCATCGCATTGACTCCGCTGGAGGCGGATCTGGGATGGCAGAAGCTTGCGTCCGGGGGAGTGCAGACACGGGTTCTCGCCGGCGCACATGACACCATCATTCGCGAACCGCGCGTGCGGAAGCTCGCTGAAGTCCTGACGGAGTTTCTCGATGAGGCTGCGACCGTCGCCTGAGCGCCACTTGGCCTCATGGCGGTACGCGCAAGCACGTGAAGCGCGAGATGGTGCAAGCGGCTTGCGACCTGGCGACATACACGTCTGGCGCTTCACAACGGACCGCACGTTGTGCGAGAAGGAGCAGCTGCACGCGCTGCTATCAGAGGACGAGTGTCAACGTGCAGAGTGTTTCCGGTTCGACCGCGATCGATCACGGTTCATCAGCCGTCGCGGTCTGCTGCGCGTGCTGCTGGCTCAGTACGCAGAGTGTGACCCAGCACGCGTCACCCTCGCATCGACTCCATATGGCAAGCCCACACTCGCCGGCACCAGCTCGGGCCGACTGCAGTTCAACGCGTCGCATTCCGACGGCGTCGCGCTTCTGGCTGTGACGGTTGATCGAGCCGTCGGCATTGACATCGAACGACATCGTCTCGATGTCGACTGCCTTGGGTTGGCGGACCGTTTCTTCTCCCACGACGAAGTGGAGGAACTTCGCCGCACGGACGAGCCACTACGCCGCGCGATGTTCTTCACCCTGTGGACATGCAAGGAAGCGTGGGTAAAGGCGAGAGGCCTTGGCCTCTCATTTCCGTTGCGCCGCTGTCGCGTCCGCGTCGGCGACAGGGCGCCCCAGTTGGTCGAGGATCCTGAGCATGCCAGAGAACGCGCGCGATGGTGGCTGACCCAACTTGCGGCGGGCCCAGACTATTCTGCCGCGCTGGTGGCGGACGCGACGCCTTCCGAGGTCAGAGGCGCGGCTGACCTTGGCCCTGCGAGTTCGGCGCCAAGCCTTCCCACGGGTGTGACGTTTCTTAACGTGCACCAAGAGATGCCCTCAGTGTAGCCCCTCCTTCGAGGGCCACATCTGCAGGATGCTCAAGGGCGGCCGGAGACCTGACGATTCCGAATCCCGAGCCTGGATAACCGGGCGGCTTGCCGGATTGATCTCCATCGTGACCGTGGCAACGGCGCGACGCCGGCGCAGTTCCCGCACCTGGCGACGTACGGCACCAACCGCTTGATCCAGCGAGGCGCGGTGTTCCTCGCCTCATCGACGGAACGAGTGGCGGCCGGCATCGAGAGTCGCGAAGTCCACAGCACGGCGGTCGACAAGGCACAGATGTCGGCGTTCACTTGGCAGCAGTTGCCCAGCTGACGGCGTCGAAAACACTGCATAACACCGATCTTGTTACCGCCCCTTGAGGGTGGCAGACTTCGATAGCAACGTTGTGAAGCGATGATTGCACGCTCCAGACTCGCCACCATCTTCGCGGCCGCCGCCGCCGCCATCGTCGGCGCCTGCCGGGCAACGCCCGTTGCTTCGGCGCCGCCGGGCATGATCC
>Ga0066388_100003006_pt1 | contig 10680 bp, 10 predicted proteins | sample PanSoiMetaGPlot6_FD_64539 | JGI IMG/M metagenome (GOLD analysis project Ga0066388, IMG submission 64539) | Tropical forest soil microbial communities from Panama analyzed to predict greenhouse gas emissions - Panama Soil - Plot 6 (Hybrid Assembly) | ecosystem: Environmental > Terrestrial >... | reverse complement strand
CGTCTACTTCTACAGCGTAGATTGGGATGGTCGTGACGACATCAAGCGCATCGATACAAACCGCTGCAAAGTGGCGCTGCTCACCGGCGAATACGATTATTCCTGTACGCCGGAGATGAGTGAGGCGGTGGCCGCGGCCGTCCCCGGGGCGCGCCTTACCATCATGAAGGGTATGGGCCATTTCCCGATGATCGAGAATTATCAAGAATTCCGGCCCTATCTTTTGGCTGCGCTCGATCACGTAGCGGCGTAAGCAGAGCCATGCCGCGCGCTTTGTCAGCTCACCTTCCCAGCGCTGGGAAATTGCGGCGAACAGCTGCGCGCGCGGCAGCAGACTGCCTCAGTTCTTCGGCCAAATTGGCTTCGCAAGCGCCGATGCCGTCGGATAGACCGTGACCGGCACGCCATTTTGCCATTGCACGATGGCGAGGTCGGCATCCACGCGCCTGCCGGCGTCGTCGAATTTCACGCGGCCACCGGGATAGTATTTCGCTGGCCCCTCGCGTGTATCCATAGCGCGGATCGCTTCGGCTACCTTGCGGCGGTCGACCGACCCTGCCTTCTCCAACGCCTCCTTGAAGATCCACATGTCGCCGTAGGTCGACAGCGAATCCTGCGTGATCCAGGGCTCGCCGGTCTTGGCGACAAACTCCTTCATAATCGCTTCCTGGCCCCTCCCGCTCCAGTTGCCGACCACCGTCATCAGGCCTTCCAACAAATCCTTGTTAGCGTTCTTGAGCATATCGGGTGCAGCAATATGGGCCCCATTGGAAATCACGGGGATTCGGCCGCGCCCGAGGCCGAACTCATGCAGTTTCTCCACACACATCTTGTCGTCGGAAATGGCGGTCGGCAGCAACAGCAAGATGTCAGGACGCGATGAACGAACCTTTTGGATCAGCGGGGTGCAATCCGACAATGGTGGTGTGAAAGTCTCGTCCACTACAAGTTTGAGGCCGAGTTTCCCCAACCCGCCTTCCCGCATTGGCTTGGCAAAGCTGACGGAGGCAGCGGTATTGTCCTGCACGATTCCGATTGTTGTCGGCTTTTTGCCGGTCGCATCCTCGGCGAGTTGGATTAGCGCTGGGACCGCTTGATTGGCCTGCGCGCCGCCACCGAGCGAGGTCTGGAACACATATTTGAACCCCCGGGAGGTGATCTGGTCGGAATATGACAACGTCAGAACCGGAAGCTCGGCGCGCTCGGTTACTTCGGTGACGCCGAGGGTGAAACTCGATAGCCACGAGCCAGTGGCACCGATGAGGTCTGGCTCCTGCGCGATCATCCGTTGTGCGGCGTTCTTAGCTTTCTCCACGCTGTCCCCGGCGTCGAACACCAAAAGTTTGACCGTAGCGCCCCCGAGCGACTTGATACCGCCCTGCTTGTTAATGTCGTCGACCGCAAGGTTTGCGCCCTTGAGCATCAGGTCGCCTTGGCGGGCCCATGGGCCGGACATCGGCGCGATCAATCCGATCTTCACCTCCTTTGTTTGCGCCGCCGCCGGAGCGTAATTGCCGATGCCAGCGCCAAGTCCAATGCCTAGTAGCATTGGCAGCATCGCCAATGTTCGCCTCATTATCATGATTTCCTCCCTTAACCTCGTTTTCGTTTATGAGCGGAAAATGCAAGAGCTGCTACAGCTACCCTTAGGGCCCGTTCGCCGCCATGGTGGTCACGCTGCGCTTCCGCAAACGCCAATAGTCGAACACTTGCCGAACGGGCCGTCAACAAGGGTCCCGCTTAGAATTCGAATTCAGAGATTTCCAAATCAAAGTTCATATTTGAATCTTCACGATCACCTGACAATTGTGTCGTGGGTTGTATGCGGATTACTTCCACATTGCGAAAGACCAACGAAGCGCGGCCGGAATGACGACCAGTCGCGCCCCTTGTTAGTCTCGTCGCGCTAAATCATTGCTGCCCTTGATGACCCACGCGCGCCGATGTACCGCACAGTATTTACACCGCTCCGGTCGCAGGCAGTTTGCCCATCTCTTTAAGCACTTCATTTGCTGCTTTGAACGCATCAAGCCCCGCCGGGATACCGCAATAGACCGTCGCGTGCAGCAGCACTTCCTTAATCTCGTCAACCGTCACGCCGTTATTGATAGCACCCCGCACATGCAGTTTGACCTCTGCGGCGCGATTCAGCGCAGTCAGCATCGCGAGATTAAGCAGACTGCGTGTCCTAAGATTGAGGCCAGGGCGCCCCCACGCATAGCCCCAGCACCATTCCGTCGTGATGTGCTGAAACGCCATCATGAATTCGTTGGCGGTCTTGAGCGATCCGTCGACGTATTCCGGTCCTAATACCTGACGTCGCAGGGCCAGCCCGCGATCGAAAAGACCCTTCATCGTTTCATTGCGTGCGTCGGCCATCATATACTCCTTGTTGGTTGGACGATGCGGTAGATCGTGAGACCAAAAATGAAGATTATCGATAGTCATTGCCATATTTGGGGACGCGAATTTTTGCCGCCCAGTTTCTTCCGTCGCTCGGCCGAAACCTGGGCACAGAAGATACCTGGTCGTACAGAGGATATGATTATACCGAAGCTCCTCGACGGCGTAGTCGATGAAACCGGCGACGATTTTGTGAAGAACATGGACACCGCTGGCGTCACTGCAGCGTTTGTCATGATGGTGGATGCCGGGGCGCCTTTGTTCGGCATGGAGCCTGCAACAACTATTGATCGGCAGGTCGAATATTATGCTACGCTGCAAAAACGTCATCGTGGGCGCTTGTTTGCGCACATTGCCGTCGATCATCGTCGCACCACTTGCCTGTCAATTGTCAGCCGTGCTGTGCGGGATCTTGGTTTTGTTGGAATTGGCGAAATCACGCCTGCTGGGTTTACGGTCGCCGATGATGCGCTCCGTCCATTGATGCGGCTCGCCGCGGATCTCGGGATTCCGGTGCAGATTCACACGCGTTCCGGAATATGGACAGAGCTCGATGGCGCCAACCTGACTGAGTCCAATTCTGCACATCCGATCCACGTAGCGCGGCTCGCCCATGCACTACCCTCGCTAAAACTTGTTTTATGCCACGCCGGCTATCCCCATTGGTGGCAAGCAGCCGCCCAAGCGATCGTCGATTACCCGAACTGCGTGCTCGACGTCTCAAATTGGAACGAGCGGCTCGGGGAGCCTCACGAAATTGTGGCACGGTTGGCGGCCTGGCGCAGTCTGCTCGGCATTGAGCGTATCTTGTTCGCGTCGGACCAGGTCTCGGGTCCGCGGTTTACCGGAGCGAGGTCGAGCCTTGGTGAATGGGTTGCATTCTTTCGCGATTTGCCGGCGATTGCACATGCGGCCGGATACCGCTTCACTGCCGAGGAGGCGTCGCGCCTTTTGGGTCGCAATGCCCAGGTTTTCTATGGTCTCGAATTAGAGCCTTTCGCCTATGCCGCTGCCGAAAAGTCGAACCCTTCCTGATCTGCTCGATGAAATAGCCGATCGCTTTCCTCAGCGAGAGGCGCTCGTCGGCGGTGATCGTCGATTCACCTATACGGAGTTGCGGGACGAGGTCCGGACCTTCGCCAAGGGTTTATATGCACTTGGCGTCAGTCCGCGTGACAAGGTCGCAGTGTTGATGGGCAATCGACCGGAATGGATCATTGCTGACCTGGCAATTTGTTCGCTTGGCGCGATCATGGTCGCTGTGAACACCTGGGTCACCAGTCGCGAACTCGGATATGTCCTTCACCACTCGGACACATCGATACTGATCGCCACCGATCGATTTCTCAAATACGATTATTTCGCGATGCTAGCCGACCTGGAGCCGCTCTCACTAACGTTACCCTTGTTGCGCGGCATCGTACACGTCGGAGCACGCGGTTATCGCGACAGCATTTCGTTCAAAGACGTCGGCGAACGGGGACGCACAAAACCGGAGGCGGTTCTGGAGGCCGCGGCCCACACGATCGATCCGCAGGACGTCGCTTACCTCCTATACACGTCGGGTTCCACCTCGACTCCGAAAGGCGTTCAGCTGCAACATTTCGCACTCATTGAGAACATGTGGCAGATCGGCGAGCGAATGCATGTTACCGAACAAGACCGTCTCTGGCTCGCAGTATCGCTGTTCTGGGGGCTCGGCTGCGAGAATGCTCTGTTCAATCTGCTGACTCATGGCGGCTGTGTGGTTCTACAGGAACATTTCGAGCCGAAAGAAGCATTACGGCTGATTAGCTCAGAGCGTTGCACGCTGTTTTACGGGACGCCCAACATGGCGCAGGCGCTTTTCGATCACCCCGACCGCCATAATTGTGATCTCACTTGCCTGCGCTCCGGTGGCACCATCGGCTCGCCGGAGCAAATCATGCGCGTGGTTAATCTCGGTGCACGCGACATTTGCAATATCTATGGCCTCACGGAGACCTATGGAAATTGCTGCGTCACAGATGCATCCGAGCCGCTGGAGATACGATGCAACAGTGTGGGCCGTCCGCTTCCCGGGGTTGATATCCGTATCGTCGACAGCGATTCCGGCAAGCTTCTTCCTCGAGGAAAGGTCGGCGAAATTCGCGTAAAGGGTTACGTCACCATCGGATACTTCAAGGACGAGGTTAAAACCCGCGAAGCCCTCGATGCCGATGGTTTTTTCCTGACCGGCGATCTTGGTTATCTCGACGCCGACGGCCACCTGCATTTCCGTGGCCGCACGAAGGAAATGATCAAGACCGGCGGAATCAACGTCGCCCCCGTCGAAATTGAAGAGATCCTCATGACCCATCCGGCCGTGAAGCTCGCCTATGTCGTCGGGGTACCCGATCCGCAGCGCGACGAGGTAATCGCAGCGGTGATCGTTCGCCGGCAGGATGAAGCGGTTGAGGAAATGGACCTTCTCGCGCATTGTCGGCGCGCTCTTGCCGCGTATAAGATTCCTCGCCTCATGAAGTTCGTAAACGAAACCGACCTTCCGCTTACTATCACCGGCAAACTGCAAAAAAACCGATTAGGTGAGTTCTTCGCCGACGGCGACTGAGCGAGGAGCGCGATGGTCTCAGTCGAATGCATAGTGCAGACCAATGATGTCCTCGGCGAAGTTCCGCTCTGGCATCCAACCGAAAACGCGCTCTATTGGATCGACCTGTTCAAGCCAGCGATACACCGTCTCGAGATCGTCGATCGCCGAGTCAAAACGTGGACGCCGCCCGAGAAGCTCGGCTCAATCGCGTTACGTGCTGAAGGTGGCCTGTTGATCGCTGGGCGCAGTGGTCTATCGCTCTTCGATCCCAACAACGGCCACCTTGATAAGGTCATCGATCCCGAAGCGGACAATACCGAGAACGTCCTCAACGATGGTCGTTGCGACCGTCGCGGTCGTTTTTGGGTCGGCTCTATGAACAAGAAGCTAACTCACGCGAGTGGCCGGCTCTACCGCTTCGAACAACAGCGACTTGATGTGGTCGCCGACGGAATTTGGGTGCCCAATAGCATTTGCTGGAGCCCGGATGACCGGCGGATGTATTTCGCCGACAGCCATCTACGAACCATCTTCGCTTACGAATTTGACATTGACAGCGGCACGATCGGCGTACGACGGGAATTTGTCTCCATGGACAGCATTCCGGGCGTACCGGACGGTTCCTCGGTCGACAGCGAAGGATTCCTGTGGAATGCGGTTTTTGATGGCGGCTGTCTTGTGCGCTATGCCCCTGACGGGCGCACTGATCGCGTTGTGCCATTGCCGGTGAGCCGTCCCAGCGCGTGCACTTTCGGCGGCCCTGATCTCGCCACCCTCTACGTGACCACAGCGCGATTCCGGCTCCCCCCAGAGAAACTCGCAACCCAGCCGTATGCCGGAGGTCTTCTTGCTATCGACGTCGGCGTAAGAGGGCTACCCGAACCGTTCTTCGCAGGTTAGCTAAGGCAGGACGCGAAAACGGTGCAATGTGAGTGCGTCGTCGACATCGTCAAACACGACCTCAACCCGTTGACCAATTTCCGGCTTGCGGCCGGAGAGACCGACCAGGCTCGAGGTCAGCCGCGGGCCCTCATCGAGTTCAATTTGCACAACATTGTATGGAATGTCGTCCCTGAACGCCGGAAACCACGCCTTGTGGACGATGGTCCAACTGGTGACGCGACCCTGGCCCGTAGCCTCCTTCCAGATGATGCGATCAGAAAGGCAGTAAGGGCACACGGGCCCGGGCGGCAGATGCGCCTTGCCGCAGTCCGCGCAAGTTGGAAGCATGAGGCTATGGCGGCGACACCCCTCCCAAAACGGCTCATTGTCCGGACCGATCCGCGGACGTGGCCAATTGGGACTGCTCATTAGCGACCTGCTCCCGCGGTAAGGATCACGGAATCGCCCCAAGCCGTGCCCCATTGAAGCACCGCAGCATCGGCGATCTGGCTTGGTCCCGCTTTCCCGCGTAACTGTCGCACCATCTCACAGATCGAATTCCAACCACCGACATGCGCCTCGGAAAGCAACCCGCCTGAGGTGTTGACCGGCAGCTGCCCGCCGAGCGCGATGCGACCCCTTTGCACCCAGCTTGCCGCCTCCCCGGCGCCGCAATAGCCGAACCGTTCGAGCGCAAATAACACGAGCGGTGAGAAAGCGTCGTAGGTATAAAAACCCTGGACGTCACCGCGCTCGATCCCAGCGCTTTTGAACACCTCCTGATCGACGTCGCGAGGCGCGGATGCTCTTCCTGACTGTTGATTGATCCCAAGCCCACGCGTCGCGAAGATGAATTCGTCGCGGCCCGAACGAATCCCTTGCATCCCAGCGATGCGTATCGGCTTCTGCCTCATGTTCTTGGCACGGTCGCTGCGTGCCACCAGCACCACCACTGCGCCATCGCTGATGAGACAGCAATCGTAGAGCCTGAGCGGATCAACGACCATCCGCGCGTTCTGGTGCGCTTGTAGCGTTAGCGGCTCTTTCATGATCGCTCGGGGATTGAGCATCGCGTGTTGACGAAGCGTAATCGGCACCGCCGCGAGCTGCTCGCTCGTTGCCTTAAAGACATGCATGTATCGCTGCATGGCAAGCGCGGCGCCCCCCGCCGGAGCCGTTAGGCCGTAGGGAGGTGCTTCGCCGTGAGTTCCACCCTCCTCGCGATTGCCTTCGATGTCGCCCGGTCCGCCGAGAAAACCGCGCTCGCGCGTGAAACTGATTGCCGTCACACAGGCGATGACATTGGCGAGCCCTGTACAAACCGCAAGCGCCGCATGCTGCAGTGCATTGGTGACGAAGCGGCCGTGCAGCCACGACTGATTCACATAGCGGATCTCAAGTCCGAATGCCTCGGCAACGCGATCATAGTCGACGCCGATCGGCCACCCGAGATGAATTGAAAGCCCATCGACGTCGCATCGCTCAATACCGGCATCCGCTGTTGCGTTCTTGAACGCCGTGGCAGCCAGCCTTAGCTGGCTGTCGGGCAACCCGCGTCCAAAACTGCTGTTGCCGATGCCAACTATCGCCGCGTTGAGCTTCATCTTTTATCCGTTGGGACGCAGTACAATCCGACCGGTGGACTTACCCATCTCAACAAGCTCGTGCGCCTGCGCCGCTTGTTCGAGTGGAAGCGCCAAGGAAACGATCGGTTTGACAACCCCACGCGCCACCAATGCAAGGCAGTCATCGAGTTGCTTGCGCGTCGTGCTCGTCGCACTCAGCATCGAGACGTTCTTAAGAAAGAGCTGGGCCGGATTGAAAGGCACAAAATCACCGGTCAATTGCCCGATCATGACCCAACGCCCGCCGATTCCCATGCTCCGACGAATTGGTTCAAACAGCTGGCTGCCGACGTTGTCGATTGCAACGTCGACCCCAAGCCCCCGGTTCGCCTTTTTAACCGCGGCTGAGAAATCCTCGCCGCGACCGTGGACGATGACCGTGTGTGCGCCGAGCGCACGAATCTGATCTGCCTTTTCAAGGGAGGTGGTCTGCGCAATGACCAACGCCCCCGCCAATCGAGCCAGCTGAATGGCATGCATGCCCAAACCGCCGCCCGCACCGGTTACGAGCGCCGTTTCTCCCGGTTGCAATTTCCCGATTTCTCGGATCGCGTTGAGGATCGTGCCGATTGCGCAGGCAACGATGGCTGCATCTTGCAACTCAACGCCTTCGGGCACGAGGGAGACATTGTCGTCTTCAATAGCGATGTACTCGGCGTAGCCGCCGACCATACCCCAGTCACCAGTAAACTTGCGCTCCGGACACAGGGTCTCGCGTCCGGTCCGACAATAACGGCAGGCGCCGCAGATATGATAACGTTGCACGGTTGCAACGCGATCGCCTCTTTGGAAGACGCGCACGTCGCGCCCGACGTCGACGACCGTGCCGGAGATTTCATGACCGAGGATGCACGGCATTTGCACACCAAATTTTAAAGTGCCGTTGCGTGTCACGATGTCATGGAAGCAAACGCCGCATGCATCGACTTTGATGATGACGTCCTTCGGACCCGCTGTTGGATCGGCAACGCGCTCGAGACTCAGAACCTCGGTGCCACCGGGCTGATGAACGACCATAGCCCTCATTGGACATCGCCTTTTGTCGGTTGAAATTTCAGAAGTGTGACTTCTGGAGTGATATCCTCAAAAACCGCCTCGACTGGCATATTGATGCGGAGCGCATCCGGCTCAACCCCAACCGGATTAGAAAATAGTCTGATCCCGCATTTTAGCCGCACCTGAATCACCGTGTACGGCACCGTCAGACCTTTGAAATATTGCCGATGGAATATGCACCAAGTTTCGACGACACCGGTCGGTTGGACGGCAACCCATTCGGACTTTTCGGAGCGACAGTGTGCACAAAATCTTGCCGCTGGGAATCTGTACATCCTGCAATCGCCGCACCGCTGTGCGCGTACCTCGCGCTGCATGAGTCCCAACCAAAAAGGTTTATCGGGACCCTCGATGGAGGGAAGCGGCCTTGTCGTCATGACTGCTCCCTCCCGTAAATAATTGAGGTCACGACTGGAGCGGCCGCCATGTAATGAGCGAAGTGACAATTCTCTACCTGACGCGCGCCGCACACTCCGCGTACCTGTTGCACGGCCTCAACGTTAAGCGCCCATCCCTGCATGTAGGATTCGGACAAATGGCCTCCCGAGGTATTGCTCGGATAGCGCCCACCGATCGCGAGATGACCCTCTGCAACGAACGGACCACTCTCACCGACGCCGCAATAGCCAAAGCCCTCCAGGGAGAAAAGTACTGTGGGCGTAAAATTATCGTAGATCATCAACGTCGAGATATCATCGCGCACTAGCCCGGCCATACGGAAGCTGTTGGCCGCCGCCTCTTTTGTCGGCGCGCGCCAGAAATCGTCGGGTGGAAATGTTGAATCGCTGAGCGCGGTCGCCATGCCGTAGCCGCGAAGGTACACGGGCGGCTGAGCGAAATCGCGCGCCCGCGCGGCGGACGTCAGAACAAGCGCGACGCCCCCATCATTTATGAGGCAGTAGTCGAAAAGATGGAGAGGTTCACAGATGAATCGGGAATTCTGGTAATCGGCCAGGGTATACGGGGTACGCATAACAGCAGCCGGATTGAGCGCCGCGTGATCTCGGAACGTCTTGGCGACGATACCAAAATGTTCGGTTTTCGTACCGTAGAGCGCCATGTGTCGGCGCGCCATCAGAGCGTGAAACGCCCCTGGTGACGTCATTCCATAGGGGAACCACAGTCCGCCACCGCCACTGCCATAGGTGTCTCCGGCACCCCCGTAACGGTCGCCCGAGGAGCGGCCATTGTTGCCATAGACAAGCGCAATCGTCTTGGCAGCCCCGCTGCGGATTAGAGCTGCAGCCGTCTCGATGCAGATGCCGGAAAAGCGTCCTTGGCCCGGCGTGATACTGACATAGGCGGGATCAAGTCCGGCGATCTCGCAGAAGCGTTGATAGTCGGGAATGCGGTTGACGATCAGTCCGTCGATATCCGTGAACTTGAGTCCCGCATCGGCAATCCCCTCCTTCAGCGCCAGCACCCCGAGGTCGTAAGCATCGTATTCTGGGAGGTTGCCGTAGCGCGTGTGCCCTACTCCAACGACCGCAACGGATGCACGATTAGCCATTGCTCCTCCGTATCGCGCGCGGCAATTCCGCATACTGATCCTCGCTCACGAACTTGCTAATATTGGCCCATGGTGATGGTCGGGCGTCAATCAACCGAGCGATGAAAATCCGGCTTCCTAAGATCGAACTCATCGGCAGCTCTTCAATGTCCGCTTTGGGTGGTGCGGGGCGACTCCGGAACAGGGTTTGAGGGGCCGAAGGTCATGGATCCCGCCGAGCTGACCAGGACCATGTGTCCAGGGACTGGCCCGATCACTTTCGCCGACTGATCGGCGATCTCGGCGTCTTTCGTGGTCAGCGATTCGTCAGCGCGTGGACCTGCTTGAAGCTTCGTCAAAATGAGTCCGCATTCGGTTCCCCGCAAGCCTGTTCACTCACTTTCCAGCGCCCTTGCAATGCGCTGGCCAAAAGTGAGTCAAACCCAAAGACTTAAGGAAAACCCGTTTTTGGACTGCAAATCCGTGTGAGTCGGTTCAAATCCGGCCCTGGCCTAGACAATACTTTGCAAAACAGGCGGCCTTTGTTATGAGGCGCCTTGCCGTAGCTCCGGATTGTTCCCCGGTAGCTCAGTGGTAGAGCAACCGGCTGTTAACCGGTTGGTCGCTGGTTCGAATCCGGCCCGGGGAGCCAA
>Ga0066388_100003005_pt1 | contig 10681 bp, 7 predicted proteins | sample PanSoiMetaGPlot6_FD_64539 | JGI IMG/M metagenome (GOLD analysis project Ga0066388, IMG submission 64539) | Tropical forest soil microbial communities from Panama analyzed to predict greenhouse gas emissions - Panama Soil - Plot 6 (Hybrid Assembly) | ecosystem: Environmental > Terrestrial > Soil... | reverse complement strand
TCGTGGCCGACCACGGTGCCCACGCCGCCGTAGCCGACGCCTGGCTTGAGTACAAGTTCCACGCGTTCGGCGCGACAGCGCTCGAACAGCTCGGCCTGGCCGTGTTCGGTGCCCAGCAACCGGGTCCACGGCACGACTCGGTCGACGACCGCGTGCTCATCGACGGTGAACGTCTGGCGCACCGCGGGGTCGTACAGCATCGCAAGGCTGCCCTTGCTGGCGAACACCGCGCCCTCAAGCGGCGTGAACAGGACAGTCCTGCCCGCCTCGTGCGACTTGATGATCAGGTCGAGGGTCCGCTGCCCGGCCGGGTCGTCGGCGAGTTCGCTCGCGACGAAGTACCGCAGGACCACGTCGAGCGGCGTGCCGCGCAGGGCGAGCTTGCCGTTGGGCTGCTTGGCGAGCTCATGGATCTCGCCAAGCAGCAGGCCGATCCCATAGTGCGCCATGGCTTCCCGCAACGCGACGAACACATGCTCGTGCGCGGCGATGCCACCGGTGCTCTCGATCAGGGCGATGACCGGCTCGCCGTCGGTGACCGCCGCGCCTGCCTTGCGCAACGCGGCCGCGACCCGGCTGGCGGTGTCGATGTGCCCGAGATCGTGTTCCTCGGCGAACGCCTTGAACGCGGGCACGTTGAGGAATGCGCGGTTGAGCTGCGCGGTGTCGGTGCCACCTAGTTCGCTGCCGACGTTGAGCTCAATTAGCTTGAACGACGCGCCGTCGTGGTAGGCGTCCGCTCGTGCGTAGAGCGGCGGCGTGCCGGTAGCGCCCTTGCACATCAGGGCCGCAAGCCGGTCGTCCATGCCAATCGCGGCGCAGTACCGCCGCAGATCGCCGGCGAACAGGCGGGCGGGCAACGAGACGAGGATGTCGAAGATCGCGACGAGGTCGTCGGCGAACGCGGAAATCTCTCGCTCGGAGACGAAAAGGGGCCGATCCAGCTGCAACTGTCCGTAGGACTTCGCGAACGCCTCGGGCAACACAAGGTCCCGCGCGGCGGTACGAAGGTCGGAGTCGGTGGCAGCGGTTAAGTACAGCTCGGAGATTTTGTTCGACACAGAGACATCCTTAATGACAGACATCCTTAATGACGGACATCCTTAATGACAGACATCCTCAGTTACGGGAAACTCTCGACACCCAGTGGTGCGACAAGTCCGAGTTCGCGAAATAATCAGCGGCCGAGATTACTGCTGCGCGTTCCCAGCCCAGCCAAGAAAGTACCGGAAGTCCTCACAGGCGAGGACGGTCCGAAGTTTCGGTTCACCTAAAATCCTCCATGACAAACAAATACCTTTGTGGACGACGCCGTCGTTCTGCCCGCCGGTGCCGTCCGCGTGGACGCCACTGGCCGGCCGCGATGGCCGTCGAGCTGTAACGCTGGTCGACGGTCACGCCTTGCCCGAGATCCGTGAACCACTGGGTTGCATGGAAGAACGTAAGGTGGTAGCGCTTCTATTCCAACCGGTCCGGCGCTGGTCACGAACGTGTTCGCGACCTGGTGGGTCGGCCTACCAGGCTGCGGCCGGCGCGGGCCCAGGCCGCACCTAGATCGCAGAATGTGTTGGTCCGTTGCATTAAGTAGCTAGCATCTGGTTGAGCCGGCTGCCGGCGTGCACCGAGTTGACCAGCAGAGCAAGAGCCTTCTCAGCTTGAAGGTGCTGCCCTCACGACGGGTCGTCGTCTCCTACGAACAGCACCCGTGCTCCCGTCCCTTACCCTCGATCACAGCAGCCTGCGGGAGAACCATCAGCGACCTAATGAATCAGTGCTCACGCCACACCCGCGGGCACGACATCCCATCAGCGATCAACTCTCCCGGCCCACCAGCAGGGGCACAATCTTTCATCAGGACTCAACGTCCAGGACCAACAAGTGCTCACCTGCCAGCGGCTACCAGACCCTAGTCTGCCCGACGGGCGACTCACGACTCATTAGGCATCATCACCCGACTGCCCGGCCGCAACACCTACCCCCTGACCTCCGACGGTATGCGCATCGCCATCGTCTACACCAAACTCCACAACCGACTGCTACGCCCACTCACCGCCGCCAACCAACCACCCGCACCGTTACCGCTGCGCCAAGCCCTGCGCACCATCGACACACACATCGACACCTACATCGAACAGGCACGCCTCGGACGATTACCCAACGCAGCCTAACCATCACCCCACGGCATCCTCGCTGGTCGCCGGAAACTTGGCTCAAACACAAAGAACCCTCTGACCGAGCTTCGCTAGCGCACGCTCCGCCTCTGACCGCCCGCCTCTGACTGCCAAGGTGGGTGGTGGCGTGTGCGCCTGCTGTGTGCTGTGCTCGGCATCTTGTGACCCGGTGCGACCGTTCGCGCCGGTTTGCCCGACCGGCAGGACGGATGGCGGCTCCGCCGGTATCGCTGGTGCGGTTCCGGGCAGGTGCGGCCGGCCGACCCCGCGCATGCTCCGCCGCCTCATGCTGGACAATTCGTCCTGATCGAGTACGAACGAGCTTGGAGTAACCTTGGCATCCCGGCTGGCGACGCGACGGCGCACTTGGTGGTTGGTTGGGCTGGCCGTCCTGGCAGTGGTACTCGTGGTCGGCGCGAGCGGTTCGTGGGTGCTGTGGCGGCACTTTCACGAAGGGCAGGCCATGAGCATCCCGAACGACGATTCGAGCGATCCCTTCGCGCCCTGGCCCACGCCGGCGTCCCGGCCGGATGCGACACCGGGCTGGCCGCCGTTTGTGACCTCGGTGGGGCCCGGCGGCCGCTACTTCCTCGATCAGTACGGCAAGCCGCTGCTGCTGCGCGGTGACTCCCCGTGGGCCCTGATGACCAGACTGTCGCCGCAGCAGGCCGGGCTGTGGTTCGCGGACCGCCAGAACCAAGGCTTCAACGCCGCCATTGTCTCGTTGGTCGGAGCGACAAAAAACGGTGGGCCCAGCGACGACGGCGCCACGTTCGACGGGCTGCCCCCCTTCGTGGATGGCCAAGTCCTACAGTGGCAGGAGCCGTACTGGGAGCGGGTGACGGCGTACCTGCGGATGGCCGCGGAACATGGCATCACGGTTATGCTCTACCCGATCGACGGCTGGGCCATTGGGCATTCCTTTGTCCCGAGGTCAACCGGGCAGTGCCGGCAGTACGGCGGCAAGGTGGCCGAGCGCTTTCGTGACCTGCCCAACATCGTCTGGGTGTCGGGCGGTGACTACTTCCCGGCCACCAAGGACCTGGCCCAGGGCAGCGACGTTGACCACTGCATCGACGCGATGATGCGCGGGATCCGTGAAGCCGGTGACGGGCGGCCGTTCTCCATGCAACTGGGGTATGACAAGTCGATCTCCACCGAGAATCCCTACTGGGCGCAGCGTGTCGGCTGGAACTTCGTGTACACCTACTACCCGACCTATAAGGCCACGCTCGATGCCTACCGGCGGCAGCCGGCGATTCCAGCGATTTTCGGTGAGGGCAACTATGAGGGCGAGAACAACCAGCCGAAGACGGCGCCGACGACGGCTGAGACCCTTCGCCGGCAGGTCGTATGGTCGGCGGCGTTGGTGACGGTCGGTTCGCGGTGGTGCTGGGTTGTCGGTGGGGTTGGTGCGGGTTGGTTGTCGTGGAGGTTGCGGGGGTGTTTGGGCGGCAGGTTGGGGTGATTGCGTGTCGGCAGGCGCTTGCGCTGGGTGTGTCCAGTTCTGCGGTTGCTGGTTGGGTGGTTGCTGGGGTGTGGCGGCCGTTGCGCCCTGGTGTGTACCTGGGTCGTGGCTACCGTTGGAGGGCTGGGCCTGGCCTTGGGACGCCGAGCGGTTGCGCGGGCCGGCTGGATGATGCTGCGGTACACGTGGCACGACCTGATTCAGCGGCCGGCGCAGGTTGTGGCGCAGGTCCGGACCGCGCTCGCCGTACGTACGCCTGTCTGGGTCATCAGTGATCGTTGTTTTGGGAGTATTTTGCCGGATAGCCGGGGTTTGGGTTGTAGCATCATTATGTGGGTATGAGCGCTGATGGTGATCCGGTTGTTGTTGATCTGTACTTGCGGTTGTCGGACTTGCGGGTGGAGGACCTGAACGCCGCTGGTGAGGCGCGGGGTCTGGTGGAGCATGAGCGGGTGTTGCGGGAGCGCGCTGAGGCCTACCGGTGGCGGGTGGGTGAGGTCATCGTGGAGAACGATATGTCCGGGGGGAAGCCCAAGCCGGCGTCGGCGTTCAAGCGGCGCAAGGTGGTGTTGCCGGATGGGAGCACGGGGTGGCGGGTGATCCGGCCGGGGTTTCGCCGGTTGTTGGACCGGTTGCGCACCCGCAAGGCGCAGGCGGTGTTGGCGATCGACCTGGATCGGACGGTGCGGGATCCGCGGGATCTGGAAGACCTGGTTGACGTGGTGCAGGAGATGGGGGTGAACGCGCGGTCGGTGTCGGGGTCGTTGCGGTTCACCGATGGGGGCACGGATGCGGAGATCACGTTGGCGCGGGTGATGGTGGCGATGGCGAACAAGGCCAGCCGGGATACCGCGCGGCGGGTCAGCGCGGCGCGGTTGCGGCAGGCGATCAATGGGGAGTTTGGTGGGGGTCGGCGTCCGTATGGGTTCTGCGCCGGGCCGCCGCGGGTGCCCGAGGGGGGCCGGTCGCAGGATTACCCGTGCCCGTGGCATGGGGGTCGGGACTGCCGGGCCGGGATCACGGCGATTGCGGCGGAGACGGCGGTGATCGTGGATTGTTCGCAGCGGTTGTTGCAGGGGGTCAGTCTGGCCGGGTTGGCTGCGGACCTGCGGGAGGCGGGTGCGCCGACGGTGACGGGGGCGCCGTGGTCGGCGGTGACGTTGCGGGCGGTGTTGTTGCGGCCGCGGAATGCCGGGTTGGTGGTGCATCAGGGCAAGGTGTTGGCTGGGGTGGCGGCGCCGTGGGAGGCGGTGGTGACCCCGGAGGTGTTCGCGGCGGTGGTGGCGAAGTTGACCGATCCGGCGCGGCGCACCGGGCCGGGGCCGGCGCCGCGGTGGCAGGGGTCGGGGGTGTACCGGTGCGGGGTGTGCACCCCGGCGGGGACGCAGACCGACCGGCCGGTGACGATGGAGGTGGCCTTGGGCGCGCGGGCGGCGCCGCGCTACCGGTGCCGGCAGTTCCACCACTTGGCCCGCCACGCCGCGCGCACCGACGATTGGGTGTCGCTGCACGTGCTGTACGCGCTGACCCATGACCGGGCCTATGAGCTGCTGGCCCCGCCCACCGATGCCGGGATCGACGCGGCGGCGCTGCGGGCGCAACGGGCCGCGATCAAGGAAACCTTGGCCCGGTACGCCCAGCAGGAGGTGTTGGGCACCCGCACCCCCGAGCAGGTCACCGCCGCGACCCTGGCCGGCACGGCCCGGATCAGCGAGATCGATCAGATCCTCAACGCCAACGTCACCGCCGACCCGATGGCCGATCTGGTCAACGCCGCCGATCCGGTGCAGGCCTGGGCGGACACCCCGCTGGGCAGCAAACGCATCCTGATCGACCGGTTGATGACGGTCACGATCCTGCCGATCGGCCACGGCGGGCGCAGCTTCGACCGGTCCTCGGTGCGCATCGACCCCAAACACCACTTGGGCACCCCGGCCGCCGCGTGACCGGCTGACTCACGAACCGCCGATACGACCTCAAAAAAGGGGCCGCCCCAATGATCGGAGCGGCCCCTTTTTTGGGTGGAGCCGGGTCACCGTTGCGGGCCGGGGGGTGGTGCACTGGGCCGGTGCAACAGCGCTGCGATGGTCTGGCGTTGTTGTTCGGTGGGGTCGGGCCAGGCATCGACGTTGGCGGTCACTTGGGCCATCAGCGCCTCATCGCGCAGCATCGCCCGTAGTGCCGCCGTGCGAGCAGTGTCGCCGGGTCGGGGTTGTGCCATCGCGGCCAGCCGCGCCCGCCGCGCGCTGGCTGCGGTGGTGGTGGTGTCGGGTTGGTCGCTGCGTTCCTGGGATGTCGTGGTGTCTGGGGTGTCGTCGTCGGCTCGTGGCGTGGTCATCGCCGCGAGCCCGGCGCGCATGACAGGTTGGACCTCGGTCAGCTCACCGCCCGGGGTTGTCTGCGGCCCTGTGCTGGTTGGTGCGGGGTGGTCGGCGTGCACGTGCCGCGGGCGGCTAGGTGCAGTGGCGGTGTGGTTGGTCGGGGTGGTGTGGGCCGGGTTTGCCAGCGGGGTATCACCTGCTTCGGTTCGGGGGTCTAGGTGTCTAGTGCGCAGGTCAGCGCGGATTTGCGGGGTCTATGGGTGGGTCTAGAGGGTGCTAGCGGTCTAGGGGGTGCTAGGCCCTGATGGGTGGGTCGGGTTGGTGGGTGTGGCTGGGGATGTGCCCGCCGCTGATGGCCGTGGTGAGGGTGTGGCGGTGGTAGCCGTTTCGGTTGCGTTGGTGGCGCCAGACCTGGACGGGGGTGATCCCCAGCGGGCGCAGGGCGGTGGCGAGGTCTTCGGCGGTCCAGTCGGTGTAGCGGGGGTGGCCGGTGGCCAGCCGGGTGAGGATTTCCTCGGTCCACAGCTTCGAATCGGTGCCGAACACGCCCAGGACGTCGGTGATGATCAGCGGGTCGGTGGCGGGTTGGTTGAGGTCGTGGCGCCGGGTGTGGGTGGCGTGCCGGGAGCCGGGATCGATGGTGGGCAGGCCGTGGGTGGCTCGTTGGGTGCCGTTGTGAGTGGCTTGGTCGCGGGACAGGGTGCGGATTTTGCTGATGATCGGGTCGCGGGCGCCGGTGGCGTAGAGGTAGCAGCACCCGGCGTCTTCGGCGTGCTCGCCGGAGGCGGGGTTGAGCCGGTCGGGTCGCCACCCGTCGGCGATCATGTTGGGGCCTAGGACCAGGCGGACGTCGCTGTGCCGGCAGGGCAGCAGCAGTTTCACCGCGGTGGTGTCGGCGATGGCCGCGCCCAGGGTGTCAGCGGTGGCTTCGCTGGCCGCCAACACCACCGTGACACTGGCCTTGCGGCCGATCCGGATCAACTCCACCGCGAGGGCCTTGGCCGCCTCCGGCAGCCGGGGGTACTCGTCGATGATCACGACGATGGCCGGGTGGTCCGGGTCGGGTTGCCAGGCATCACCCATGCCCAGCCCGGCCAGCAGATGCGGCCGGGTCTGGGCGATGGCCACCGCGTCGGCGAGCGCATCGGTGATACCGGCGGGGTGGCGTTCGCGGCGGGCGATCGACCCGCCGAGCACGTCCAGGCCGGTGCCGGCCGGGTCCAGATCCCACACCAGCACGTCGCCGCAGGCGGTAAGCAGGTCACCCAGGGTGCGCAGGGTGACCGACTTCCCCGCGCCGGGAGTGCCGATCACCACCGTGTGCACGCCCAGCAGGCCCAGGGTCAGCTCCTCGCCGTTGATTTTCTGCCCGATCACGTGCGGGTCCCGGATCGACAGCGACCCCGGCGGGTAATACGGCACCGGGGCCAGCGAGGCGAACGGGTCACGTTGGGCCAGGCGCAGCACCACCCGCGCCCGCCGACCCCGGTCCGGGGCGGCGAACAACCCCCCGGCCGGCAGGTCCAGGGTGGTCTCCAACTCACCCAGCTTGGTCACCAGGTTCGCCGGGGTGCCGCGCAGCAGGACCACCGGCACCTCCCACCCCCACGTGGTGCGCCGCGCTTCGCCGGTGCCGCGCAGCGTGATCCCCTCCGCGGCCACCGCCCGCGCCACACACGCAGCGGCTTCGGCCCGGGTGTGCGCGTCGGCGATCGGGAACGGCTCTTCCATCCCCGGCGGCAACACCGGGGCCTCCGGTGCTGGTGGGCGGGGTCGAACCGCCCGGCCGACCCCGGCCAACACCGCGATCACACCGACCGCCAACGCCGCCACCGCTACCGCGCCGGCACGCTGCACCAACAGATATGCCGATAGGCCGGTGACCGCAGCAACGGTGGTGGTGCCGGCCGCGCGGCGCCACACGCTGCGTCGCCAGGCCTGCAGCGCGGTCAAGGCCCGCCGTGGCCGGTCTTGCTGGCGCAGCTGGCGTACCAGCGGCGCGTACTCCGGATACGCCAGCACGTACCGGCCCAGCCGCACCAGCAACCAGCCCACCCCGACCACCGCGTAGCCCAGGACCCGCAGCAGCGCCCGCAGCGCCCACCACAGCGCCCGGCCTACCCACCTCGGAATCCGCCGTGGCGCGGTGTGCACCAGCCATCCGCAGGCGTCCAACACCCACGGACCCACCCAGGCCCACACCACCGCGGCCACCCGGCCAGGCACCCGGGCGGCCCACCTGGTCCAGGACCGCAGCCACCGCACCACCAACACCCGCCCGGACCCCCACCAGCGCCGCGCCAACGGCACCAACGCGGTCCGGCCGCCGGCCGGCGGGATCACCGGGACCGGCACCGGGACCGGCAGCTCGTCAGCGGGCTGGACGGCCGGCACCGCCCTGCCCGCCACACCCGCCGTGTCACTGCTGGCAGCGCTCACCGCAGACCCGGGCACGGGCCGCCACACCACCACCGGATACGCCCGGCAACCACGCTGGCCAGCCGAGCCCGGCCCAGGAGTCGGGGTGCTCATCGCGCACCCCCGTCGCGACGCTGCACCCAGGACCCGAACACCCGGCGACGGTCCTGGGCCGCGAGCAGGCCCCACACGCTCTGGGTGGCATACCCCGCGGTCCGTAGCTCCCACTCCAGACACTGCCCCGCGACCGGGCACCCGGCACAGATCCGCGCCGCCCTCACCCGATCGGCCCGGTCATCACCGGACCACACCGGAGCCTGGCCGCACGTGTACAGCCACTGACACAGGCCCTCACCAGCCACCACGTGGTGCAACTGGTCGGTGGACAGGCCCGCGAACCGATCCAGATCGGCCGCGACCCGCTCGCAGAACTCCTCCCGGTCGTGGTTCACCGCGACACCCCCTCACCGGTGCCATCGGTCAGATGAGCCAACACGTGCGCCGGCACCAACACCCGAGCCCGGCGCCGCACCACCGGCAACACCCCGACCCGGATCAACCAGCAAACCCGCGAATGATCAACACCCGGAAGCCAGGCGACCTCAGGGACAGCAAGCAACACCGGCGCACCGGCAGCAACCGTGGTATGTATCGTTGTTGTCCTTTACTCGATGGGCGCGACCCCCGCCGTTTCGGGAGCCGTCGCTATCAAGTAAGGCGGCCACGCAACACGACAACCATGCCGACCTGGGAATAACATATTTCGGCGCGGAATATCCGCAGGTCAGAGCCGTGTCTACCGGGTCGGATATTCCCCATAGGAATACTGAAGGGGCGGGATATTCCAGTCGGGAATGTTGATCAATGTGGGCTGTTTAGAGCGCCGAGAGCGACGTTTCCGTCCTCAGGCGTCTCCGGCTGGACCTAGCTAGACCCGCGGCTGCAGCCGTGCTTGGCGGCCACGGTCAGCAGGCGGTCCATGAGGTGAATACGCGGACCCGAAGCGGCGATGGCTGAGCCAGCCAGGATGACGACTAGGCCAGCGATCGCCTCGGTGGTGATCCGTTCGTCGAGCAGGGCCGCGCCGTAGGCGACGGCGAACCCGGGCGCTAGATAGCCGACGAGGTTGGCGCGAACGGCGCCGATGCGGTGGATGAGCGTGTAAAACAGCACCAGCGCACCTCCGGTGGCTCCCAGGCCGAGGGCGATGAGCCATCCCAGGGTGGCCGGGTCTGGTATACGCAGGTCAGCCATTGCCGCGAACGGTGCGAGGGCGAGTGCACTGACGGTCATGGCAGCGGTCGCGGTGCCCAAGGGCGGCACGTCGGAGATTACCCGCTGAATTTGCACAGTGCCAGCGGCATAGAAGATGGCGGCGGCGAGCAGCATCAGACCGCCCAACCCACTGGCGTCGTGAGGATTGAGGTCGCGCAGGAACAGCAGAGCGACGCCGACGAGCCCAATCAGCACTCCGGCGAGCTGGCGCAGATGCAGACACCGGTCGAGGATGGTGGTCAGCACGGCGGCCCATACCGGTTGACTGGCGACCAGGATCGCGGCCAAGCCGGCCGGCACGTGTTGCTGGCCGACAGTGAGCAACACCAGCGGAATCGTGGCCTGCAGCAGCGCTGCGACGAGCACGGGCGCCCAGCGTGCCCGCAGGGCGGCCAGGACGTCACGCTGGACGGCGAAGGGGATCAGGACCAGGGCGGACAGGGCGGTGCGGGCCAGGACAACGGCCGGCGGGGACAGGTCGCGCAGCACGACAGCGGTGAGGGGAAAGACCGCTCCCCAGATCGCGCCCAGCAGCACAAGCAGGACAGCGTCGCGCCGGTTCACCCCTGCCAGCCGGTGAGCAGGCGCTCGTCCAGCGCCCGCACCGCGCGAGTCTGCCGGTACGGGCTGAGCCGGCGGCGCAGGTCAGCGGCGTAGCCCAGGATGCGGCGTGAGCCGGTGCCGGCGGCTACGTCGTAGACCCTCCCGGCGAGTTGGGCCGCCTCGTCGATCTCCCGCTGGACCAGCCGCACAAAAGCGCGTGCGGCAAGCATCTCACCGGAATCGCTGAGGCTTCGCGACCAGTTGGCCAGCGCATCGTCAATGATCGAGCTCGCCTCCGTGACCGGCGCAACCCCGCGCTCGGCAAGCATCAGCAGCGACTTGCCGGCCCACTTGTCGAGAAAACAACAACCGTAGAAGTCCAGATAGGCGGGGGCGGGATCGCCGGTCATGCTGTCGAGCAGCGTCCGGGCGGAGTCCACCGCGGCTCGGCAGGCCCGGTCATCGCCCAGGCAGGCGTGCACGTA
>Ga0066388_100003003_pt1 | contig 10682 bp, 10 predicted proteins | sample PanSoiMetaGPlot6_FD_64539 | JGI IMG/M metagenome (GOLD analysis project Ga0066388, IMG submission 64539) | Tropical forest soil microbial communities from Panama analyzed to predict greenhouse gas emissions - Panama Soil - Plot 6 (Hybrid Assembly) | ecosystem: Environmental > Terrestrial >... | reverse complement strand
GGATCAAGCTGGTCGACTACCGGATGATCGGCGCCACCGGCCGCCTCTACCTGTCCGGCACCGAGGCCGACGTCCGCCAGGCTGCCGGCGCCGCCGAAGAAGCCCTTCGGGAGCACGCATGAACGACCCCGACGAGCTCCGCGCCATGATCCGCGAGGTCATCCGGGACCTGCTGCCGAATGGTCTGCCGGTGACCGAAACGGTCAACCTTTCAACCGACGAGGACCTGGCGGCGTTCGTGAAACGGCTCGTGGACCTGGACCCGGACGAACGCGAGGAGATCCGGTCCGGCCGCAAACGGTTCAGGCTGCCGGGAACAAGCAGGGCCGTACCCGCGGCACCGGCCCCCGCTGGTCCCCTTCATGGGGCCGAACGGGCGGGGGGATCCACGCCGGTGCGACGGATCGAGCGCGGCGCGGTCACCGAGGCGGTCGTCAGCCAGGCGGCGCGAGCCGGGGAACGGCTGGTGCTCGGCCGCGGCGCCGTGCTCACCCCGCTGGCCAGGGACCGGGCCCGGGCCAGCGGCGTGCCGATCGAGAAGGAGCGCTGATGCTGACGGCAACGGTGATCGGGAGCGTGTGGGCCACGCGGCGGCTGGCCGAACTGCCCAACGGCGCCTTCCTCGAGGTGGAGGCGGAAGGCTCCGGCCAGCGGCTGGTCGCCTTCGACGTGCTCGGCAGCGGGGTAGGCGAGCGCGTCCTCGTCGCCCAGGGCTCGGTCGCGGCCGCCTGGTTCGCCGGCAAGCCGCCGCCGGTCGACGCGCTGATCATCGGTTCTATCGACCCGGACCCTTCGGGCTCAGGAAAATCAGGAACAGGAGAATAGGCGATGGCGGACAATGCGATCGGACTGATCGAGACCAAGGGGTACGTGGCCGCGCTGGCGGCGGGGGACGCCATGGTCAAGGCGGCGAACGTGACGATCGTCGGGCGCGAGGAGGTCGGCGACGGACTGGTCTCGGTGACGATCACCGGCGACGTCGGCGCGGTGAAGGCGGCCACCGAGGCCGGCGCCGAGACCGCGTCCACCGTGGGCGAGCTCGTGTCGGTGCACGTCATCCCGCGCCCGCATCCCGAACTGGGCAGGCACTTCAAGATCAGCGGTGACTAGCCCCGCCGAGCTGCGGGTCTACCTCCTGGTGCGCGACCTGCAGCCGCAGTTCGCCGCGTACCTGGGCACGCCGACCCGGGCCCGCGGCTACCCGCCGTTCGCCGGGCAGCACGCGCTCATCGTCGAGGTCGCTCCCGCGCTGGCCATCGAGCGGGTGACCGACCTGGCGCTGCGCGCCGTGCCCGCGGTCGAGCCCGGCATCTTGTTCGTCGAGCGGCAGTTCGGCGTGCTCGAGGTGCACGGCCGGGATCTGGACGACGTGCGCCGGGCCGGGCAGGCCATCCTGGACGGGCTCGGTGCGGACGAGAAGGATCAGCTCCGGCCGCAGATCCTGTTCTCCGACGTGATCGAGGACGTGACCGACGCGCACGCCATCATCATCAATAGGAACCGCTCCGGCTCGATGATCATCCCCGGCGACGCGCTGGGGGTCAGCGAGGTCACCCCGGCCCTGTTCGCGGCCGTCGCGGCCAACGAGGCCGAACGGGCCGCGCCGGGCGTCACCCTGGTCGACGTGTCGATGATCGGCGCGGCCGGGCGGATCTACCTGGGCGGCCCCGCGGCCGAGGTGCGCCGCGCGCAGGCCGAGATCACCGCGGTGCTTGGCGCCGTCACTGGCCGGGACCAGTAGCCATGGACCAGCAGAGATGACAGAACACGACCTGTCCGCGGGCGGCGACGTCATGGCCCGGGTGCGCGGCTGCGCGCAGGACGCGCTGGCCGCGTACGGCGGCCACCCCGGCGCCTCCGTCGAGCTGCTCAACGTCTCGGAGAACGCGACCTTCCTGGTCTCCGACCCCGACGCCGGCCCCTCGGTGATCCGCGTGCACCGGCTGGGCTACCACACCGAGCGGGAGATCGAGTCCGAGCTGGCTTGGATGGACGCGCTGCGGGCCGAGGCCGGGGTGCGCACGCCCCGGGTCCTGCCGGCCGCCGGCGGGCGGCGCGTCATCACCGTCCGCGAGGCGGGCGGCACGGGCCCCTCGACCGAGCGGTACTGCGTCCGGTTCGAGTTCCTGCCGGGCACAGAACCAGGCGCCGGGCCGGGCGATGACCCCGGGCTGACCCGCGCCCACTTCGCCGAGCTGGGGGAGATCACCGCGCGGATGCACCGGCACGCGCGGGAGTGGACCCGCCCGGACTGGTTCACCCGGTTCCACTGGGACTACGACGCGGCGTTCGGCCCGCAGGCCCGCTGGGGCCGCTGGCAGGACGGCATCGGCGTGGGGCCGTCCGAGCGCGCGATCCTCGCGAAGCTGGACGACGTGCTGCGCGCCCGGCTGCGGGCGTTCGGCTCGGGGCCGGCCAGGTACGGGCTGGTGCACGCCGACACCCGGCTGGCCAACCTGCTGGTCCACGACGGCTCGGTCAGCGTCATCGACTTCGACGACTCCGGGTTCAGCTGGTACCTGTATGACCTGGGCACCGCGGTGAGCTTCTTCGAGCACGAACCGCACGTGCCCGGCCTGGTGGACAGCTGGCTCGAGGGCTACCGGCGGGCCGGGCGGCTGTCCGCCGAGGACCAGGCCGAGATCTGGACGTTCATCATGTTCCGGCGGCTGCTGCTGGTCGCGTGGATCGGGTCGCACCGGGCCGTGGACATCGCCGCCGAACTCGGCGCCGGCTATACGCACGGCAGCTGCGACCTGGCCGAGTCATATCTGAGCACTCACTGAGAGGGACCTGCCATGTTCACATCGATCGCAGGCCGCGGCGTCGTGGTGACCGGCGGCACCCGCGGGATCGGCAAGGGGATCGCCAGCGTGTTCGCCCGCAACGGCGCCAAGGTGCTGATCACCGGCCGGGACGCGGAGGCGGCCCGGGCCGCCGCCGACGAGCTGCACGCCCAGGCCGCCGCGGCGGACAAGCCCGGCGAGGTCTCGTTCATCCTGGCCGACGTGGCCGACCGGGAGGACACCCGCCGGATGGCCGCGATCGCCGTGGAGCGGCTGGGCGGCATCGACGTGCTGTGCGCCAACGCCGGCATCTTCCCCGACGGGCGGCTCGAGGACCTGACCGAGGACGACCTGGACCAGGTGCTCGGCACCAACCTGAAGGGCACCATCTTGTCCGTGCAGGCCTGCGTGCCCGCCCTGGCCGAGTCGGGCCACGGCCGGGTCATCATCACCTCGTCCATCACCGGCCCGATCACCGGGTTCCCCGGCTGGACCCACTACGGCGCGAGCAAGGCCGGCCAGCTCGGCTTCATGCGCACGGCCGCAATCGAGCTGGCGCCCAAGGCCATCACGGTCAACGCGGTACTGCCGGGCAACGTCGTCACCGAGGGCCTGGCCGGGATGGGCGAGGACTACGCGGCCGGGATGATCGCGGCCATCCCGATGCGCCGCCTGGGCACGGTGGACGAGATCGGCTACACCGCCCTGTTCCTGGCCACCGACGAGGCCGCCTACATCACCGGCCAGACCATCGTGGTGGACGGCGGCCAGGTCCTGCCCGAGTCGCCCGACGCCGTGGCGGCGATGGCGCCATGACCGCCATTCCGGCCCCGCGGACGCCAGAGGAGGTCAGGCGCGCGCTGGCCGAGCAGATCGGCAGCGGCCGGCTGCGGCCGGGGCAGCGGCTCGGCGCCGAGCGGACGCTGGCGGCCGAGTTCGGGGTCAGCCGGGCCACGCTGCGCCAGGCGCTGGCGGTGCTGGAAGAAGGCGGCGTGGTCCGCCGGGTGCCGGGCCGCGGCGGCGGCACGTTCGTGGCCAAGGGCAAGATCGAGCGGGACCTGTCCCGCATCGTCGGCGTGCCGGCGCTGCTGCGCAGCCAGGGCGTGACCGCCGGGACCAGGGTGCTCAGCGCGCGGCTGGCCGAGGCGGACGACCTCACCTCGCAGGCGCTGCGCGCCCGCCCCGGCGACCTGGTCATCGACCTGGTCCGGATCAGGCTCGCGGACGGCAGCCCGTTTTCCCTGGAGCACGCCAGGTTCCCGGCCCGGCGCTTCCCCGGGCTGCTCGAGCTGCCTCTCGGGGGTTCGGTGTACGAACTGCTCGAGGAGCACTTCGGCACCGAGCCCACCGACGCGGTCGAGGGGATCGAGGTGGTGCTGGCCTCGGCGGACGAGGCGGCCATCCTCGATATCGAGCCGGGCGCGCCGCTGATGGCCATCACCCGGACGACCACGGACGCCGACGGCGAGCCGATCGAGTTCTCCCGCGACCTGTTCCGGGCCGACCGCACCCGCATCGTGGTCCGCACCGAGGCGGGCACGGGCCGCGCCGTCACCGGCCGTCCCCGTGTCATCGAGCTGCACGCGCAGGCCGCAGTATGACCGCCCCTGAGCCCGTCGGGCGGATCCGGTTCATGGACCGGCAGCGGGTCAACCTGGACGGGTTCGCCGTGGAGAACCCCGAACTCGGGCTGGCCGCGCTGCGCTCGCCGCACGACCCCGAACCCAGCCTGGTCATCGCCGACGGCCGGGTGACCGAGTTGGACGGGGTCAAGGAGGCAGACTTCGACTCGATCGATACGTTCATCGCCCGGCACGGCCTGGACCTGAGCGTGGCGGGCGAGGCGATGGCGCTGTCCGACGTGGCGTTCGCCCGGCTGCTGGTTGACCCGGCGGTGCCGCGGGCCGAGATCATCCGGCTCAGCGCGGGCGCCACCCCGGCCAAGCTGGCCCGCGTGCTGGCCCAGCTGCGGCCGCCCGAGCTGGTCATGGCCATGACCAAGCTGCGCGCCCGCCGCACGCCCTCCAACCAGGCCCACGTGACCAACCGGCTGGACGACCCGCTGCTGCTCGCGGCGGACGCGGCCACCGCGGCGGCGTTCGGCTTCCGCGAGGTCGAGACCACCGTGCCGGTGCTCGGCGACGCGCCGAGCAACGCGGTGGCCTGCCTGATCGGCGCGGCGTTCGGCGCCGACGGAGTGCTCATCCAGTGCTCGGTCGAGGAGGCGCTCGAGCTCGAGCTGGGCATGCGCGGCCTCACCTCGTACGCCGAGACCGTCTCGCTGTACGGCACCGAGCAGGTGTTCACGGACGGTGACGACACCCCGTGGTCCAAGGCGTTCCTCACCTCGGCGTACGCCTCCCGCGGCATGAAGATGCGGGTGTCCTCCGGGGCCGGCGCCGAGGTCCTGATGGCCGGCGCGTCCGGCAAGTCGATGCTGTATCTCGAGGCGCGGTGCGTGGCGCTGGCCCGGGCCATCGGCGCCCAGGGCGTGCAGAACGGCGGCATCGACGGGGCCTCGGTCGCGGGCTCGGTGCCCGGCGGGCTGCGCGAGCTGATGAGCGAGAACGTCATGGTCATGATGCGCAACCTGGAGTCGGCCTCGGGCAATGACGCGCTGATGAGTGAGTCGGACATGCGCCGGACCTCGCGCACGCTGCCGATCGTGCTGGCCGGCTCGGACTTCGCGTTCAGCGGGTTCGGCTCGATCCAGCGCTACGACAACATGTTCGGCCCGAGCAACTTCAACGCCGAGGACATCGACGACTTCCTAGCCATGCAGCGGGACTGGGGCATCGACGGCGGGCTGCGCACCGTCCCGGCGTCGCGGCTGGCCGAGGTGCGCCGCGAAGCCGCCGAGGCCTGCCGCGCTGTCTACGCCCACCTCGGGCTGGCCGACTTCACCGACGAGCACGTCGACCTGGCCGTGGACGCGGCCGGCTCCAAGGACCTGGGGGAGACCGACACCCTCGCCGTACTTGGCGCCGCCCACGCCATCCGCCAGCGCGGGCTGACGGTGGTGGACATCGTGGCGGCCCTGGACGAATGCGGCTACCTTCACGAGGCCGAACGGATGATGGCCTTTGCCCGGGCCAGGCTGTCGGGCGACTACTTGCAGACGTCCGCCATATTCGACGAGAGCCTGGCCGTGCTGTCTGCGGTCACCGACCCGAACGACTACGCCGGCCCCGGCACCGGCTACGAGCCGTCGCCTGACCGGCAGGCCGAGATCGACGCCATCCGCCAGGCGCGCGGCGTCGCCGACCTGCGGGCCGAGCAGGCGCGCTGGGCCGTCCCCCTGCTTGCTCCAGCCGGCCCGGCCCGGCCCGGGCAGGGGCCGCGGGACGTGGTCATCGGCGTCTCGCCCGCGGTCGGCCGGGACGTCTGGCGCTGCCTGTCCGGGCTGGCCGTGACCGACGTGCTGCGCGAGCTGCTGGCCGGCCTGGAGGAGGAGGGCTGCGTGGGCCGGGTGGTCCGCTTCAACGACAGCGTCGACCTGGGCCGGATCGGCCTGGCCGCGGCCCGGCTGGCCGGATCGGGGATCGGCATCGGGCTGCAGGGCAAGGGCACCGCGCTGATCCACCGCCGTGACCTGGCCCCGCTGGCCAACCTGGAGCTGTACTCGATGGCGCCTTCTGTCACCCCGGAGCTGTACCGCTTGCTCGGCGCTAACGCCGCCCGGCACGCCAAGGGCGGCACGCCCGACCCGGCCAGGAACCCGTACTCGGATGAGGCCATCGAGGCCCGCTACCACACCACCGTGATCGCCCTGATGGAACTCGAACGCCGCCGCATGACCCCCGGCGTACCCCCCGAAGAACTAGCCCTGGAGGGACTGACATGACCCGCCCTGTGACTGACGGGACGCCGATCCGGGCGCTGTCGGGGCGGGCGGTGGACGGGCTGACCGTGGAAGCCGTGCGGGCGGGCGAGGTCGGCGTGGCCGACCTGCGCATCCACCCGGAGACGCTGGAACGCCAGGCGGTGGTGGCCGAACGGCACGGTAACCCGCAGCTGGCCGGGAACCTGCGCCGGGCGGCTGAGCTGACCCGGCTGCCCGACGACGAGGTGCTGGCCGTCTACGAGGCGCTACGGCCCGGCCGGTCCACGCCTGCGCAGCTGACCGAGCTCGCCGCCTCGCTGGCCGCCCGCGGGCTGCCGCGCTGCGCGGCGCTGCTCACCGAGGCCGCGGACGTCTACGCCCGCCGGGGCCTGTCCGCCTAGGGAGGCCGCCGGGTGACGGTGATCGCCGGGGTGGACGTCGGCAACGCTACGACCGAGGTCGTGCTGGTGTCCAGCGGGAAGATCCTCGGCGCGGCCCGGGCGCCGACCCGCGGCCGCAAGGGCTCGCCGGGCTCGCTGCGCGGCGCCGCCGCGTTGGTCCGGCGGCTGGAACGCCAGCTCGGAGCCGCCGCCAAGGAGGCGCGGATCGCGCCGCTGCGCGCGGTGGACACCGCGGTCGTGACCGTGCCGGACGCCGTCCGGCCGTCCGGCCGGCTGCGCGTGCTGGCCGCGGGCGTGCCCACCCCGGGCCGGACCGGAGCCTGCGTGGGACCGCCGTGCCTCCTGGACGGGCCCGCGCCGGGCGGCGCGGCGGACGCGGTGGCGATCGTGCCGCCTGGCCTGCGTTATAACGAGGCCGCGGCCCGGCTGCGGGCCTGGCTGGCGGGCGGCGCCCGGATCGGCGCGGTGCTGGTGGCCGGGGACGAGGGCGTGCTGGTGGCCAACCGGATTCCCGGCCGCCTTACGGTTATCGACCAGATCGACGCGGCCGCGGCGGCCGCCTGCCAGTTGCTCGCGGTCGAGGTGTGCGCGCCCGGGCACGCGCTGCGGCTGCTCGGCGACCCGGTGGCCCTCGGCGCCCGGCTCGGCCTGCGCGAGCAGGAGGCGGGCGACGCGGCCGCGGTGGGCCGGGCGCTGGCCGATCACGCCAACGCCGTGGTGGGCCTGCTGCCCGCCGCCGCGGCCGCGCCGGAGAACCCGGACGAGCCCTGGGTGCTGACCGAGGGTGAGGGCCGCCTGCCGCTGCGGGCCGCGGCCCCGCGGCTGGCCGGCTGGCCGGTCGGCGCCGTACGGGCATACGACACGGGTGCCGCGGCCAGCGAGGTCGATGACCTGTTCGCGGTGGACCTGGCCGCGGCGGCCGAGGCGGCCACGGCGCGGCCGGGCAGCACCGGCCGGGCGGTACTGCTCGCCACGCTGAGCCGGCCGGGCGACGAGGACGCCGCGTCCATGCTGAGCGACCTGCTCGGGGTCCCGGTGCACGCCCCGGTCTGCGAGGCGGCCGCGGCCCGGCTCGGCGCGCTCACGACGCCGGGTGCCCGCGACGACGCCACCGTGGCGGACCTGGGGGCTGGCACCATCGACATCATCGGGGCGGGCGCCAGCGTGGTGGCCGCGGGTGCGGGCGAGCTGCTCACCGCCGCGGTGGCGGAGATACTCGCCATCCCGCGGGCGACCGCCGACTGGGTCAAGCGCGGCCCGTGCGTCCGGGTGGACGGCGGGCAGCGGTTCGAGGCCGAAGACGGCCGCCGCGGCTTCCTCGACGTCCCGGCGCCGGTCTCGGCGGCGGGCATGCTCGCCGCGGAGGGGCCGGGCGGCTGGCTGCCGTTCGACCGGCGCCACGGGCCTGGCGAGTGGCGGGCCATCAGGCTCCGGCTCAAGCAGGCCGTGCTGGCGGCCAACTTCGAGCGGGCGGGGCGGACGCTCGGCCAGCAGCCCGCGCAGGTGCTCGTGGTCGGCGGCCCGGCCGGCGACGAGGAACTGCTCGCCGTGCTCGGCCGGGCGTTGCCGCACGGCGTGCCCGTGGGCCGCGGCGACGTCGGCGGCACCTGCCCGGGCGGCCCCCTCGGCCACCGCTACGCGGTCGCGCTCGGCCTGACCCTGGCCGATCCGGGCTAGGCCGGCGGCCACTCCTTGGCCACCAGGGTGAGCAGCTCGTAGCTGGCCACCGGTTTGCCGTCCTGGTTGGTCACGCTGACGTCCCAGCGCACCTCGCCGTGCCCGGCGTCCTCGCGCGGGATGATCTGCTTGCAGGTCAGCGTCACGCTCAGCGCGTCCCCCGGGTACACCGGCGTGAGGAAGCGCAGGTTTTCCAGGCCGTAGTTGGCCAGCACGGGACCCGGGTCGGGCTGGACGAACAGGCCGGCCGCGAAGGAGACGATGAGGTAGCCGTGCGCCACCCGGCCACCGAAGAGCGGGTTGGCCCGGGCCGCCTCCTCGTCCATGTGCGCGTAGAAGGTGTCCCCGGTGAACTCGGCGAAGTGCTCGATGTCCGCCAGCGTGACCTGGCGCGGCCCGGCCGTCACCGCGTCGCCGATGCGCAGGTCGGCGAGGGGCTTGCGGAAGGGATGGCCGCCGTCGGTGTTCCGTTCGGTGCCCGGGATCCACTGCCGGGTGACCGCGGACAGCACCCGCGGGCTGGCCTGCACCGCCGTGCGCTGCATGTGGTGCAGCACGCCCCGGACGCCGCCCATCTCCTCGCCGCCGCCGGCCCGTCCCGGGCCGCCGTGCACCAGGGCGGGCAGCGGCGACCCGTGCCCGGTCGACTCGGCACCGTCCTCGCGGTCCAGGACGAGGATCCGGCCGTGCCAGGGCGCCAGGCCGAGGACGACCTCGCGGGCGAAGGCCGGGTCGGCGGTGACGACCGAGCCGGCCAGGCTGCCCCGGCCGCGCGCCGCCAGCTCGATGACGTCCGGCGTGCCCGTATAGCCGATGATGGTGCTGACCGGCCCGAACGCCTCGACCTGATGCGGCTCAGGACGGCCCGCGTCGTCGGCGTGCAGCAGCAGCGGCGCCATGAACGCGCCGCGCTCGGCGCTGGCCCCCACCACGTCCACGTGGTCCGGGTCGCCGGACACGATCCGGCCGGCCGACAGCAGGGCCTTGACCGAACGGCGAACCTCCTCGCGCTGGTCCAGCCCGGCCAGCGCTCCCATCCTGACGCTCTCGTCCGCCGGGTTGCCCACCACCACCTTGGCCAGCCGGTCGCGGGCCGCCTCCGCCACCTGGCCGGCCAGCGCGGCCGGGACCAGGGCGCGACGGATCGCGGTGCACTTCTGCCCGGCCTTGACCGTCATCTCGGCCACCAGCTGCCGGATGTACAGGTCGAACTCTGGCGTCCCCGGCCCGGCCTCGGGTCCGAGGATCGAGCAGTTGAGCGAGTCCGCCTCGGCGTTGAACCGGATCGACCGGCCGACGATGGCCGGGTGCGCCCGGAGCTGCCGCGCGGTGGCGGCCGACCCGGTGAAGGACACCAGGTCCTGCTCGCCGAGCTGGTCGAACAGGCCGTCGATGCTGCCGCACACCAGCTGGATCGAGCCGTCGGGCAGCAGCCCGGAGTCCACGATCAGCTCGACCAGCCGGGCCGTCAGGTACGCCGTCTGGGTAGCTGGCTTGATCAGGCTGGGCACGCCGGCGATGAACGCCGGGGCGAACTTCTCCAGCGGACCCCAGACCGGGAAGTTGAACGCGTTGATCTGCACCGCGACGCCGTGCAGCGGGGTCAGGATGTGCTGGCCGACGAAGGTCCCGCCCTTGCCGAGCGGCTCGACCGCGCCCTCGGCCAGGATCGTGTCGTTGGGCAGCTCCCGCCGGGCCTTGCTGGCGTAGCTGAGCAGCACGCCGATGCCCCCGTCGACGTCGAACTTGGCGTCCCCGAGGGTCGCGCCGGTACGGGCCGACAACGCGTAGAGCTCCGGGCGGTGCTCGCGCAGGAACTGCCCGAGCGACTTGAGCAAGGCCGCCCGCCGGTGGAAGGTCAGCTCACGCAGCGCCGGGCCGCCGGCGATGCGGCCGTAGCCGAGCGCCGCGCCCAGGTCGATGCCGGCCGACGACACCCGGGCAACCTCCTCGCCGGTCACCGCGTCGAGCACCGGCCGCCCGTCGTCCGCCGGC
>Ga0066388_100003002_pt1 | contig 10683 bp, 17 predicted proteins | sample PanSoiMetaGPlot6_FD_64539 | JGI IMG/M metagenome (GOLD analysis project Ga0066388, IMG submission 64539) | Tropical forest soil microbial communities from Panama analyzed to predict greenhouse gas emissions - Panama Soil - Plot 6 (Hybrid Assembly) | ecosystem: Environmental > Terrestrial >... | reverse complement strand
GTCTTGGCCTGACCTGGACTCTGCGTCCAGGCACAGTGGGTACCGCTGACCCACTCACTGTTGTGTGCGATGGGGATACCCAGCCTCTGGGCATGGAGTCTTTGATCGGGCAACTCATTGCCAACGTCCGGGTCATGACTTTGTCCGTCCCCCCGGGCGGGAACTTCGTCATCGGATTCCTTGACCTGCTCCCCATGGACCGTCGAGTCCTCATGGGGGTCCGGGGCAGTAGCACCACGGGTTCAACAACCTCCGGCACTACCGAACTGGACCTACCGTTCCTGACGGTCCCCAATGTCACCTTCACCTTGGGCACGGTGTACGAGTTGACAGCCTCGTTCGTCCTCGCCACTCAGTCGGTAGCTACCGACCAGTTTCAGGTCCGGTTCCGATTGGATGCGGCGACGTCAGGAACTCTTGTCGGCCTCAGCAACCATGTCAACGGCACAACCTCGTCCTGTAGCTACACATCCGTGGCCTCCTATGAGGCAACCGCAAACACCAAGACCAACGTCTTTGTGTCTGTGGTTCGGGCAACCGGCACTGGAACGTTGACGGTCATTCCCCGTACCGCAGGTGGTGCCGGCCAGCTTTCCTCATTCGCCCAAGTGGAGCAGAAGGCGGTTCTGAACAGTAACTGGTTCCTACAGTAAGGACGGGTTCACGGATGAAGGTCTACGTCCTCCCAGCGGACCCGCACGGATGTGGTCACTACCGACTTGTGTGGCCAGCCAATGTCCTCCAGCAGCAGGGCTGGGACATAACCATCATGGAGCCCAACAAGAACTCCGGGTTCTTGGCGAAGGTGAAACATGAGCCGGATGGGAGCAAGACTCTGACCAGTGTCCAGGTTCCACAGGACGCTGATGTGATTGTGGTACAACGGCCAGCACATTTTCTGCAACCGCAGATGATCGAGATGATGCGGGCGAACAAAATCGCGGTAGTGGTGGACATGGATGATGACATGTCCAACATCCATCCCGAGAACATCGCCTTCAACACCTACCGGCACCGATCGGGCTCGGACCTGTCCCATAAGTGGGTCATGGAGTCGTGCAAGCGGGCGACGCTGGTCACCACCAGCACCCGGAAGCTCCAAAAAGTGTACGCAAAGCACGGTCGTGGCCTGGTCCTGGACAACTACGTCCCCGAGGCGTACCTGGCCTTCCCGTCCTCGGACACCAACTGTTTCGGCTGGGCTGGCACAACGAAGAGTCACCCCACGGACCTTCAGGTCACGGGGGTCGCCGTCAAGGGGCTCATTCAGGAGGGCTATCGCTTCAAAGTAGTGGGCGGTCGGTCCGAGGTGCAAAAGTGCTTGAAGCTTCAAGAACAACCCGACGTTACGGGCTCGGTTCCGTTGGAGCGGTGGGCTCAGACGATCGGGGCGACTCTGGGTGTGGGCATGGCACCGCTGTGTATGTCTGAGTTCAATTCCGCCAAATCTAGGCTAAAACCCCTCGAATACATGTCTGTGGGAGTCCCCTGGGTGGGTTCCCCCAGGGAGGAGTATCGTCGCGTTCACCGAGAATCCGGCTGCGGCCTCATGGCGGACAGTCCGAAGGAGTGGTACCGCCAGATCAAGCTGCTCATGGACAATGATGTGCTCCGCAAAGAGCAACAGGAGGCGGGGCGGGAGTACATGGTGAACGAGACCTATCAGGCCAACGCCTGGCGCTGGGCTGAGGCATGGACCAAGGCGCTGGAGATGGAACGTGGGCATTGACGGTAAATATGGACGAGTGACCCTGGAGAACGTCAACACGATCGCCGACGATGAGCCGGTCGTTATCTTCCGCGCCCAGGACAAACTCTTGACCGAACTCTTAGCTGTGTATTGGGCACTGTGCCGTCAAGCAGGATCACCCCAGCGTCATTTGGATTTGATTGAAGAGACCCTAGCCAAAGTGGACACCTGGCAGGAGAGCCACTACACCCAGATTCCGCAAAGCCGTCCTCACCGAGGCTCAAGTGAGTAGCTGGACCATTCCCCGAGCCGCCGTGATCCCCACCAACGGACGGGAGTGTGTGGAGCAGTGCCTGGATGCGATCCTGCCCCAGGTGGACTTTGCCGTGGTGGTGGAGACCAGGAAGCACTACGGGGTTCGAGTCCGACCACAGGTCTTCAGGCACTGGTACGACGAAGGCGACATCAACATCTCCTCCTGGTGGCAGGCGGGCCTGGACGAGGCCCAGTGGCGGGTAGAGCACGACATGACGTCCTTCTACCTCGCTTCAGAGCGACGCAAGTGGGACGTGGCAATCCTCAACGATGACGCCATCGTCCCCGAAGGCTGGTTCGATGCGGTGTCCAGCAAGATGCGGGAGATGAAGGCGGCGGCGGCAAGCTCCAACCAGTTCGTGTCCATGCCGGTCCTGTACACCCAGCCCGGCCCGGTGAACCTGCATGAGCGGATGAACGGCTTCGCCTTCATCGTGCGCGGGGAACTGGAGATGAAGCCCAACAAGCTGCTGACGTGGTACTTCTCTGACGATCACATGGACTGGCAGGCCCGGGAGCTTGGTGGGGTGGTGGTGATCCCCGGCTTCGTGGTGAACCACCTGTACCCCAATGGCCAGGTGGATGCTCAGATCCAGCAACAGATCGCACAGGACGCTCAGGAGTTCGTCAACATTTGGGGGATGAGGCCATGGTGACCCGACATGAGCTTCTGGAAGCTCTGCATAACATTCTGGAGCCACGCGGCTACCTGGAGATCGGGGTGATGCACGGGGACTCCTTGCGGCTGGCCCAGTGTCGGGCGTACGGGATTGACCCGCACCCGATGCCGTACGGGCACTTCGACGGGAACCAGTTCACCTTCGTCCGGCAGACCAGTGACGAGTTCTTCGCCCATGGGGTGGAACGGGTTGTCGACGGTCCCATCGATCTGGTGTTCATCGACGGTATGCACCTGTACGAGTTTGCTCTCCGGGACTTCGCCAATGTGGAGCGGTACCTGGCCAATGAGAAGACCGTGGTCGTGTTCGACGATGTGCTTCCCCGCAACCAGGAGGAGGCGAAGCGGGAGCAGTGCCCCGGCGACTGGACCGGTGATGTGTGGAAGGTGTTCTACATCCTTAAGGACCGGCGACCGGATCTACATATCCAGCTTGTGGACACCCAACCGACCGGGACCTTGGTGGTCAGTTCCCTGACCCCGGGCTCGACGCAACTCGCCCAGGAGTACTTCAACATCACCAACGACTGGGCATTGCAGAATGATGAAACGGTTCCGGACGCCATCATCAACCGCACGGAGGCCAGGGAACCAGATGATGTCCTGATCACCTTGACCTTTGAAAAGAGTGCCCTGGAATGAGAATCGCAGTCACTGGTGGAGGCGGGTTCATTGGGTTGCCAGTCATCCGGGAGGCTCAGCGGCAAGGTCACGAAGCCTGGACTTTCGATCGGGCTGACGGAAACGACATCCTGGAGGATCTGTCCGACCTCAAGGGCGCTGACTGCGTCATTCATCTGGCCGGGCTACTCGGCACACATGAACTGTTTGAGGATCCCGAAGAGGCCGTCCGAGTCAATGTGATCGGCTCCCTGCGTGTCATGCAGTGGTGCATCGAGTACGGAGCCCACTACGTCGGCATCATGATGCCGGACCTGTTCCCCTCCATCTACACCGCCACCAAGATCGCCTCGAAGCGACTAGCCGATGCTTTACATCACTCCCGTGGACTCAGGGTTTCTCACGTCAGAGCCTTCAATGCCTTCGGCCCAGGCCAAAAGTACGGACCCGGACACCCGCAAAAGATCCTGCCCACATTTGCCCTAGCCGGTTGGAGAAATGAGCCTATTCCTATTTGGGGTGACGGTACTCAGGTTGTGGATCTTATTCACGCTGATGACCTTGCTCGCCTACTGCTACATGCGACTGGTTGGACGCGTAACGAGGTCTTTGACGGGGGCACTGGAACGCAGATTTCCATTAACCAACTCGCTCAGTTCACCCTCCAAGTCACCGGCAGCACAGCCGGCGTCACCTATTTGCCCATGCGCGACGGTGAGATCCCCCCGAAGGAGTGTCGGGCCACGGGGGAAGGCTGGGATCTACTGCCAGCAGAGATGGTCCCGGCCTTTGACTGGGGACGAGTCGCCAACACCATCGTGAGCTACAAGGACCACGCCCAGGTGAAGGTATACAAGGTGAAGACTCTCGGGGGGGAAACCTTCACCTATGCAGGTTGAGGTCTACAGCGCCATCTACGGGGCCTACGACAGCGTCAAGCAGGCCCCGTACGGCGTGACCTCCTGGATGTACACCGACTCTCAGCGGATCGTGGACGAGGCGTACGCCCTGGGCTGGCTTCCTCGCCTGGTACCACACGGCATCGCCACCTTGAAGGGCTCCCCGGCTGTCACCGGACCGATGCTGGCCCACAAGTGGTGGAAGACCCACCCACATCTGGCTTGCCCCAACGCGGACATCTCGTTGTGGCTGGACGGGTCAATGTTGGTGACCCGTGAAGACTATGTGGAGTTGTGCCTGAAGGCGCTAGGGGAAGATGACTGGGCCTGCGTCCCCCACCCCGCTAGGAACTGCATCTACCCAGAGGCCACGTTCTCCGCCACCTTGGCCCGATACGACGCTGCCTCGATCCACGCGCAGGTCCGGAACTATGAACGATTCCACCCAGCCAACTTCGGACTCATCGCTACTGGGGCCAACGTCCGTCGGCATACCGCAGAAGTGATCAAGGTCTGCGAACAGTGGTGGGTCGAGTGCATCAACTGGTCCCATCAGGATCAGCTTTCCCTTCCAGTTCTGCTCAGGTTGGCGGAGGGCAAGGTCAGGTGGAACATGAACCTGCCCTGGTTTCAGTGGTGGCACCTATTCGAACATGGCTAACCGAGACGTTCGATGATCACGGTGGCGACCCAGCAGGCCAGCCCGAACACTAGCAAGTTGATCCGAGCAGCGAGGCCGAAGGCGGCAGCGAGGAAGCAGCCCAGGGCCACGAAGAGGAGGATGACGATGGGCAGTGACATGGAGATTGGTTTACCCCTCAAGGATGATCTTCTATCAGGGGTAACTGTCTGCGTTGCCTGTCATCCGGCCAGAATGAGCAACGGTCTACTCAACCGGGCACTAGCCTCCATCGCTGCCCAAACCAGGCAGCCGGAGTCCATCGTCATCGCCAACGACGTCACCTACCAGGGGGCGGGCCGGAACCGGCAGCACCTGCTCAACATGGTCCGAACCAAGTGGTTGGCCTGGTGCGACTCGGACGACGAGTGGACCCCGGAGCATCTGGAGAAGCTGGTCCACGTGGCCCAGGAGACGGGCTCAGTGTTTGTCTTCTCCTACTTCTTTGGCCCGGACATGCTTGGCCACTTTGGTCGCCCCTTCAACCCGTGCACACCGCACCACACCACCATGACGCACCTGGTCCGGACGGACATCGCTAAACGGGTTGGTTTCTACGACAACGAGGTGGGTCCATTCGCTAACGAGGACTGGCGCTTCATTGTCGGTGTGGCTGAAATAGCGTGCGCCGAAGGGCTCCGGATGACTCACCTGGCCGAGCGTACCTGGACCTATCACCAACACGGACAGAACTCTTCAGGTCAACCTGGCCAAGGTGACGCCCGGTAGGTCCATACTGAGCCCATGGTGGCCCCGCACCGCTCAGTGAGCATGAACGCGTTGTACAACAACGCGTTGACTGTGTGGCCGGGCATGGAGATCGGCTGGATCGGGGACCTCTCACATCAGGGTGAAGTGTCGGGTCACAATCCGGACGACTATGCGCCACTCCAGGCTGAACAGGTTGACGCCGACAATGACCCTGAGGTTCGGGCGCTTGACTTCATGATCGGCTCAAAGTTCACCGTCACCGACGCCCAGAGCCTAACGAATGCACTAGTCACAGGGGTTGACAAGAACCGCCTCTACTACGTTATCTACAACAGGCTGATCTACAAGCGATCCAACAACTATCAGCCAACGCAATACACAGGCACCGACCCGCACACCAACCATGTTCACGCATCCGGGCGTGCGGTAGATGACGCCAACGGATCCAATTGGACTTCGGTTCTAGCGCTAGGAGACTACGTGTCCAGTGATGACGTTATCGCCGGCATGAGTGAACTGATGCGGATGGCCGCCCACCGCGAAGGCAGCACCGGTCGGAACTTTGCCAACTGGTCGTACGCGGTGATGCGCTCCGCTGACGGGTTCCCGGTTCCCAACCCGGATTCTCCCGAGGGTGCCCAGCTTCAGCCGACATTGAACTCAATGGACGACAAGCTGGATGAGATCATCGCAAATGGGGGCGATGGGTCCGGAGTGCCTTTTACTCTGGATGACATTCGTCATGTCATTAGGGAAGAACTGAATAACACCAAGCTTTCTGGTTAACATGATCATGTGACCATGAAGAACCCTCATGTCATCTGGGCGTCCGTTGTCATCATCGGCCTCCTGGTGGCGGGGGTGGTTGCCCTCGTCATCAACGGCAAGGATGTGGACGCTATCAAGGACCTAGCGGTCCTGATCGCGATCCCGATCCTCACCGCCTTCGGGGTGGGGGTCTACCAGAAGGTGGATCAGGCTGCTGAGAAGACCGACGTGAAGCTGGACCAGGTGAAGGAAGCCACCAACGGCAACAACGACAAGCTCCTCACCATGGTCAAAGAGCTTCATGACACAGTCACTCAGCTAGCCCTCCAGGTCCCACCACCTCATGAGCAGCCGGCTCTCCCGCCAGGAAGCACCGATGACAACACATCGCCGGTACTACTTCACCCCCCCGGGTGAATGGACCCAGGGTGGGCACAGACGGATCCTGGAGATGCTCCTGGCGGCCTGCTCCCAGCACTGGTGGTTCGATGAACCGGTCGTACAGGGTGAACCGTTTGGTCGGCTCAGCTTCAGCTTCACCGCCTCAGGTCGGGATCAGTGGTGGTGCCATCATCGGGCCATGAAGCTGGCCGTGGACTGCTTCTACGCCATCGGGTTGACCGAGCCGGTGGTTCCGGTGCCGGCATGGGAGCCGTTGGCCCCACATACACAAAGAGGGCGGTACAGGGTTCACCAACCTGTACCGCCCTCTGACCCACCACCGGACGTGGGTCTCAGTGATGTTTAAGGCGATGCCCGAGATCAAAGCGGACGCGGGTCTTTTAGCCATCACAAGGGGAAGTAACCGCACCCTACGCACCGGGCATCATATGAAGTTTTGGAGCCCGCTTCGGGCGGAGTTACGCGCTCCGGCGTTTCCCTGGCGGGCTCCTCTAGCGTAGCACACCACCCCTAGGGTACGTCAGGGGTTACCTCGGTCTCCGGGCTGTCGGTGAAGGTGAAGGTCTCCGCGCCACCGGCGATGACGTTGATGGCCTCGACCCGGACGACCGGGTCCCCAGCAGTCGGGGTGGCGGTAAAGGTCAAGTTGGCTACTCCCAGGTTGCCGGCTCCGCCTACCGCAGCAATGACAGCAGTGCCGTCGCCGTTGTCGATGACATTGACCAGGGCCGGGTTGTCACCTACGTAGGAGTAGGTTCCGTCGAAGGTGGTCGGGTTGCCGAACTCGTCCCCGGCTGTAACGGAGCGAGTTACCTGCTTGTCGGCGTGCAGATCCATGATCAGTTCAACTACCTTTCCGGCTGGAACGGGCACCGCAGTGCCACTAGGGTCACGGTTTTCGAGCGGGGTTTCGGCCTCCGCTCCGATGTGGTGCAGGAAGGTGAAGCGCTTGCCCTTGATCAGCCAGCGCTCTTCATGGATCAGGTCACCGAAGTCAGTGATCTTTCCACGGGGAAGTTCCATTGAGTCCCCTCCGCGAGCAGTTCACCACGAAGAGTTAACCATATGGACAGGACAAACAAACATCTGTGGCGCGACCAGGATTTGAACCTGGGACCTCTAGATTATGAGCCTAGCGAGCTACCGACCTGCTCCATCGCGCTGAGTCTCCAGGAAGCTTAGCAACTGTTCCCCGATCCACTTGGTGTACACCGGGGGGATAGCCTGCCGGGAGGCCTCCACGCTCATCCAGTTGCATCCCATGGCGTCCCGGTACACCGAGTCCGGTTGGTCGCTGTCTACGAACCCGATGAACCCACCTTTACGGTCATGGGAGCAAGGCTCCGGCACCATGCGCACGTTGGACTCGAACAGCCGGTGCCGAGTGACCCGGAGACCGAAGTTGTCCCCGCACAGCAGGATCGGCTTCACCAGCGGAGCCCGCTCCACGTTCTCGATCACATAGGGCAGGCCAGTAGCTTGGAGTAGCTCCCGGACCTCCGGGATGATGTCGCGGTACGACTTTTTTGTCACGTTCTTCATCACCGAGTGGGCCTGGCACGGGGGTGAAGCGTGTACAGCGTCGAACCACTGAGCCATCCAAGCGGCACCGAACTCACGGAAGTCAGCGAGGATGTAGCCCATGGAATGGGTCGGGTAGTAAGCCTGGCGTACATTATCAAGACCCATGACATCCCAGCCGGCATCGATGTAGCCCTTACTGGCCCCACCAGCCCCACAGAAGAGATCGAGAAGACGCGGCCTTGATGTTCGCATAGGTGCAATGTCCATGGCGGCGATGACTTCGGCGGTTTCTTCTTCGGTCCATCCCTTTTGGGCTGCGTGTGCGAGGACCCCACGGAACGCACCCAGACGGTCCTGTTCCTTGTGCTCGATGTCATGTTGGATCTGTTCCCTGTACCGTTGCGACTCCTGGTAGTTGGACTGCCAACTCATCAGATCACCAACCGTAGTTCAAAGCCCCGTTCCTCAAGCCATGGGCCAATGACCTCGAACGAGCGACCAGCGAGTTGACGACGTAGGTAAGGGGCAGTCTCTACGACCATCCCATCCTTCACGAGGATCCCGAACGTGGCCCTACGGTTACTGGCCCAGATCAGATCGGTCATGGCACCTCCACGTTGCTGTTGTGGTGCGTGTGGCCATCCAGGTGCTCCAGCCGGGCATGGGCGGACAAGGCAATGGCCCCCACGAACCATCCCAGGGACCAGGTGAACTGGCCGAACACCAGGCACCACACTGACGCCGCGAGACTGATCACTGACGCGATCCACCAGGCGTGGAAGAGCACATCGCTGTACTTGAGGCGGTTCCGGAAGTCAGCACGAGGCTTGAACTCCCTCATGATGCCGCCCGGTGGTACCGTTCAGCCCGGCTCATCTCGCCACGCTTAACCTCGGGGGCGAGGTGGCCCACGTGGAAGAGGTGCCCGAACCCGGGGACCGAGCAGGGATACACACTCTTACGATCTTCATGGTGCTGCCTTGCCACGGCACGTGCGGATTTACGGTCGGGCCAGAGAAGCTTGCCGTGAACCTCGCAGAAGGCGACTGCTCCTGCTGTCTTGTTGCGCATATGTACTCCTGTTTGATCTGCTGTGCCACCTCTGGTGTGACGAACTCCCCCCACCAGGGATCCTCCACCCGCAGGTGTTTGGGTCCTGGGTCTTGAGCTATCTCTTCCATGGTACGGAGCGGAGCATCCTTCATGCCCAGGATGCGGTGGATGTCTTCCAGGTCTCTCCGAGCCCGCTTGACGAACCGTTTTCCGTGCACAGGGAGTCGCCACATCAACCATCCTAGGATGATTCCGGACAGCAAGCCCACCGTGAAAATGGCACTAAGCTTGATCATCGTCAGCCTCTCGCTCTCGGCGGTGGGCGATATGATCACCGATCGCCTGACGCAACTCGGCAAAGGTGAAGCCTCGCCCCCGGAAGTTTCCGATCTCAGAGTTCTCTGCCTTCAAGGGGCAGTCCCGGTCACCACACCAGACGCCGCCAAAGTCATCGGTGACCCACAGTGGCCAAGAGTCGATCTCGTCCTCAGGTGCCAGTGGCTCATCCAGGTAGTCCCGAAGATCCCAGAGAACAGCGCCAGCCGCAGAGTAGATTTGGTGCAGCGTCTGACTAAGTACCTGTTTATGGTTCACCATCAGCTTTCACCTCGATCGTTAACGGGATCAGTGGGCCGTCCCCGTAGCCGGCCTCACGGAGCAGTTGCACCACATCCTCCAGGCGCATCGTCACCGGCCACGAAGCCACCGTGGCGGGGCCCATCCCGTCCGGCCGGTGCACACACATGGGGATCCCGTTGTCGCCTTTGGCGGCCTGCCGGACCCACTCCAAAGGCTTAAAGTCGCGGCGAGCCTTCACCTCGATGCCTAAGCCGGGAACCCCGAGGATGTCTGAGCCTGGTCGACCGGCTCCGGCGTCCGTTGCGAAAGGCCACCCGTTCAGGGCGAAGTACGCTGCCACGGCCCGCTGGGTTTCCCAGCCCCGCTGCCGGCGATGTGTTGAGGTCATGGGTCATTCTGCGACATCGGCACGGCGGAAGGAGCGACTCCGGTACTGTTCCGCGATTTCCGGATGGGAGCCGGCGAAGTCGCTCATCTGGAACTCGTCCCGGAACACCCGCTTGAAGAAATGGGCGGTCAGGTCCGGGTACGCCTTGAGCAGGGCGGCGGTGGCGTAGGTGGCCGTGGGTCGCCAGAAGATCACCTTGACCCCGTCCACGGTGCCGGCATGAGCCCGACCGATCTGTTCCTCCAGGCGCTTGCGACGGCGGTCCAGTTCCTTGGTCCACTTCTCTACCGCATCGACCGCCTCCAGGTACCGCTTCCACAGGTCCCGGTCCAGTTCGGCGGTGGGCTCGTCAGCGTACGGATCTGGTATAGGCAT
>Ga0066388_100003001_pt1 | contig 10684 bp, 7 predicted proteins | sample PanSoiMetaGPlot6_FD_64539 | JGI IMG/M metagenome (GOLD analysis project Ga0066388, IMG submission 64539) | Tropical forest soil microbial communities from Panama analyzed to predict greenhouse gas emissions - Panama Soil - Plot 6 (Hybrid Assembly) | ecosystem: Environmental > Terrestrial > Soil... | reverse complement strand
AGCCACCCACCCCGCAGCGCGCCAAAGCAGATTGTCCGCGGCGATAAGTGAGACAAGCAGCAAAAAGGCGAGCCAGACCTGGTGGCCCATTCCCGACGTAAGGCTGTCCACCAGGAACTTGAACCCATATTGAGTTCCCACCGCGCAAAATACCGCCATGGCGACCGAGACCACGATTGCCGCGTGCGATTGCCATCGCGCCTTCAGATAGTGGCCGATGAACGCAAAAGGTCGGTCTGCATAGCTGGAAAAACTATCCATACGCCGCAACCAGTTTGCCCTGGGAAAAGCATGACAAATCGTTCTGGCCCTTCGGCGGTGTCACCCATGGGGACGTCATCAAATATATGACCGTCTGCATGTGGAACCCGGTTTAGCCCGCGCCCCGGATAGGAACAGGCTGAGCAAACAAATGTTCCCGAGTCCGCATGATCATTTCCAGCGGACCGTGAAACTCGAAACGTCCAAAAATGATTGCATCGAAAGGAAGGCGACGGACCGCTTATCGGCGTCGGGTCGTGCGCGCACATTGCTTTGCGCCGAAAGCGAATAAGGACGACGCGAGACAGAGACACATGAAAGACGCAAGACAAACGCCCGTCAGGGTTCAGGCGGCTTTTAACCCAAGCGGATTTGGACTCTACGCTGTCTTCAGCTTGACGCCATCAGCATGCGGCAAACCGCCGATCGCAAACCGGCTGATGAGATCGGCCAGTTCATCGACAAATGGCTCATCGATTGTTAAGCGGAATGGATCTTGAGCAAACAGGTCGCGGTTTCGCACGAAAACGCTACATTGTCCCATCAAGCATATGGCTGCGCAGAGAGCTGCCCGCTCTTGCGTATTTGGCGGCAGGAATCGCCGCACAATATCGACCGCGGCAGAAAGGTATGAGGTTGAATTGGTTGCAACGAACTTCCGAAAGACCTTGGACGGGTGCGCGCTTTCCCAGGCGAACATCCGAATGTAGCGACTCATTTCATCCTGAAAAAGCAGCGGCCGCAGTTGATGGCGCACGAAGCGCCGTAGTGCCTGTTCGCGCGAAAGTGATTTGAGTTCTTCCGCGTCGACTCCTGCATTCTCGGTCAGCTTCTCGAACGCCATTTTGAGGACTTCAAGGTACAGGCCGTCCTTGCCTTTGAAATGATAGTTGATGGCAGCCTGGTTGACCCGAGCCTTCGTGACGATGTCGCGCACACTCGATCGTTCAAACCCCTTCTCCGCGAATAGCGAGACCGCGGCCTTGATGATCAGGTCGCGAGTATATTCGGCGGGACGGGTCATCGGTCACCTAATTCAAACAATTGTTTGAACTAAATTCGTAATCGTTTCGCCGGCAAATTGCAACTTTCCTCGGAAAAATCGAGCTTAGAGGGCCGTCATCATTCTGCCTCAAACGATCGTTTGAATTATAAAAGGCCGTTTGAAATGGTCGTTTGCCTTTGAAATGGTCGTTTGCCGATGAAGCCGCTCAACGATTTGGGGGTCTTCCGTGCTTAAGTTGACTTCGCGATTTGTCCTGCAGGTGTTGCCTTATCTCCTTTTGGCGCTGGCTGCGGTTGTCCTGCTGCCAGGGGTCGCGGATTCGTTGATAGCGGCCGCCCTGACCCCGGCCAGTTCGTCTCCGCCCCACAAGATAGAAACGATGATTGAGCCTTTCGGCCACGGCGAAACGACGCTTGATCTGATTCGTCGGGACCATGAGGCGTTTGCACCGAACCAGTTCTTTCGTGAAATCGCGAAAGCTGCCGAAGACGATCTTGAGGATCGCTAACGCAAGGAGTTGCGCATGCGCTCAAAAAATGGAGTGTCGGATTTGTCTCGCTGGAGCCCTTGGTGGGGTCTGGTTCGGGCACTGAGGGCTGCAATATTATGTTGGTCGGAACCCCACGCGAGACCGTATCGGCCCGAAAGGCACTACATGCGCGGACCTGGGCCAAAATGGCGCGCAAAGCACGGTCATTCTGGTTGAGCAGCGATTCACACGGCTCGAAATCGAGTGGGACGCGGTCTAATGAGTGCAATCAGCATGTCCGCTTTACCCCCGAAAGCGGATAATTCGCACTCCCCTCGTTGAAATACGATCGGTCGATGAGAAGAAAGAAGAAAGCCCAGGCATTTCTGCTAGGGCTTCCTGTGTGGTTATCTTACTTCCTGTCCGTGGTCGTAAAAAGGCAGTCCAATTGCCAATTTTTTTAGCCACCTATGATCGGGTCAGCCTTTCGTCTGAACAACCGGCGCCTTACCTTTGCCGACCACCGGAGCCTTTCCTTTGCCGCAGGCGGAAAGGCCAAAGGCCAATATCACCGAACAGATCACGACTAGAAATTTCCTCATGGAGAGCTCCCGTTTAACATCCAGTCCACTATCGCCACGTCATGGATTCCAGCTAGTGTAGAAATGCCACACTCACCAATAATCAGATTTCGATCGGTTGGTACCCGGCTACGGCAGCCCTTCGCTGCTCTTCGCTTTGGCCTTTAAGCGGCCGTCAGGGAGGAAACACTCCTTTCTTGATTTCGGAGCCCAAGCGGCTCAGGGTTGTCTTTATGGGGGTTTTGAGCCGCCGTGCCCTGGTTACAGGTGCTTCTGCCGGTGCGATGTTGGGTCTCGCTGGCTGCGCGACCGCGCCGATTCACTCGACGGATGTCGACCCTGCCTACCGCCGGACTGAAGTACAGTACCCGACGCGAGAGCCGCGCGGGACCATCGTTGTAGATCCAGCGCACCATTATCTCTACTACGTGGAAGGCGGCGGAAAAGCTCAGCGATACGGAATCGCCGTCGGGGGTGAGGGCTTTGGCTGGTCCGGCGTCGCCAAGGTCCACAGCAAGCAGGAATGGCCGGACTGGTATCCCACTAACGAGATTCTCGAGCGTCACCCCGAACTCAAAACGGGTTTGAAGGAATTGCCCAGCGGCCAAGGCATGCCAGGCGGGCCAGACAGTCCACTCGGTGCCCGTGCGCTTTATCTATGGCAAGGCAACAAGGACACCTTGTATCGCATCCACGGCACAAACGAACCTTGGAAGATCGGGAGCAACGTTTCATCCGGTTGCATTCGAATGATAAACGACGACGTGATTGATCTCTACGAGCGCGTCCCGATTGGCACGAAAGTCATCGTTCTGGCGTCGGACGTAAGTTGATAATCATCGGCAGCAATCGTTTGCATGACTGCATGTGGCAGCAGAATTGATCGGTGACGACATATCCGCTAAGGGCCAGAAGCGGACGCAGCGCGGGACCGGCGAACCAGGGCGCGGTCAATTGTTTATTGCCCGATCACCATCGTCCAATAGTAAACGCCGCGCCCGACCGCGTGCGCCACGGCTTTGCATCCCGGCAGGCGCATGTTGGACGCGTGGCCAGGTGATGACCACCACAACGCAATCGCCGCAGCTCGTGTATTCACGCCTGCGGCGACGTTCTCGGCACGCGCGCCCCGGCGCGCGCGATCCATGAAGCCCGCGTGATCCATTGATCCGCGCCGCGCCATATCGTTGGAATGTTCCTGCGCCAGCTTCTGCATGGTGGCGCAGTTGGCCTGCGCCTCGAAAGTTGCGAGCAGCATCACGGCTAGAATCATGGCGAGCTTCATGTGGCCCTCATGAAGTCGAGGCGGAACGAATCCTTGCCGATCTTCCCCGGCCGCCCCAGCGTTCAGGGTGAGGAATTTATCGGCTCGCTCGACGATTGTCCCATCTATTCCCCCACGTCGTCACGAGGTGCGGGCGTCAGGGTCGAAAGCAAAAGAAAATCAGCCATTTACTTTTTGCGACAGTGCGGTCGAGAGGTTCAACACAACCGGTCAATTTCAATGGCTTGGAAAAAGGCGGGGATCCTAAAGGTATTTGAGACCTAAAACAATTTTGAATGAGGGCCTGACCTTTTCTGCACAGGTCGATGTCCGTTTCGGGCAAAGCGGACCACAGCAACGTCCGCTTTTTGAGGCACAGCAAACATTGTGGCAATCCATCCCCTTCCAGAAGGCTAGCTTGAACCTCTACGATGTCTGTCCTGAAGCGCGGGGGCGACATGCAGCGACGTAGTAAAGGCGGAAAACCGAGGAAAAGGCGCCGCGCGCCTGGGCCTAAGATCCGCAAAGCACCGATAGGGCGCGTGCTGCCCGACCCAACAGAACTTGATCGCTTAAAGATTCAGCGCAACGAGGCGCGCGACCAGCTGGCGGCAACCTCGGAGGTCCTGCGCGTCATCTCCAACTCGCCGGGCGAGCTGGAGCCGGTGTTTCGGGCAACGCTTGAACAGGCTACACGCGTGTGCGACGCCAAGTTTGGAATAGTATTCCGGTATGACGGCGCCTTCTTTCACCCCGTAGCATGGCTCGATGTGCCGCTTGCTTTTGAGGATTTCATTCGCAAGCAAGGCGCCTTTGCGCCCCAGCCAGGTCAGTTGTTTGGCCGCCTCTGTCAGTCAAAGTCGGTGATAACCTTCGTCGACCGAGCAACCGATCCAAACCCCAGCCCCGTGGTCAGATATGGCGGTGCACGATCTTCGGTCGCGGTGCCGATGCTCAAAGAGGGCGAGCTGGTTGGCGCCTTTTTCATCTATCGCACTGAAGTGCGGCCTTTCACCGACAAGCAGACTGAGTTGCTGCAAAACTTCGCCGCGCAAGCCGTTATCGCTATCGAGAACACACGGTTGCTCAACGAGCTGCGCCAACGTACCCACGACCTGAGCGAATCGCTAGACCAACAGACCGCAACATCGGAAGTCTTGAAAGTTATTTCAAGCTCCCCTGGCGAGCTTGAGCCAGTGTTTCAGGCCATGCTTGCAAACGCAACGCGGCTCTGCGACGCCAAGTTCGGCACGCTCAACCTGTATGACGGCGATGCATTCCGCATCATGGCGGTCCACAATGTGCCCCCTGCATTTGCCGAGACTCGCCTGCACAAGCTGATCCATCCCCATCCGGGCGGCGGTCATGCTGAGCTGATCAGGACAAAGCAGGTTGTGCACATCGAAGACATCCGTGCACAGCAACCTTACATCGAAGGCGATCCAGCGGTCGTTGCCGTCTCCGATCTTGGCGGCGCTCGTTCTATCGTGCTCGTTCCGATGCTCAAGGAGGACGCGCTGATCGGAACGATCACTATTTTCCGCCAGGAAGTGCGGCCGTTCACCGGCAAGCAAATCGAGCTGGTCAAGAACTTCGCCGCCCAGGCCGTCATCGCTATCGAGAACACGCGCCTACTCAACGAGCTGCGAGAATCCCTTCAGCAGCAGACCGCAACCGCCGACGTGCTCAAAGTTATCAGTCGATCGACTTTTGATCTGCAAACGGTGCTGAACACATTGGTAGAGTCTGTGACCCGCCTTTGCGACGCTAAAGACGCCTTCATATTTTTGCGTAAGGGCGAGTTATATCATGTCGCCGCTCGCTTTGGTTTTTCTCATAAATTCCACGAATATCTTGTGGAGAACCCGCGTCCTGCGACTCGAGGAAGTATCACAGGACGAACCGCACTCGAAGCCAAGGTGGTTCACGTTCACGATGTTATGGCAGATCCTGAATATAACTGGAGTCAAGCTCAACAGTTAGGCGGGTACCGTACTGTTTTAGGTGTCCCCCTTTTGCGAGATGGGATCCCGATTGGGGTAATCATTGTCGGCCGAACCTTTGTTCAGCCGTTCACTGATAAACAGATTGAGCTAGTTACGACCTTCGCCGACCAGGCCGTGATCGCGATCGAGAACGTACGCCTGTTTGACGCCGAACAGCAACGTACCCGAGAACTTTCAGAGGCCCTGGAACAGCAGACGGCGACGTCGGAAGTATTGAAAGTTATCTCAAGCTCTCCCGGCGAGTTGGACCCCGTGTTTAACGCTATGGTGGAGAATGCCACGCGTCTCTGCGAGGCCACATATGGTCATTTGCTGCTTCGTGAGGGATTTATCTTTCGCGCCGTTGCAATTTACAGCGGGGAAGGCCACGTCGATTTGCGCCGCAATCCCGTGCTCGACGTGCGCGACAATCCGGGAACGCCGATTGATCTCCTGTTTAGGACGAAACAGGTTGTACACATTCCCGACCTCCGGACCGATCAATCCTACATCGGGCGAAACAATCGCATCGTCCCCCTCGTCGAAGTTGGAGGCGCCCGGACCTTTGCCGTGGTTCCAATGCTTAAGGAAGGTGAGCTCATCGGCGCGATTTCCCTATACCGCCAAGAGGTCCGTCCATTCTCGAACAAGCAGATCGAGCTCATTCAGAATTTCGCCGCGCAAGCCGTTATCGCCATCGAGAACACCCGACTGCTCAACGAACTGCGACAACGCACCGACGATCTTTCCGAGGCGCTTGAGCAGCAGACCGCTACTGCCGACGTACTCAAGGTCATCAGTCGGTCGACTTTCGACCTACAGGCAGTGCTCGACACGTTAGTTGAGTCAGCAGCGCGGCTTTGCGATGCCGACAGCGCAACCATTCATCGTCCGAAAGGTGATGCTTATGTATTCGTTGCAAACTTTGGGTTCTCAAAAGAGTACACGAAGTACATAGAAGATCATCCGATCACACCGAGCCGAGGATCCGTGCTTGGGCGGGCCGTACTCGATGGCAAAACTGTCCATGTCGCCGATGTTCTGGCAGAGCCGAATTACCTGTTAAACGAGCAAAGGAGTGTCGGGAAATACCGATCTGTGCTTGGCGTCCCCCTCATGCGCGAAGGCATTCCAATCGGAATAATCATGTTGACGCGCGGCACGGTGAGTCCGTTTACGGAAAAACAAATTGAATTGGTCACGACATTTGCCGATCAAGCTGTAATAGCCATTGAGAATGCTCGTTTGTTCGATGAAGTTCAGACGCGCACCGAAGAATTGGCGGAATCCCTACAGCAGCAGACCGCAACCGCCGACGTGCTCAAGGTCATAAGCCGCTCAACGTTCGATCTACAGACAGTACTGCAAACTCTTGTCGAGTCAGCTGCCCGGCTTTGCGATGCCGACAAAGGCAACGTTACCCGTGAAAAGGATGGAGTTTTCTATCGCGCTGCCGAATCCTATGGCTTCTCGCGCGAGTTTCTGGATCACATCAAAGACGTACCACTCAAGCCTGACCGAGGCAACGCGACCGGACGCGCGCTGCTTGAAGGTCGGGTGATTCATATCCCTGACGTCAAGGCTGATTCCGAATACACGTTGGTCGAGGCGCAAAAATTGGGTGATTACCGCACGATCCTTGCCGTTCCGATGCTGCGCGAGCACGTTGCGCTCGGCGTGTTGACCTTGTCGCGTTCAGAAGCGCGCCCGTTCACTGACAAGCAGATCGAGTTGGTTACAACCTTCGCTGACCAGGCGGCGATCGCGATCGAGAATGTACGCCTCTTCGAAAGCGTCCAAGCTCGCACTCGCGAACTGACGAAATCGCTGGAGGAGTTGCGAGCGACGCAGGACCGTCTGGTGCAGACACAAAAACTGGCTTCGCTTGGTCAGCTCACTGCCGGAATTGCACACGAGATCAAGAACCCGCTCAATTTTGTCAACAATTTCTCCGTCGTCTCCAGCGAACTTATCGATGAATTACAGGGTACCCTGAAGGGCATACCGTTCGCCGACAAAGCTCGCGCTGAGATTAAGGAGTTGACCGACACTTTGCGAACCAATCTCGACAAGGTCGTCCAGCACGGCAAGCGGGCCGATGCGATCGTCAAGAACATGCTGCTGCACTCGCGCGAAGGCTCGAGCGAACATCGACCAGTGGACATCAATGCCCTGGTTGAGGAGGGCCTTAATCTCGCCTACCACGGTGCGCGCGCCGAAAAGCGGGGCTTCAATATCAGATTGCATAGGTCGCTTGATCCCACCGCGGGCGAAGCCGACGTCTTCCCGCAGGACATTACACGTGTCCTTCTCAATTTGATTTCCAACGGCTTCTATGCGGCAACCAAGCGCGGCGGGGAGACCAATGGCGGCGATTACGAGCCAACCTTGACCGCCGCGACCAAAAATCGTGGCGATAGCGTGGAGATCAGTATCCGCGACAATGGCACCGGTATCGCGCCGGATGTGAAAGACAAGATCTTCAATCCGTTCTTCACGACCAAACCGGCCGGAGAAGGTACCGGACTCGGTCTCTCAATCAGTCACGACATCATCGTCAAGCAGCACGGCGGCTCGATCGAGGTGGACACGGAGCCGGGCAAATTCACTGAAATCAGGGTCATTTTGCCACGCGCCGCCGCGTTGCTCCCCGAACGGTCGTAATTGTCCCGATGTCCACTTTCCCTCCGAAAGCGGACATGCCCGATTGCGGCCAAACTAAAACTCTGGGGGCACGCCAATCTCGCGTTTATGCGCGCTAACATACTTATAGAGTAAAGAGGTGAGGTCATTCGAACTGGCATAGTAAGCCTGGTCCAATTCATTCAATTTGTCTTTCGTTGCAATCGGTAACCGACCGATGCTCGCCTGTCGGGCGGCATCGTCGGACCAAGGGACATCGTTGCCCGCCAAAGCGAGAGCCGCGCGCGCAAGTCGAGCCGTTGCATCGGCGCCGATAACCTGGAGCGCCCCAACAGAATCAGGAGCAAGTGCCCCACTGCTATTCCAGAAATACTGATAGAACCCGCCGTTATTTACTTCGCTCTCCAGCTCCCAAATTACCCCGAACACGCGCTCCGCTGACGAGAGCTGACCGTAGTCGACGCGCCAAAAGCGTATAGTCGTATTCTCAGCGAGTTCGATGAGACGCCGGTTCATTTCTTTTCTGTCCGGCACGTTTGTTTTGTCTGCCATAAGGCGCTCCAATCTTTAGCCATTCCACACTGATAGGCTGCAAGCGGCTTTAAGGACAAAGTCACTTCCTGGCTTCCTTGGTTTGGCGAAGAGTAACGGTTACCCGCGGCCTTCCGGAAGGCTGATCTGCTTTAGCCACTCCAACTTGAGGCGGCCTTTGCCGACTGTAAGACGCACAAGGTCGCTGTCCGGCATGCCATCAAGCTCCCGCTGTGGAGTATCGATGGCGGTGAGTGGAACCTTGAGACGATCATAGACGTCGCGGGATGCGCAGAGTTCTACAACTGTTTGTGATGACGGCCACGGACGTAACGCCACGTAATACGTGCGCCGAGCAGGATCAGAATGTCGGGTGGTGTGCTTCGCGACCACGGCCACATCTCGGCTGATCAAGGGCGTGTTGTAGGCGTTTGCGATGCCGACAATTCCGAGCAGCAGGCCCGTCATGCAAAGTCCATAGGCCGCGCGGAATTTCAGCTTGAGCCATTGCGGCATCCCGCGAGGAAAGCTCTTGTCACCAAAAATCGCAAAGCTCGCAAAAAACCAGAAAATGACGCTGGTGAAACCGCCAATGTAAATTGTGCGCCCCTGGATCAGGAACGGATAATAATTAATCGTAACGAGACCGAGTGCTGGTCCACCAAAAATAATCGAACACTGACCGATGGTGGAAACAAATTGGGGCCAGCGCGGCTTGCTTGGATCGAGCGCAAAGGGGCTTCGTCCTCCCGGACGCCACCAAACCTCCTGTGCATCAGTCATGTGATATCAAGCACCACGCTCTGGGGCCTGGGCTACGCATAGGAGCTGACGGTAAATATTCTCTCTAAGCGGTCTACTCTATTGAGTTGAATAGTCATTCGGCAGCGATTGTGTCCCCAAGCCCCTTGCGGCAATGTCGGGTTCCGGGGACACGCGCGCGGTGTGTTGGGTAAAGCGCCGCAAGCTGATGGCGGCGCGGGCCAAGGCACAAGGCAAGAACCGCGCGTAATGTCATTCAACTGGTGGGAAGCGGCAAACAATAACGAGGTAAAAGCCCCATGATGAGGAGTGCCCCCTCTGTGGGCCCAATTTGAATCGCTAAGATGCCGTGGCTGTCTTTGGGAGCGAACAAATAGCGGAGTCCAGCACGTGTCTTCTACCGTCATGGTCACTGGCTTGCTGCCATTTGTCGTACTTATCGCCGCCGTGCTCGCATTCCCTGTTTGCTTTGCCCTGCTCAGGGCGTACCGGCGATCCGTGCAGAAAGGAATGGCATCAATCGGTGGCGGCGAGTTAACCGCTCGCAGACCGACCATTTCTTCACACGCGCCGTTTTCGCAGCTCCAGATATCGGTTCCCGATTCAACACGGAAACAGAACGGTATCGAATCGCCGCAGTATCGCCGTGCCCTATGGGGACCGTGGCGCGCATCCGCTGTATATGCCGTTGCAGGACTGGCTTATGCGTTGGTCATGACAGCGGGCTGGCTGATCGCTACGCGCGACAAGACCATCGTCTTTACTAAACTAGCGATCCTCTGCTGGACATACTTCTGGCCCACGGTGCTGACAGTCCTGCTTGTAGCAGCCTACGACCGAATCCGACGCGCCCAGTTGCTTGGCGCCTACTTTTCCGTCCTAGCCGTGCTCGTCGCGATTGCGCTTGTAAAAAATCCGGACATGGGAATTGCCGAATTGCCTATGTTCTGGGTGCTCCTGAATGGTCCGGCGACAATTCTTCTGCTGACCTTCCTGGTTCGCCCGATACGTGCCGTAGGACCACTCGTGCTTGTCTTTCTCATCGCAATAGCGCTTGGCTCTCAAGCGGTAGTCACTGTTGCAGGGGCAAATGAAAATCTGCTGCGTTTAATCGCAGATATCGGTTTTGGGATTGGTCTGAATGCGACCGGTGTTTTCCTTGGCATGATCGTCATCGGAATG
>Ga0066388_100003000_pt1 | contig 10684 bp, 6 predicted proteins | sample PanSoiMetaGPlot6_FD_64539 | JGI IMG/M metagenome (GOLD analysis project Ga0066388, IMG submission 64539) | Tropical forest soil microbial communities from Panama analyzed to predict greenhouse gas emissions - Panama Soil - Plot 6 (Hybrid Assembly) | ecosystem: Environmental > Terrestrial > Soil... | reverse complement strand
TGAACGAGTACCGACACATCGATCCGCCACGAAGACACGAAGGGGCGAAGCTCAAAGGGATTCTTCGTGGCGTCCTGACTTCGTGGCCATTCCAGATGGTCCCGAATCATCGAAGACGAGCCAGAGAGCCTTGAGCCGTCCCTGGGTCGACTGGCTCACCACGAGTTCAGCCAAGTCTCACGTCGCAAGTTTCAAGTCTCAGGCGTTGCAAGGAGCGGGAACGGCGGCGCCCGCCTGAGATAGCACCTTCCAGCCTGAGACTTCAGCACCTCAGACTTGAGACCTGAGACGTGAGCCCTGAGATGCGCGGGCAATCAGCCAGACGGGGGCAATCGACGGTTCAACGGAGCGACACCGCAGTCGAATCGACACTCAGGGACCGACCGATGATCGGCCGTGAGGCTGGTTCCGCGCCACATCGAACGCCAAATCGCCATCGCCGAGGCGCATTTTCCCCTCCTCGCGGACCGCCAGGCCTTGGGTCTGATAATGAATGTTATGTTAACCTACGACACAAAATAGCCCTGAAAACGCTCGTCGCCACGCCCGCATCGCCAGCCGCCGCGTCGCTCCCCGTCGCCAACCGGCCGAGCGAGGGACCGCGGATTCAGGCGCTCCACAGCCGCGCCGCGAACGCCGCGTCCGGCCACGTCGCCTGGATCGGCCGGTCGGCCGGGTGCCGCTCGATCTCGGCATCCGCGCGGCCCACGGCCACGAAGAACAGCAGCAGGTCGCCGGGCTCGACGCCCAGCGCGGCGTGCGGCAGGGACAGCTCCAGAATCGAGCCGGCGCCGACCGCCGCGCCGCGAGGCCCCTCGTCCTCCCAGTCCGCCGTGGCGCCGTGCCGCGTCGCAAACACGCCCGCCAGCCGTCCCGACGTCTGGCGGACGGTGAAGCGGAGGTCGGCGGGGGCCAGGAAGGTGACGGAGACCTCCCGGCCATCCGCCAGGAGGTCGATCAGCGGAGCGACGCCGTCGACGCGGACGAAGAAGTGGCCGGTGTCGAAGCCGAAGCGGATTTGGCGAAGCAGAGATGGCGGACGCTCGGTTCGGTCCATCGCACCCGCCACGTCTCGGACCTCGAACGACCCGGCCGCCAGCCACTCGAAGTAGCTCGTCACCTCCCCATCGATCACGGGCGACAGCATCGCCGTCGGCTCGACCTGCGGCAGCGCCTGCTGATCTGTGCTCCGATTGCTCGCGTACAGCTCGTCGGGCACGGCGCGGCCCAGGAGACGGTAGACGTTCCGCAGATGACGGCGGAAGAGATCGTCGAACTCCGCGTCGTGCGCGGACGAGTGGTCGTCGCCATACCACCAGAACCAGTCGCTGCCTTCGGCGATGAGCAACTCGTCGCGCGCACGGGGCGCGGCGTCGCTGGAGCTGGCGCTCTCCAACACGGCGCGCGCATCGGCCAGCTGGCTCCAGGCGCGCTGGTCGTCGGCATGGCCGATCCAGATGGAGAAGTTGGCATCGATCCACGACCCCGGAAAGATGCCCGAGAGCTCCTCGTGGGCGTCCGCGGCGGCTTCGGCCATCGTGACGGTTCGCAACTCGGCGTGCCCGGACAGCCGGTGAAACAGCGCGCGAAGGAAGGGACGTCCGCCGTCCTCGAAGTGCTCCCACGCATTTTCTCCGTCCAGGATGATGGAGACGAGGGGCTCGTCCCTGCCGCCGCGGCTGGCATATCCGTGGCCGACGTCGACGAGCCGTCGGACGAAGTCATCGGCAGCGGCGTCTGCGGGCCACCCCGAGTAGCTGAAGCCGATGAGGTCGGACAACACGTGGTCGCGAAACACGCACGCGATCGACGCGCTGCCCACCCGGATCCGGTACGGCTTGTACAGGCGCTCGGGCTGGTCGACGCGGCCCTGGTCGTCGCGCGAAAAGGTGACACCAAGCGTTCGGCCGAGAATCAGTTCGTCGGTCGCCATCCAGTGGAACCCCGCGGCGGCGGCAATCGGCACCACCGCGTCCGAGACCGACCCCTCCGACGGCCACAGTCCGCTCGGCGTCGATCCAAAGAGCTTGCGGTGATAGGCCACTGCCCGTTCCAACTGCTCCGCCGCATCCTCAGGATGCCGGAACGGATGCCGCGGGCGGCGGGCCTCCGGGTGCGTACGCAGGTAGACATCGGTGTCGCACAGCAGCGGCAGAATCGGATGAAAGAACGGCGACGTCGAGAGCTCGACATGCCCCCGCGCGGCGGCCGCTGCGTACTCGGGCACGACCTTGTTGAGGATCTCGAGCTCGACGTCCCGCAGCGTCAGCTTGTCCGCCTCGGTGAAGCCCCGGCCCTTGTCGAGCAGATCGCGGACGCGGTCATCACCCTCCAGGTAGTAGGGGTCGATCCACGCCAGCTTGTGCCAGACCTGGAGATCCCGGAGATCTGCGCGGGAGAAGCTGGCCGCGGCCTGGCGGCGCGCGGTCCCCGTCAGCGGCACATCGCCCCGCTTCGCGAGCAGCTCGCCGTACCGCGGATACACGTCGATCATCCGCTGACGCTGGGCGTGAAAGAACGTGTCGAGAATCGTATCGACGTCGGTGTCGGACAGGGTGTCGGCCGGCTTGAGCGATAGGTCGAGGTCGCGGTCGTGGGCGCGGTTTTCGGCGAAGGCTTGCAGCTGGACCAAAAGCGACGGGACCATGTTGAACGTGACCCGCACCTCTGGGAACTCGCGGGTCAGCGCCACCATCCCGTAGTAGTCCTTGAGGGCGTGGAGGCGAACCCAGGGCAGCAGGTGCTCGCCCGTGACGAGATCCTCGTAATACGGCTGATGCATGTGCCACAGGATCGCGACACGGGTCATACGTTGTAGTCTAGGACAACGGGATGCGAATCCTCGATCGGTACATCATCCGCGAGATCATTCCGCCGTTCGTCATCGGCCTGCTCGTCCTGACGTTCGCCCTGATGATGCCGCCCATCCTCAAGAACGGCGAGGCGCTGGTGGCCAAGGGCGTGGCGTGGCCGACGATCGCGCGGGTGCTCTGGACGCTGACGCCCCAGGCGCTGAGCATCACGATCCCGATGGCGCTCCTGCTCGGCATTCTCGTCGCGCTCGGTCGGCTCTCGGCAGACCGCGAGTTCGTGGCGCTGCAGGCGTGCGGGGTCAGCGCGTTCCGCGTGCTGCGACCGATTGCCGTGCTCGCGGTCCTCGGGACCGCCGCCACCACCTACGAAACGATCGTGGCGCTGCCCGACGCCAACCAGACCTTCCGCGAGATCACCTTCAACATCGTCGCGTCGAGCGCCGAAACCGACATCAAGCCGCGCGTCTTCTTCACCAACTTTCCGAGCCGTATCCTCTACGTGCGCGACATCAAGCCCGGCGTCGGCTGGCGCGACGTCTTCTTCGCCGACGACACGAAGGCCGATCGGACAACGGTGTACTTCGCCCGAAGCGGCCGGCTCCTCATCGATCGGCAAAAGCGGACGGTCCAGCTGCTGCTCGAGGAGGGCACCAGCCACACGACGTTCCCGGCGCGACCGGATGGGTACGATGGCAGCGCGTTCGGCACCCTGATGCTGAACATGGACGCCGAAACGGTCTTTCCGCGCACGCAGGTGATCAAGGGCGACAACGAGATGACGATCGCCGAGCTCAGGGCGAAGATCGCTGAGAACCGGAAGACCGGCTCCTGGACGGCCAGCCAGGAATTCACGATTCAGCAGAAGTTCTCCATTCCGGTGGCGTGTCTGGTCCTCTCGCTGATTGGGCTGGCGCTCGGAGTCAACAACCGCAAGGAGGGCAAACTGGCCACCGTGGCGCTGGGCGTTGGCGTCATCTTCGTCTACTACATCCTGCTCTACTCGTCGCGCGCGGCCGCGCTCGCGGGACGGTTCTCGCCGCCGCTGGCTCCCTGGGTGGCCAACGTGCTGCTCGGCGCGGTCGGCATCGCGCTCGTGATCTGGCGGGCCGGGGCGGCGGATCAGCCAATCCGCATCCCGCTCCCCACACGGTGGCCGTGGAGCCGCGGTGCGGCCGCTGCCTCGCCGGCAGGAGAAAGGTCAGTTGCGCCCCAACGCCGGCGCGTCGTGCTGAGTCTTCCCGGACCTCGGCTCGATTGGGCCCGCCCGCGCCTCCTCGACCTCTACGTCGCGCGTCAGTACCTGGCGGTGTTCGTGGTGTCGTTCGCTGGTCTCGTCGGCATCTTCTATATCTCCACGTTCATCGACCTCGCCGACAAGCTGTTCGGAGGGATGACGACGACGAGGACGCTGCTTCGCTACTTCTACTTCCAGACGCCCCAGTACGTGTACTACATCATCCCGCTGGCGGCCCTGGTCGCGACGCTCGTCACGGTGGGGGTGCTGACGAAGAACAGCGAGCTGGTCGTGATGCGCGCTTGCGGCATCAGCTTGTATCGATCGTCGATGCCGCTGGTGCTGTTCGCGGTTCTGTTGAGCGCGCTCCTCTACAACCTCCAGGAGCGCGTGCTCGCCGATTCCAATCGCGAGGCGCGGCGGCTCAACGCGCTGATTCGCGGGTATCCCCCACCGACCTACGGCGTGCTCAATCGCCGCTGGCTCGTAGGCGCGACCGGCGACATCTACCATTACGAGTCCTACGATCCCCGGGCCAACGGCTTCACACGTCTCTCGGCGTTTCACATCGACGACGCCGCGTGGCGGCTCGGGACGCTGACCTTTGCCAAGGAGGTCAAGCTGTCAGGACAACCCGGCGAGGACGGCCAGCCTGCGCTCAGCTGGATGGCGCGCGACGGCTGGCGGCGCGAGTTCAGCACGGTGGGCAGCGGGCCGGACCAGCGAACCCTCGTGCGGTACGATCCGTTCGCCGAGCGAGCCGTGTCGCTCGAGCCGCCCGCCTATTTCAAAGAAACCGAGGATCCGGACGCCGAGCGCATGACGTTCGCCGAGCTGAAGCAGTACATCGCGCAGCTCGAGACCAGCGGGTACCACGCGGTCCCCTACATGGTGCAGCTGCAGCGCAAGGTCGCGTTTCCGTTCGTCACGCTGATCATGACGATGCTGGCCGTGCCTTTCGCCGTGACGACCGGCCGGCGCGGTGCCATGTCCGGGATCGGGATCGGTATCGTCTTCGCGATCGTGTACTGGACCGCACAGAGCATTTTCGGCGCGCTCGGCGCCGGCGGGTGGATTTCGCCGGCGCTCGGGGCTTGGGCGCCGAACATCATGTTCGGCGCGGCCGCGGTGTACATGGTGCTCACGGTGAGGACTTAGGAAGTTAGAAGTTAGAAGTTAGAAGGCGTCCTTCTGACTTCTGTCTATGCTATTTCTGAAGCGCCGCCTGCCTGATCCACAGCCGGCCGGACGCGCCGGGCTTCGAGTTGGTCGTGTCCACGACGAACATCACGCTCGTTATGCTCCGCTGCGGCGCCCGCGGCGTATGAGTCGTGCCGACGGGCATACAGTCGTCGAAGTACACGGTCTGCTCGCGCTCGACGGTATCCAGGTACACGGATCGCTGCCAGCGGTCCACTACCCCATCGCCACCGCGCAGCTGCACCGAGATGCGCATCGGCCGCTCCGCGCGCGCCGCGAACGTGACGCGGTCGGCGCCGAAGCCGTCCGCCGGCATGTCGTGCACGAGCGCCGAGAACTGCCCTACCGGATCGCCGCCGGCGAGCGCGAATCGAAATCGCGTCTCGTTTCCGTTGACCGCCGGCGCGAGCTCCACGGCGGCGGCCGACAGCCCGTCGTGCTCGACGCGCCAGACGGCAATGGAGCTCCCGTCGAAGATCGATTGGGACGCCGCTGCGGCCAACCGCGCCGGCGGACGCGGTCCAGCATCGCGGGAACCGCGAACGTAGATCGCGTTGCTGCGGAGCCACGTCATCGGCGTGGTGTGCCCCGTCGATCGAATCTCGACCCAGTACACGGCCGGCTCCGCCGGCGCGGTGACCGTGAACTCGGGCTCGTGATGGTCGCCGCTCAGGACGCCGGTGCCGCTCCACACCGTCGTCGTAAAGCTTGCTGGCGCATTGCTGCGAACGCGCAGCGTGAGCGGGCCGTCTGCCGCGATCTCGTCGCCGCCGTGTACGGTACCGCGCGCGTTCGTCGCGCTGAAGTCGAACGACGCCGGCGACGCGACGGCGTCGACGGCAACGTAGAGATGCCCGTTGCGAATCGCCCGCATGAGCGTGCTCGCGTCCGCGGCGGCGTTGCCGGACAGGGGACGGTCCGTCGTCGCGTGTACGGAGAGCACGCGAAACGACGGGTCATAGCCCGGCAGCGGCAGCACGAAGCCGTTCTCGCCAGGGTCGCCTCGGAGCTCGAGTTTGGCGTGCGCGTCGATGCCGGCGATCGCCACGAGACGACGCCGCGCGGCGATGGCCGCCCACTGCGACACCGCGCTTTTGGGCGGCTCCCCTTGCATAAGCCGCGCGATTGTCTCGGCTGGGCGAAACGGATAGTCGAGCAGCGACAGCGCCAGCCTGCGTCGCGCGGGCCACGGGCTGCCAGCCGAGGGCGCCCGCGCGCGGGACGCCTGTTGCGCCCACACCCGCCAGCTCGTGTCAGGGTTCATCAACTCGACGCCATCGAACGGCGCATCCCACTCGCTCCACTGAAGCTCCGGCTTCGGCGAATCGGGATGGGCGGCGATCCCGAACCCTCCGAGCCGACGCACGTCGTCGACGACATCGCGCGGTTCGCCGGCCAGCGGGTACGGCGACGCAGACATGTCGAGGGCGATGTAGTGGCCGCCGGTCGTGCTGATCTCGACGCCGTCGAGACACAGTACGCCGGATCGATACGTTGGCGGATCCGGCATCCGCGTCGCGTCCCCGTGATCGGTGAACACCAGGAACTTCAGGCCCGCGCGCGCCGCTGCGGCGGCGACTTCATCGGGGCTGCTCCTGCCGTCGGATCGGTTGGTGTGAACGTGAAGGATGCCGGGGATCGAGCCGTCTGTGGCAGCAGGGAGCTCGAGACGCCGCTGGGGCACGGACGCTGCGATCAAGACAGCAACGGCGGCCACTACGGCCGCCGTCAGCCACAACAACCGCTTCATCAACAAGGATTGATCTTCGACCCTTCGACCCTGAGCTCGTCGAAGGGTCGAAGCACGAGCTCAGACTCCTGCTGCGGCGCGCAGGGCGGCCGCCTTGTCGGTGCGCTCCCAGGTGAACTCGGGCTCGTTGCGGCCGAAGTGGCCGAAGGCAGCGGTCTTCCGGTAGATGGGCCGCCGCAGATCGAGCTCCTCCATGATGCCTCGCGGCGTCAGCTTGAAGTGCTCGCGCACGATGCTGGTCATGGTCTCTTCCGAAATCCGACCCGTACCCTCGGTGTGCACCATGACCGACACGGGGTCGGCGACGCCGATGGCGTACGCGAGCTGGACGAGCGCGCGCTCGGCGATGCCGGCGGCCACCACGTTCTTGGCAATGTACCGCGCCATATAGCAGGCGGACCGATCCACCTTCGTGGGATCCTTGCCCGAGAAGGCGCCGCCGCCGTGCGGCGCAGCGCCGCCGTACGTGTCGACGATGATCTTGCGGCCTGTCACGCCGGCATCCCCGTGGGGACCGCCGACGACGAAGCGTCCGGTGGGGTTCACGTAGATTTTCGTGTTGGAATCCATCAACTCGGCTGGAATGACGCGGCTGACGATCTTCTCGACGATGTCTTCCTTCATCGTCTCCTGGGTGACGAGCGGGCTGTGCTGGCTCGAAACGACGACCGCGTCGACGCGCGTCGGGCGTCCGTTGTCGTACTCGACGGTGACCTGCGACTTGCCGTCGGGCCGGAGGTACTCGAGAACGCCGTCGCGCCGCGCGCACGAGAGCCCCTTGGTGAGCTTGTGCGCGAGCATGATCGGCAGCGGCATCAGCTCGTCGGTCTCGGTGCAGGCAAAGCCGAACATCAACCCCTGATCGCCGGCGCCGCCGGTGTCCACGCCCATCGCGATGTCCGGCGACTGGCTGTGAATCGACGAGAGGACCGCGCAGGTTTCGGCATCAAACCCGTACTTGCCGCGGTTGTAGCCCACTTCCCTGATCGTCGCGCGCACGACGTCCTGAAAGTCCACATACGCGCTCGTCGTGATTTCGCCGGCGACGATGGCCAGACCCGTCGTGACGAGCGTTTCGCAGGCGACGCGGCCCACCGGATCCTGGGCGAGGATCGCGTCGAGAATCGAATCCGAAATCTGATCGGCAATCTTGTCGGGGTGCCCTTCAGTAACCGATTCAGACGTGAAGAGATGCCGTGCCTTGCGGCTCATGCGATGCGCTCCTTCTGTGACGTGAAACGGCTAAGTCTAGCAGAATCAAGCGCGTGGATGAAACCGATCGTAGATCGTCCGCAGCCGCGTTTCGAGCACATGGGTGTAGATCTGCGTCGTCGACAGATCGGCGTGGCCGAGCATCAGCTGGATGGCGCGCAGGTCGGCGCCGTTCTCGAGCAGATGCGTCGCAAAGGAATGACGCAGCACGTGCGGGCTGAGCATGCGCGGCAGCCTCGCCTGCCGCCCGTAGCGCTTGAGGATTTTCCAGAAGCCGACGCGCGTCAGCTTTCCGCCGCGCGCGTTGACGAATACCGTGTCGCGCATCTTCGGCGCGGTGTCGCTCAAGAGCGGACGTCCGTCGCGCTGGTATTGCCGGATCCATTGGGTGGCCTGGTCGCCGATGGGAACGAGGCGCTCCTTGCTCCCCTTCCCTACGCAAGTCAGGTACGCCTGGTCGAGGTGCAGATCGCCGAATCGGACGTTGACGAGCTCGGACACGCGAAGTCCCGTGGCGTACAGCAGCTCGATCATCGCGCGATCACGCAGCCCGAGCGGCGTCGTCGGGTCAGGCTGCGCGATGAGGGCGTCGACTTCTGACAGCGACAGGAGCTTCGGCAGTGCCGGCCAGGCTCGGGGCGGCTGCAGGTCATCGGCCGGGCTGTGTGCAATGCGGCGATCGAGGACCAGGAACCGGTAAAACCCGCGGATGGCGGCGACGCGGCGCGCGACCGAGCGCGGCGAGAGACCGCTGGACATCTGCTGGCGGACGAACTCCTCGAGCGCAGCGCGATCGAGCGACTCGACCCGCCGCTCAGCCGCGGCGGCGTACGCGGCCAACGCTGCGAGATCTCGACCGTAGCTCTCGAGCGTATGCGCGGCGAGCCGGCGCTCGACGCGCAAATGGTCCAGGTAAGCGTCGATCATGCAGGCCCGCTATGATAGTATCCGCGGCTTGTTTTCAAGGTCCTGACCTCATGCCCGTCCGTTCGAAGTGGCAGTCGCTTCCCACTGAGCAGATCAATCCCGCAACCCTCGCCATCGACAAGCTCGCGTCCGGCGACATCGTCGAATGCATGTTGAGCGAAGACCGGAAGATGCTGGCGGCCGTCCACCGCGAGAAGGATCGCATCGCGGTCGGCGTGGACATCATCACCAGCGCGCTGCGGAAGGGCGGCCGCATGGTGTTCGTCGGCGCGGGGACGAGCGGACGGCTCGGCGTGCTCGAGTCCGCGGAAATGCCGCCGACCTTCGGGACCAACGCCGATATCGTGCACGCCATCATGGCGGGCGGCCAGGACGCGGTATTGAAGGCTCGGGAAGGCGTCGAAGACAACTACGAGGAAGGCGCGCGATCGGTGAACCGCCTGCGGCCGACCAGGAAGGACGTCGTGATTGGCGTGTCGGCGAGCGGGATGACCCCGTTCGTCCGCGGAGCGCTGACGCGGGCGCGGCGGGCAGGATCGAAAATCATCTTCGTGACATGCGATCCGCGGACCGAGCTGCAGACGTTCGTCGATTTGACGATCGCGCCGGCCGTCGGCCCGGAGGTCATCGCGGGGTCCACGCGGCTGAAAGCCGGGACCGCCACGAAGATCGTCCTGAACATGCTGACGACCGCCTCGATGATTCGCACCGGCAAGACCTACGGCAACCTGATGGTCGATGTCCAGGTGGGGTCGGAGAAGCTGAAGGATCGCGCCCGCCGCATCATTTCCATTGTCACCGGCCTCGACTACGACGCGGCAGACGCCCTGCTCAAACGCGCGCACTGGGACGTCAAAGCCGCCATCGTGATGCAGAAGGCCGGCCTGTCGCACGCGCAGGCGCTGGCGCGTCTGCGGCGCGCGCACGACTTCGTTCGCGACGCGATCGGCGAGGACGTCGAGGCGCGCCTCAAGGAGCTGCTCAAGGTCGGATAGCGGCTTACAATCGCGACGCCGCGGCGCGGTCGAGCCACACTTCGACGTTCGCGTGCAGCTGCAGGAACGATGCGGGCACGCGCGTCGTTACCGGCCCTCTGAGCATCCGTTCCACCGAGCGCGCCTTCCCGGCGCCCGTCGAGAGCAACACGATGCGCCGTGCGCGCAGGATCGGCGCCATACCCATCGACAAGCCGGCTTTCGGAACGTTGCGGAGACGATTGTGAAACAAGGCGGCGTTTGCGCGTCGCGTCGCCATCGTCAGGCGAACGCGATGCGTCGCCGCTGCCAGCGCCGGGGCCGGCTCATTGAACCCGATGTGGCCGTTGAGGCCGAGCCCGAGGATCTGCAGATCGATGCCGCCGGCGCGCGCGATGGCACGGTCGTATCGCGCGCATTCGGCGGGCGGATCGGAGGCGGCGCCGTCCAGAAAATGGATGTGCGCGGTCCGCAGGTTGACGCGGTCGAACAGATGCCGCCGCATGAAAGCGCGGTAACTGCCCGGGTCGTCTGAGCTCAGACCAAGGAACTCGTCGAGGTTGAAGGTGATCGC
>Ga0066388_100002999_pt1 | contig 10687 bp, 10 predicted proteins | sample PanSoiMetaGPlot6_FD_64539 | JGI IMG/M metagenome (GOLD analysis project Ga0066388, IMG submission 64539) | Tropical forest soil microbial communities from Panama analyzed to predict greenhouse gas emissions - Panama Soil - Plot 6 (Hybrid Assembly) | ecosystem: Environmental > Terrestrial >... | reverse complement strand
GCTTTTTGGGCGAATGAGGCTTGATCGGCGGGACTGCGGAATCGATCACCTGAAAGGTCAGGTCTTCTTTGGCTTCTTCAATCTTGGCGAGCTCATATTGTTGGGTCAAGAGCCCGTTCACCCGGCCGAGCAGCTCCCGCTGAAGTGTTAAAAATTGGAGGTAAACCTGCGAAGGGACGTTGTGAACGATTCCCTGAGAGCCTTCCGCCTCGGCGATCTTGCGGTCTACATCTTCTTTTTGCCCTTGAAGTTCGCCCAAGCTATCCCGGAACTCTTCGAAGGTCTTGGGAGGCCCCACGACCTTTCCCACATCCACATCGAGTTGGGGTTGTACGCTGGAGATTCTGTTGGAGCTGTAAAAGTTTGTTAATTTCTTCCCGAATTCGAGCAGGTCCATCTTGTTCTTTTGAAGCTGCTCCTCGATAAAAACCCGATTCCTCTTGGCCACGGTGAACTGGTTATTATTGATGAAATCCTGCAGCTCGACGATGATCCGGTTGCCCACGCCGGCCGCCAAGGCCGGGTCTTTGAGTATCACCTGAATCTTGATGAGGCCCGTCTTTTTGTCGTCTGAGATCGTCACGACTTTCTTCTGCATCTTTTTCACGGCGTCTTCCATCGTCGGAATGTCGCCGAAGAGATTGGGACGCCATGACTTATCGGAGGCATTCCACTGACCCGAGAAGAGGACCGGCATGAGGTTCATCCCATTCACGATCTTTTCGTTCAAGGTCCGGCTTTTTAAAACGCTGGTGATCTGCCCCGTCTTCTGGCTCGCCCCGGTGAGACCCGCCAAGCCTGAAAGCTGGCCGCCCACCAACGGCAGTGAGCTCACTTGGGAGGCGAGGGCCGCCAAGCCTCCGCTCGAGCCGGAGGACGTGAGAGGCATGATCGAGACCTCGGCCCGGTATTTTTTCGGGAGGATGAAACTGGCGAGGGCGGTGAGACCCGTAATCAACAGGGTCAAGGCCAGAATCTTTCCCCAATGCTTCTTGAGAACTCTGAGATAGTCGAGAAGATTGACCTCTTCTTCCTGGGCATAAGGCATGGCGAGCCAGGGATAAGGAGGCGGCCACTCGGGGGCCGGCTGAAGGGGTGGAATTGTGGGTTGTTCGCTTCGGTTTTGCATGCTCAAAAATTTATTTGGTGAAAAGAGCCGTGGCCGTCAGACCCAGGCTGGCCATGGTCGTGAGAATGGAGATCCAGGTCTCACGGCTTAAAGCCTTCTCCGGCACATAGATGGTATCGCCGGGGTTGATCAAGGCCGGAGCGTCCTGCTTCAATTTTGTCGAGGTGCCGTCGGAGCGGACCAGCTTGATTTGTCCCTTCGCCATGCGGTTCAAACCGCCCGCCATGGCAATGTAGTTTGATAGCTTGTAATATTGATTAAAATCGTAAGCCCCCGGCACTTCGACCGCGCCGATCACAAAAACCCGGTCTTCATAAGAAGGATAAAAGACGTTATCCCTCGGAAGCTCCTTCACGTTGTAATCGAATTCGTGGCCCGTGGTGAACATATGAGGAACGACGATGACGTCTCCACTTAACAGCTCGGTCTGCTTCAATTCGTCCGAGGCATTCGCCACATCCACAATCTGCTTCTTCTCGTCTTGGTCGTAACGGATGATCCGGATGGGCTCTTTGCGGGAAACGCCCTGGGAGAAGCCCCCCGCCAAGCGAATGGCGTCGGAGACCCGATTTTCCCCCTTCAGCTCGTAAATCCCCGGACGATTCACCGCCCCCTCGACCTCGATAACCTTTTGTTTCAAGGGTACATATACCACGTCATTATCCATGAGATAAGGGTTGTCGTCCAAGCGGCCGAAAAGCCGGTAAGATATGAGGTCAATTTTTCTTCCTGCGCCGCCGCCGCGCCGAAGCTCGATGCTCCGCTCCGACCCGTTTTTCTTGATTCCCCCGGCCAGCTGAAAGGATTCCGAAAGGCGGGTCGAGGCCGGCACGCGATAGGTGCCGGGCCGCTTCACCTCTCCTAATATATGAACCTGGTAGAGAAGACCGCCCGCGCCCAAAGTGGGTGACAAGGCCGTCCCCTCCGCTCCCTCCATTCCACGCCGAGGCAAACCTCCCTCCATGCCACGAGCGGCCCCTGGGAGGAGGCCCGCAGGCATTGTGGACTCCTGCTCCTCCTCCTCCGGCAAGACACGAAAGCTCTTTCGCTCGTCCTGCTTCTTCGTATCGCTCTCGCGGACAAAGATACCCCGCTGGGCCAAGGCGTAGGGGGTCGAAAAGGTCTGAAACAGGAAGGAAAAAAGGACTCCAAAGAGTAGAAATCTTGAAGATTTCAAAGGCTTCATGAGGGTCTTTCGCAAGGGGCCGCAACTTACCTGAGGAGGTTTGGGCTGTCAACCTAAGGGGTCTAACAGAGGTAACTTCCGATTTTGCTTAAAAGTTTTACCCGTAATCCGAAAAGCGTCTCTTAAAAGTCCTGTTTTCAGACAACCTTACACCTTGACTGTCAATTTCAATGAGAGGTAATCGAAAGGAAATTTATGAAGGGATCACCTCAAAAAGAAGCCCCTCTTACCCTCGCCCCCTTCATGGAATTTTATGAAAAGACAATTGAGCCACGTCTCTCCCATTTGATGGATGATCGAATCAGCGTCTTGGAAAACAAGATGAACGGCCATTTTGACGACCTTTACAAAACATTCGAAACCCTCGAGCAAGAATATGTCGTCATTAAAGGGCAACTTAAACGAATCGACCAGAGACTGGATAAGATTGACCTTCAAATATCTTATTGATTCCCTTTAATTATTAGCCTATAAAAATTCGGTTCCGACGAAACCGGGGGAGGTTTTGTCCGATAAGTTAGTGGGAGATCTGAAGGAAAGCGCCTAAAACATTTGTGATAACGGGGCGTTGGTAATTACTTAGTGACCCTGCTTCGGTTTAGGCGTCTTAGGTTTTTGATCTAACTTATGGAACTAGCCGAAAAAATCAAAGCTTCCCTCATCGAAGACGCCCTTCCCGTCATTCGGCGCAGTCCTTACGAACCTTTCAAGCGCCTTTTTGACTTCTGCTTTGCGGTGGTCCTCCTCCCCTTCTTGCTTCCCCTGATGGGATTAATCGCCGTCTTAATCAAGATGGATTCTCAAGGCCCGGTCCTCTTTTCCGGCATTCGAATCGGCAAGAGCGGAAGGCGTTTCAACTGCTATAAGTTTCGAACGATGGTCGAGAACGCCGAGGAAATGCTTTCAGACCTCTTGAAAGATTCAGATGTGAAGCGGGAATGGAAGAAAAACATCAAGCTCAAGAACGACCCTCGAATCACCTCGATCGGGTTTTTCCTCCGAAAATTCAGCCTTGATGAACTGCCCCAGATTTTCAATGTGCTTAAGGGCGACATGAGTTTCGTCGGCCCCCGTCCCATTTTGGAAGAAGAAGTCGTGAAATACGGTTCTTTCATCGAGACCTACGAGAGCCAGCGCCCCGGCATCACCGGCCTCTGGCAGATCAGCGGCCGAAACGATTCCGACTACTCCCAGCGTATCCGCCTCATGATCGATTACCTCGAGCGGATCAATCCCGTTCTCGACCTGAAGATCATTCTGAAGACCCTTCCCGCCGTCCTTTCCCGTCGCGGGGCTTATTGACCGAATCAATCGCCTCCGCGATTCTCCTCAATTCATTTTCAATCTCACCCTTCCCTCTTAGATAAAGATCGTTATGCAAAGCGCCTTGAATCTCGATCAGCCGCCCTCGACCTCCCAAAAGGCTTTTCAAGGTCCTTGCCATTCGAATGGGCACGAGATCGTCTTCGGTTCCGTGAATGATCGTCACGGGCGCTTTGAGTTTGGGAAATAGGCGGGTGACGTCGAATTCATTTCCCTTCAGTAAAAGATCCGGAACGCCGGGAAATAAATTCTGGGCCGTCTCCTTCATTGAGGTCATGGCGGAAAGAAGGAAAAGATAAGCCACCTCCCGCTCCAGGGCAACGTAAGCGGCGACCGTGCTTCCCAAGGACCAACCCATGGCAATCTTCGGAAGGGTGGGAAACTCCTTTTGGGCCCAATCGTAGGCGGAAAGGGCCGTCTGGTAGATTTCCTTCTCGGAGGGCTTTCCCGGGGCGTTGCCATATCCCGGATATTCGATCAGAAGGGCGTTCAGCTTGGCCCGGCGGAAGAAAGGAATCAGATAGTCCAGATCTTCCACCAGTTCTCCATTGCCGTGAAAATAAAGAACGAGCCCTTTCGCCTCGGAGGCGGGCTGGAAAAGATCGGCAATCAGGTAAATCGTCCGTCCCGTGGAAGTCTGTATTTTCCGAGGCTCTCCGAAACGAGAAATCCCGGGAGAGCGCTCTGTTCCAGGAAAAAGCAGACTTGAGATCATAGGCCCTCCATAAACCGGCCCAAGGCTCAAGAAACAGAAAATAAGCAGACCGAAAATGAGAAATCGGATCTTCATTTCATTCCGAAAATCGGACTTTCGTTCCCACATGAGCGATGTTCTATTCATAACTTATTGATTTAAATGTATATTTTTTATCTCTCGTTGAACGTTTTACGGCATGTTTTCTGCATTTCGTTGCATGCATGAAATTCATGAACGTCCCCCAAGATCGCGCAGGTTTCGTCAGGGCCGCTTTTCTCCAAGCCGCCGCAAAAGAATCCCAAAAGACCACCCAAGAACGCATCCTCGAACAAACCGGGGCCCCTTTCTACTTTATCAAGGGCGCGGCCAAGGCCTCCCTTAAGCTCTTGGAAAAAGGAATCCAAAATAAGATCTCATCATGGCAGGAACAGCTCGAGATGTTGCAGAGTCCCAAAAAAAATTTAGTCACCCAGGCGAAAAAACAAGAGGCCCTTCGAAACGCCGCGAAGGCTATTTATCAAAACCCACGAAAATTCCTCGCTCAGATCTCGGAAGGCTTCAAAGACGAAGTGACACGAAAAACCGTAGAGTTCTTAATCAGTCCCAAGAAAAAGCAGGCAGAATGGGCGGGTGAATGGGCCCCTTCCCTGGCCCTGGCCTTTGCGGGCGGTCGGTTGGGGAGCCTGACGAGGATCTCGAAGGAGATGAATCTATCCGTTGGGATCGGGGGGAATGATTTTCCAACAATTGCAAAGAGAATAGCGAATGGGCATGCCTTTGAAAAACATGTATTAAAAGGGAACGAATTTCCTAAAATAAAAGCAAAACAAGACCTTGCTAAACTTATAGAAAAAATTCTCGAAAAGCCTGGCGAGGTGAAATCTCTCGCTGATGGCCGATTTGCATTTTGGGACGAAGCCAGCAAAACCGTATTGATCATTAACCCTAAAACAATTGATGGCGGAACGATTTTCGTTCCTAAAAAAGGAAAAACCTATTTCAATGAAATTTTAGAATAAGGAGATTCCATGCAACTTCTCTCAAAGGAAAAACAAGGTTTCACGTTAAAAGTCTCCAGAACTGAACTGCTAATTTTGCACCAAGCCCTCAATGAGGTGGTCAATGGCATTGAGTTACCCGAATTTTCCACGCGAATGGGAGCAGAAGTCTCAGAGGTTGAGTCGCTGATGGAACAGACCCATAATTTTCTTAAAGGTAAAGACTAGGCAAATGCGGGCTTGGTTTTTCGGTAGGATCCAGCATAGAATTAATTTTTGTGTTTTATCGAATATCTCGGCACTTCGTATCTACAAACTCTTTAAATTTTCTTCTGAAACTTTCTTTTGAGTAATTCTCCGCATTTTTGCGGGAGTTCTGGGGGGAAAAACTTTCATAGTTTTTCTCGAAGAAATCGATGGCCGTCTTTAAGGCATCGGGCTTTTGATCTCTAAAGAAGACCCCCGTGCAGCCGTTTTTTGCGGCGGAACCCTCCCACAAGCCCTGAACGCTTTCGACGACCCCTCCCTTCCCATAGGCGATCACGGGAGTCCCACAGGCCTGGGCCTCGAGAGGGGCGATCCCAAAATCTTCTTCCGCCATAAAAACGAAGGCCTTGGCCTTTTGAAGATGCTCCTTCAGCACCTCCGGCTTTTGATAACCCAAGATTTCGACATTCTTGCCTGCTTTCGATCGGACTTTCTTAAAATCAGGACCGTCTCCAATGACGACCAGCCTTTTCTCCGGCATTAACGAAAACGCCTCCACGATCGTATCCACTTTTTTATAGGGAACCATGCGTGAAGCTGTGAGATAAAAATCCTCCTTTTTATCTTGAAGAGTAAAAGAATGAACGTCGACGGGAGGGTAAATCACCGTTGAGTCGCGGCCATAAACCTTCTTGATCCGACGTGCGATATATTTCGAATTGGCGATAAATTCATCGACTCCGTTCGCCGTTCGTACATCCCACTGCCGAATTTTATGAAGAATCCAACGGGCGATCCAACTCTTCAAACCCTTCTCCAAACCCGCCTCTTTAAGATATTGAGCCTGCAAATCCCAGGCATATCGAATCGGAGAATGAACATAAGATATATGGGGCTGGTCTGGTCCTGTGATCACCCCCTTCGCCACCGCATGGGAACTGGAGATCACCAAGTCGTAAGAAGAGAGATCAAACTGCTCAATAGCCAGGGGCATGAGCGGAAGGTATTGCCGGTATTTTTTCCGGGCGAAAGGCAAGCCTTGAAGGAATGATGTTCTGACTTTCTTCCCCTTCAAAAACCCCCGGTCTTCAGTAGGAATGAAGTCCACCAAGGCAAAAAGATCGGCCTCCGGATAACATTCGAGAATCTGTTCGACGACCCTCTCCGAACCCGCATAGACGGTGAACCAATCATGAACCAAAGCAATTTTCATGGTCTGGATACTTATCTATCCCCTTAATTTTGATTTGTTTTTTGCCCATAATCCTGCATTGACTTCCTAGGGGCACTTTGCTACCACAAGCCCACCCATGGTTTCACACGTTTTCTCAACTGTTACTCGTGGAATTGTGGAAAGCCAAAGGAAAATCAATGAAAGTCGGAATATTAGGAACAGGCTATGTCGGCCTCACGACGGGAGCCGCCCTTGCCTATTTAGGTCATAAAGTCCATTGCCTCGATATCGACGAAACAAAGATCGAAGAGCTCCGGAAGGGAAAGTCGCCCATCTATGAGCCTTATTTAGAAGAGCTCATTTCCCTTTCCAGAAACAACCTTAACTTCACCACCCGACTCGAAGAAACCGTCGTGGGGGCCGATGTCGTTTTCATCACCGTCGGCACTCCGAGTCTTCCGGACGGAAATCCGAACCTCACCTTCCTTCGATCCGCCGCCGATACAATCGGGAAACATTTAGGCGCCGGATTTACGGTCATCGTGAACAAATCAACCGTGCCTATCGGCAGCGGTAACTGGGTGGAATCTCTCGTAAGGGATGCCTTCGAATCTCGGAACGGCCATAAGCCGAACGGCCGTTTCGCCATTGCCTCGAATCCAGAATTTTTAAGGGAAGGCTCCGCCCTCCATGACACGCTTTATCCGGATCGCGTAGTCGTTGGTTCCGACAACCCGCAGGCCCTTGAGGTTCTGTATTCCCTTTACAAGCCCATCCTCGAACAAACTTTTTCTCCCCCTACGTTTCTCTCAAGACCCGAGGGCCTCGGCGCCATTCCCATCATCACGACGAACCTCGCCTCGGCCGAGCTCATCAAGTACGCGGCCAACTCGTTTCTTTCGCTGAAGATCAGTTTTATCAACGAGATCGCCCAGCTCGCCGAAAAAGTCGGGTCGGACATCACGCAAGTGGCCAAGGGCATCGGCCTGGATGCCCGCATCGGCACCCGTTTTCTGCAGGCGGGGATCGGCTGGGGAGGTTCCTGCTTCGGCAAAGATACCGCGGCCCTGGTCTCGACGGGCAAAGAATACGGCCTCCAAATGCCGATCGTCGAGGCAGCGCGAGAAGTGAATTACCGCCAACGGGAACGGATCATCGAAAAACTTCAAGACGAGCTGAAAATTTTGAAGGGGCGCACCATCGCCCTTCTGGGTCTCGCATTCAAAGCCCATACGGACGACCTTCGAGACGCCCCCGCCCTCGACATCGCCAAACGCCTGATCGAGCGCGGGGTCAAGGTCAAGGCCCATGATCCCGTGGCCCTGAAAAGAGCCCAAAAAGAATTTTCGGATTTAGGCATTTCTTATTGCGAGAGTCCTGAGCAAGCCGCGGAAGACGCCGATGCGATCCTTCTCGTCACCGAATGGCCCCAGTATCGCCAAATCAACTGGAGCAAAATTGTCTCCACCATGCGCTCGCCCATATTGCTCGACGGCCGAAATTTTCTCGATCATGAAAAATTGGAAAAGGCCGGCTTCAAATGCCTGGGGATCGGTCGATGAAAATCTTCCTCACGGGGGCCGCCGGATTCATCGGCAGCCACTTGACGGACCGCCTCTTGGCGGAAGGTCATGATGTCATCGGCGTCGACAATTGTTGCACGGGAAGTCTTAAGAACCTGGCCCACCTGAAAAATAATTCCTCCTTTCGGTTTATTCAACAGGACGCGATCTCTCCCTTATCGATTCAAGAACCGTTGGACTGGGTGATGCACTTCGCGAGCCCCGCGTCCCCGCCGAAATATCTGGCCATGCCGATCGAGACTCTCCGTGTGAATGCGGAAGGGACTTTCCATCTGCTGGAACTCGCTCGAAATAAAAACGCGAAATTTTTTCTGGCCAGCACGAGTGAAGTGTACGGCGACCCTTTGGTCCACCCGCAACCTGAAAGCTATTGGGGAAACGTCAACTCCATCGGCCCCCGAAGTGTCTATGACGAGGCTAAACGTTATGCGGAAGCCCTTGTCTGTGCTTACCATCGCAAGCATGACCTATCGATCCGCATTATCCGTATTTTCAATACGTACGGCCCTCGCATGGACCCGGAAGACGGCCGGGTCGTCACGAATTTCATCAACCAAGCCTTGCGCGGCGAGCCCATGACTGTTTACGGGGATGGAAAGCAGACAAGAAGTTTTCAATATGTCGATGATCTCGTGGAAGGAATCTACCGGTTAATGAATAAAGAATTTTACGGGCCGGTCAATTTGGGAAATCCCGAAGAATATACAATGCTACAACTAGCTGAAATCATTAGTGAAATTTCAACGGGGCGCTCTCCTGTTTCATTTAAACCCCTTCCTCAAGACGACCCGAAACAGCGAAAGCCCGACATCTCTCAGGCCAAAAAAATTCTCGACTGGTCACCGCGGATTCCCGTGAAAGAAGGCCTCTCTCAGACCATTGATTATTTCCGAACGATCCGAAAAGAGAAGTAACCGGAATTGTGGAACCAGCACCTCATCTTAAAACAGAATCGCCATCGCTTTTTTCCCGCCTCATTCACCATCGTATCGCCCACAACATCATGGCTCTCTATGGCGTTCACTCCGTCAATTACCTGCTTCCTCTTATCACGATTCCTTATTTGGCGAGAATATTGGGCCCGGCGAACTGGGGGCTTTTGGCCTTCGCCCAAGCTTTCGCCCTCTATCTCAATTTGATTCTGGAATATGGCTTCAATCTTTCCGCGACGCGTGAAGTGGCAAGAGCTCAGGGAAACAAAGAAACTCTCTCGGATCTGCTCTCCGGAGTGATCGGGGCAAAAATATTTTTAATCATTGCCTGTTTTACCCTGAGCCTCTTGGCAAAGAATTGGATGGGCCCTTTCCGAGAGCACCCTGAGCTTTTTTGGGGAGCCTTATTTTGGGCGCTCGGCCAAGCTTTCAATCCGCTTTGGTATTATCAAGGGCTTGAGCGGATGAGATTCGCGGCAGCTCTCGATATTTCTACAAAAATTTTGGCCACGATTGGAGTATTTCTCATTGTTCGCGCACCGGAGCATGGATGGAAGGTTCTATTTTTACAAGGGTCAGCCTCGTTTCTTTCCACCTTCCTCTCCATGAGCTTTGCATACCGCGAAATCTCGTTTCGATTTCCAAGCGTTCTGTCCTCGGTTAAAGCTTTGCGACTTGGATGGACAATGTTCTTATTTCGGAGTTCGGTGAGCCTTTATACGGTCGGCAACACCTTTGTCTTAGGGCTATTCGTTCCCGGTCAGATAGTCGCCTATTACGCGGGAGCGGAGAAATTAAGCAAAGCGCTTGTCGGCCTCCTCATTCCCATCAATCAGGCCCTTTACCCTCGCTTGAGCCACTTGGCACAAAATGATAAAGCGCAGGCGGCTCGCTTGGCCCGAACCTCCTTTTTTTTCATGGCCGGTCTCGGTTTGGCCATGGGACTCATAGCGTTTATTGGGGCTCCTCTTTGGACGAGAATTTTATTGGGACCAGGCTTTAGCCAAGCCGTTCCGGTCTTAAGAATTTTATCAGTCTTACCGTTTCTGATCGCGATGAGTAATGTATTGGGAATTCAGTGGATGTTGCCATTAGGCCTCGATTCGCAGTTCAATAAGATCATATTAGGAGCGGGATTGATCAATATCGTCTTGGCCGTGCTTTTGGCTCCCTCTTATGCCCATATCGGAATGGCCTGGGCGGTCGTGACCGCGGAGGTTTTTGTCACCGCATCGATTTATTATCTCCTGAAAAAGCAAAAAATTGACCCCTTTCAATTTCAAATGAATCTGCAGGCTATTTCATGAAAGTCGACTGGCTCATCGTTGGGGCGGGTTATACAGGCTGTGTTTTGGCGGAAAGAATCGCGACCCAGCTGAACAAAAAGGTTTTAATCGTCGACCGCCGTAGACAAATCGGCGGAAATGCCTATGACTATTTCGACGAACATGGAATTCT
>Ga0066388_100002997_pt1 | contig 10690 bp, 11 predicted proteins | sample PanSoiMetaGPlot6_FD_64539 | JGI IMG/M metagenome (GOLD analysis project Ga0066388, IMG submission 64539) | Tropical forest soil microbial communities from Panama analyzed to predict greenhouse gas emissions - Panama Soil - Plot 6 (Hybrid Assembly) | ecosystem: Environmental > Terrestrial >... | reverse complement strand
TCGTGAAGAACGCTGCTGAAGTTCTCGAGCCCGATGTAGGTCCCGTGGTGCGAGACCAGCGCGAACAGGTCGTACTTCTGGAAGGAAAGCCGGACGAGGTAATAGAGCGGATAGCCGAGGATCGCGCCCATGACGGCGACGACCGGCAACAGGAGCAGATAGGGAACGGAGCCGCCGGCAACGCTGCTCCGGGTCAAGCGCCGCCGCCGCGACGCCCCTGGGGCTGTCGCGGCGGCGGTGGTGAGCAGGGTGGGCTCGCTCCCGCTCAGGGGAGCCCTACTTCTCGTTCAGGGTTTGCGCGATGTTGTCGCTCGCCACGGTGGCGGCCTGCTTGACCGTCAGGTGTCCCGTGAGGATCTGGGCGAGCATCGTCTTGAGGATGTTGCCGTTCTCGACGTCCACCCAGTGCTTGGCCTGCGGCACGAACCAGCTCCGTGCGGCGGCTCGCTCGTTGATGCTGTTGCCGAGCAGGTTGGTCGCGTTCGGGATGTTGCCCTTCACCTCGAGCGCCTTCTCGCTGGCGTTGCTCGTGAAGGCGGCCAGCCACTGGTTCGCCTGCGGCTTCGCGTTGCTCGCCGACGGGATCGCGAGGGTCGAGCCGCCGAGGAAGCCCGGGATCACCTTCCCCTTGACATGGCTCGGCATGACGAACTGCTTCGTCGCCTTCGCGTACTTCTTGCCCGTGCAACAGGTGTACCAGGCTGGGCCGTAGTTGGCCGCAGCCCGGCCCTGCGAGAAGACCGTGTACGGGAACGGGTTGCTGCCGTCGAGCGTCGCAGTCGACCGCGGCTGCGTCGCCTTGAAGAACTGCTTGAAGCGGGTCAGGCCCTGGAGCGACTTCTTCGAGTTGAGCGTCCCGTGCCACTTCCCGTTCGAGAACTTGGCGATCGAGCCGCCGTAGTCGGCGACGAAGCTCAGCGCCGTGTACCAGTCCTCGCCGCCGACGTACAGCGGTGCGAACCCCTTCACGTTCTTCTGCATCTTCCCGACCTTCACGAGCTGGGCCTGGAACTGCGCCATTGTCGCGGGCGGCTTCTTGAAACCGGCCTTCTTGAACAGGTCGCTCCGATACGTGATCACGCGCGAGCCGGCGTAGTAGGGGACGCCGTACAGCTTGCCCTGGTAAGTCCCCCAGGCCCGCATGCCGGTCAGCCACTGCTTCGAGTTGTCGAACTTCGACGCGGTGAGGCCCGTGAACGCCCCGGCGGCCATGTACTTCGTCATCTCGGTGTTGCCCATCTCGATGACGTCCGGCGTGTCGTTGCCGGCGATCGTGGCGTCGAACTTCTGCAGGTGGTCGGTCCACTGCTGGTACTGGACGCTAACGTTCCAGCCGGGATTTGCCTTCTCGAACGCGGCGTTCGCGGACGCGACGATGTCCGGCCAACCGTTCTGGGCATCCACCTGGAGCCAAACCGTGAGCGTATGTGCGTTCGCCCTCTTCTCGCTCGCTGTCGCCGTCGCGGCGACGACTCCGAGCGCGATCGCGGCGGCGACCACCGCTAGAACCCGGTATCTCATGCCAAATCTCCCTCGAGCCGTCGACGCGCGAGCCGGGCGTCCGAAGTGTCTGTGGCCGAAGGACGCGGGACGCCCTGCGGTGCGTCGAGTGGTCTATACCAATCGGCCACGGCGCAAATCTTCCACACCAGACCACTCTTGTCAAGAGCGGGTAACGAGTTGGTTACGAGGGCGTGAGCTCGGAGACGATCTGGTACCGATCGCCGCGGTAGATCGAGTGGACGAACTCGAGCGTGCGGCCGGTTCGGTCACGGCTCGTGCGCTCGAACAGGAAGGCAGGCGAGTGGAGCGGCACTCCCAGTTCCGCCGACTCCTCCTCGTTCGTCACGGTCGGCTCGATCGTCTGCGTCGCCGTCGCGATCTCGACCCCGTACCGCGCGCGTAGGAGCTCGTAGAACGATCCCTCCAGGTCGCGGGGCTGGACGCCGGGGACGACGCTCGCCGGGATGTGAAGCGTCTCGATCGCCATCGAGACGCCGTCGGCAAGCCGGAGCCGCTTGACGACCACGATTTCCTCTCCCGGTGAGACATTCAGGAAACGGCCGAGCCGCGCGCCGGCGAGCTCACGGCGCAGGGAGAGCGTCTCGCTGCTCGCCACCATCCCCCGCCTGCGCATGTCCTCGCTGAACGACGTCATCGTGAGCTGTTGCGAGATCTTGGGCTGCTGGACGTACGTGCCGCTGCCACGCCGGCGCACGAGGTAGCCCTCGCGTGCGAGCTCGTCGAGCGCGGCGCGAACAGTGAGGCGCGAGACGCCGAGGTCCGCGCTGAGCTGCCGCTCGGAGGGAATCGCGGTACCGACGCCGAGCCGCTCGATGAGCTCGAGCACCTGCTGCCGCGCCGCGCTCTGCTTCGTCATCTTGCCCTGGGCTCCGATCACCTCCACAGTGCTGCGACTATAAAGGCAGAGGCGGAAGTGGTCAATGCCATTGCTTTCGGTCGAGCAATGCGGTATAGACTCCATGATCGTTCGCGTGGCCGAGATCGTCCTCGACAGACTCAGCAAGGTCTTCGCCGGCAGCGTGGTGGCCGTCGACGACGTGTCCTTGACCATCGGCAGCGGCGAGTTTCTCGTCCTCGTCGGGCCCTCCGGCTGCGGCAAGTCGACGCTGCTTCGCATGATCGCCGGCCTCGAACAGGCGACCGAGGGCACGATCTCGATCGGCGAGCGCAACGTGACCGACCTACCGCCGCGGGCCCGCGACGTAGCCATGGTCTTCCAGAGCTACGCGCTCTACCCGCACATGACGGTGCGCGAGAACCTCGGCTACGGGCTGAAGGTGCGCAAGACGCCGAAGCAGGAGATCCGCGAGCGCGTCACACGCGCGGCAGGGCTCCTCGGCCTCGACCAGCTGCTCGACCGCAAGCCCGCCGCGCTCTCGGGCGGCCAGCGGCAGCGCGTGGCGATGGGCCGCGCGATCGTGCGCGAGCCGAAGGCCTTTCTCATGGACGAGCCGCTCTCGAACCTCGACGCGAAGCTCCGCGTGAGCATGCGCGCCCAGCTCTCGGCCCTGCACGCGCGGCTGGAGACGACGACGATCTACGTCACACACGACCAGATCGAGGCGATGACGCTCGGCCAGCGCGTGGCGGTCATGCGCGACGGACGGATCCAGCAGGTCGACACGCCGCAGGCGCTCTACACGCGGCCGGCCAACCTCTTCGTGGCGGCGTTCATCGGCTCGCCGGCGATGAACCTCGTCGAGGCCGAGGTCGCCGGTAGCGAGCTCCGCTTCGGCGGCTATGCGATTCCGCTGCCCACGACCGGCCCTCCGGCGGACGGTCGCGTCGTCGCCGGCATCCGCCCCGAGGCGTTCGAGGACTCGGCGTTCGCCGATCCGTCGCTCCCGCGCATCGACGTACAGGTCGAGGTCGTCGAGGAGCTCGGCGCGGACACGCACGTGATCTTTTCGGTGGCGGCACCGCGCGTAGACGTCACCGAGGTGCGCGAGGCGGCGGGTGACGAGGACATCCTCGTCGCCGTGGAGGGGTCTCTCTTCACGGCGCGCGTCGATCCCGGGACAGCCGCGCGCCCGGCCGCGACGCTCCGGCTCGCCGTCGACCCCTCGCGCTTCCACTACTTCGACCCGGAGACGGGTCTCCGCCTCGAGTCCGACCGCGCTCCCGCGCCGGCGACAGTCGCCGCGACCTAGTTCAGAATCGCGAGGCCGCCTGCGATCGGCCGACGCCCGCCCAGCCCGGCGCAATCCGGCGAGCGGACCCCCTCGCCGACGCGCCGCAGCTCTGCGAAGTCCGCGGGCAGGAGCATCGCCCGCTGCTCGCAGTCGGAACCGCACTCGCAGAGGAACTCTCCCGGGAGGTCCGGCTCGGCCGAGACGAGGAGCTCGTAGATGCGGTCGTTGACCTCGCTGTAGAGGCGGGAGCGCTGACGGCGGCTCACGGCGGCAGCATGAACCATCGGGGGAAGCAAAGGCGACGCGGAAGGTTCCCGGCTTACGGACGTTTTACGTGAGGTCGCCTCGTTTTGCGAGGCCGTCAACGAGACCGTTAGGGTCGCTCCAAAAGGAGGGAGAGATGGAACTGACCATCGGCGACACCGCGCCCGACTTCGAGGCGCAGACGACCGAAGGGCCGATCCACTTCCACGAGTGGATCGGGGACTCATGGGTCGTGCTGTTCTCGCACCCCAAGGACTTCACGCCCGTCTGCACGACCGAGCTGGGCTACATGGCTTCGATCAAGCCGGAGTTCGACGAGCGCAACGTCAAGATCATCGGGCTCTCGGTCGACTCGCACAGCGACCACGAGGCATGGGCCAAGGACATCGAGGAGACCCAGGGGACGGCTCCGAACTACCCGCTCATCGGCGACCCGCATCTCACGGTCGCCAAGCTGTACGGGATGCTTCCTGCGGGCGTCGACGCCGAGGCCAAGGACCGCACGCCGGCCGACAACCAGACGGTCCGCAACGTGTTCGTGATCGGGCCGGACAAGAAGATCAAGCTGATCCTCGTCTATCCGATGACGACGGGCCGGAACTTCGACGAAGTGCTGCGCGTGATCGACTCGCTCCAGCTCACTGCGAGCCACAAGGTCTCGACGCCGGCCAACTGGCAGCGTGGCGACGACGTGATCATCGCGGGCTCCGTCTCGAACGACGAGGCGAAGCAGCTGTTCGGCGAGTGGGACGAGCCGAAGCCGTACATCCGGATCGTGCCGGACCCTTCGAAGGTCCCAGCCTGAGCACCGTTTCGTAGCGATCGACCCGAGGTAGGAGGGTGGCGTGGTCCACCCTCACCTGCCTCATCCGCACATCCATCCGGGGTTCGACGAGCATCCCTGGCGCATGCTGCCCGTGGCACTCGGGACGATCGTCCTGCTGACGGCCGTACTCATCACCGCCTGCTTCACGATCGCGAAGGCGCTCACCGGACACGCGTACTAGCCGCCCCGTCCGGCCCTGACGGTGTTATTCCAGGGGTTGAGAGTCACCCCGATACCCGCCGTCGAGTCCCAAGGAGGGGCACCCATATGTTGAAGCGTCGGTTGAGGGCACCCAGTCCGGCGTTCGTCATCTCGCTGATTGCGCTGTTCATCGCGCTCGGCGGAACGACCTACGCCGCGACCGGCCTGCCGAAGAACAGCGTCGGCACGAAGCAACTCAAGAAGAGTGCAGTGACCGGCCCGAAGATCAAGAACAAAGCGGTCACCGCCGCCAAGATCAACACGAGTGGGCTGACGGTTCCGAACGCGCTCCACGCAACAAGCGCCGATTCGGCGACCAACGCCACGCATGCGACGTCCGCTGCTCCCAGCGGTGCTGCAGGCGGAGCACTTGCGGGTAGCTACCCGAATCCGACCTTTGCGCCGATAGAGGCTTGGCACGAGGTCGGGGCAACAGGGCAGCCGGCTTTCCAAAACGGCTGGACGAACTTCGGAGGCGGTTACTCGACCATGGCCTTCGCCAAGGACTCCGCCGGTTTCGTTCACCTGAAGGGGACGATGTCGGCCGGAACGTTCTCGGTACCCGCCTTCACGCTTCCCGCGGGCTACCGACCCGCGCAGAACCAGGTGTTGGGTGTTGCAATCGAACGAGATGCCACCGTCCTCACAACAGGGGAAGTGACGATCTTCCAGAGCGGGGCGGAGACGAACGTCGGCTTCGACGGCCTGTCGTTCAAAGCCGGGTAGCACACGGTCGCCACTCGGTGCGGGCGGGATGCCAAGTTCCGCCCGTACCGAGCGGCCCCGTCCGATACCCCGTCCGGGGGAGGCGCACTTCTCCGAAAAGGCCGATTTCGTGTGAGTGTCCGCGGCACCCGTCGTATTTCGCGAGTACGGCGACGACGACCTCTCCCCTGACGAGGTCGCACGTCGCTACCGCACGCTGATCGAGCAGCTCCCGCTGGTGGTCTACGTCGACGCGCTCGACGCGGTCAGCTCCAACATCTTCACGAGCCCGCAGATCGAGCCGGTCCTGGGCTTCAGCGTCGACGAGTGGAAAACCGACACCCACCTGTTCACGCGCCTGCTTCATCCCGAGGATCGTGAACGCGTCCTCGCCGCCCACGCGCACACGCACGAGACGCACGAGCCGCTCAGCATCGAGTACCGGCTCGTCTCCCGGGACGGCCGTGTCATCTGGCTCCGAGACGAGGGCGTCATCGTCCTCGACGACCACGGCAAGCCGCTCTACCTCCAGGGCTACCTCCTCGACATCACGCGCGAGCGCGAAGCCGAACAGCAGCTACGGCAGCTCGCCCTCTACGACCCGATGACGGGGCTCGCGAACCGCGCCTTCTTCCATGAGCGGCTCCGCCATGCGATCAAGCTCCGGCACGAGGACAGCCGCGCCACCGGCCTCCTCTACATCGATCTCGACAACTTCAAGGGGATCAACGACCGCTGGGGCCACGACCTCGGCGACGAGGTGCTAAAGGAGATCGGCCGGCGAATCGAGCTGTCGGTGCGCCCCGGCGACACCGCTGCAAGACTCGGCGGCGACGAGTTCGCGGTCGTCCTGACCGAGCCGGTGGCACCCGAGGACGCGGTGGGAGTCGCGGAGCGGCTGCTCGGCGAGATCGCGAGACCACTGGAGAGCGGCACGGGACCGCTTTACACGACCGCGAGCATCGGCATCGCGTTCGGCAGCGACGACGTGACGCTGCTCCGGGAGGCCGACATAGCGATGTACCGGGCGAAGGCGCACCCCGATCTCGGCTACGCGTTCTTCGACCCGCAGCTCGACCGGGCGGCAATGGATCGGTCGCAGCGGATCGGCGAGCTGCGCGAGGGCATCAGCCGCGGAGAGTTCCGGCTCGACTACCAGGCGGTCGTCGACCTCGACCGCCACGAGATCATCGGCTACGAGGCGCTCGTCCGGTGGGAGCACCCGACCGAGGGCGAGCTGCCGCCCGGCGAGTTCATCCCGCTGGCAGAGGAGACCGGCCTGATCGTCGGCCTCGGCGAGTGGGTCCTCACCGAGGCGTGCACGGAGGCGACGCGCCTCTGCCGTCTCCACGGTCGCCCGATGCACATGTCGGTCAACGTCTCAGCCCGCCAGCTCCACCATCCCGACTTTCTCCGACACGTCCGCGATGCGCTCGACAAGTCGGAGCTGGTGCCGAGCCTGCTCACCCTCGAGCTCACCGAGAGCACGCTGCTCTCGTCCGACGAGCGAGTGGCGAGAACGCTCGAGACGATCAAGGGGCTCGGCGTCGTACTGGCACTCGACGACTTCGGCACCGGCTACGCGTCACTGTCCTACCTCCGCCAGTTCCCGATCGACGTCGTCAAGATCGACCGGAGCTTCACCGCCAACGTCGAGAGCAAGGACGGCGACCTCGTGCTCCTCAAGGGGATCATCGACCTCGGCCACGCGCTCCAGCTCAACCTCGTGGCAGAGGGGATCGAGACGTCCGAGCAGCACACGATCGTGCGCCGGCTCGGCTGCCACCAGGCGCAAGGGTTCTACTTCGGCCGGCCGACCCATCCGGCCCAGCGCGATCTCGACGCGCTCGGCCCGGTCTAGCGGGCGCCTCCTCGCTAACGCGGTTTGCCCTCGGAGTAGCGCTCGAGCCCGTCGTTCGGGATCGGTTCCCACTCGCAGGCGTAGTCGACGTACGTGTGCCACTGGGGCCTGATCCCGTGGCCCGGGTCGAAGAGCCCGAGCCGCACGCTCCCGACCTCGCCCGTGTCGGGGTATTTGCTCCAGAGCGCGCTGCCGCAGACCGAGCAGAAGCACTTCGGCCAGCCGTCGCCCGGCGCGTACTCGCGGACGAGCTCTTCGCCGGCGAGCAGGCGGAACGAGCCGGGAACCACCCGCGCCTGCACTGAGGCAGCCGTGCCGGTGCGGCGCTGGCAGCGCGTGCAGTGGCAGTAGCCGGCGCTTGCCGGTTCCTCGGTCACCTCGAAGCGAACGCCGCCGCAGAGGCAGTGCCCGGTGTAGGGAGGCCCGCTCATCCTCCGAGCGGCGAAGGCGGGATGCGCGTCTCGCCCGCGACCGGGATGCCGAGTGCGACCTCGTCGACGTAGCACCAGCTCCAGTCCTCGCCGGGCTCGAGCGAGCGGATGATCGGATGGTCGCTCTCGTGGAAGTGGGCCGTCGCGTGCCGGTTCGGGGAGTTGTCGCAGCATCCCACGTGGCCGCAGGTCAGGCAGATGCGCAGGTGCAGCCACTTGCTTCCGATCCGGAGGCAGTCCTCGCAGCCGTCGACGGAAGCCGGAAGCTCGCGCACCTCGACCTGGTCGAGATGGGTGCAGGCGGGAGAGCTCATCCCACCTCCGCCGGGTGGACGGCGAGATGCTCGTGGACGAACTGCACCGCCATGGCTCCCTCGCCGACTGCGGCGGCGCAGCGCTTCGTGGAGCCCGAGCGTACGTCGCCCGCGGCGAGGATGCCCGGCACGCTCGTCTCGAGCAGGCTCGCGGCTCCGGCGGCGTCGCCGGTGAGAATGAAGCCGTCCGAGTGGCGCACAACGGCGTCGCCGAGCCATTCGGTGCACGGGCTGGCGCCGAGGAAGAGGAACAGGAACGAGAAGGGCAGGTGTGTCCCGTCGGTGAGCGTGACCGCCTCGACGTGGCCGTCGGCTCCGTGGATCGCGGCGATCTCGCTGCGGTCGCGCACCACGACGCCGTACTTGTCGAGCTCGTGGATCAGGTAGTCGGACATCGTCTCTTGCAGGTCGGCCCGGCGATGCAGGAGGGTGACGAGCGCGCCGCCGCGAGCGAGCCAGACGGCCGCCTGGCCGGCCGAGTTTCCCCCACCGACGACCGCGACGCGGGAGGCGCCGCACTGCTGCGCCTCGGGCGGGCCTGCCGCGTAGAAGACGCTCGTGCCCTCGTAGGCGGCGAGCTCGGCAAGCGGTAGCCGGCGGTACTCGGCTCCGGTGGCGAGTATGACCGCTCTCGCGGCGATCTCTTGACCCTCCTCGAGCTGAACGACGTGGCGGCCGTTCCCGGGCTCGAGGCCGACGGCGCGGAACGGAGTGGCCGTCCGGGCGCCGAACTTCCTTGCCTGCGAGACCGCGCGGCTCGTGAGCTCGGTACCGGAGATTCCGGCCGGGAAGCCGAGATAGTTCTCGATCCGGCGGGAGGATCCGGCCTGGCCGCCGAGCGCAGTGCTCTCGACGACGAGCGTGTCGAGCCCCTCCGACGCGCCGTAGACCGCCGCTGCCAGTCCCGCCGGGCCGGCTCCGACGACAAGCAGGTCGACCTCCTCGCGGCGCTCGAGCTCACGGCCGATTCCGAGCGCGCGCAGGACGTCGCCGGGGGTCGGGTGGATCAGCCCAACACTGCCCGGCAACCGGACGAGTGGAGTTTCCTCGCCGTTCGCCGGCGACTCGTCGTGCCAGGTGAACGGCAGCCGGTTGGCGCGCGCGAAGTCGAGCATCCGCATGGTCGCCTCCGACGAGCGGGGCCCGACGATCTCGAGGCCGATCCCCTCGACGGTCTGCAGTGCCTCCCGCCGCTCGATGAACGTCGCCAATACGAGGTCGCTGAACGGGGGGTCCTCGAACAGCAGCTGCCGGAAGTCGTCCCGTTGGACCTCGATGTACCGGAGCGGCTTGGTAACGACGGCGGTCACGAAGACCTTCTGGCCGGAGAGGAGGTTCAGCTCGCCGAGGAATCCCGAGGCGCTGTGACGGATGATCTCGTTCCCGGCGGCTCCGAGGATTGCGACTTCGCCCTCAAGGATGGCGATGAAGGGATACGTCTCGTCGCCGACCTTGTAGAGCGTGTCCCCGGGCCGAGCCGTCCGTTCCTTGCCGAGCTCGGCCAGCTTGTCGAGCTGCGAGGGGGAGAGGGTGCGACGAGGAGGAGTAACGGCCACCAGCTGAGCCTACTGCTTGGGTGGAGGGCCACCGAATGGGCGGCCCCCCACCTGCTGTGAAGGTCCTAGCTGGAGCCGACCGCCACTACGGATGCGTCGGCTGGCCCGTGGCCGGGTCGAGGATCAACCTCTGATCACGCGGGCCCCGGAATTGGAAGAGGCCGGCGAGATCGAACGGCACACCCTCGGCCGCGTCGACGCTCGACTGGATCTGGTCGGCGGAGCCGCTGATCGACGAGAGCCCCCAGTTGTACTCGACGAAGTTGATGATCGAGGCCTGGTTGCTCAGGTTGTGATCGACCGCGTTCTCCCTGGCAAACGGCGAGATGACGAGCAGCGGCTGCCGCGGCCCGAAGCCACAGCGACCCTGCTCGCTCGCGAGCGGCGTTCCGCCGGCGGTCGTGCAGTTCGGCACGTCGGCGGCGGTGTTCGACGGATTCTGGACGCCCGGGTCGGCATGGTCGTACCAGCCGTCCGAATCGTCGTAGAGGACGATGACCGCCGTGTGCGGCCAATCGGGAGTACGCATCAGCGCGTTCGTCTCCTTCACGACGAAGGCCTGTTCGTCGGCCGGGTCCGAATACGCCGCATGGCCGTCCTGATAGCCCGGCGCCTTGAGGAAGCTGACTGCCGGCAGTGCCGACGGCGGCAGCTCATCGCTTTGGATCGCCGAGACGAGCGAGTCGAAGTCGCTCATGTCGTAGTTGTGGTTCGCCGTGTCGAACTCAGGCACGCCGTCGACGTAGGACTGCGTGTCCCGGCCGATCGACGACAACGACGCCGGCGGCAGGTGGTGCGGGTTCGCCGTCGAGGCGTAGTACTGGAACGGCTCGTGGTGTGCGATGTAGTCGTCCTTCGTGCCGTACGGATCGCTGG
>Ga0066388_100002996_pt1 | contig 10692 bp, 13 predicted proteins | sample PanSoiMetaGPlot6_FD_64539 | JGI IMG/M metagenome (GOLD analysis project Ga0066388, IMG submission 64539) | Tropical forest soil microbial communities from Panama analyzed to predict greenhouse gas emissions - Panama Soil - Plot 6 (Hybrid Assembly) | ecosystem: Environmental > Terrestrial >... | reverse complement strand
AGCGTATCCTCGGGCGGGACGACGGCGCGGAGGATCGCATTCAACATCGATCCGATCTCTTTGCCGTCCTTTGCCGTCGTCAGCAGCTCCCGCATGTGCTCCACGACGGCGGGTTCGACCAAGAGATCGAGGTAGACGTGGGTGAACCGCTGCCGGGCTTGGCGGATCGCCAAGACGCGATCGGGTGGGCCGGGGGGGGGAACCGATCGGAGATGCTTGGTCCCCCCGTGGATGCCGAGTGTGCCCTGATCCTTCGGCGGGCGTTTGCCGTCCCGACTCCCCATTATGGTGCGGGGGGAATCCCGCCGGGTGGGTGCAGGGGCGTGACCGGGGGTTCTCTGTGCACCCACCCGGCGACTTGGACTGCGACATCCGACCGGGGCTTCGGTCGCAGCGGTCGCGGTCGAAGGCCATTCAGGATCAGCATGGCGTATTGACGGCGCATTTAGCGTTTGCTAGGTGCCGCGACAACCCCCACGGTGGCAGAATAACACCGCCGGGGTCAGCGAGGGGGCGAGATGGCACGACGCGGCGGCGCGGAACCCGCGCAAGACTTGCGAGACGAAATCCGCGATCTCGGACCGCCGGCAGAGTCGCCGTCCTCGAACACGTTCACCGATCCGCTGCGCGCGGACGAGAGTGCCCCGTCTGCACCCTCGCGGTCAGCGCCCCTTCCGCCCGAGGGGCCACCCACCACCGCACCTACGCCTGAGGGTGCAGGCGAGGCCCCCTACGATGCGCGCGGGGAAGTCAATCGGCTGCGGGCCGAACTCCAGCAACGGGACCAGCGCGACGCGTACTTCCAGCGCGAGATGGCGCTGCGGCTCGCCGGCGCGCAGCAAGTCGCCGGCGCCCCGTCCGGACAGGCGCAGATCGATCCGACGCTGCAGCAGGGACTCGATATCCTGCAGGTCACGGAAGACGATCTCGCGCAAGTCTTCATGGGTGGCGAGCAAGGCGCCCAGATCGTCAGCCGCGCCCTCCAGGCGGTCTACTTGCTGGCGGTGAACGCCACCGAACAGCGCCTGATCAACTACTACAACCAGGATCAGGGGAACCGCGCGACGCAGACGCACATCGCGAACCGCGCGCAGCAGATGCATACCGCCTTCTGGGAGTCGTATCCCGATCTCGCCCCACACGAAGTGATCGTGCAGCACTTCGCCGCGCAGGTGGCACGCGAACAGGCCGAAAGTCCCCGCTTCGATTGGGAGTCCGCGCAGCGCGAAGTCGCGCGCCGGACGATGATGCACTTGCAGCAGCAGTATAATGTGTCGTTCGCGTCGCCTGCGGGTGGAGTGCCGGGCGCGGTGCCCGGTGCCCTTCCCCCTCCCGGCCCGCGTCCGACGCTCCAGTCCCGCCTGCGTCCCGTCGTCGGCGAGATGGGCGGCGGACAGTCCCGGACGAACGGCAGTGGTCCATCACGATCGGCCTTGACGTCGGAGATTCTTGATCTCGGCAGACGCTGAGTAGACGCGGGCGCCGAACGCGCCCCACGTCGCGCGGGCTTGCGTGACGCCATGACGGAGGGAACACATGGCGGTCCTAGGCATGCGCGGCACCGGCAATTTCGGGCCGGTCGAGGAACCAGAGAATTGGCGTCAAGGTATATTGTTATATTTTCCCAACGGGGACGCCCCGTTGACGGCGTTCCTGTCGAAGATGCGGGAACAGCCGACCGATGACCCGACCTTCCATTGGTTCGAGAAAGGCTTGCCGGTCCAGCGCGGCACGATCCGCGGCGCGGGCACGGCATCCGCGCCAGCGGACGGCGCGAACGTCGCGGCGGGTGGGACGGCGAACGTCTACACCACGATCCAGCCGGACGGCTCGGGCGCGAAGGATGTCACGATCTTCAAGGTCGGCTACGTCGTCCAGAACCAGACGACGGAGGAAAACCTGCTCGTCGTCTCGGTGGACACGACGAACAACCAGATTCAGCTCCGACGCGACATCGGCGACCGGTTCACGACGAATCCGGCGATCACGTCGGGCGCGGTTGGGACCGGCGATGCGCTGGTCATCATCGGCGAAGGGAACCCGGAAGGCGCGGTGATCGGGCAGGCGATTGCCTACGCACCCGTGCGGCAGTTCAACTACACGCAGATTTTCCGGACGCCGCTCTCGCTGACCCGCACGGCGCGGAAGTCGCGGCTGCGGTGGGACGATGAGGGGCCGTACCGGGAAGCGAAGCGCGAGGCGCTCCAAATCCACTCGATCTCGATGGAGAAGGCGTTCCTCTTTGGCGAGCGCGAAGAGATCATTGCCTTGACCGGCGCCTCCGGACCGCTCGACATCACCTCGACCGGGCAGCCGCTGCGGACCACGCGGGGGTTCTTGAACTGGCTCCCGCCGGTCACGACCGCCTCGCTGTCGGTCAACACCGATCTGAACGTGTTGAATGCCGGGTCGCTGACCGAGGTGACGTGGGATGCCTTCCTCGAACTCGCGTTTCGCTACGGCTCGCGGGAAAAGCTGGCCTTCTGCGGCAGCGGTGCCTTGATGGTGCTGAACGCGATGGCGAAGAACAAGGCCCGCATCGAGCTCGCCCCGACGGACGATACCTACGGCTTCCACCTGATCCGCTACATCACGCCGTTCGGGACGCTCATGCTCTACAACCATCCGCTGATGACCGACAACCCGACGTGGCGCTACGATCTGCTCGTCATCGACCCGGACAAGCTGGTCTATCGGTACATCGACGACACCATCTTCCTCCGAAACCGCCAGTCGCCCGGCGAGGACGCGAGCCGCGACGAGTTCTTGACCGAGTGCGGCCTCGAAGTACACTGTACGGGCGTCACCCCGGACGCGAACTCCCCCTCCACGATCCCGCTCCAGTCGGCGCATGCCCGGCTGAAGGGGATTCGCGCCTACGGAGGTTAGCGATGCCTGTTGTACCGCGCGATTACGGCGACGACACGAACTACACGACGCCCAAGGGCGAGAAGAGTCACGTCGGCAACGCGCTGAACAGCGGGATCGACATGACGGACATCCCGACGAAGGATGGGCGGGACTTCATGTCGGCGGCGAAGCCGAACAAGAACGCCCCGCCCGCGCCGTCTGACCTGGAGCGGTGCCGGGGGTATGTCAAGTCACGGGGGCGCTAACGATGCCACTCACGTTCAGCTCCACGATCAACCAAGCCAAGACGACCTGGCGGGTGGATGCCGGCTTGACCTTCACGCAGTGCGACATGACGACCTCCACCGGATCGGGAGGCGCGGACTACAGCAGCGGGTTCGATTTGGGCGCCGTCGCGCAGCAGATCGGGCTGAATAAGGTCATCGCCGTGCTGGATTGCGCGGTCATCAACAAGCCGACGCTGCGCGGCCAGTGGGCGATTGCGAGTCCGCCTCCCAGCAAGCTCCGGTTCTACATCCCGGCGGGAACGGAAGTGACGACCGAGATCGCCGCCAATGACGTCATCCGCATGCTGGTCGCCGGCATCTAACAGAGGAGAGGCTCATGCCAAGCAAACAGGGAGTGGGCGACGGCACCGGGATGGGTGACTGCCCGGAAGGACAGGGACTCGACTATCACGAAGACGCGGCACCCGAGACCCCCGCCGCCCCGTACGACTCGAACCGCGGCGGCCGCGGCCCGGAACTGCCGGCGAAGACGTCGAGCGGGGCGGACGCCCCGAAGCCCTAGCGCTGCGCGGCCCGCGCCGGGGCAGGCGGCGGTGCGGGCACCACCGCTTGCCCGATGGCGACACTCGCGCAACTCCGAGGCGATCTCCGGACGTGGACGGCGACCCACGCGAACGTCCCCGTCTTGCCCGATCCGATCTGCGACGAGGCGATCAACGCGGCGGTCGGCCTCATGCAAGAGGCGCACTTGTGGCGCGGGATGGAAACGACGTCCGTCACCCTCACCTACCCGGCGAGCGCGGAGTCGATTCCGCTCCCGGCGGACTTCGTCGCGCAGAAGGCGCTCTATCAGCAGGACAACGCCGCCCCGGCGCCGATCCCGCTCTCGTATATCGAGAAGACGCTGCGGGACGAGTTCATCCGGAAGGACGCGCCGATCGGCGGCGTGCGCGATCCGGAGTACCCGCAGATCGCGCCCATCTCGGCGACGACGGCAGGCTTCGGCACGCGCTATGCCGTGTGGCAGGAGTGCCTGTATCTCTACCCGCCGCCGTCGAGCGCCGATCTGACGCTCTTGCTGGACTACTGGAAGCGGTTGCCGATGCTCACGAATCCGGAGGACACGAATTTCTTCACGAACCGCTATTCGCACGTGCTGCGCTACGGGGCACTCGCCGATGCGTACGCCTATCTGCAGGAAGAGGAGCGGGCGGGATTTCACCGCCAACTGTTCGAGTCGATGCTGGCGCGTGTGATCCTCGATGACAAGACGTTCATGCTCGCGGGGGGCACGACGTCCCGTGGAGCGTGATGGCAAGCGAGTGGGTGCAGGTGCCCACCTTCGGCGGCGGCCTCAATTTCAACGCCCTCCCGTCCGCCATCGCCGAGAACGAGTGGTCGTGGTGTAACGGCTTCATCCCGGACGAACAGGGCGCGATTCCGCTCCCGACCTACAACCAGTTGATTCCGGCGTCGTTCTTCTCGGGGAAGACGCCCGCGCAGACGGTGTTCGGCGTCCTGAATAACCCCTTCAGTACGGCGACGTCGCTGCTCATCTTGACCTATGACACGACGGGCGGCGACCCGGCGAACGTCTACTTCTACAAGTCGGATGGCTCGCCGGGCGGGACGACGGAGATCACCTGGGATGGCGTCGGGAGTCGGCCGACTCGCTACAAGACGCACCAGACCGCGCCGATGAGTGCCTTTCTCGACGGCTGGCTCTGCATGACGGTTGGGAGCGGGGACGTCGGCTACTCGATCTTCCGCTGGAATGGCACCGCCACGTACTCGACGCTGATCCAGGGGACGACGTTCCGGTGCGCCTATCTCGTCAGCTTCGGTGGCTTCCTGATCGGCGCTGCGTGGGGCACGGGGCAGGCGGACATGCGCCGGGTGAAGATCAGCGATTCCAATTCGACCACCGTCTGGACCCCCGCCATCTCGAATGCGGCGGACGATCTCGTCCTCGATGATTCCGTCTCGGGGATTACGGGCCTCGGGCTCTTGAACGCGAACGCGCTCGGCATCTTCACGCGGGCCGCGCTCTACGCGCTATCGCCGACCGGGAACATTCCACCGTTCACGCGCTCGTACGCGGGCATGTACCCGGCGTCGGACGGTGGGTCGGCACAAGGGGCGTCCACCGGGTTCTACTCGCAGACTGGCCCGCTGATCGGGGAGACGCCGTACGGGACGGCGCACGTCGGGTACTCGAACGTGTACGTCGGGCTGGAAAACGCGGTCGGGACGAAAATCTGGCGGTTCTTGGCCTACCAGATCGACCCGCCGACGAACCTCCCGCAGACGGTGCCGCGGCTCATCTGGCATCACCGGCTGCGGACGCTCGTCGTGCCGACGATCGCGCATCCCTCCCCGAACGACGGGTTTTTCTACTACAGCCCGCTCACCGAAGGGTGGGGGTGGCAGCATCTGCCGAACACGACGATCGGGCGTGATCACACGCTCGTCTATCTCGGCATCGGCACCGGGGCGCCAACGTGGGTGCACATCGTCGTGGATGCGAGCGGGAACATCTTGGGCGAGCAGCCGCCGCCGTCGCCCCGGCCCGGCATCTACGTGGACACGAAAGACTTTGCGCTGCCGTCGGAACGCTACATCGACGCGATCAAGGTCGATTGGGAACCGCTCTTTCCAAATACCGTGCTCCGCGTCTCCTGCCTCTCGCGCGGCGGGATCAACGACGGGCTGGAGCAGCAAGTCGTCTACGGATCGCCGGGGTACGAGCAGAATCTCTCGAACCTCTTCGCGACCGTGCCGGACTGCCAGCGGTGCCTCTTGTCGCCCGGCGGGAGCGAGAACGCGCTCCGGGCACGCGGCAAGTACAATCGGTTCCGGTTCGAGATCGTGAGTGGCTTGGCACGGATTCGCGGCTTCGCGTTCCGGCAGACGGTGGCGAGCGATCGGCTGACGAACGTGCGCGTGATCGCGCAGCCGACGAAGGCGGGCGTCTGGAATCAGCCGGCATGGGATCAGAGCAATTGGACGTCGTACTGAGAGGGAGTGAGGGATGGCAACGATTCAACGACCGGTGAAGACGTACGGCAACCGGAACTATGCCGGCGAGGTAGCCTCCGCGCCGAACAACACCGACCCGATCCTCGCGAACGAAGTCGATGGGGACTTGGACACCATCTATGCTGCGTGGAACGGTGGGACGGACACGGTGAACATCAAGGACGGATCGGTGACCGAAGCGAAGCTCGCCACCGACGCGCATCTCTGGACGATTGCCGGCGCGACGATCAAGCCGTTCGATCCGACGAAGACAGTCGCGGTGCTGGGTGGTGCAGCGGGTGCGGGCACCGCGTCGATCCTCCTCGGGAGCAATACCGGCAAGGCGCGCATCCAAAGCCTGAACACAACGGCAGCGCCGTGGATCGCTCTCACGACGAATCGGGATGCCGTCACGAACGCGCAGGACGATTCGAGCAAACCATCGTGGCAACTCACGATCAATTCCAACGGGGATAACACGATTATTGGACGCGCGGCACCGGGCGTGACGACCCCGACGAGCCTGCTCACGCTCGACAACGCGGGCAGCATCACGACCCCGTCTCAAGCTAGCACCGGGGCGATCATCTGCGGCAGCGGCGGCGGAGCCGCTACGACGCGAATCCTCGCGGGCGGCGGATATGCGGTGAATTACTATTTTTCCGGCGGCTGGCAGCGGGACGATACCTCCAAATCAGGGTGGTACGTATCCGGTGACTCGGTAAACGATCAACTTATAATTTATCGCGCCGCTCCTGTTGGCGGCGCGCAAACCAGTCCCCTGAAGGTGACCGGTGTTGGTGATTTAACGATCGTTGGTAGCAATGCGACGAAGGCGACCGGCACGACGTGGATCAATCCCTCCGACCCGCGTCTCAAGCAGGACGTTGCCCCGTACGCCGCTGGGCTCGCGGAGATCGCGCAGCTTGAACCGATCACGTATCGGCTGAAGGCGCAGCCCGATGGCCCGATGTGCTATGGGTTCGATGCCGAGAAGGTGCGCGCCGTGTTTCCCGAATGCGTGACGAGCACCCGCATGAAGCTCGATCCGACGGACGAGGAAGAGACGGAGGATGTGCTCGTCTTCGACATGCACCCGATTCTCATCGCGCTCGTGAATGCGGTGCGGGAACTCGCGGGAAAGGTGGCGGCATGATTGACCAAGAGTGGCTGCAGCAGCGACGCAGCGAGGTGCAGCGTGATCTGCACGCGACAATGATTCGCGCGGAGCAATTGAAAGGCGCGCTCGCGATGCTCGAAGAGATCGACGCGGCGACGGTCGTCGCGGCGGAAGGGACGGTCGTCGCGGCGGAAGGGAACGGGGCTGATCCGACGACGCCATGAACACGATCAAAGTCTCGGGGACCGGCAAGATCGAAGATCGCCTGCGGGCACTCGAACAGGCGATCAACTACGGCGAAGTCATCCTGCCCTTCAACATCGGGGACGGGGGTGGTGGTGGCGACCCGGGACCGCCTGGTCCGCAGGGACCGGCGGGGCCTGCCGGTCCGGGTGTGCCAGCGGGCGGCACGGCGGGGCAGGTGCTGGAGAAGGCGACGGGCACCGACTACGACACCGTGTGGGCCAATCCGCCCGTCACGCAGGGACTGTCGGGCACCTGGAACTACAAGGCGACCGGCGGCAGCACTGATCCTGGGACAGGGAACATCGCGCCCGATGTCGTCGGGGCCCCGACTGTCGACCGCTTCTCGACGTTTACCATTGAGGGGACCGATACCCGCAATATCTTTCTGACGATCCAGGTCGGGGATGTCCTCGTGCTCCAGCAGAAGAGCGACTCGACGAAGTGGGCGAAGCAGCAGGTGCGTGCGCCCGTGATCGACCATGGGACGTGGTTCGAGGTGCCGATCACGACGCTGGCGGGCGGCACGGGCGGCGCGCTCGCGAACAACGCCGACGTCGTCGTCGACTTCCAGCGCGTGGGGGAGGTGGCTGCGCTGGCCTACCGCCACGTCCAGGCGTCGGCGGCGACGACGTGGTCGATCACGCACAACCTGTCCTTCCGGCCGAACGTCGCGGCGGTCGATTCCACCGGCAGGGAAATCTGGCCCGGCGCAACCGACTACACGAGCGCGACAGCGGTGCAGCTCACCTTCTCGGCAGCGGTCGCGGGTGAGGCGTATCTGAGTTAGGGGGCGATCATGCCGACCGTCTACGGGTTCATCGACCTCGTCAAAAACGAGCTCAGGAACGCGGTAGTCCAAAACTTGGGCTCCGCCCCGGCCTCGCCGGTGAAGGGCTTGCTCTACTTCGATACGACCGCGAACGTCCTCTACTGGTACAACGGCACGACGTGGATCGCGGCACAGTCGGGGGCGAGTCTCAACCCCGCGACCACCGTCACTACGCAGGCGATTGGCGATGCGCCAGTCGTCGGCACGCTTGCCACCTACGCTCGTGAGGACCACAAGCACGGAGAACCAGCCTTCGGGGCCGTTACCGCACAGACGAGCTTCGGGGCGGCATCTGGTAACGGTAGTGCCGTTACGCTGCCGCGCTCCGATCACACGCATGGCACGCCGGTGCACGACAACACGGCGCATGCGGCAATCAACCACTCTGCCCTCGCACCGCCGACGGCAGACGTCTCCTGGGGCGGCTTCAAGCTGACGAACCTGGGGACGCCGACCGCCGGCACCGATGCGGTCACGAAGGCGTATGCGGACGCGGCAATCAATGGCCTCGCATGGAAGGACAACGTGCGGCTGGCGTCCACCGGCAACCTGAACCTGATGGCGCTGACCGCGATTGATGGCGTGACGCCCATCGCCGGCGATCGCATCCTCGTCAAGAACCAGACGACCCCGGCCGAGAATGGCATCTACACCGCGTCCGCGAGCGGCTGGCCGCGGGCGGCAGATTTTGCGAACGCGGCGGACATGACCAACGCCGCTGTCTTCGTCTCCGAAGGATCGACCCAGAGCGATACCGCATGGGTCATGACGACGAATCAGCCGATCACGGTCGGGACGACCGGCCTCACCTGGGTGCAGTTCGGTGCGCCTGCGGCTTACGTCGGCGGTGCTGGGTTAACGCTCACTGGTCAGACGTTCGACGTAGGGGCCGGGAGCGGGATTCTGGTCGCTGCCGATACCGTGGCGGTCGATACTAGCATCATCGCTACGCAAGCCTACGTCACGACCGCCATCACCGGGATGGCAAAGAAATTCGCGGCGGCGCTCACGGGAACCGCCTCGCCGGAAACCGTGACCCACAATTTGAACACGCGGGACATCTTCCTCTCGGTCTACAACGGTGCGTCTCCCTACACCGCCGTGCAGGTTGATTGGGACGCCGCCACCGCGAACACGGCAACCGTCCGCTACAATCCGAATCTTGGCGCGGGCTACCGCGTGGTGGTGGTGGGCTGATGCCGCGCGCCTACGGCATCACGAACGCCGCGCCCTACGCGAGCGCCCCAGCAGTTGGGGCCGCTGGCGATACCTACTGGAACACGACGTCGAAGGTGCTCTACGTTTCCGATGGGACGTCGTGGATCGCGGCAGGGCCGGGTGCGGGTGGTCCCCCGTCGGGAAGTGCCGGCGGATCGCTTGCGGGGACGTACCCGAATCCGACCATTGCGGCGTCCGGGGCGACGGCAGGCACCTATGGCAGCACCGCGAAGATCGCGACGATCACGATCAATGCCGAGGGGCGGATCACGGTGGTGACGGAAGTGAAGCCGACCGCTTATTGGGGATGACTGGTGGCAAACATCTCCACGACGACGCCGACGACCGTGGGGGGCTTCTCGATCCCGTGGAATGTCCTTCGCACACTACTCCCCGATGACCGGTGGGCACTCTACGGCGCCGGGTACGTCGTCGTCGGCGGGCCGGCGGTAGTTGCAACCCTCGCGTATCAGAAGGACGATGGGACACTCATCACGCTGGGGACGAAGAATTTCGCGAGTAGCGGGAAAGTCGAGATGGGACCGGTGCCACTGCGGGGTGCGTTCGCTGATGCGGGGGGAGTTCCGCGCGAGACGATCATCACGGTTGCGCTGCAGGCGCAACTCGCGGCCACGGGGGCCACGGCGGCGATGACGCGCTGGACGCTCTGGCTGCGGATGACGCCGAGGAACACATGATCCGCATCTACGAACTGACGACGCCGGAACAGTTGGCGTTGCTGGAACCCGAGCTGCGGGAGACGCTCGCCGAGATGCGTCCCGAGTTCGACAAGTCGATCGACGAGACGTGGGACGATCTCGCGGCCTACTACAAGCAGCTACCGCATGCGGGGATATGGGTCGCACTGGACGACGGACGGCTCGCCGCCTGGTCGGCAGCGAAGATGTACATCGATCTGCCGGCGAATATCACCGGGGCGGTGACGTGGGCATGGGCGGCGGCGAAGGCGGGGGACGGGCCGCGCATGCTGCACGAAACCATGCAGGAATGGGCGCGGGAGCGTGGGGGCCACTCGCTCTACGCCGCCCGCCGGACGCGGCTCGACGCCTACGCTCGGTGGATCGCGCGGTATGGTTATCGATTCGACAGAGTGGTATTCGTCTGCCCACTCACGGACGCCGGGGCTTCGGCAGAAGCGGGAG
>Ga0066388_100002995_pt1 | contig 10694 bp, 13 predicted proteins | sample PanSoiMetaGPlot6_FD_64539 | JGI IMG/M metagenome (GOLD analysis project Ga0066388, IMG submission 64539) | Tropical forest soil microbial communities from Panama analyzed to predict greenhouse gas emissions - Panama Soil - Plot 6 (Hybrid Assembly) | ecosystem: Environmental > Terrestrial >... | reverse complement strand
CCCCTAACAGCACGCGGTGAGCAGGCGCACCAGCGCGGTGACCCGCTCCCGCTGCACCGAATAGTAGATATACCGCTCTTCCTTGCGGCTCTCGACGAGGCCAGCCCGGCGCAGGATGTCGAGATGATGGGACAAGGTCGGCCCGGGGATCTCGACGGCCTCCTGGATCTCTCCGACAGACATCTCCCGCCCGGCCTTGACGAGCAGGAAGAACACCTGGAGCCGGCTGAGATGGGCAAGCGCCTTGAACGCCTCGACGTGCGTCTCGTCGGCCGACAACTGCGTCAGCGGCAGGCGGGCGATCGTCTTCATGATTCGAATATTATGGAACTATCGAAGCTTTGTCAAGTGGCGTGCCGAGGCGCCAGCTGCTCAGCTGACGCGACGCGAGTCCGCGCGTGGTGCTTCCGCGTGCGGTACGACAACGGTTGAAGCGACGTCGGGCAGCGTTGGAGCGAGCCAGCGAAAGAGTGCCGTCGCGGCGGCCGCGCCGAGGAGCTGGGCGATGATGAACGCAGGCGCATCCGCGGGGCGGATCCCCGCGAACGTGTCCGTGGCCGAACGGGCGAGGGTCACGGCCGGATTGGCAAAGGACGTGGAAGCGGTGAACCAGTAGGCGGCCGTGATGTACGAGGCGACGGCAAAGGGGATTGCGGCTGACCTCAGCCGGGCACATCCCCAGATCACCGCGAGCAGTCCGAACGTTGCCACGAACTCGCTGAAGACTTGCGCCGACCCCGACCGAGCGTGTCGGGATGCAACGAACATCGGCACCTCGAACATCAGATGCGCCGCCGCCACGCCGGCAAACGCGCCAATCACCTGGGCGCCGAGATAGAGTGGAACCTCGCTCCACGGGAGCCCGCCTTGCGTGGCGTCGGCCAGCGTCACGGCCGGGTTGAAATGAGCGCCCGAGATGGGACCGAACGTGAGGATCAGAGCGACGAGCGCCGCGCCGGTCGCGATGGTGTTGGCCAGAAGCGCAATCGCGACGTTGCCTCCGGCGAGCCGTTCGGCCATGATCCCCGAGCCGACGACGGCCGCGAGCAAGAGAGACGTCCCGACCGCCTCGGCAGTGACCCGCCGAGCCACTGACAACCGTTGCATTGCCGCTACGTTTTGCGTCAAATGGCGTGAGTTGGACGATGCAGCCTCGGAGGCTACACGGACCGGCCCGCATGAACAAGCAAAGAGTTCTCTTTCTCTGTACGCATAACTCCGCCCGGAGCCAGATCGCGGAGGGCCTCCTTCGCGCTCTCGCAGATGATCGATTCGAGGTCGCGAGCGCCGGGACCGAAGCGACTCGTGTGCATCCACTCGCCGTTCGCACCATGGCGGAGATTGGCGTCGATCTCGCCGGCCATACGTCGAAGCTGCTCGATCGCTTCGTTGCGGAGCCCTGGGACTATGTGATCACCGTCTGTGATGCCGCGAACGAGGCGTGCCCGGTGTTCCCGGCCCGATCGCGCCGTCTGCACTGGAGCTTCGCGGATCCCTCCCAAGCCACCGGCACCGAAGAGCAGCGCCTCGCTATGTTCCGCCGCGTGCGGGATCAAATCCGGGAGCGCGTGACCGATTGGATAGCAACAACTTGACGTCTGGTTACGGGCGCTCGGCCGTCGCACCGCACCTCGCGGCGACGTAGTCGCACGCTCGGCCACACTTGGTGGTACGCTCCTCAGCGCCAACCTATTGAGCGCCCGGGGTGACGCGGCGGGCGTCTCGCCCAATAGGGTGTGGCTCCCGACAGTGCCGCGGACCCGCGGGCTCTCCGAGAGAGGAGCGTCACCGATGCAGGTGAAGTGCTCGAAGTGCTCTCAGCCGCTCGCTCTTACCGACGTCATCGAATCGTCCGACGGCCACCTGTCGCACATGGACTGCAAGCGGCCTCAAACGTTGAGCGCGGAGGAGCGCGCCCTCATCTTCCTCTACTGCTCGGGCCATGCCGTGGCCCAGTGCCTGGCATGCGACCAGCGCTTCCGCTTCGCCCAACTTGGCGCCGACCTTCTCTCCGGGAGCACGAATCTCTGCCCGCGTTGTCGCAAGGACCTCACCGAGAGTGTGCGTGGCCACCTCTTCGGCTGCGCGATGCTTCCGGCCGAAGTTCGATTCAGGGCGAAGGAAGTACGGGACGCGGCGCAGCGGCTCGTGAAGGAGAGCCACGAGCTTCGGGATCGAGCTGATGTCCTGGTCCGCGAGGCTGAAGCACAGCTCTTCGATCGGCAGCGGGCTCTCCGCACCGCCATGGCGAAGAGGGCGACGGCCTAACAGGAGGCATCGCAATGCAGACGATCAAGCTCGGTGAGGTGACGATCTCCCGCGTGATCGAGATCGATCGCTCGTCGTTTCCGACCGCGTCCATGCTGCCGGGCTCGAGCGCCGAGGTGATCGCCGGTCATCACCGCTGGCTCAAGCCGCATTTCTTCGACGAGCGCACGGGCGACCTGGCCTCGCGCATCCAGACGTACGTCGTGCGGACGCCGCGGCACACCATCCTCATCGACACCGGCGTCGGCAATGACAAGACTCGGACCCTCGCGCCGGCCTGGAACATGCGGACTGGCACCTATCTCGACGATCTGGCCGCCGTCGGCGTGACGCCGGAGAAGGTGGACTTCGTCGTGTGCACCCATCTGCACGTCGACCATGTCGGCTGGAACACGCGCCGGCAGAACGGCCGCTGGGTCCCGACCTTCCCGAACGCGAAGTACGTCATCGCCGGCGCCGAGTGGGAATTCTGGAAGTACGAGAACGAATCAGGCCGGGAAGACTCGGGTTGCATCGCCGACAGCGTCGTCCCGGTGGTCGACGCCGGCCAGGCCGTCCTGGTCGACAGCGATTTCAAGATCGGTGAGCATCTGCGCTTCGAGCCGTGGGCGGGCCACACGCCCGGTCACGTCTGCGTGCGGCTGACCACGTCGGCCGGCACGGCGGTCTTCTCCGGCGATCTGATGCACCGAACGGTCCAGGTCGCCGAGCCACAGTGGTCGAGCCGCTTCTGCTACGACCCGGCCCAGGCCCGCACGACGCGGCGGGCCTTCGTCGAGCGTCACGCGAATACCGGCACACTCATCCTGGCCGGCCACTTCCCGCATCCCGGCTTCATCGTCAAGGAGGGCGGCGGCTTCCGCTTCACGCTGCCGAGCTGATCGCAGCGCGCCGCGACTCAGGAGGCGAGCGCCGGCTTGCGCTCGAACCAGGGCCGCGCGGTTTCGAGCTGCGCGGCGAGACGGAACAGGGTCGCCTCGTCGCCGTAGCGCCCGACCAGCTGGACCGCGATCGGCACGCCCTCCGCCGAGCGCCCGAGCGGCAGCATCATCGCGGGCTGCCCGGTGAGGTTGAACCATACCGTGAACGGCGAGAACGTGAACACGCGCCGCCAGTACTCGTCGACGTCGTCCATCATCATGTCGATCCAGCCGAGCTTCACCGGCAGCGTCGCGAGCCCCGGCGTGAGCAGCACGTCCCACCCCTCGTGGAACGAGGCCATCTGCCGGCCGAGCCGGTGCGCGGCCTGCGTCGCGCGCACGTAGTCGGCGCCGCCGATCTTCTCGCCGAGCTTGGCCGTCGCCCACGTCACGGTCTCGACCTCGTCGGGTCGCGCCGCGCGGCCCTTCGTGGGATGGCTCGCGAGATTCACGACCGTGTTCGCCGCGGCGAGCGTGAGAAACGTCGGCACGACCGCGGCCCGCTCGATCTCCGGGTCGGCCTCCTCGACCCGGTGGCCGAGGTCGGCGCAGAGCTTCGCGGCCTCGGCGAGCACGCGCAGGCTTTCGGTCTCGACCTTCACGCCGTTGGGCGCCAGGCTCGTGAACGCGACGCGCAGCGCGCCCGGGGTGGTCGCGACTTCCTGGCGATAGGGCCGGGCAGGCGGCGGCGCCACGTAGGGATCGCCGGCGCCGGGGCCGCACGTCGCGTCGAGGAGCGCCGCGGAGTCCCGGACCGACAGGGTCACCGCGTGCTCGACCGAGCAGCCGCCGAGGCTCTCGCCGAGGCCCGGCGCCATCGTGTTGCGTGCGCGCGTGGGCTTGAGCCCCACCAGACCGCAGCACGCCGCCGGCGCGCGGATCGAGCCGAAGCCGTCCGTCGCGTGAGCCATCGGCAGCATGCGCGCCCCGACCGCCGCGGCGGCGCCGCCGCTCGAGCCGCCGGAGATGCGCGTGAGGTCCCAGGGATTGCGCGTCGGCCCGTGCAGGCGCGGCTCGCACGTCAGCGACAGACCGAGCTCGCACGTGTTCGTGCGGCCGAAGATCACGAGCCCGGCGCGCTTGAGCCGCGCGACGTGCTCGCTGTCCACCGTGGGCGGCGGCGCGTCGGCGAAAAACTGCGAGCTGCGCGTCATCGGCACGCCGGCAATCGACGCGGTGAGGTCCTTCATGAGGAACGGCACGCCGGTGAACGGCCCGTCGGGCAGCCCCCGCGCGATCGCTGCACGGCCATAGTCGTAGAGCGGCATCGTGACCGCGTTGACCGCGCCGTTGCGCGCCTCGACCCGTTCGATGGCGGCCTCGAGCAGCTCACCCGGCGACACCTGCCGACGCCGAACGAGCTCGGCCAGGCCCGTCGCGTCGTACCGCTCGTACTCGGCGAATCCGCTCATGCGCGCCCTCCTCCGCTCACGGCCGGTCATGTTAGCCGAATCGCTGGGGCTCTCGCCTGTAAACTACCCCGGATGGCCGTCCCGGAGGTCGAGCGCCACAGTCACAATCCTCTCGTCCGCTATTTCAGGATTCTCGGGCCGGGGCTCGTCACCGGCGCCGCCGATGACGACCCGAGCGGGATCACGACGTACTCTATCGCCGGGGCCTCGCTCGGCTACGGCATGCTCTGGATGTCACTGGTGACGTTCCCGCTGACGGCGGCCGTTCAGCTCATCTGCGCGAGGATCGGACTGGTGACGGGCCGCGGTCTCGCGGCCGTGATCCGCCGTCACTACCCTCGTCCGTTCCTCTACGTCGCCTGCCTGCTTCTGCTCGTTGCCAACGTCTTCAACATCGCGGCCGACCTGTCGGGCATGGCCGCCGTGATGCAGATGCTGACGGGGCTGCCGGCGATCTTGTCGGTGCCCGTGCTCGGTCTGCTGGTTCTGCTCACGACGATCTATACGAGCTACGCGACGTTCGCCCAGTACCTCAAGTGGCTGACGGCCGTGCTGTTTGCGTACGTCGTGACCGCGTTCCTGGCCCGGCCGGATTGGTCGGAGGTCGCGGTCGCCACGCTCGTGCCTCGACTCAGCTGGGATTCGCTCTACATCACGACCATGGTCGCGGTGCTCGGCACGACGATCTCGCCGTATCTCTTCTTCTGGCAGGCGTCGCACGAGGTCGAGGAGGAGAAGGCTCAGGGCCGGACTTCGGTCGCCCAGCGGCGAGGCGCGACGGACCACGAGCTCGCCGACGCCCGGCTCGACGTTCTCACCGGGATGTTCTTCTCGAACCTTGTCATGTTCTTCATCGTCCTCGCGACCGGCGCGACCTTGCACGCCGCCGGACAGACGCAGATCGAGGACGCGCGACAGGCCGCGGAGGCGCTCCGGCCCCTGGCCGGCGACGGTGCATACCTCCTCTTCGCGCTCGGACTCATCGGGACGGGGTTGCTGGCTGTGCCGATCCTCGCGGGGTCGGCCTCCTTCGCGATCGCCGAGGTCTTCGCCTGGCGCGCGGGGCTCGATCTCACGCCGCGCCGTGGGCGCCGCTTCTATCTCATCTTCGGGGGCGCCGTGGCCGCCGGCATGGCCCTGAATCTCGCCGGGGCGAATCCGATCCGCATGCTGTTTCTCTCGGCCGTGCTCAACGGGCTCCTGGCGCCGCCGCTTCTCATGCTCGTGATGCTGGTCAGCAGCAACCCCTCGATCATGGGCACGCGGACCAACGGTCCCTGGCTCAACCTCCTCGGATGGCTGGCGACGGCCGTCATGTCCCTCGCGGCCATCGCCTTCTTCGCGATGTCGCTGTGACGGCGCCGGCGCGCGCGAGGACGCCGGACGACCGGTCGGCGCTCGCCGTCATCGGCGTCGTTTCGCTCGCGGTCGTGCTGGTCGTCGGCTATCTGCTGCTCGGCCACCGCGCCGCGCCGGGAACGCGACCGTTCGTCGCGGCCCTCCCGCTGCTCAACGCGTGCCTCAACGCGACGAGCGCCGCCCTGCTCACGGCCGGCTGGCTCTTCATCCGCCGCAAGCAGGTGACCGCTCACAAGACGTGCATGATCTCGGCGCTCGCGGTGTCGAGCTTGTTTCTCGTCTCCTACGTGACCTATCACTCGCTCGCGGGATCGCGGCCGTTCGGCGGGACGGGATGGATCCGGCTCGTGTACTTTCCGATGCTCCTCTCGCACATCGTGCTGGCCGCGGCGATCGTGCCGCTGGCGCTCACGACCCTCTACCGCGCGCTGCAGGGCAGCTTCGCGCGCCACGTGCGGATCGCCCGCTGGACCTTGCCGGTGTGGCTCTACGTATCGGTGACCGGTGTCCTCGTCTACTGGATGCTCTACAGGCTCTGAGCGCCGCGCCTACGCGCCGAGCAATTCGCCGCGAAGGACCGTCACGGCCTTGCCGCCGAGCTTCACGCGCTCGCCGACGACGCGGACCCGCACGACACCACCGCGCGGCGAGGCCTGATAGGCGACGAAGTCGCTCTGGCCGAGGCGCGCCTGCCAGTACGGCCCGAGCGCGCAGTGGGCCGAGCCGGTCACCGGATCCTCCGGCACGCCGGAGCCCGGCGCGAAGAACCGCGAGATGAAATCGTAGCCAGGCGAGTCCGCGCGGCTCGTGACGATCACGCCGCGCACCGGCAAGCGGGCGAGCGCGGCGTGATCCGGCGTGAGGCTTCGGACGGTGGACTCGCTGTCGACCTCCACGAGGTAGTCGAACTGGTTGCGGCCGACGTACTTCGGCGCGACGCCGAGCGCCTGGGCGAGGCCGGCCGGCGCCGGCGCGGGCTCCTCGCGCTTGGCCGGGAAATCGAGCTCGATCCACTCGCCGGCGCGATCGCCGGTGAGCAGCCCGCTCTTCGTGTGGAACCGCGCCTGGCGGTCCGAGGGCAGATTGCCATCCTCCCAGAGCACGTGCGCGCTCGCGAGGGTCGCGTGGCCGCAGAGCGCCACCTCCACGGCCGGCGTGAACCACCGTAGCGCGTAGCCGTCGGCCTCGGGCACGAGGAACGCCGTCTCCGACAGGTTCATCTCGCGCGCGACGCTCTGCATCCAGTCCTCGTCGCGCGGCGCCGGCAAGAGGCAGACCGCGGCGGGATTACCTGCGAAGGGCGTGTCGGTGAACGCGTCGACCTGAGTGATGCGCAGGCTCATCGCGCGAAAAGTGTAGCAGCAACGGTGTTACAGTCCAGCCATGATCGCGGCCGGAACCGGTCTCGCCGTGGGTGACGCGGTCGACAGCGCCGCGCTCGAGGCCTCGCTCGAAGCGATCGAGCGAAGCGGCGCCACTCGCGCCGACCTCGCCCTCGTCTTTGTCACCGGCGATGCCCATGCGCGCGCGCACGAGGCGCTTCACGCCGTCCGTCGGGTGACCGGCGCGCCCGTCGTGCTCGGCTGCAGCGGCACCGGGATCCTGACCGAGGGGCGCGAGGTCGAGGAGGGGCTGGCGGTCGCGGTGCTCGCCGTACGCTGCGAGCGTCTGGTCGCGACGCCCTTCTCGTTCGCGCGCCAGGGTGAACGGCGCGAGCTCGGCGCCGAGCTCGCTCAGCACATCGGCCCGACGGTCGCCGAGGGCGGCTGCGCGCTCGTGCTGCCGGACGCCATGGGGTGTAATCCGCCGGCGCTCCTCGGTCAGCTGCACGCCGCGCTCGGCTTCGTGCCCGTGCTCGGCGCCGTGGCGGCGGGCTCGCCGATGTTCGAGCTCTACAACACGGACGCCGTCGAGGGCGCGCTCGTCGGCGTGGCGCTCTCGGGGCTGGCGCCGGTGATCGGCGTCACTCAGGGGTGCACCCCGATCGGTGAGCCCTACGTGATCACGCACGCCGACGCGAATGTGATCCAGCGCATCGGCAGCCGCCCCGCGCTCGAGATGCTCTCCGCGGCCATCCACGGCGATCCCGACACCGAGGCGCGCGTCCGTCACGCCGGCGTGTTCGCCGGCCTCGCGATGGATCCGGCCAAGTCTCCGCTCGAGCGCGGCGACTTCCTCGTGCGCAACCTCGTCGGCGCCGACCAGTCGACCGGGGCCCTCGCCGTCGCCGAGCGCGTGAGGATCGGACAGACCGTGCAGTTCCAGATCCGCGACGCGCAGGCGTCAAGCGAGGACTTGCGCGGGATGCTCGACGAGCTCGTCGAGCGGCTCGCCGGCCGGCGGCCCGCCTTCGGCTGCTATTTCGACTGCGCCGGCCGGGGCCGCGGGCTCTTCGGCGTTCCGGACCACGACGTGACCCTGATCCGGGAGCGCCTCGGCGATTTTCCGCTCGTGGGCTTCTTCGGCAACGGCGAGTTCGCTCCCATCGGGCGCCGCAACTTCTTCCACAACTACACCGGCGCGCTCGTGCTCTTTCCCGAGGCCTGAGTGCGCGGCGTCGAGCGGATCCCGTGGCTCTACGACGGGCTCTGCGCGGTGGTGGAGCGTACCGGACTGGCCGAGTGGCGCCGCTGGCTAGCGAGCGGCGCGCGCGGCCGCACGCTCGACGTCGGGTGCGGCACCGGCCGCGGCCTGCCGCTGTACGGTTCCGCCGTGCGGGTGATCGGACTCGATCCGGCGTGGGACTCGCTCGGCCGCGCGCGGCGGCGCGCGCCCGGCGTGCCGCTGGTGCAGGGCAGCGCCGAGGCCCTGCCGTTTCGCGCCGGGACCTTCGACACCGTCGTGTCGAGCCTCGTCTTCTGCAGCGTCGCCGAGCCCGTGCGCGGCCTCGACGAGGTCAAGCGTGTGTTGCGGCCGGACGGGCGGCTCCGCATGATCGAGCACGTTCGCTCGCGCCGGGCGTGGAAGGCGGCCTTTCAGGACCGCGTGCAGCCGCTGTGGACGTGGGCCAGCGGCGGCTGTCGTCCCAATCGCGAGACCGAGCGGGCGGTGGAGAGCGCCGGCTTCGTGATCGAGACCGGCGACCGCGCCGAGATGGCCGACATGCGGCGCTTCTCGGCGCGCGTGCGCTCCTACCTTTAGACGCGCGTAAAGGCGCGCCTCGGCCGGCGGGGCCCCAGCCCCGCGACGGCCTGCGGCGCGCACTCCCAGCGCGTCACGCCCCGACCAGCTCTCGGTAGACCGCCGTGGTCCGCGCCATCGTGGCGTCGATGGTGTACCGCGCCCGCACCATCGCCTGACCGGCGCGCGCCATCGCCCGCGCGCGCTCGGGCTCGCGCAGCAGCGCGAGGATCGCCTCGGCCAGCGCGCGCGCATCGCCCGGCGGCACCAGTCGACCGTTCTCGCCGTCGCGGATCAGCTCGGGGCTGCCGCCGACGGTGGACGCCACGACCGGTGTGCCGACCGCGAGCGCCTGCGGGATCACCTGCGGGATTGCCTCGGACCTGACCGAGGGAAGCACCAGGACGTCGAGCGCCGCCATGATCTGTGGGATGTCTCGGCGAAATCCGGTGAGGCGCACGCTCGCGTCGAGACCCATGTCCCGGACGCGCTGCGACACCTCGTCGAAGCCGACGCCGTCGCCGACGATCAGGAAGCGCGCGCCTGGCGCGCTCGCGAGCACGGTGCGCGCCGCCTCGAGGAAGACGTTGTGGCCCTTCGAGCCGCGCACGTTGGCCACGAGCCCGACGACCGGTGCTGCGCCCAGGCCGAGCTCGCCGCGGACTGCCTTGCCCGAAACGCCGGAGTGGAAGCGGTCGGCATCAACCCCGGCGGAGATCGTCACCACGCGCTCCGGTGCGATGCCCGCGGCGATCACGATCGAGCGGACGCTCTCGCCGCTCGTGATGATGCGATCGGCGAGACGGTAGACGAGCGCCCGCCGGCGCCGGATCGGGATCGAGACGTGCCGGGTGCGCACGACGGGGCGGCCGAGCGATTTGGCCGCGACGCCGGCGAGCCAGCTGTCGACGGAGCTATGGGTGTGCACGAGGCTGACGCCGCGCTCCCGGATGAGCCGGCGCAGACGCAGAACCGCGCCGAGGTCGGTCGTCCCGCGCATCCTGACCGGCTCGACCGGAATCCCCGCCGCCTTCGCCTCGGCGAAGAGGGGGCTATAGGGCTGGCAGGCGATCAGCGCTTTCCAACCGTGGCCGAGGAGCCAGCGAGCCTCGGCAAGGGTACGGATTTCCTGACCGCCGTGGCCGCCGGACGACTCGGTGTGCAGGACGGTCTGCATGAAGGCAGACTACCGCCCCGCACGTCCGAGGGATGAAAAGCTAGTGAATCTGGGCCGTGTTACCAGCGACCACGGCCGGCGCCACCGCGGCCGGCGCCACCGCCGCCGCCGAAGCCGCCGCGACCGCCACCAGCGCCACCGCGCCGGTCGCCGCCGCCGCCTGAGCCTGGGGCCTTCGCCTTCTCGACCTGGATCGTCCGGCCGTCGAGGTTCGTGCCGTTGAGGCGGCTAATGGCCTGCTCGGCTTCCTCAGGGGTCGCCATCTCGACGAACCCGAAGCCACGCGAACGGCCGGTGTCCCGGTCGGTCACGACACTCGCGGATTCGACGCTGCCGACCGCCGCGAAAGCTTCGCGCAGGCGCTCGTTAGAGGTGGAGAAAGAGAGACCGCCTACGAAGAGTTTGACCGCCATGGAAGGGCTCCTTCTGACCGCACAG
>Ga0066388_100002994_pt1 | contig 10698 bp, 9 predicted proteins | sample PanSoiMetaGPlot6_FD_64539 | JGI IMG/M metagenome (GOLD analysis project Ga0066388, IMG submission 64539) | Tropical forest soil microbial communities from Panama analyzed to predict greenhouse gas emissions - Panama Soil - Plot 6 (Hybrid Assembly) | ecosystem: Environmental > Terrestrial > Soil... | reverse complement strand
CTTGGTGAGCACGTAGTTGGGGTGTACGTCGACTCCGGCCAGGGTGAGAACGCGCTCGCCGCGGGCCCGCGCGGCTCGCGAGGCGATGTCGGCGGCCAGATATGGCCCGGACAGGTGGCCGATGTGCAACGGGCCGTTGACAGTGGGCTGCGGGATGATGATGACCGTGACCCCGCTCGACTGCTCCGTCACTGGATCCCCTCCGCGGCTTTCGCCGGGCTGCCGGCCGTGGTGGCGGTCACTACGGCGGCCGTCGAGTGCGGCTCGGCCGGCGGCGGCTGCAGCGGCATCCAGTACGTGGTGAAAACCCGCAGCGGAACTTCCGGGGACCGGTTGTGGATGACGTGTGCCTCCTCGCTCGAGAGCAGGAACGCCGAGCCCTGGGCCACCTCGGTGACTTCCCCGCTCGCCTCCACCGCCGCCGTGCCGCTGATCACGATGGACAGCTCGACCTCGGGATGGCAGTCCTGCGGACTGCTGGATGCAGGCGGAACGGTGTACCACATCGCCTGGAAGGGCAGCGTTCCCTCCAGTGCATACTGCTCCCAGCGGGCGACGTCCACGGTGCCGACGGCATAGGACTCCGCCGAGTCGCTACAGAAGTGACGCATGGCAACCTTCCAGCCTCGGCATGTATGTGCGAACACGGAGAGTGGATAATCTCTACGCTGAGTAGCTACTCCCTGTGGACGGCGGGTGTGACCAATCGGTGGAATGTTGGCTGCGATGCGGCAAACCCGAGCGGGGCGTCCGTCAGGAGGATATGACGGCGGCTTCGTGCTGTCACCCCTACGGACGCCTACTGGCCCGAACGGATCCAGCGAGGTGGCGAATGTGTGTACAGTCAGTAGAGCATTCGGCGGATGCACGATCAGGACGCACGTCGTATAACCCAACAGGACACTCCCGCGGACCAGCGTTTCGTTACTCTTTGGAGGTATATCGTTACTTTACGTATCTCAACAGCAAGGGCAAATGAAACCGAGGCCCTCCCACCCCACTCCTAGCGCAGCCACGAGTTCGGCCGGTGCTTTGGAATCGGCGTCGTTCGTGGCCCGTGGTGGGCTGCAGGTGCTCCCGGCTTCTGTTGAAGCATCTGCCTACAAAGGGTATCTGCGCAGACCGTGGTCACATCAAGGAAATGGTGGTCTCGCTACCCGAAGGGGTGGCATGGCGTCCCGATGGTGCGGACTCGAAGGGAACGGCCCCGGACTGGCACTGGAACCCAGGCCGTCTGGAACATAGTGTCGTATCGCCAACATAGTGTCGTGTCGCACTGGATGACCGATGGGATCTGCAGACCCGACTGACGTGACGGAGGTTCGTGTGACGACCGGACTGCCCTCCCCAGACGCTGCCGCGATTCCGCTCTGGGACGGGGCGTACGACTCCTCCCACGTGAGGGGACAAGGAAACCTGTGGGGGGATCCGCCTGTTCCCTACGCCGAGACCGCGGCCCGGGTTTTCGCCGCGAACTCCGCAGCCGTCGTCCTCGACCTTCCCTGCGGCGACGGGCGCAACCTGCCGCCGCTGGCAGGCGGCGCACCTGTGTTGCTGGGCGGTGACACCTCGCCGAACGCGATGGCGATCGCCGAGAAAGTGGCGGAGAAGGCCGGTATCAGAAGCAAGATCGTCTTCATCGAGATGGACGTGTTCGCCACCGGCCTGCTCGACAGCTCCGTGGACGGAGTCTTCTGCTGGGACCTGCTGGGCCACCTGACCAACCCGGAAGACGCGCTCCGCGAACTCTACCGGATCACCCGGCCGGGCGGGCGCATCGTGGCCAACATGTGGACGATGAACGACTGCCAGGTCACCGATCCAAATATCAGAGAGACAGGCCCGAAGGAGTTCGTCGACCACTTCGACTTCTACTGCAAGTTCTACGACCATGCAGACCTCGGCGCGCTGCTGGAGTCGGTGGGAATGCCTGCCGAGACGGTCGAGGTGGCCAACTGGCGAGAGCCGCCACACGCCGAGTACCGGGACTATGACCACGACCACGAGAGCCTGGTCTTCACGATCTCCAAGCCCGGGACCTGACCGGCCGAAGGGTCTACGACAGTGCGCTGCATGCATGACACGCCGGCCAAGGGGCGCCGGTCGGCGGAGGTCGAGGTCGGGATCGGCTACGCTCCGGCGCACCACGGCGAGCTGCTGCAGGGAGTCTTTGCCGACAGGACCGGGCTGCTGCGCCGGGCGCTGGTGACGCTGCCCCATCCGGACTGCGGCAGCCACGCGGTGTTCCACCCCAGCCAGAGCCACTGGGGCATCGTCGGGACGCCGGAGCGGACCTTGGTGCGGCGGGCGGCGATCATCGCCCTGCGCGAGCTGTCCGCTCATCCGGCGCCGGCGAAGGGTGGCCAGCTCGAGATCACCAGTGACGTCCCGCGCGGCATCGGCATGGGGTCCTCGACCAGCGACGTCACTGCGACGATCAGGGCGGTCGCCGACTACCACCGCGTGTCGCTGTCCCGGGAGGAGGTCGGGAGGCTGGCGGTGCTGGCCGAGTGTGCCTCTGACTCGATCATGATTGACGACAGGGTGGTGCTGTTCGCCCATCGTGACGGGGTGGTGCTGGAGACGCTGGGCGACCGGCTGCCCCCGATGACAGTGGTGGGCTGCGACACCGAGCCAGGAGCCCGGGTGGACACCCTCGGGCTGCGGCCGGCGGAGTACGACGAGCGGGAGGTCGGTGTCTTCCAGGTGCTGCGGGCAGGTCTGCGCCGGGCGGTCGCCACCTCCGACGTCGCGCTGCTCGGTCGGGTGGCCACCGCGAGCGCGCGGATCAACCAGCGGTTCCTGCGAAAGCCGCGGCTCGATGCGCTGCTCGAGCTGTGCCTGCGGCATGGCGGCTGCGGCGTCCAGGTCGCGCACAGCGGGACGGTCGCTGGGCTGATCTTCGACCCCCGGCGGCCGGGGGTGGACGAGGCCGTGCAGCGCTGCGTCGAACGGATCGAGGGCATGGGCCTCGTGCTGACCGCCCGGATCGGTGCCGAGCCGGCCCACGCCGGTGCACCGGCCGGTCCGGTCCGGCTGGCCGCACCGGTGAAGGCCCCGGCATGAGCGCGGAACCGGCCAGCAAGCCGGCCGACGACGCGGGCATCCTGCTCACCTGGCGGGAGTCCCCGCCGGCCGCGCGGGCGCTGCTGGCCGGGATCTTCGTCAACCGGCTGGGCGCGTTCATCCAGATCTTCCTGGTGCTGTTCCTGACCACCCGCGGCTTCTCCGAGGTGCAGGCGGGTGCGGCGCTGGCGATGTACACGGCGGGTGCGGTCGGCGGGGTGATCGTCGGCGGAACGCTCACCGACCTGCTCGGCCCGCGGCGCACGATCCTGCTGAGCATGAGCGGCGCCGCCGTGCTGGTGCTGTCCATCCTCTACCTGCGCAACTACCCGGCGCTGCTGGTTGCGGTGTTCGTGGTCGGCCTGGTCAGCGGGGCGTACCGGCCGGCGTCGAGCACGCTGCTGTCGGAGCTCACCCCGAAGCACCGGCAGGTCATGATCTTCGCGATCTACCGCCTCGCCTACAACCTGGGCAACACCGCCGCCCCGCTGATCGGCGCGGCGCTGGTGGCCGTCTCCTACGACCTGCTGTTCTGGGGCGAGGCGGCGGCAGCGCTCGGGTATGCGGCGGTAGCGGCGTTCGCCCTGCCACGGCGGGACCGTGCCGCCGCGACTGAGAAAACCGAGGAAAAGGCGGCCGGGGCGGCCGGCCGCGGCACCGGCTACCTCGCCGTCCTCGCCGACCACCGGTACGTGCTGTTCCTGCTCGCGGTGTTCATCAACGCGATCGTCTACGTGCAGTACCTGAGCACGCTGCCGGTGGCGATGCGGGCCGAAGGCCTGGGCACCAACTGGTTCAGCGCGGTGGTCGCGCTGAACGGGATCATCGTGATCACGTGCGAGCTGCTGGTGACCAAGGTCGTCCAGCACTGGCCCATGCGGGTCGTGGTGGCGGTCGGGTTCGTCCTGCTCGGCGGCGGCATGGCGGTCTATGCGCTGCCGTTCGGGGCCGCTGTGTTCATCGTCGGCACGCTGGTCTGGTCGGCCGCCGAGATCGTCGCCGGTCCGACCGTCTTCGCCTATCCCGCGATCGCCAGCCCGCAGCGCCTGCGCGGCCGGTATATCGGTGCCATGACCGCGCTGTTCGGGGTCGGCTCGGCCGCCGGGTCGGTGGTCGGGCTGGCGGTGTGGGACGCGGTCGGCGAGGCGGTGTGGTGGTGGTGCGCCGCGGCCTGCCTGGTCGGGGTCGCCGCCGCCTGGCGCGGGATGCAGCGGGCGGGCAGCGTCTCGGTCGCCGACCAGGAGGGCGGAGACGCCGAGCAGGAGCCTGCCGAGGAGGAGCCTGCCGCCGCGGAGCCTGCCCCGCAGGAGCCTGCCGCCGAGGAGGCGGCCACAGCCCGGCCTGCCGTCGGGGCCGCCGAGGCGTCTCCCGCCGGGGAGCACACCGTCGGCGTGCCCGCCCTCGCGGAGCCTGCCGCGATCCGGCGGCGGGAGGTCCCGTCACAGCAAGGTGCTGTCGGGGGGATGGTGCCCGCGCCGACCCGCCCGCCGGCCGAAGACACGCTGCTCGACTGACCCTACGCGCCGACCGCCCGTACCTGGCCCTGAGGGCGTGGTCTGTCCGAAAGGATGCACGCATGACCAGAAACGCCGTCACCAAGATGTACCTCGACGGGATCGCCCGGCACGGCCTCGACCCGGGGGATCTGTCGGCGGTCGCCGATCGCAGCGTCGACCTGCGTGCGACCTCCTACATGGGCCGGTCGCTGCCCCGGCCGGTCTTTCTCGACTACCAGGAGCGGGCGCAGCTCGAGGACGACCTTGCCAACCTGCACTGGGCGCTGGCCGCACTGCCCCGCCGGCTGTTCGGTGGCGACCTCGGCGAGTTCGCCCGCGCCGCCGGGATGACCGACCCACAGGTGGCGGCAATCCTGCGTGCCCAGGACCTGCCGCCGACCCGGCTCGCCCGGGCCGACATGTACCACGACGGCATCGGCTTCCGGTTGATGGAGCTCAACATGGGCAGCGCCATCGGCGGTCTCGACAATGCCGTGCTGAACCATGCCTTGCTCACCCACCCAGCGCTGACCGAGTTCGTTGCCGAGAACGACTTGTCCTACGTGGACACGATGGGCGAGGTCGCCAACACGCTACGCGCCGAGTCCGGGATCCCGGCCGGAAGCCGGCCGCTCGTCGCCGCCGTCGACTGGCCTGCCAGCTTCGCCACCCTGGCGCCGCAGCTGCGCGCCTCCGCGGACGCGCTCGCCGCGTACGGCATCGACGCGGTCGCCTGCCACCTGGGCCAGCTCCGGGTGAGCGGCGGGCGGGTGTGGCTGGACGACCGCCCGGTGGATGCGATCTATCGTATCTTCCTGATCGAGGACCTGCTGGACCTGCAGGGGCCGGCGCTGATCGAGCCCGTGCTGGCGGCGGCGGAGCGTGGTGAGGTGGCGCTGTTCACCCCGATGCACTCCGAGCTGTACGGCAGCAAGGCGGCGTTGGCCATGCTGTCCGATGAGGACAATCGCCATCTCTACGATGCCACCGAGCTGGCCAGCCTCGACCGGCTGCTGCCGTGGACCAGGATGGTGCGCGACTGCATGGTGACCGTCGACGGCGAGCAGGTCGGGCTGCTCGACTTCGCCCTCGGGCACCGCGAGGATCTGGTGCTCAAGCCCACCACGATGCACGGCGGCAAGGGCGTGGTGCTGGGCTGGCAGGCCGACGCCGAGGAGTGGAGCAGCCGGCTGCACGCCGCGCTCGACGGCCCGTACGTGTTGCAGCGGCGGATCCGGGCGTTGCCCGAACCGTTCCCGGCCCCCGGCGGCACGCAGCCGTGGCTGCTGCGCTGGGGAGTTTTCACGGTCGGCCGCGGCTACGGCGGTGTGATCGTGGGCGGCAGCAGGGACCTCGACGGCAGCCTGCAGACTGCAGCCACCGGCGCCACCCTCGGCTGCTGCTTCCACGAAAACCGGCGGCGAGCGTGAGGAACCGCGGCTGATGAACATCCGCACCGGCTACACCGAGGCGACCGAGGCCTACCAACTGCCGAAGCTGGTCAGGCTTGCGCCGAACCTGTATGCCGCCTGCTTCACGCTGATGAAGATGATCCCGGCCCGGTACATCCTGCGCAAGGCCGAGGCGGAGGGCCGACTGGAGCCGGGAACCGTGATCGTGGAGACCACCTCCGGCACGTTCGGGCTGGCACTGGCCATGCAGGCGGTGCACCTGGACCGTCCGCTGATCCTGGTCAGCGACCCGGTCATCGACGAGCGCCTGCACCGCAGGCTCGCCGACCTCGGAGCCGTCGTGGACAAGGTGCCGGCCGCCGCGGGCGACGGCGCCGGCGGATACCAGGCCGCCCGGCTGCAGCGGCTGGAGCAGGTCAAGGCCGAGCACCCGGCCACGTTCTGCCCCGAGCAGTACTCGAACCCGGACAACCCGCGCTCCTACGCCGCCGTCGCGGAGCTGCTGGTGGAGTGCCTCGGCCAGGTCGACTGCGTCGTCGGCCCGGTCGGGTCCGGTGGCTCGATGTGCGGGACCACCACCTACCTGCGGTCGGTGCTGCCGGAGTGCCGCGCAGTCGGAGTGGACACCCAGCGCAGTGTCCTGTTCGGACACCCCGAAGGCCACCGGGAGCTGCGCGGCCTGGGCATGAGCGTGATGCCGGCCAATGTGGACCATACGGTGTTCGACGGTGTGCACTGGTGCTCGGCGTCGGCGGCCTACGCCGCCACCCGGCAGCTGCACCGGCGGCACGCCCTGTTCATGGGTCCCACCAGCGGCGCGGCGTACCTGGTCGGCCGCTGGTGGGCGAGCGCCAATCCCGCCTCGCTCACCGTGGTGCTGATGCCGGACGAGGGCTACCGGTACCTGGACACGGTCTACGACGACGAGTGGCTGGCCGCGCACGGTCACGCAGACCGGTCGTTGCCGGTCGAGCCGGTGCAGGTGGACGACCCGAGGCGGCCGGCCGGTCCGTGGTCTGCCTACGACTGGGGGCGCCGCTCGTACGACCAGGTGATGACCGCCGCCGCAGGCGACCCGGTCGGCGTGCCGTGACTGGGGGAACGGGGCGGCTTCGGGGCGAGTTGGGCTCGCGGACCCGCCGGGTGGTGTACGGCGAGCTCACCCAGGCCGAGCTCGACGCCGAGCTGCCGCTGATGGTCCGGGTCGACCAGGCCCACCTGGTGATGCTCGCCGAGCAGAAGCTGGTCGCCGCCGAGGCTGCCGGCGCGCTGCTGCGCTGCATGGCCGAACTCGCCGCCGACCGGTACCGGCCGTTGCTGACCCGGCCGGCGCCGCGTGGCCTGTACCTGATGTACGAGGGATACCTGACCGAGCGGCTCGGCCCGGACATCGGCGGCGTGCTGCACTCCGGCCGTTCCCGCAACGACCTGAAGGCCACCATCACCAACCTGCGGCTGCGCGAGTGGGTGCTCGACTTCGCCGAGCAGGCGGTGCGCCTGGAGGCGGTGCTGCTGTCCCGCGCGCGGGCGTACCGGTCGGTGGTCATGCCGGTCTACACGCACTTCCAGGCCGCGATGCCGGTGACCTATGGGTACTACCTGCTCGGCGTGGCGCTGGCGGCCGGGCGGGACATCGAGGCGCTGCGGGCCGCGGCCGGCGGCCTGCAGGTCTGCCCGCTCGGCGCGGGCGCGGTGGCCGGCACGGACCTGCCGATCGACCCGGTGCGCACGGCGCGGCTGCTCGGCTTCCCCGCCAGCACCGAGCACGCGCTGGACGCGGTCGCGAGCCGGGACGTGCCGCTGCGGCTGCTCGGCGCGGTCGCCGGGCTGGCCGTCACGCTCAGCCGGCTGGCCACCGACCTGCAGCTGTGGAGCACGGCCGAGTTCGGCCTCGTCGAGTTCCCCGACCGGCTGGTCGGCGGGAGCTCGGCGATGCCGCAGAAGCGCAACGCGTTCCTGCTCGAACACGTGAAGGCGAAGCCGGGCCAGGCGCTCGGCGCCTGGGCGGCCGCGGCCAGCGCGATGGCGGCCACGCCGTTCACCAACTCGATCGAGGTCGGCACCGAGGCGGTGGCCAGCGTGTGGACCGGGCTGCGCGCGGCCGAGCAGGCCGTGCTGCTCAGCCAGGTGCTGGCCAGCGGGGCGCGGCCGGTGCCGGCCCGGATGAGCGAGCGCGCCGAGGCAGGCTTCACCGCGGCGACCGCGGTGGCCAACCGGCTGGTACAACGCGGGTTGCCGTTCCGCACCGCGCACCACATGGTCGGCGACGCGGTCCGGCGGGCGGTGGAGGCGGGCTCCACCCGGCTGGCCGACTTCGGCCCGCCCGGCTGGCTGGCCGGCCTCGACCTCGCCGAGCTGGACCTCGCCGAGATCGACCTCGCCGGGCTCGTGGCCGAACAGGTGCACGGCGGTGGGCCCGGCGCGTTCGCCGCGCCGTTCGAACACGCGGTCACCGCCTGGACGGTGCACCGGCGGTGGCACCAGGACTGGCGCCGGTCCGTGGCCGGGGCGGAGGCCGACCTGGCCCGGGAGGTCGAGTCAATGTGTCGCAACGGGACACCACCGTGACATCAGATACGGCGACATCCGGTACGGCCGGGACCGGCGACTGGCTCGTGCTGGTGGAGAGCAACACCACCGGGTCGGGCCGGCTGTTCTGCGCGGCCGCCCGGCGGATCGGGCTCCGGCCGGTGCTGCTCGCCCGGGACCCGGGCCGGTACCCCTACGCCCACGCCGACGGGATCGACTGCCGGGTCGCCGACACGTCCACACCGGACGCGGTGCTGGCCGCCTGCACGGGGCTGGGCGGGCGGGTCGCCGGGGTGACCAGCAGCTCGGAGTACTGGGTCGGCACCGCCGCCGAGGTCGCCCGGTCACTCGGCCTGCCGCACCGGCTCCCGGACCCGGCGGCTATCCGGTCCACTCGGGACAAGGGCGTGCAGCGGAGCCTGCTGTGCCGGGCCGGAGTGCCCGGCCCGGGCTTCGCCGTCGCCGCCACTATGGCGGAGGCGGCCGAGGCCGCGGCGCGGATCGGGCTCCCGGTCGTGGTCAAGCCGGTGGCCGGCTCCGGCTCGGTCGGCGTGCGCAAGTGCGCCAGCCTGGCGGAGGTGCGCGCCGCCGCCGGCTACGTCCTGCACACCGACCCCGCCGAGCTGGCGCTGCCGGCGCAGCCCGCGGTGCTGGTGGAGGAGTACCTGGCCGGCGCGGAATACTCGGTGGAAACCCTGGACGAGCAGGTCGTCGCAGTGATCGGCAAGCACCTCGGGCCGGAGCCGCACTTCGTGGAGACCGGTCACGACATCCCGGCCCCGCTGCCTCCCGCCGAGCGGGCGGCGCTCGGCGACACGGCCGTTGCCGCGCTGCGCGCGCTCGGGCTGGGCCGGGGGCCGGCGCACGTCGAGCTGCGCCTGTCCGCCGCCGGTCCCCGCCTGGTCGAGGTGAACCCGCGGCTGGCCGGCGGCATGATCCCGCGGATGGTGCAGGAGGCCACCGGAATTGACATGATCTTCCACGTCGTCGCGGCTGCGGCCGGGCGGGCCGAGCAGCCGCGGGCCACACGGGACCGGGCCGCGTCGATCCGGTTCCTCGTCGCCGAGGCCGGCGGGTGGCTGACCGAGATCCGGGGTGTGCCGGCGGCCCGGCGGCTGGCTGGGGTGGTCGAGGTGGGCGTGACCCGTGAGGCGGGCCAGGAGGTGGTGCTGCGACACTCCTTCCAGGACCGGCTCGCCTATGTGATCGCCTCAGCCGAGGACGGTGACGTCGCGGCTCGTGCCGCCGAGGACGGCCTGCGGGCCCTGGAGGCGCGGATCGCCCCCGCCTCGTTCGTCAGGGAAGGTCAGCCGATCTAATGGGTATCGGACATCACGGGCGTACGTACCGTCTCGACTGGGAAGACGTCTCCATCCGGGAGTGGGACTGCACCGTGCTGTGGTCCGACCCGGCCGATCCGGAGGCCGGCATCGTGCTGGACCGGTCGGCGTTCTACCCCGGCGGCGGCGGGCAGCCGCCCGACCATGGCGTGTTGCTGTGGCAGGGGGTGCAGACCCGGATCGCCGGCACCCGCAAGGGCGATGACCTCTTCCTGCTGCCCGCTGCGGGAGACCCGGTCCCGCCGGCCGGCACGCCGGTCCGCGGCGCGCTGGACGACGAGCGGCGCAGCACGCTCATGCGCACCCACTCCGGGCTGCACGTGCTGTGCGGCACCGTGTTCCGGGACTTCGGCGCCCTGGTCACCGGCGGCAACATGGAGCCCGGCGAGGCGCGGATGGACTTCAACCTCCCGGACATCCCGCCGGGGTTCAAACAGACCCTGGAGGACGCGGTGAACGCCGAGATCGTGGCGGACCGGCGGATCGACGTCCGCTGGCTGCCCCGCGAGCAGGCGCTCACCATCCCGGACCTGGTCCGCACCCAGGACCGGCTCCCGCCGGAGACCGCCGAGATGCGCCTGGTCGACATCGTCGGCCTGGACGTGCAGGCCGACGGCGGCACCCACGTGGCCTCCACCAAGCAGATCGGCCGGCTGCAGGTGACCAAGGTGGAAAACAAGGGCCGGCAGAACCGCCGGGTCCGCATCAGGCTCGCCGAGTGAACGGAGGGTGGCCGTGACCGGCGAGGTCTCCGTCGCGATCCTCGGGCTCGGCTCGCGGGGGCTGTCGGTGCTGGAGCGGCTGGTGACGCTGGCGAAGCGGGCCGGCCCGGCGGCCGGACCGGTCCGGATCGAG
>Ga0066388_100002993_pt1 | contig 10699 bp, 9 predicted proteins | sample PanSoiMetaGPlot6_FD_64539 | JGI IMG/M metagenome (GOLD analysis project Ga0066388, IMG submission 64539) | Tropical forest soil microbial communities from Panama analyzed to predict greenhouse gas emissions - Panama Soil - Plot 6 (Hybrid Assembly) | ecosystem: Environmental > Terrestrial > Soil... | reverse complement strand
AGGCCGCCAAGTCGTTACCCTTCACTGTCTAAAGTCCCCTCCGCTTCCTGACGATACACGCTTCAGCACCCATTCCAATGCTGTGCGCGCGAACCGATCGCGTGCTGGGTTCACCATGAAGAGAAGACAGGTCGGCCCCCTGCTGTCGATGGCGCCGCTGATCGCGGTTGTCGCCTGCACGGCGTCGAAAAGCTCGAATCCGCTGAGTCCTGAAGTCGCCGGTCCCATCCCGGGTGTTGAAATCTCAGCGCCGAAGACGCTCGAGCCGTCGAGCGTCAAGATCCCGGTCGATCAGCAGCCGCTGACCCTCCTCGCAGAGAACGCAGGCTCGACGGGCGTGCGGCCGCTCACCTACGTGTTTCAGGTGGCTGCCGACGCCGGATTCTCGAACGTGGTCTTTTCGCGTGACGGCGTGCCGCCCGGCGATGGCGGCCGGACGAGCATCCGTCTGCCGGATCGTCTCGCACCCGAGCGCAGCTACTTCTGGCGCGTGCGCGCGCAGGACGGTGCGAACACCGGTCCGTTCTCGAACGCCGCCGGCTTCGATGTCTTCACCCCGATCGTGATCGAGCCACCCGACCTCGTCTCGCCCGCGGTGAACGCGCTCGCGACGCCGCTCCGCCCCACCTTCGTCATAAACAACGCCGTGCGCAGCGGACCGGTCGGCGCGATCACCTACATGTTCGAGCTCTCGGACACGAGCACGTTCGCCAACAAAGTTTTCCAGGAAGTTCCCGAGCAGCCGAATCAGACGAGCGTCACGCCCGGATCCGATCTCGGCTACAACACCGTGTACTACTGGCACGTGCGGGCGTTCGATTCACGCACGCTCGGTCCGTGGTCGGCGCCGCGCGCCTTCCAGACCATCGCGCAACCGCCCACCCCGGCACCCGGCGGCGGCGGCGGCGGTGGGGGCGGCGGCGGCAACTGGGAGAACTGCGGATCGACGCCCGGCTACGACCTGGTGGCATGCGTCCATGCCGCAGTGAATCCGTCTCACACGGCCGAGGGCGCGTTCGAGGTCACCAAGCGCGTCGCCTGGCTGCTGCGCGGATCGGGCGGCGGCCTCCTGATCAAGAACGGCGGCGAGAACATCGTCCCGTGGAAGGGCTACAGCTTCGCGGCGGCGCGCATCTGTTTCCCCGACGGACACATCTGGAAAGTGTTGTCCGACGTGCCCACGACCAACGCGCCCTCGTGGCAGGACAACGATTTCGTCGATCGCGGACTCTACGTGCCCGCCATCGACCCACGGTAGCGCACGATCAGAAGTGGAGGCGGGCGCCGATTCCGATCTGGAAGCCGCCCGCCTTGACGTCTTTCAAGCTGGTGAGATCGACCGAGCCCCCGTTGTAGCGAATGAAGGCGCCGGCGCCCAAAAGGTTCGTGAACTGGTACGAGAGATCAGCGCCGACGTTGACGCCCTTGGCGGTGCCCGATTCGGAACCCGTGGCGGCGACCGCACTCTGCGTGCCCGGCGGAACGCTCACCGAGTTGATCAGGTCCTGTTTCACGCTCGTGAACGACGGGCCGATGAACAGCGACAGCTCGATCGCGCTGGTGATCGGCACATATCCGACGGCGACGATGTAGACGTTGTTTTCGGTGTGTTTGGCGTCGGCCGGATTGATCGTCACTGCGGCGGGCTGGTTGAAGAAGATCGGGCTCGGGATCGAGGCGGCGCCTTGCGCCGTGCCGGTCTTGCGGAACGCGGAGTAGCCGACGCCGACGCCGAAGTTCGGCATGAAGCGATAGCTGCCGTTCAGATCGAAGAGCGGTCCGCCATCGACGCTCGCCGAGGTCGTGACCGCCGCCGTCTGACCGTAGACCGGGAACGTGAAGTCGCTGCTGGCCGTCGACGATCGGGTTTGCGCGCCGACGTTCACGCCGATCGTCAGCTTGCCGCCGAGCGCGCCTTGAGTCCCCGGGGCAGGCTGTGCGTGCGCCGCGGATGCGCAAGTGAGGGCGAGTGCGGCCGTCAGTGCGCTGATGGTTCTCGTCGTGTTCATCGATCTCCTCGTGCCTAGACTGATCGTCGTTGTGATGCGACCGATCGTACCGTGTTCAGTAAGTGCGAGTGATGGTAGCACGGAGACCGCGCGATCTTTTTCACGCGAAGACTGCGGCTGAGGTCACAATTCGGTTCAATTTCGCGGGTAACTCGGTTAGGATTTCGTCACCCCGCTTCACCTGAAGCCATTGTTTGGAGCCATTTGAATGAAACGAAAGACGTACACGATGTTAGGCGTGTGCGCGCTTGCGGCAAGCGTGTACGCGTGCAGCTCGGCGAACCCTGCGGCGCCGGTCGCGCCGTCGACACAAGGTCCGGCGGCTGCCGCTGACGGTTCGACGTTGAAGGTCAGCGCGCCTGGTGCGGTGTCGCCCGCCAATGATCTGAAGCTGACGTCTCCAGTCGTCGATCTGTCCGCGACGTCGTCGACCTTCCAATTCACTCCAGCCACGCCGGTCGCGCTCCAATACCGCTTTCAGATTTTCAACGCAGCAGGCACGATGGTCGAGAACGCGCTGGTGAGCGGCACCACCTACCGCGTCGCCTCGACGCTCGAGCCGAACACTCGGCATACCTGGCGGGTCCGCGCCGAGTCGCAGGGCCAGGCCGGACCGTTCTCGTCGACGCTGTCGTTCATCACCGAGGATCCGGCAATCATCAACGACCCGCTGACCGACGGCACGACGAAGGGCGCCCGGATCGGTGGTCAGTTCCTCGGCAGCCAGGGCTGGCAGTCGCTGTCGTTGACCGACGCCATTGCTTACACGGTTCAGGCGGGCTGCGTCGACTGCCGCCTCGAGTTCGACGCGACCAACTTTGGCGGCCAGGAAGGCTTCCCGTACGCGAAGGACCTGAAGTGGGTGTCGATGGGTGACCCAGGAGCGTTCGGCAGCTTCGGCGCGTTCCGCGATCACCCGTGGAAGATGCACCTGGTGCAGCGCGCTGACTACCCCACCGGCCTGGAGATCATCTGGCGGAATGGCGCCGTCGAGGTCAACGGCGGCGACCCGGGCGACCATCGGATCAAGCTGACCTCATCGCCGATCAGCTTCTCGAGCACCGCGGTCTATCACTTCACGCTCGACTGGGGCTTCTTCGGCTACTCGATCAAGATCAACGGCATCGAGGTCCTCGCCGACGGCTGGGATCACTGGTACGAGGTCGCACCGCTGCGCATCGAGCTCGGGTGCACGCCGCGCGCGGAGTCGTTCGTCGGGATCATCTATCGCAACGTCAAGCTCACCAAACACTGATTCTCTGACCGCGTAAGGCACGAGGGCGCCACGAGCTCACGCTCGCGGCGCCCTGATGTTGTACGCGGCTGCAATTAAGAATCAGGAATTTGGAATGCGTGTACGAATTCCTTATTCCAAAATCCCTCATTCCACATTGCCGGTGCCCGGCCGATTCACTGTCTGGAGACGATGACCGTATAGAACCCCCCGTTGTCCGCGAGCTCGTTGTCGTTGATGCCGAGGAATAAGCGGCCGCTCGCAGGCATCGGCAGCGGCTGCGACTGGGTGCCGATGCCGAACGGAGCGCCGTTGCCGATCCGGCCGATCAACGCGCCGACCGGGACGCTCGGCAGCGGATATTGCGGTCGCCGATCCGCGCCGCCATCGGGTGAGGCCGTCTGACCGGGACTGCGGCCGTACGTGATCTCACCGCTCGCCTGGAATGCGATGCGGTCGCCCTGATTCACCGTGATCCCGGTGTCGGTCCATGGCTGATTCGCGTTCACGCGGATCGTGGAGCCGCTCGTGGCGACCCCGCCCGGGGTCGCGGCCGGACCGAGAATCGACGCGTACACCCTGCGCGCGCCAGCCGGGTTCACATACACTCGCGCGAGGTCGTCGGTCGAGATATCGTGTCGGCCGCCTTCGCGGCGGTCGTAGGTGATCGTGTTGCCGTCGGCGCTGATGTGATAAATCTTCCCGAAGATCACTTCACCGCTGCGCGTCACGAACACGTGGCGCTCGTGCTCGCTGGGGTTGTTGTCGACGGTGGGAATCTGCTGCAGTTCGGCTGCGGACGGCCTCCCCGGCACGAACTCGATGATCGCGATGTCGTTCGAGGGATAGTCCTTGCCGTTCAGCGTATAGCTGGTTCCACCCTTATAGCTGAGCTCGCCGCTGACTCGTTCGCCGCTCCGCAGCAGAAACGTGGCCGAATGGTTCGCCAACGCAGCCACACTCAGCGCGGCCGTCAACACGCCTCCAAGAATTACTCGACGAATCATCGTCCACCTCCTCGTGCCTGCCCGATTCATGTCGCTCCCCGTGGTGAGAGCAAGAGGCAGACCAGTGGACTGCTTGGACCGATGCGCGGATGGGCTGGCTGAGCCTATGGGGCGACAGGGCTTGACGCCCGCCGCGTCGCCTGCGGCACCTGATAGAGCACGACGTCTGGCTGCTCGAGAATCGGCGTCAGCGTGGCCAGAACGTCCGGATGAACGTGGTCGGCCATCGGACGGACGATCACGTGCGTCACCTGATATTTGCGCAGCATGTCGAGCGCCGCGGACGCGTCGCCGGTCGCCGAGCTGAAGAAGCGGTTCACGTCGTGCAACCGTTCTTCTCCGCCGACCGCCGAATAGCGGACGTCCCAGCCCAGCACGATACGGCGCGCCGAGATAATCGTCGTCAACGACGGCGACAGCGGTCGATCGTGCAGGACCACCGTCGTCTCCGGATCGAAGGCCTGCAGGCGCTCGGCCACGGCGACTTCCGCTGCGGTGAGCCCGACCCGCGGCGGCCGCTGGTTTTCGGTCCACTTCCAGGCCAGGTAGTGGCCGGACGAAGGAAACGCGGCAACGAGCGCGGCGGCGATCGCGAGCGCGCCCGCCGTCGGATGCCGGCGGGCGTAGCTGACGAGGATATAAGCCGCGAAGATCCACATCACGTAGAGGCCGGCGAGATAGAACTGCAGCGTGTCGACGTACGGGTTCGTGGTCAGAACGAACGGCACCGCGATACCCGACACGACCGTCCACGCAAGCAGCCGCCAGGCGGCGGCGTCGCCGCCGCCTCTTGCGCGGATGGCGCGCCACATCGCCGGGACGCCGAGCCAGCGCACGCCGATCCCCACGAGCAGGAACACGACCGTCGCCAGCAGGATGAAGATCGGCGTCCTCAACGACGGCACCGGCGCCAGCCGCCGCGCCTGGCGCAGAAACTCGCGCGTCAGATCGATCTTGATCAGCATCCGCTTCGGGAGCATGAAGAAATCGATCACGAGTTGCGTTCGACGATCGGCGGGAGCGAGCGTCGCGGCCCCCCAGATGAACGGCAGCGAGCAGATGACGCCTGCGACGGCGGTCGCGACATACCGCAGGCGGGCATCCCAGTCCCCGCCCGCGAACATCGTCGAGGCGCCCAGGCCACCCATCAACACGACCCAGGCGAACGGCTTGAACTCGAACAAGATGCCGATCAGGAACGCGCCGAGCGCCACCCATCCCCACGTTCGCGTCTGCAGCGCCCGCACAATCGCGAAGAGCGCCGCGAGGTACACCGGCAGCGACGGCGACCACGTGCTGAAATGCATCACCTGCATCGTCGGCGACAGGAAGTTGGTCGGCCAGAGGAGGTAGTCCCAGTCAACCGCGGCGTGCGGCAGAAACCACGCGGCCAGGTACGAGAAGTCGCTGCCGATGAGCAGCAGCACGACCGCGAGGATCGCGACCGCGCGAGACGCCAGTTGGCGAACGAGGACGAACGCCATCGCGCACGTCAGCGTGACGTAGGTCGGCCAGGCGTAGCGGAAGAAGATTGACAGCGTCGGCACCGTCCAGAAGCGATGCACCATCGCGGCGACCAGGTGCGCGTAGTAGGCCGCGTTGAGCTGATGGCCGGAGTAGTACGACGCGGTCGGCGGTACCGTGTGCGACGCCTCAGATGCGACCGCCGCGTACCACGAAATGTCCGCTGAATCGTAGTCGCCGAAGACCTGAATGCCATCGGCGGTGATCGACAGCCGATGCCAGAAGACGATGGCACCGAGCGCAGCGGCGAACAGCATCAGCCCGGCGATCGCGATGGCGTCGCGTTCCTCGACGGCTGGTCTCTTGCCCTCGGCGCCGCCGACGGCGCCAACAGCGAGCGCACCGCCAAGCGCGCTCGCCACGAACGGGAATGCCGCCAGGGCATGCATGCGTCCGAGCAGATCGATCGCCACCGGCGCGGCGGCGCTGCCCACGGCGAGCATCACCACCACGCGCGTCAACCGATCGAGCTCGCGGGTCACGGCGCCGGCAATCAGGAATCCCGGGCCGATCGTGAACAGGAACCATCCGATGAAGAATCGCAGCGGTTCAGGGAGCCACGGCGCCGCGAGGGCGACGAGCGGCCACGCGCACGCGCCGGCAAGACCTCCGATCGTCAGCCGAGCGGCGCGGGACGAGAGATGCAACATCGAGTGGAGCGGGATAAAGTATATCGTGGCTTTTCCGACGACCGGCGGCCGCTCCGCCGACCGATCGCTCTCGGTCATCATCCCCGCCTACAACGAAGCCGAGAACATCATCGCCACCCTCGAAAACGTCACGACCGCGCTCGAGCCGCTCGATCTGCGCCGTGAGGTCCTGGTCATCGACGATGGGAGCCGGGACGAGACCGCGGCGCTGGTCGAGCGGCATGCGGCGCGGTTTCCCGACGTGCGTCTGTTGAAGAACGAGCGGAACATGGGCTTCGGCGCGTCGTATCGCCGAGGCGTCGACGCGGCCTCGCTCGCCCACATCGTGATGGTGCACGGCGACAACGCGTGGGGATGGGCCACGCTCCGGGAGTTCTTTCGTCACACCGGAGAGGCTGATGTTATCATCGGCTACACGCACGACATGCTGAGGTCGCGGACGTGGACGAGGACCTTCGTCTCGAAGCTCTTCACGTTCATCGTGAACACGATCACGCGGCGGCGGCTGACGTATTACAACGGCCTGCAGATCCACAAGGCCGCGATTCTGAAAAGCCTGCGCATCGAATCGGGCGGCTACGGATTTCAGGCGGAGGTCCTGGTCAAGGCGCTGCGCCAGGCGCCGACGTATGTTCAGGTGCCGATGAATTTGATCGAACGTCAGAAGGGCGAGAGCAAGGCGTTTCGGGTGAAGAATTTCGTTGACGTCTGGCGGACGCTCACCCTCATTCGCGCGCTCGAGCGGGGGCGCCATGAGTGAGCGCCGCGTGGTCGCGCCGATCAGGCCGGTGGCCGGCGCCGACTCGCCAGCCGACCGCTGGAAGCTGAAGATCCTGCCGCTGGCCGATCTGGCGCGCATTCGCGCCCAGTTCCGCGATCGAACGATCGTGCTCTGCCACGGTGCCTTCGACCTCGTGCACGTCGGCCACATGATTCATTTCGAGGAAGCGCGCGCGCTCGGCGACATCCTCGTGGTCACGCTCACCGCCGATCAGCACGTCACCAAGAAGCGATCGGTCTCGATGCGCGAGGATTACCGGGCGCGTCAGGTGGCCGCGCTCGAGATCGTCGACTACGTGGCGATCGTCGACGAGCCGTCGGCGGTCGCGGCCCTCGACGTGCTGCGTCCTGACGTCTACGTGAAGGGCCCCGAGTACTCGGATCTGCTGCTCGACAAGACGTCGAACATCTCGCACGAGAAGGCGCTGGTCGAGAGCTACGGCGGCCGTATTCATTTCACGTCGGGCGAGACGTTCTCGTCGACGAAGCTGTCGCACTTCCTGCTGTCGTCGCCTGAGGCGGCGCAGGACAACCCGCTGCTCCGCAACGATCGGGTGATGTTCCGCGATCTCTCGAGCCGCGGGTTCAGGCTCGAGGAAGTCAAGAGCTTCCTCCTGGCGGCGAGCCGGCTGCGCGTGTGCCTGCTCGGCGAAACGATCATCGACGAGTGGGTCGACGTCTCGGTCGAGAACATCTCGCAGAAGTCGCGCTGTGTCGCCGGACTCGAAACCGGGCGCATCCGCCAGATCGGCGGCGCCGGCATTGTCGCGCTCCACCTTGCGGGGTTCGTCAAGAGCGTGCACTGCTTCACCAACGGGCTGACCGCCGGCGACGTCCCGGCGAACGTCACGGTGACGCCGGTCGCGGACACACCGCTCGTCAAGACCCGGTTCGTGGACGAAACGACCGGGTATCCCCTGTTCGAGGCCAAGCAGCTCGCACTCGAGGGTGTTCGCCGCGACAAGTTCCCCGCCTTCGACGACTACGACCTGGTGCTGCTCGCCGACTTCGGACACGGCCTGCTGGACGCGGCGGCAATCAACCGGCAAATCGCGCGCCAGCGGCGTGCGGCGGTATCGGCGATGGTCCAGGTGAACTCGAGCAACTACGGATACAACCTGCCGACCAAGTACGCCGGCGCCGACTACTACAGTCTGAACCGATCGGAAGCCGAGCTCAGCCTGCACGAACAGGGGCACGCGCTGCCGGTCCTCGTCGATCGCATGTCGGCGCTGCTCGGCTGCGAGGAGCTCTCGGTCACCGACGGAGCGAACGGCGTGATGGTCCGGATTCGCGACGAGCGGTACGCGCTGCCGACGCTGAGCACCAGCGTCGTGGACACGATCGGGTGTGGCGACGCCTATTTCGCGCTGAGCAGTCTCGCGGCCTGTCTCGAGCTGCCGCCGCGGATGGTCGCGCTCGCCGGCAGCATCGGCGCTGCCGCGATGGCGCAGCGACGCTGCAACGAGCGGCCGATTTCCGATCAGGAATTCCTCACCATTGCCAAGATCGTCATCTGACGTGGAGTCCTGGACCGACTATTACGAAACGATCGCTGACGGCCTGCGCCGGGTAGCGGTCACCGATCGATCGGGCTCGGCCGTATCGACTGCCGATGCGGTGGCACGATGGGTGTCGATGACCCGTGCCGCGCACGACGCCGGCGGGCACGTCTACATCATCGGCAACGGCGGCAGCGCCGGCATGGCCAGCCACATGGCCGCCGACGCCTGCAAGAACGGACATCTGCGCGCGATGTCGTTCAGCGATGTCGCGTTGCTCACCGCGACAGCCAACGACCTTGCCTACGATCAGGTTTTCGCCCTGCCGATCGAGCGCCTGGGTCGACCCGGCGATCTCTTGATCGCCATCAGCAGTTCCGGAAACTCACCCAACATCGTGCGTGCGCTCGAGGCCGCCCGGTCGATCGGCCTCCGCGTGGTCACCCTGACCGGAATGAACGCTGACAACCGGGCGCGCGCGCTGGGCGACCTGAATTTCCACGTGCCGCTCGCCCGCTACGGCTGGACCGAGTCGGCGCATCAGGTGATCCTGCACTACTGGTTCGATCAGTACCTGTGCGAGCACCGGCAGGGTGCCCTCTGAACCTCCTGATCACCGGCGGCTGCGGCTACGTCGGCACGAAGTTGACTGAAGCCGTTCTCGCCCGCACACCGCACCACGTCACCGTGCTCGACACGATGTGGTTCGGCAATCATCTTCCGCCGGACCCGCGGCTGACCGTCCGCGCGATGGACGTCCGCCGGATCGACGAGGTGGATCTGTCGGTGTACGACACGATCTTCCACCTCGCGAACATCGCGAACGATCCGTCGGTCGAGTTGAATCCCTACTCGTCATGGGAGGTCAACGTGCTCGCGGGGATGCGGCTCGTGGACCGCGCGGCGCGCCAGGGCGTCAGGCAGTTGGTGTTCGCATCGTCGGCCAGCGTCTACGGGTTGAAGTCCGAACCGCGCGTGACCGAGGATCTCGAGCTGTTGCCGCTGTCTGAATACAACAAGACCAAGATGGTCGCCGAGCGTGTGGTCCTCAGCTACGGCGACACGATGACGACGACGATCATCCGTCCGGCGACGGTCTGCGGGCTCTCGCCGCGCATGCGCCTCGACGTCGTCGTCAACATGCTGACGATGCAGGCGTTGACGAAAGGGGCGATCACGGTCCTCGGCGGCGATCAGACGCGGCCCAACATCCACATCGACGATCTCGTCGACGTCTATCTGTTCGCATTCGAGCGCCGACTGGCGGGTGTATACAACGCCGGCTTCGAGAACCTGACCGTGCGGGAGATCGCGGACGCCGTCACGCGCGAAGTCGCGGCGACAATCGAGGTCCGGCCGTCGAACGATCCGCGCTCGTACTTCGTGTGCTCCGACAAGCTGCTCGCGACCGGCTTCGCGCCCCGGAAGACCGTCCGGATCGCGATCCGCGAGATGGCCGCCGCCTTCAGAGACGGCGCGCTGAAGGATGATCCGGTGTCGTACAACGTGCACTGGATGCGGGAGCGCAACTTTGCGTAACCAACCGTTCTCCGCGAGCGCGGCGGTCGGGGCCACGATGGACGCAGAGCACGCAGGCGCCGCGGAGGACGCGGAGTCGAGGCGGTCGCCCGCCACCAGTCCGGTACCGAGACGGCGTCGTAGCGCTGCGACCGCTGTCTCTGCGAATCTCTGCGTTCTTAACGTTGAGCGTCGTGCACGCGTAAGGTGCGCGGCGTGATTCGCTTGCTGCTGCCCATCGTCGGCATCGGGCTGTTCTTCACCCTCTCCTGGGCGACGGTGTTTCTCTTTCACCCGCGCGATCCGAAGCGGTTTTTTCTCGGCTACGCGCTCCTGCTGCTCGCGGCCGCGGCGGTGGTTTACCGCGCGCTGTGGCCGATCGAGCGTCTCGAGGACGCGCTCGGGCTCGTGTGCGATCTCCTGCTGCAGCTGCTCGCCTGCCTGACGATGTGGAACGCGTTCTACAGTGTGCTGT